>FZPS01000220.1_pt106 | contig 44982 bp, 43 predicted proteins | sample 1817821 | NCBI WGS metagenome assembly FZPS01 (sample SAMEA104158645, study PRJEB21678) | metagenome | place: Germany | collected 2015-04-21 | reverse complement strand
TCTCTTTTGTCATCAAATATAAAAAGATTGAGAACCCTCGGGGATTTTCCTTGAAAAAATCAAGGCGGCAGTACCTCTACCTAGTACAAATGCACTCTTTGGATAAATCGTCACCGATTTAAACTCAGTCTCAACCTTGCTTTATTGTATCATTTTAGAGAAAGTTACACTAATTTTTGCTTCAAAACTGATATCGCTTACGACTTTTGTGACTTATTGGGTGTGATTAACCAATTCTGACTATTAAAATCAGTCAAAATATGGTAAAATAAAGGCTATGGAAATTGAAAAAACCAATCGTATGAATGCTCTTTTTGAGTTTTATGCTGCACTTTTGACAGATAAGCAGATGAATTATATCGAACTGTATTATGCGGATGACTATAGCTTGGCTGAGATTGCCGAGGAATTTGGTGTTAGCCGTCAGGCAGTCTATGATAATATCAAACGTACTGAAAAGATTTTAGAAGCTTATGAGATGAAGTTGCACATGTATTCGGATTATATTGTTCGCAGTCAGATTTTTGATGAGATTTTGGATAAATACCCATCAGATGATTTCTTGAAAGAAAAGATTGCCATTTTGAGCAGTATTGATAACCGAGATTAATTTACAGATAATTGATAATTTATAGATTTAGGTAGGAGAATTTATTATGGCTTTTGAAAGTTTGACAGAACGCCTGCAAGGGGTTTTTAAAAATATTCGCGGAAAGAAAAAGCTATCTGAAAAAGATGTTCAAGAAGTAACCAAAGAGATTCGCTTAGCTTTGCTTGAAGCTGACGTTGCTCTTCCAGTCGTTAAGACATTTATCAAACGCGTTCGTGAACGTGCTGTTGGTCATGAAATCATCGATACGCTCGACCCAACACAACAAATCGTTAAAATCGTTAATGAAGAATTAACAGAAATCCTTGGTTCTGAAACAGCTGAGCTTGAAAAATCACCTAAAATTCCTACAATCATTATGATGGTCGGTCTTCAAGGTGCTGGTAAAACGACATTTGCTGGTAAATTGGCTAACAAGCTGATCAAAGAAGAAAATGCACGTCCAATGATGATTGCGGCTGATATCTATCGTCCAGCAGCCATCGACCAATTGAAGACTCTTGGTAGCCAAATCAACGTTCCAGTCTTTGATATGGGAACTGACCACTCAGCCGTTGAAATCGTAACAAACGGTCTTGCACAAGCTAAAGAAAACCACAACGACTACGTTATCATCGATACAGCTGGTCGTCTGCAAATTGATGAAGCTTTGATGCAAGAACTTCGTGATGTTAAAGCTCTCGCTAAACCAAATGAAATTCTTTTGGTTGTTGATAGCATGATTGGTCAAGAAGCTGCTAATGTCGCTGACGAATTCAACAAACAATTGGATATCACAGGGGTTGTCTTGACTAAGATTGATGGTGATACACGTGGTGGTGCGGCACTTTCTATCCGCGAAATCACTGGTAAACCAATCAAATTTACTGGTACTGGTGAAAAAATCACTGATATCGAAACATTCCACCCAGACCGTATGTCAAGCCGTATCCTCGGCATGGGTGATTTGCTCACATTGATTGAAAAAGCAAGTCAAGAATACGATGAAAAACGTTCAATGGAACTCGCTGAAAAAATGCGTGAAAATACCTTTGACTTTAACGATTTCATCGAGCAACTTGACCAAGTGCAAAATATGGGACCAATGGAAGATCTTCTTAAGATGATTCCTGGTATGGCTAATAACCCTGCACTTAAAAACTTTAAAGTTGACGAAAAAGCTGTCGCTCGTAAACGTGCTATCGTGTCATCAATGACACCTGAAGAACGTGAAAATCCTGATTTGCTAACACCTAGCCGCCGTCGTCGTATTGCAGCTGGTTCAGGTAACAGCTTTGTTGACGTCAACAAATTCATCAAAGATTTCAACCAAGCAAAACAAATGATGCAAGGTGTCATGTCTGGTGACATGGAAAAAATGATGAAGAAAATGGGTATCAACCCAAATAACCTTCCTAAAAACATGCCAAATGGTATGGATATGTCATCCCTTGAAGGCATGATGGGTGGAAATGGTATGCCAGACCTATCAGCGCTTGGTGGAGACATGGATCTTAGCCAAATGATGGGTGGCGGGTTCAAAGGTAAAATTGGTGAATTTGCTATGAAACAATCAATGAAACGCATGGCAAACAAAATGAAAAAAGCTAAGAAAAAACGTAATAAAAAATAAAACATAGTAGAAAAGTCGCGGATTACCGCGGCTTTTTTGGTTTATTTCTGAAAACTGTTTCAATTTATGATATAATGATTAGAAAAATCGGTTAAATTTTGGGAGAGATTTATGAAGATTAAGATGAGTGAGGTAATAGCGCAGCGCGATAGCCTCAAAAGCTCTATCAGCCAAACAAACAGAAAAAGGATAAAATAGAAGGTGTTTTTAGACAGTAATATGATAGCTTTCCTAAAAAGTAATCAATCAAAAAGTCTGTTTATTAGTAAATAATAATGAAAATTTATTGAAAATCACCTAAAGTAGATAATGATAAGGATTTATGTAAAAAATTGATAAATGACATGATTTAAGATTTCAGCTAGATGATTTATAACTATCTGTCATAAAAAAGAAAAAATTTATTTGGAAAAAGATTTTTTAAATAAGGGAATTGAAGAACAAGTAGTCACTAAAAAAGCCTAGCAGCAAAAAAACGCATAAAATTGGATATTTAAGACAAATATAAAAATCAATATAAAGTACTTGTTTCTAAAATTTCTCATTACATCTTTCCGAAAAACTGTAATTTTCTTGAAAAACAAATCAGTCTATGATAAACTACTATTATAAAGACATCTAGGGAGATTTTTAGATGAAACGTGAAAAATTACTTGAAAAAATTGATGAACTAAAAAATATAATGCCTTGGTATGTCCTTGACTATTACCAATCAAAACTTTCTGTACCCTACAGTTTTACAACCTTATACGAATATCTCAAAGAATATAGACGATTTTTCGAATGGATTCTTAATTCAGGTATTTCAAATGCTAATCAGATTGCTGACATTGATTTAAGCACTTTAGAACATTTATCAAAAAAAGATATGGAATCCTTCGTTCTTTATCTACGTGAACGTCCTTCTTTAAATACCTATTCAACTAAGCAAGGGGTTTCACAAACCACTATCAACCGCACTCTCTCAGCACTTTCAAGCTTATTTAAATATCTGACAGAAGAGGTTGAGGATGAAAATGGTGACCCCTACTTCTATCGAAATGTCATGAAAAAGATATCAACGAAGAAAAAGAAAGAAACTCTGGCAGCTCGTGCTGAAAATATTAAAGGAAAGCTCTTCTTGGGTGATGAAACAATGGCTTTTATCGAGTATATCGATAAAGAGTACCAAAATAAGCTCTCTCACCGTGCCCTCTCCTCCTTCCAGAAGAACAAGGAGCGAGATTTGGCAATTATCGCCCTTCTTCTTGCATCTGGTGTTCGTCTTTCTGAGGCTGTTAATCTTGATTTGAAGGATTTACATCTAAATATGATGGTTATCGAAGTCACTCGTAAAGGTGGCAAACGCGATTCTGTGAATGTTGCTGCTTTTGCCAAACCTTATCTTGAAGACTATTTAAAAATTCGTGCACCACGCTACAAAGCAGAAAAACAAGATCAAGCACTATTTTTAACAGAATACCGTGGTGTTCCAAATCGTATCGATGCTTCAAGTATTGAAAAATTGGTTGCCAAGTATTCGCAAGATTTCAAAGTACGTGTAACCCCCCACAAACTTCGCCACACCTTGGCAACCAGGTTGTATGGCGCTACTAAATCTCAAGTTTTGGTCAGCCACCAATTGGGTCATGCTAGTACTCAGGTAACTGACCTATATACCCACATCGTTAATGATGAACAAAAGAATGCACTTGATCAATTGTAAAAAGTAATCTGGACTGTAATGAGTCCAGATATTTTTATATATAAGTTTATTTTCAAAGTCCTTAAAAACTTTGTTTTACATAAATAATATTATGTATCTAGAATTAAACTTCTAAAGGTTTAAAGTTCCCAACTATTTTTCCAATAATACGTGGATTTTCAGCGTAAGGAGCGAATTTATCAGCGTAATGATTATTAAGTGATACTAAGCGTAGCCCATCTTCTTCACGGTAAACTTTTTTGATATAGGTTTGTCCATCCCAATCAACAGCGTAAATGGCTCCATCATAATCAAAGCCAGTTTGCTTAATAAGGACTACTTCACCATTTAGATAAGTTGGTTCCATTGAATCACCGAAAACCCAAGATGCAAAGTCATGGTCAAGTTGCTCGTCATAAAAGACAGTATCGTAATTGCCATCCCCAAAATAAGAATAACCAGTACCTGCAGATAATTTTTCAAAGACCTTGTAGGCGTAAAGTCTTGGTAGAGGTTTGACAACTTCTTGCTTGTGTAGCAAATCTTGCGCGTAATTTTCTAACTTAGCCTGGTTATCAGGTGTTAATTTTAAATAGGTATTGACAATATCGTATTCTGAGAGGAAATATGTTGTATCAACCTTAAAAATCTGGCTTAGTTGCTCTAAGTTCTTTTGGTTAGGTTTAGTTTTTCCATTCTCCCAATTAAAATAGGAAGCTCTTGATAACTGTAATAACTTTGCTAAATCAGCTTGCGAATAGCCTTTTTCTTGACGTAGTTTTCTTAGTTTTTCTCCAGAAAACATGAGCTCCTCCTCGTTGTTAGTTTATAAACTAACACTATTATAGAAAATAATCAGCAAAAAAGCAAGATGTAAGAATCTTGCTTTAACGTTTTTTGGGAGTGATAAACACATGAGTTCCTTGATCGATTTGGCTTTGAATGCTGATGTCGAGATTAAGGCTATCTAGAACTTGTTTTGTCATGTAAAGCCCCAATCCTGTAGCTTTTTGGTGTTCGTGCCCGTTGAAGCCTGTGAAACCTTCTTCAAAAATACGTGGTAAATCTTCTTCAAGTATGCCGATACCATCATCTGATATTTCAATACTAGCTTGAGAAATGCGGATGATGATTTTGCCGTTATCTTTCGAATACTTAATGGCATTGTCGATTATTTGTGTCAGTGCGAAGGTCACCCATTTTTTATCAGACTTGAGTTCCCAATCACCTGTCACCTCAACAGAGAGGTGTTTTAACAAACAAGGAATGCGGTATTTTTTGATAATTGAGATTGTAATCTCCTTGACGGATAGTCTTTCAAAACGAAAATCATCTTTATTTTGACTGAATTTCAAGTAATTTAATAGGGTGTCTAAATAGTTTTGAAGACGATTTAGTTGTTGTTCAACTTCTTTTGATTCAAGTTGATTAGTCTGTGCCATCAATGATAAAGCTGATAGAGGAACTTTCATTTGGTGAGACCACATTTTGATGAGATTCTGAGTATCTTCCATCTGTGTCTGAATAGCTAGAACATCGCTGGCATGCGCTTTTTTTTGTTTACAAATAATAGCTTTAAAAGCTTTTTCTGATGGGAGATTGAAGTCATCTAATTCTTTTACATAAATAAATTGTTGTAAAATTAACTGTTTCTTTTTAAATTTGAAGTACTGCCAAATGCTAATGAAAATTAGTATTGTGATACTAATGCTAAAGCTTATTCTGAAGTAAGTTACGGGCAAGTGAAATAACATAAAGGTCAGGAAAAATGAAATGGTTAATATGGCATAGGTAAGGTACCAAATGCCGTATTCTTTAAAAAACTGTCGAATCATTTTAACAGATAACCTACTCCTCTCACGGTGTGAATGCGGTCAAATCCTAGCGGCTGTACTTTTTTGCGTAAGCGAGTCATGTTGACACTTAGGGTATTTTGGTCAATAAAACTCTCATTTTCCCACAGCTTTTCAAGCAAATCTTCTTTTGGAACCACTTGATTTTGGTGCTCGAATAAAATGCTAAGAATTTTATTTTCTGTTGGCGAGAGATTAATTTGTTTGCTCCCGTTTGAGAGAATGCCCTCGCGAGACAACGAAAATTCGTCAAGCTGATAATTATCAGAGGTGAATTGGTAAGCTCTGCGTAAAAATGCTGCAATCTTAGCATCTAAAATGGTTAAGGAGAATGGTTTTGAAATAAAATCATCTCCTCCCATATTTAACGCCATAACGGTATCCATCTCGTCATCACTTGAGGAAATAAAAATGATTGGTAAAGTCATGGTTTTACGAATCTCAGTTGTCCAATAAAAGCCATTAAAATAGGGCAAAGTGATATCCATTAGAATCAAATCCGGGGTGATTTCTTCGATTTCTTGCTTAATCGCACGAAAATTATTAACGCTAAATACGTCGTATGCTTTGTTTAAATGTTGTTTTAGTAAATTGACGATGGTTTTGTCGTCTTCAACGATGTAAATCTTTCCTTGTTTCATAGGTTCATTTTAGCAAAAAATGGTCTTTACGACCATTTTCAGCTGGAGTTTCTTATCAAAATATTGTGTAGAGTTTGTTTAAAAGAGTTTTGTTACTAACGTTGGATAATCTTATAGTAAGTTCGGCTAGTTAGTTTATAGATAAAGAAGTAAATGATAATGACACATAGAATTGTCACCGCACTGACAGAAACCATTTTAGAGCCCGTTACGCCAAATAGCAAGAGCATTTGTTTTAGCATGGTTAAGGCGAAAATAAAGTGTAGTATTGCAAAACCAAGCGGCATAAAGAAGACAAGTAAGGTTTGTGAATTGATTGTTCGTTTGACTTCTTTGGCACTCATTCCTACTTCTTGTAAAATCTTGTATGATTTCTTATCTTCGATTCCTTCGGTGCGTTGTTTGTAGTAAATAATCAATGCTGCACCAAGTAGGAAGCTTAGACCAAGTAAGAATCCTGTAAATAGGAAGCCTCCAGTAATGGCATACATATCATTTGCAAAGTCTTTTTTGGTTTCAAGAATGCCCAAGATGGCTTTATCAGCTCTACCTGAAGGTATTACCTTATCTTTTGAGATGGTAGCTACTTCTTTATTTGAAAGGTCAACAAATGCGGTAAAATTATCTTGTACTGGGAAGTGATGGTCATTAAAAAGTTTTTTAACTTCTGATAAGGTTGAATCATCACTAAAGATAATAACACCAGGATTATAAGTATTTCCAAGTTCTGGGAATTTAACTGTTTTAAGATTTTTAATGTTGACAAAATCTTTACCGAAAAGAGTTAAATGTTCAAGTTTGCTATCGCCTTTTTGTTTGTAAAAAGCAATTTGGTTATCTTTTAGTATTGGAATATCATTTCCAAGTGCTCTAAAATCATCTTGCGTAGTAATATAGATAGCACCAAATGATTTAACATCAGGATGCTTGATCATATCATCAGTGACAGCTAAACTTTTACCTGTTGGCACAGAGAAAGATGTCAAAGCAGATTCGTAAGTTAAGTAATCACTTTGAGGTTTATCAAGTTTATCCACGACTTGTTTTTGCAACTCATCCTGGAAATCTTTTCTCGTCATTTCTTTAGCATTTTCATCAGCGTAGCCATTGTTATTTAAAACGATTTGTGTATTTTTAGGAAATAAGATATCAAGTTGTTGCTGACTACTAACGTAGAGAGAGGTTGTTGTTGCTACAGTTACAAATGACATTGTGGCAAGCAAGGTGATGTTAGCTAATCCGATAGCGTTTTGCTTGATTCGAAAAATCATTTGTGAAGTGGTTACAAAGTGTTCAGGTTGGTAAAAATAATTTTTATTTTTACGTCGACGTTTGAGATACCAAGCCATAAAGCTAACGTAAAAGAGGTAAGTTCCGATAATAACTAAGACAACAGCGATAAAGAATCGATAAACCACTACTAGCGCAGCTATTTTTTCAGAAGTCACTGACAAATAGTAGCCTGCACCAAGGCTGATTAGACTCAAGAGGGCAAAAAGAATATTTCCGCGAGGCTCTTTTTCACCTTTTTCCTGACGTTTAAATAAAGCCAATGGAGATGAACGGCGAATAACAATCAAATTGATGACTTCTAACAAAATAAAGATTCCTGCAAAAGCCATAGTCGTAAAGAGAAAGGCAATCAACGACAAGTTCAAGACAAATTTATTGTAATGTAAGAGATTAACAAAAATGAGGTAAAAAACTTGTGAAAAGACTGCTGAAAGAAGGCTACCAAGTACTACGATGCCAAAGAAACTAAAAGCTAACTCGATACTTGCTACCAAGCTAATCTGTTTTCGATTCATTCCGAGAATATTGTAAAGACCGAATTCTCTACTTCTTTGCTTGAGCAAAAAATTGTAACTGTAGATTTCCATGATAACTGTGAAAATCATAAGGACTACAATTGCTAATCCAAGCACGGTATTGCTATACCTCATCGCATCAGCTACAGAACTGAAAAGAATGAGCAAAGTAGAGCAATCTAAGATAAATAAAACAACACTGGCAAGTAAAAATGGTCCAAAAATATCAAGTGACTTTTTCAAATTTGACCAAGCTAGTTTAGCGTAGAACATCTTATTCACCTCCTAAAAGAGCTGTCATGGCGAGTGAAATGTCTTTACTAAATTCTTGATTGGTTTTATTGCCACGGTAAATTTGGTGGAAAATACGACCATCTTTGATAAAAAGTACACGTTTAGCATGGCTTGCGGCGTTAGCTGAGTGAGTCACCATAAGTATTGTTTGACCATAGCTGTTAATGTCTTCGAAAAGATTTAAGATATCTTCAGAATTGCGATAATCTAGTGCTGCTGTTGGTTCATCAGCCAAAAGAAGCTGCGGATTTGTTATCAAACTACGAGCAATGGCAACACGTTGTTTTTGACCACCAGAAAGTTCAAATGGACGTTTTTCTAGCAACTCTTCAATGTGTAATTTTGGAGCAAGTGTTGCAATGCGTTTTTTCATTTCTTGATGATGAACTCGACCAAGAACTAATGGCAAGAAAATATTGTCTTTAACAGACAAAGTGTCGAGCAAGTTGAAATCTTGAAAGACAAAGCCGAGATTTTTCAAACGGAATTCAGCAAGTTTACTTTCTTTGATTTTCGTGACTTCTTCACCATTTAGAATAACGGAACCTTTAGTAGGCTTTTCCAGTGTTGCTAGGATATTTAGCAATGTTGTTTTCCCTGAACCTGATTCCCCCATGATGGCGATAAACTCATTTTCATCAACCTTAAAGTCGACATCTTGCAAAGCTCGTGTCACTTCTTTTGAAAAGCGTGTGCGAAAAACTTTCTCGAGGTGATTGATTTCCAGTAACATAATTTCTCCTTTTTTTCATTATACCTTTTCAAGCTCAGAAATGCTTAGTTAGTCTTTACTTTTTAAAACTTTTTAGTGCTTTTTTAACGGTCTTCTCCCACTCCAGTACCAAAAAGCTAAGCCTGCTACTCCTACTATGATGATAAGTAGAATAGTTATCAGACTATATAGCTCAATCATACTAAGCACCTCCTTCTACTTTGTTATGCGAAAGGCATATGAGATGATATAAACAATAGATCCAAGAAATAGCAATACAATCCAAATGAAAAAATGAATCCATAGGCTAAGATAGTGTTTAAATTCTTCTTTCATATACTGCTACTCCTTTCTTATTGACATCTTTAGTTTATCGGAAATCAGCTCTTTTTTTCTTACAGTTTTGGGGATGAAACCTTACAAAAATGTAAGAAAAACACAGAAGTATTGACTTCTGTGTTTTGTATTATCTTACAAGCTTTGTGCAATTTGTTTTAAGTAAGCGTGACTTTCAAGTTGTTCAAATGGATTAGTCAAGTCTTTCAAATTAATCTCGTAGATGCTACTTGCTTTTTCATTAAAGAGTGGCAAAGCTTTCGCCCAATCAATTTTTCCATGCCCTAGCGTTAAGCTATCATGCGTTTGCCCAAGTGAGTCTACTAAATGGTAATGAACGATATGATCCTTCAAAGTCTTTAGAGACTGTTGAAGAGCCTCGTTATCACCGTGAAGGTAAATAAAAGCATGTGAAACATCATAAGCTAGTGGATAACCTTTTTCAGCAAGCAAGTAATCAAAATCAGGATTTCCATATGAATAGAGTTTTGAAATACCATTTTCAAACATGATATGGTCTTTGCCGATATGGCAAAAGTGATCCATACGGGTGAAAAGGTACTTTCGAGCTTCCTCAATAGAATCAAATGGTTCTAGTAATTCAGCTTCTTCTAATTCATAAGATCCATGAACAAGTACTTTGCAGTGATAAGCTTTAGCTAAATCAAGTAATTTTTGTGTTGAAAAATCGATAAAGTTAACCAATTCAGCATTATTTTTTGGATGAGCTACTAATTCCAAACGCTTTCCTTGGTACTTCATGGGATGATGAAGAACGATAGTCTTTACACCACTTGATTTTACTTTCTTGATAGCTTCTTCTAGTTGTTTTAAGCCATCAGTTGTAAAATCAGTTTCACTTGTAAAAAATTCAAAAACATCTGGATGATATTTTAGACGACTAGCTACTTGCTCTGGAGCAGAGCTAGCTTTTAATCCTAATTGAATTGGAAACATGATGTCACCTCTTCTTTGATTAGTAGGTTTAAACGTTAAGGTATTCTTCTAAGTCTTTCAAAGCACGTTCAGCAACTTTTTCGTAACGTTCTTTTTTATCACGGATACGTGGTCCTTCAAGCTCTTTAACGATACCAAAGTTAACGTTCATTGGTTGGAAATGTTTGCTTTCAGCATGAGTGATGTAGTGAGGTAATGCACCGATAGCTGTTGTTTGAGGGAAGATAACTGGTTCTTCACCCTTGAAACGACGCACAGCATTGATACCAGCTACAAGACCTGAGGCAGCAGATTCTACATAACCTTCAACACCAGTCATTTGTCCAGCGAAGAAAAGATTTGGATTTTGACGTGTAGCAAATGTTTCTGTCAAAAGATTTGGAGAATCCATGTATGAGTTACGGTGCATAACGCCGTAACGAACAAATTCAGCATTTTCTAGACCTGGAATCATGCGGAAAACACGTTTTTGTTCACCCCATTTGAGGTGTGTTTGGAAACCAACGATATTAAATAGGCTACCAGCAGCGTTATCTTGGCGGAGTTGAACAACGGCATATGGTGTTTTAAATTCACCGTCACGTGGACCTTTGTAGTCATCTGGATATTCGAGCCCAACTGGTTTCATAGGACCGTAAAGCATTGTTTTAATGCCGCGTTTAGCCATTACTTCAATTGGCATACAACCTTCGAAGTATTTTTCTTTTTCAAATGAATTTAGCGGAGCTTCTTCAGCATTGACAAGAGCTTCGTGGAAAGCCATGAATTCTTCTTTTGTCATTGGGCAGTTAAGGTAAGCAGCTTCCCCTTTGTCATAACGTGATTTAAGGTAAACTTTATCCATGTCGATAGAACTTTTATCAACAATTGGTGCTGCTGCATCGTAGAAATAGAAGCCGTCGCCACCGTTTAATTCGTGGATTTTTGCAGCCAAGGCATCTGAAGTAAGTGGACCACTAGCGATGACTGTGATAGCATCGTCAGGAATTTCAGTGATTTCTTCACGGATAACTTCGATAAGTGGGTGGTTTGTAACTTCATCAGTTACCATTTGTGAAAATCCGTCACGGTCGACAGCAAGAGCACCACCAGCAGGCACACGAGTGCTTTCAGCAGCTTTCATGATAACAGAATCCAAGCGACGCATTTCTTCTTTCAAAAGACCAACAGCATTTGTTAAACTGTCACCACGAAGTGAATTTGAGCAGACAAGCTCAGCGAATTTATCAGTTTTATGCTGAGGTGTTGGTTTGACTCCACGCATTTCATAAAGTTTAACAGGAATACCGCGCTTAGCAATCTGATAAGCAGCCTCAGAACCAGCTAAACCAGCTCCGATAACGTTAATGTATGATGATTGAGACAATATACTAATACCTCTAAAATGAGCACAGAAAGCTATCTGGCGTCATTTCCCAGACATGGGTATTGCCCATATCTGAATCTTTCTATTTTTGATACTTGATTATCATAACATAATTTTTAGGAAATACAAATAAAATCTTGTGATTGTTTACGTAAGTAAAATTATGTAAAAATCAATAATTATCTTTTCTAATCATATTCTGATACTGTAAGTGAATGCCGATATGACCAATTCCTAAAATAATTGCTGCTAAGGCTAAAAAAGGATTCTTACCATAGATGGCTAGGCATAGAACTGCAATAACGGGCAAACTTGCTCCGGCTACTGGTATTTTCAAAATAGGGGCGTAAAAATCAGTCATCCTTTTTGATCCCATAAAATAACGAATCCAAAAGATTTCATAAAGAAGCATGCAAAGAGCTGCTGCTATTAGCCACCAATTCCAATTTGTCCAAGAATGCCAGTTAAAGTCAGAAAAGATGAGAACTAGACAGGTAACAAGCACTTCTCCAATACGTTCAAGTAGGGTTAAGTACTTATTTTCTTGGCACTGATAGTGGTCATAATCTTTTGGTTTATGTCGTGTCCAAATAAGATTTGGTACAGTTAGCAGTACTAAAAAGATCAATCCAACATAAGAAAAGCCAAAATGCATGATTATCCTCCCTAGAATATACAAATCCAAGCAGCTAATAGAACACTTAAGATACTAAATAATGAACCAATTAAATAATATTCTGCAAAAGCTGGGCTCTCTGAAATCTTATTATAACGTGCAATTGATTTTGCTGTGAAAACCAGACCGATTGAGGCGAATTGATTAAAGATAATACAAATACTCATCACAATACGTTCCAATAGTCCAATAGTTGCCCCAGCCCCTGCAATAGTATCCATTTTCTGATTATCGTGTGGTTGATATTTTTGAAAAAAGATTTTAAAGACAACATTCGTTGGTTTGGTGATTAAGACAAGAAATAAAATCATATTTAAAACTGGTCCTGTAACCTGGCTAGTTATCAAACTAGAATCTACTTGATAACGTGTTAACAAAACAATAATCACTAAATGTAAAATCTGATCAAGAAGGAAAGTTGCCATAGGATTTAACCGAAGCCAGTTAGCAACGTTTGATTTTCCAAAATCAATGACTGAATGCGTCAGGAAAATGAGTAGACTAATATTCCACAAACTTGGTAAAAAGAGAGTTACTATTACCAAAGGAAAGGCGACACCAAGTAGGTGAATTAGAAGATATTTGTTTTCTGTGTTTTTACGATCTGCAACTGTTTGACTTTGTAGGTGAAAATCAGATAAAAAGTGACAGATTAAGAAAAGTGTCAAAATGGGATTTTGAATGAGATAGTGAGAAAGTCCAGTAATAGGCATTAAGCTAACTCCTCTCCATGATGTTTAAGGCATTTTAAAGCCGTTTTACGTGCGCGAAGGTAAACTTTGATATTGCTGCTTTTAAGCCGTTTTGATAAGGCACTGGTCGTTAATTCTAATCGTTTAGCAAGCATTTGTTGGTCGAACTGCTCATCGTAAATTCCAAGCGCTAATAACTCTTTTAAGATAATTTCTTGACTTGCTCGCCAATCTGATTTAATAGCTTCGCTGCTTGCAATCAAGGTATTAACAACGCTGACTTGATTCTCATCATCAAAAGAAACCGCAATTTGTGTATTACCGTAGTCATTTTTTTGATGAATATAGTTAATGGCTTTTCTGGCATGCCAGTAAGCTGGACCATCAGCACCAATGCTTTGTTCTGGGTTAATATCTGTTAGAATTTTTCCCATCCCAATTCCGAAACGTACCTGATAAGGTTGCATAGCGAGATTGATGCGGTCAATAATTTGAAATAAAGGGGCATCAAGCGTCAATAATCCTTGAAATTCATCTCCCAATGTAATAGATAATTTTGAAACCAATACTTCTTTAAATTCTGTATTCAAATCATTTAAGCAAGTTTCTAATATTTTTTGAACTTGGTATCGATTATCGATTTTCTTTGAATCAATAATGTCGCCAATTAATGCAAAATAATTCATAGGCCACCTCTCTTATAGGTCTATTATAACAGACTTATCAAAAAAAGTCCGTTATAACGGAAATTATTTAAAAAGTCTATTATAATGGCAATGAAAACTGACCTAAAAAAACCTCACAAAGAAAATTTGCAAGGTTTGAAAGATTTATTTAACTTTTGCTTCCTCGTAGTCACATTCTTCATTGCTGCAGACGACTTGTTTACCACCGCCACGAATTTTCTTCTCAACGAGGAATTGACCACATTTTGGACAAGAACGTCCGACTGGTTTATCCCATGAAGTGAATTCACACTCAGGATATCGGTCACAGCCATAGAAAAGACGATTACGTTTTGTCTTACGTTCAATCACTTGACCTTCGCCACAAATTGGACAAGTCACACCAATTTCTTTTGTGATGGCTTTGGTATTGTGACATTCTGGGAAATTGCTACAAGCGTAGAATTTACCATAGCGTCCTAATTTGATTACCATTGGATGTCCACAAACATCACAGTCAAAACCAGCAGGCTCATCTTTGATTTGAATTTTTTCAATCTCAGTTTCTGCTTTTGCTAGTTCTTTTTCAAATGGTTTGTAGAAAGCATCAATGACTTTTTGCCATTGTTCTTTTCCTTCTTCGACTTCATCAAGTTTACCTTCCATGTCAGCGGTAAATTTGACATCAACGATATCTGGGAAGAATTCAACAATCAAGTTATTAACGATTTCACCCAATTCAGTTGGTTCGAAGCGTTTTGAAACCAAGCGAACGTAGTAACGTCTTTGGATAACATCAAGTGTTGGTGCATATGTTGATGGACGTCCAACACCGTTTTCTTCAAGCGTTTTGATTAATGTGGCTTCAGAATAACGTGCTGGTGGTTGAGTGAAGTGTTGTTCAGGATTTGTTGAAACTTTCTTAACAACATCGCCTTCAACCATGTCGGGCAACATTTTATTCTTATCAGAATCGTTGTAGACAGCCAAGTAACCGTCAAATTTGACTTTACTACCGTTAGCTGTGAAGCGAACGCCATTTTGCTCCAAGTTAACTTTCATGGTATCAAACACCGCAGCTGTCATTTGACTTGCGACAAATCGATTCCAAATCAATGTGTAGAGTTTCAATTGGTCTTTGTCTAAGTGTTTTGCGATAGATTCTGGTGTTAGGTTAACGTTTGATGGGCGAATAGCCTCGTGGGCATCTTGAGCACCTGAAGCGTTTTTCACACGACTACCGTGTTTAGAGTAATTTTCACCGAAACGTTCTGTAATAAAGCCTGCAGCATCATTTTGCGCAACAGGGCTGATACGTGTAGAGTCGGTACGCATGTAAGTAATCAAACCTTGTGTACCACTCTTACCAAGACTAATCCCTTCGTACAACTGTTGAGCAACCATCATAGTCTTACGTGTACGGAAGTTGATTTTGTTAGCAGCATCTTGTTGAAGAGATGATGTTGTATATGGAAGTGGTGCGTTACGACGACGCTCTTTCTTTTCAACTTTTGCTACGTTAAACTCGTCACTTGTAAGTCGAGCAAGAACTGCTTGGACATCCTCGTTAGTGTTGAGTTTTAGTTTTTTACCATCGATGCCATAAAAAGCAGCTTGGAATTTTTTAGTTCCTTTTTTGAAGAATCCATCAATTGTCCAGTATTCTTCAGGTTTAAAGCTTTTAATCTCATTTTCACGGTCGATAATGAGTTTCAATGCAACAGACTGAACACGACCTGCAGAAAGACCTTTTTTAACCTTTTTCCAAAGCAATGGTGAGATAGAATACCCAACAATACGGTCAAGAACACGACGGGCTTGTTGCGCATCTACCAAATCCATGTCAATCTGACGTGGTTCAACGAAGGCATTTTTAACAGCATCCTTAGTGATTTCATTGAAAACAACACGGTTTTTATCATTTTCGTCAAGTCCCAAAATGTGTGCCAAATGCCATGAAATAGCTTCTCCCTCACGGTCCGGGTCACTTGCGAGATAAACTTTTTTAGATTTTTTAGCCTCTTTTTTCAAATCATTAATTAGAGGACCTTTACCACGGATATTAATATACTGCGGTTCATAGTTGTTTTCAAAATCAATAGACATGCTTGATTTTTTCAAATCACGGATATGACCAACTGAAGCGACAACTTTGTAGTTGCGTCCTAGATATTTTTCAATGGTTTTTGCTTTAGCTGGTGATTCCACAATAACCAAGTTTTTCTTGGCAGCTGTTTTTTTCTTTGTTGTTTTTTTACTTGTCTTTTTAACAGCTGTTTGGGCTTTTGTAGTAGTCGTTGCCATAAGCTCACTTCCTATCAGTAATAAACTTATAACATGATACCCCGCTTTTTCCAAACTGTCAATAAAAAAGTTGTATTTAATAGAAAAAACTTGTTTACAATTGGTACTCTGAAAGGACGTCTAAGCCTGATGTGATGCACTTTGCGCCTTCTTTGATCAAATGATGACATCCGTCAGATTTTCCGTCTAAAATATTACCTGGAATGGCAAAAACGTCTCGTCCTTCTTCTAGGGCTCGCTCACAAGTAATTAAGCTGCCAGATCGCAATTTAGCTTCTGCTACTATGACGCCTTGGGATAACCCTGCGATAATGCGATTGCGTTCTGGAAAATGGTATTTTAGTGGCGCTTCTACTGCTGCGTATTCACTTAAAATCAAATGATTTTTTCCAAGGTAGTCCTGCAACTGCTTGTTTTCTTTGGGGTAATAGACGTCAAGACCACAACCAATAACTGCTATTGTCGCTCCGCCATTTTTTAGGGCTGAAATATGTGCGCTGGTATCGATTCCTCTAGCTAAGCCACTAACAATGACGAATTGATTTCCAAGTTCTTTGATAATTTTTTGAACGGACTTGGTTCCTGTCTGTGTGGCTGTGCGTGCTCCTACTACTGCCATTTTTGGACGATTGAGTAGCTCAATATTGCCTTGATAAAAAAGCAAAACAGGCGGATTATAAGAGTGTTTTAATTCCAGCGGATAGTCGTCATCTAGTATTGAAATACTAGGGTATTGGTTAAAGACTTTTCGCAAAGTTTTACTATCCAAATCTTTGTATTTTTCTATAAATAAAATAGGATTCTTACATTTGGACACAACTGCCATATCGCGCAAGGAAAGAGATTCCTTCTCTCGCTTTTGATAATCTAAAATGGTTAGAATATTGAGATTTGTTAGTCCTGCTTGTTTTAATTTAAATAGTTCAAAATTATTCATTAGTCACCTCACTACTTTTCTATTCGAAAAAAAGTCCTATAACCATAGGACTTTGTGAGATTTTTTTGAGTTAATCTAATATTTTGATGATTTTAGCTGGATTTCCGGCGATAACCACATTATCTCCAAATGATTTGGTTACAACAGCGCCAGCACCAACGACGACATTATCACCTAAAGTGACACCTGGTAGAATGGTTACCCCGCCACCAAGCCATACATTATCACCAATAGTTATTGGTGCTCCGTATTCCAAACCAGAAATACGTTCTTTCGCATCTAGTGGGTGAAGAGGAGTTAAAAACTGACAATTTGGACCAATCATAGCGTTGTCTCCAATGTGAATCTCGCAGACATCTAACATGGTACAGTTATAATTAGCAAAAAAGTTCTCACCAATGTAGATATTTGACCCGTAATCGCAGACAAAACGCTGCTCCATTAGCAAGTTATCGCCTGTGGAACCAAATAATGATTTGATAATTTCTTTACGTTTCTGACGGTCTTCTTCATTATTAAAGAGTGTGATTTGTTTACGGGCATGTAAACGCATGGCAAGTAGCTCACTGTCACCAGCATCATATAGCTGACCAGCTAGCATTTTTTCTTTTTCGCTTGTCATTTAGTTCTCCTTCAACATAGATTTAATTGGTTCAAATGTTTTACGGTGAATTGGTGTAATACCGTGTTCTTTAAGACCTGCAAGATGGTCTTTAGTACCGTAACCGACATTTTTTTCAAAAGCATAGCCAGGGTACTCTTTGGCGTAATCCGCCATCATGCGGTCACGAGTGACTTTGGCAACGATAGAGGCTGCCGCAATTGATAAAGAATTAGCATCTCCTTTGATGAGTGATTGCTGAGGAATGTCAGTGTCTAAGTGCATGGCATCAATTAAAAGATAATCGGGTTTAGTCACTTGTCCCTTGATTTGGTCAATTGCTTGGAGCATACCAACTTTTGTCGCTTCATAAATGTTGATATCATCGATAACAGTATTATCAATCACACCAATACCAACTCCTAAAGCACGCGCAAGGACTTCTTCATAAATTTCCTCGTGGTGTTTTTTAGGAATTTTCTTAGAGTCATTAAGATGCTTGATTTTACAGTTTTTAGGAAGAATAACGCAAGCAGTCACTACTGGTCCAGCAAGAGGGCCACGACCAACTTCGTCAATTCCAGCGATGGCTTGATAACCTGCCTGATAAAGCTCTTTTTCGTAGCGCAGCATATTTTCCAAACGCAAGTCTTCGTCGATATCGGCTTGAATAGCCTTTTTACGCTGGATGATAGCTTTTTGCACGCCTGCTCGGCTATCTTCCTCGTAGGCTTGCCAGCGTGCATCGTCAAGATTGTCAATATCAGCTAGCGCTTCTTTGATTTCTTTAACGGTCGCCATTTTCAACATCTCCTACAATGTCTAATGTGTAGCGTCCGAGTTTACCTTCGCGAACATCTTTGACAAAAAGAGCGTAGAAACGATCATAGTCATCACGAAAACCAAGTTTTTGTGTCATAGCCATGATAATTTCTGGTGCTTCTTCTTCCAAGTCAATGCCTTTATAACGTTCAATCAAACGTTCTGGATAATGTTCTTTGAAGAAATTAAGTCCAAAGATAGTTACTTCGTCCATTGGTAAGAGTTGGTCTTTGATGGCTCCAGTAAGAGCAAGTTTTAGACCAACCACTTCGTCTTCGAATTTTGGCCAAAGAATCCCTGGGGTGTCAAGAATTTCCAAATCTTTATTAGATTTAAGCCATTGTTGTCCTTTTGTGACACCAGGTTTATTTCCGACAACGGCGATTTTCTTACCAGCTAAGCGGTTCATAAGAGTTGATTTACCAGCATTTGGAATACCGATAATCATCGTACGAAGGGTTTCTTTTTGAATACCACGTTCACGCAATTTAGCCAATTTGTCAGCCATTAGCGATTTAGCTGCTTCTGTAACTAATTTTACAGTTGCTTGTTCTTTTGAGTTGACAGCAAGAGTTTTAATTCCTTGGCTTTCAAAATAACGACGCCATTCTTTTGTACGATTGCTATCAGCCAAATCAGCTTTATTTAAAATCATAAGTTTTGGTTTATCACCAACGATTTTAGTTAGCATCGGATTTTGACTTGATAGTGGCAAACGCGCATCGACCAAAATTGTCACGAAATCCACGTGTTTAATATTTTCTTGCACCTGTCTACGAGCTTTAGACATGTGACCTGGAAACCATTGAATAGTAGCCATTAAGATTTTTATCCTTTCATAGTAAGCTTTATTTGCTTGTGTTTGATACTCTATTTATTCTTGTTTCATTAAGACCTTTAAAATCTTAAACCACGTTCTATTATACCATAAAGTCAATTCTTGACTATCTCTTAGCAAGGCGATACAATAAAATCACATAGGAAAAAGCTTTCAATCAAGGAGATTCAAATGGACGATTACAAAGGAATGACAAGTAAAACGTATCTTTCAGAGCGTTTAGAGCAAGCGATTAAATGCTATGATAAGGAAGCTCGTTTTCACCGTGCTTGGTTTATCGTGTTTAAAGTCATTCAAATCATTACCTTAGCTTTAATCCCGATTTTAGCTACTTTACCAATTCCTTGCTTTAAATTGTTGGCAGTGATTATTGCTTCTTTAGTTCTCGTTCTCGAAGCTCTCATTGCACTTTCAAGTCATAAAGATAAATGGCAACTTTATCAAGAAACTTCAAAAACGCTCGCTTCAGAAAAATTTGCCTTTGAGACTAAAGCAGGCATCTATCAGGAAAAATCAGATGATGAACGTTTTTCACTCTTGGTTGAACGCTGTGAAGTGATTATTAAGTATCGCAATTAATTAAAAGAACCCCGTGTTTTTAGAAACATGGGGTCTATTTTTTCTTTTGTAGTGAAATTAGTATTGGAATACTAGTAAGCGTTAGGTAATATAAAACATAAAACCATTTGTGACTTCGACCAAGCATAACGTAACTCATGATTAAATAAAAAACGCAGTATCCTAGCCATAATTTCGCTGTCGTTTTAGGATGATTCGTGATAAACGAAGTGACTTTTTTAATCAATAATCTGATACTCCTTTTCAAATGTTTTTTGAGCAATAATACGGCGATTGGTAATGTCGATATAATCGCCTAAGTATGCCAATTCATACATACCGTAGCCAGCAAATCCGCCACCTAGGCTTCCAATCGCTCCTGTTTTAAGGTTTTTAACTGTCGATGGCTTTAAACCAGCCGTTAAAACACGAAGGTGGTTATCTAACCAGCAAAAATATCTTTTTGCAAAAGCTTCTTTTACCCAGTCAGGACTATTTCGATTATCTTTGCTGACTTGCCAAACATCTGCAACCTTTCCCTTATAAGTAGCTTTCATTTTTTCTCCTCTTTTTTCCCTTTTTATGATTTGCTAAAAGATTACTGTAACTAATAGTTTCACTAGGATGATGATAGTTAGAGACTTTTGAATATTAGATTTAAGTTTTCTAGGCCACTTCATTAATCGCGTGATAGCTAGACAAATGCTTAAAAAACTTAAATAACTAACTATTGTTATCAATTGTTGCATCTAATTTACCCCAAAGTAATACTTCTATCCTCTATTTTACCAGATTAATCATTAAAAAAACGACCATGTCGTAAACAGTCGTTTTTTCGTCGTGAACGGTTATTTTTTAATGGAAAGAATGACTTCTGCTCCACCTATACTAGGATTTGAAATTCTTAAACCTCCATGATGTTTTTCAGCTACGACTTTCGCAAAAGATAGTCCAATACCATAGTGTTTTCCGCTTCTGCTATTATGTTCAGTGAAGAAAAATTTTGCGGCATTTTTAAGAGCTTCATCTGAAAATGGTTGACCATCATTCCAAATGGAGAATATGAGATGACTATCATCTTCTGAAATGCTAAGACGAATTTTTCCTTTTGGGGCATGTTGACTAGCGTTTACTAGGATATTAATCAGTGCACGTTTAAGATTTAAGCTATTTGCTAAAAAAGAATCGGTGGTACAGGTGTCTCTCATCTTGAAATCAATTGCATTTGGTTCTAGAATATCTTCAATTTCTACCGATAAATCGGCTAAAAAAGTCTTTAAAAATAGCTTTTCTTTATGGTCGTTATCGCTTAATTGACGACTATAGTTAAGCATTGCATTGAAATAGTTTTCAAATACTAAAAGGCTATTATTGATTGATGTTAGAAAACTTGCTTGTTGTTCATTAAGTGATGTCATTTCAAGTAGTTCAATATTTCCCTTAATGACCGTTAAAGGAGTTTTGACATCGTGAGCTAAGGCAGCGATTTGAAAAGATAAATCTTTCTTTTCACTTCTTTCTCTTTCAATCAGTTCAGCTAATTCATCACTTTTTTGTGCTAAAACAGTTAAGGTGTCATCAAATTCCGCAATTCTAGAATGCTCTAGGAAATCTGAGTGAGACTTAGTTCCCATATTTTGAGTTGATTTTTGGATAGCATAAAAATTTGAAGTGAATTCTTTGAGCAGTCTTGTGATTGCAAAAATAAGGACTAGCAAAAAGCCGATGATAAAGATGATGTAAGTCAGCGTATTGTACGAAATTGAGCGAAGCGCATGATTTGAAAACTCTGGTATGCTAGATTGTCGGACAACTAAAACGTAGTGCGAATTTTGGGCAAGATAATAGGTAACCCCATTTTCGTTTAAGTTTTTTCTCTCTTTAAAAGCTTTTTGGTAATACATCAAATCCTCAGTGACGTTTGTTCGCTTAATGACCTTCCCATTCTGGTCATATAAAACGTAGTCATAAGGTACTTTTGTCATTTCTTTGACAATCATTTCTTTGACAATCATATCTTTAGAGACCTTATCTGAAAGACTAATATTTAGCTGATTGCTGAGAGTGATTTGTTTCGTATAGGCAAGGACACTTGTTAAGGTTAAAATCAAACAGACGACAAGGACAGTTCCAATAATCACTTCAACCACAGTTTGAAAAATGCGTTGTTTTAATGTTTTAATCTTTTTTGCTTTAATCATGCCACTGATATCCCACTCCTCGAACTGTTTTTACAGGATTAATGTCATAGAGAGAAAATTTTTGACGAATTTGATAAACATATTCTGAAATAGATCTAAAAAGAGTATCCGAATCATCGTTATATACGCTTTCGTAGATATTTTCACGTGTAAAAACTTTTTTAGGCTGGCTAGACAAGAGCTCTAGAATATGGTATTCACGACTGGTTAGAGGAACGCGTTCACCATTAATGTAAATGCTTTTTTCCTGCAAGTAAAATGTCATTGTAGAAAATTCACGTTTAAATTCTTGAAAGTCTTTTTTTGCCTGCTTAAAGCGTTCTTCCCTTTTTAAATGTGCTTCCACTTTTGCGACTAGTTGTTTAATACTAAATGGTTTGGTGATGTAGTCATCGCCGCCGAGTTTGAGACCAGAAATGATATCTTCTTCGCTATCTTTAGCACTAACAAAGATAATTGGTGTTGCAATACGATGGCGAATTTCTTGGCAAAGAGCCATGCCATCCACATTTGGCATCATAACATCGAGTAAAATTAAGTCAAACCCCATAAAATCATTGATATCAATAGGAGAGTTTACTCCTTGATAAGTTGTTACAGCATAATTTTGCATTTCAAAAATATTAGTCATTAGTTTTAAAATCTCAAAATCGTCGTCCACAACTAAAATTTTGTACACTTTTGTCACCTCAATTGTATTTGTTTCTATTTTACTATAAGAAACATGATTTCACTCATTTTTATTGCGTTTAAGTGTTAAAACGGCTATAACATCTAACATCAGTATTAAAGCTAACAAGATGAAAATGGTCTTAATCATTAGCTTATTTTCAGGCATTAAGATAGCATTAACTGGCAAAATGATAGGAATCCAGAAATTGCCCACAAAAGCATGATTTGAAGCAAAAATGATAAAAAGACACTCCACGAATGAGATAATGAGATTAAGACCTTTTCCTGCCCATAAGCTAAGTAAATGATGAAAATGATTGAGAAAGACAAGTAAAAGCCAAGTCAAGCTTCCTGAATAAAAGGCATAAGAGACATCATTGATCACATATCCAATGCTCCCCCATAAAATAAGACAAGGCAGAATAACAATAAGATCACGCGCTAACAACTTAAGCAACCAGATTTTAGCTCTATTGTGACTACTGTTGATATTTTGGCAGTGATTAGCTTGTTCTTCTTGCTCTATTGTTAGCAGCGAGACAATAGCCAGCATTAAACAATAAGCTAGCATGGGTAAAAAGGTCATCGCTTCTAGGGTGTAGGAGGTTTGATGATTTGATAAATAAACTGGTATGGTTAACCATTCTAAAGCAAATAAGCCAATCATCAGGTATAAAATAGCCGAATTTTTTAATTTTAAGAACTCGCTTTTTAAAATCTTAACCACGTTTTTGCTCCTTTAGTGCTTTGATGAAGATAAGAAATAAAAGGACGGATAAACTGATTGCTACAATGCATAGTCCTACAGGATGAGGGTGATTTAGTACTTCTACTTCTCCAGAAGGTTTTAAGTGGAGAAGAGCTTGGGCGATTTTATAATGATATGTGTAGGGAAAAAAATACCAAAAAGACGTTTGTGCTAAAAATGGCGCAACGAGCAAACATAAAAAAGAATTTAGAACGAAGACCAAATAACAATTAATCCATTTTGAAAGGTAAAATAAGAGAGGGACATTCCATGCAGAAGCGATAAGCATCAATAATAGTACCCAAGCGTCACGAAAAAAGTGGACAGTCATCACACCGCAAAAAACAAATGAGACAAGATAAAGAAAAAGTAACAGAACACAACTTGCTAAAAATAGGTTCTTTAATGCCGTCATGACTTTTGCGACTTTAATTTTTCCAGTTAATTTACCTTGAAGTGTGTTTTGAAAATGTCCAGCTCCTTCTTCAGCTTTATAATCATAAACAAATAACAATCCTGTCAAAGTAAATAAAAACAATGCTTCCCACCAATAAATTGAAAAACTCTCTAGAATCGTTGGTCCGCAAAGCAAAAAAGCGATAAACAGAGAGATAAATGGTAAGACTAAACATAATTTAAAGTAAGCACCATGTTTTTGTTTTAGGCATTCTGATTGAAGTATTTTTCTCATTTTTCATAACCTCCATGGACAATAGAAAAGAAGAGTTTTTCTAAATCTTGTTTATCTTGATTGGGCTGGTTGTAATGAATTTTTCCTTGATGCAGGATAACAATATCATCTGCAATCTTACTAACTTCATGTAATTGGTGACTTGAGATGAGAATCGTCATTCCTTTTTGCTTGAGAGAGTTGATTAAATCTAAAAGTTCTTTGATGCCATCTGGGTCTAAGCCGTTAGTTGGCTCGTCTAAAATCAGAAATTCTGGGTTGGTAATGATTGCCATACCAAGTCCTAAACGTTGCTTCATTCCCAAAGAAAATTTGCCAGCTTTTTTGCGACCAGTGTTTGCTAAACCAATTAAGTTCAAGGTTTCTCGTATGGTTTCGTCTGGAATATCATAAAGCAGTGCTTTAGTTTTTAAATTATCAAAAGCTGATAAATTCATGTAAATAGCTGGTGACTCAATTAAAGCACCAAATTTTTTATCATCTTTTATCTCTTTACTCGTTTTTCCATCAAATAAAATTTCACCAGCACTCTGACTTTCTAAACCATAGAGTATTTTCATTAATGTAGATTTCCCAGCTCCATTGACTCCCAAAAGTCCACAAATCGAACCTGATTCGATGGTAAATGAAATATCATTTAAAACTTCCTTATCCTTGAAGACTTTCTTGATATGTTTAATTTGAATTTGCATAAGCTAACCTCCTTTTTTATCAAGGATACATTAGTTTTTTCAGAATTAGTTCAGAAAACTAAAAAAGCTTGAGAAATTTCTCAAGCTTTTTCATTACATTAATTCATTGAAGTCCCAAACTTCTGTCCAACCTTCATAGAAATCAGGCTCGTGGCAAACCATTAGGACGCTACCCTTGTAGGCTTTAAGAGCACGTTTCAATTCTTCTTTAGCATCAACGTCTAAGTGGTTGGTTGGTTCGTCAAGTACTAGCACGTTGTTTTCGCGGTTCATAAGCAGGCAAAAACGCACTTTTGCTTGTTCTCCACCAGAAAGTACTTGAATTTGACTTTCGATATGTTTTGATGTCAAACCACAGCGAGCAAGAGCAGCACGAACTTCTGCTTGGTTCAATGCAGGAAAGGCATCCCAGACAGCTTCAAGCGGTGTTTGACGATTACCAGCAGCGACTTCTTGTTCAAAGTAGCCAAGTTCAATGTAATCACCACGTTCAACACTTCCTGAAATTGGCGGAATGATTCCTAGTAAGCTCTTAAGAAGTGTTGTTTTACCAATACCGTTGGCACCAATGATGGCAACTTTCTGATTACGTTCAAAAGTTAGGTTAAGTGGTTTTGTCAATGGACGATCGTAACCAATTTCCAAGTCTTGTGTTTGGAAGATAAAGCGACTTGGTGTACGTGATTCTTTGAATTCAAAGGATGGTTTTGGTTTTTCGGCTTGCAACTCAATGCGGTCCATCTTGTCCAATTTTTTCTGACGTGACATAGCCATATTACGTGTGGCAACACGCGCTTTGTTACGATTAACAAAGTCTTGCAAGTCAGCAATTTCTTTTTGTTGACGTTCGTAAGCAGCTTCAAGCTGTGCTTTTTTCATAGCATAAACGGCTTGGAAGTTATCATAGTCACCAGTGTAACGAACTAAATCGTGATTTTCCACGTGATAAACAATATTAATCACGTCATTTAAGAATGGAATATCGTGTGAAATCAAAACGAAGGCATTTTCATAGTTTTGGAGGTAACGTTTCAACCATTCAATGTGTTCGGCATCAAGGTAGTTTGTTGGTTCGTCAAGAAGCAAAATATCAGGTTTTTCAAGCAAAAGTTTTGCTAAAAGAACTTTGGTACGTTGACCACCAGATAGTTCTGTGACGTCAGACTTCATGCCAAAATCCATAACACCAAGAGCGCGTGCAACTTCATCAATTTTGGCGTCCAAAGTGTAAAAATCACGTGATTCTAGACGATCTTGCAACTCTCCTACTTCTTCCATCAGAGCGTCCATATCTGCGCCTTCATCAGCCATAGACATGTAAATGTCATTGATACGTGCTTCTGTTTTGAAAAGCTCATCAAAAGCTGTACGTAAGACATCACGTACTGTCATCCCTGCTTCAAGTACAGTATGTTGGTCCAAGTAACCTGCAGTGACGTATTTTGACCACTCAACTTTTCCTTCATCAGGTTGTAAATGTCCAGTTACGATACTCATGAAAGTTGATTTTCCTTCACCGTTTGCTCCGACAAGACCGATATGCTCTCCTTTCAACAGACGGAAAGACACATCTTCAAAAATCGTACGCTCCCCAAAACCATGACTTAAATGTTTAACTTCTAAAATACTCATCTCTTATATTCTTTCGTTTATTTTCTTTTTGAAAATAGCTGCGCAAACAGCCTATTTATAATAATCTTTTCAATTATAGCATGACTTTAAGCGCTAAAGCAATGACTTTAGCTGTTGAAAACGCAAACTAAAAAGCCTTTTTAAAAGGCTTTTGTGATTTATTCAGAAATCGCTTTAGCATGGCTTTTTTCTGGAATGAAGAATTGTTTTAAGATTGGGTATAAAATTGGCACAGAGATGATTGTGACAAGCGCTGAACCAAATGTTCCACCGATTTTAACCAAAGCTGTTAAAAAGGCTACTTGCAAATGAAGACCACCCACAAGACTGTTAATCAAAGTATATTTAACAAGATTACTAATGATTTTTGTAATGGCAGCTACGACCCCAACAATGATCACATTGCGTGTTTTGGTATCAGAATGCAGAAGCTTTTCAAAAACAAAATGAAGAACCAAACAAACAATTAATGATTCTAAAATCGTAATCCAAACTTCCGCAGCATAGCCATTAAGCACATCGAACAAGCCTAGCCCGATAGACGCAACAAGTGCTGCAATTCTTGAACCAAATAGCAGAACCGCTACTACAACCAAAGCATTACCGAAATGAACAAACTGAGCACCCAGCGGGATACGTAAAAACTGAACACTGATAAAGATTAATGCTGAATAAAAACTAAGTTCAACCAGTTGACGTGTGGTAAGATTTTTCATGCTTTTTCCTCCATTAATTGTTTGAATTGTAAAGCTAAGTCAGCCAGATAAGGCTCGTATGATAGGCCAAATCGCAAATCTCGCTTTAATCCTAATGTTCTTTGCAAGCTTTTATCAATAAAGTTTAAAGCAACTCCGGTAACATCGTCAAGATTTAAACCATGAAAGTAGCCTGCACCAAGAACTGCTGTCAATAAATCACCAGTTCCGAAGAAATGGCAGGGATAGGCTTTTGAAAAATGATAAGAGATTTTTCTGCTCTCATTATCAAAATGTGCTAAACCAATTTTGCCTGCTTCAAAAGTTATCCCAGTTAAGATAATGTGTTTATTATGAAGATGGGATAAACGCTCACAGAGTTGCTCAATATCAGTTTTATCATAAGTTTCACCAAGATAAGGATAATCGGCCAAAAGGCAAGCTTCTGTTAAATTCGGCGTAATCACATCAGCCTTTGTACAAAACTCGCGCATGGCTTTCACAAAATCTTGCTCATATCCAGCATACAGACGACCGTTATCAGCCATAATAGGATCAACAAAGCGTGGTAGATTATGCTCACTAGCAAATTTAGCTAAGTCTTCTAACTGTAATTGATTCTTAAAATACCCTGTAATCAAACCATAACATGGAAAATCAAGCGTCTCCCATTGCTTGATAAAACCTTGTGTTGCTTGAGTTAAATCTGTAATAGCAATCTTATCAAATCCCCCGTATGAGATGATAGCAAGACTGTCGGCATAGGAATAACTTCGATTTGACAAGTTGATAAAACGGGCAAAGCGCTTGATAATGCCACTTTTCCAACCCCAACAACATCGTTGGCAACAATCACAGAACGTGTAATTTGATTCATAATAAATGACTTTCTAATCTCGCCTCAAAACCAGATTCAATAACTTGAAAAGGTTTTAAATTAAGAGTTTAGAAATATTGTAAGAAAATTCAATTTATTATACAATAGGTATCATAAGAAACTGTATGGGGACAGATTATGACTAGTAAATACCAAGAAATCATAACAACTATCATCGACCAAATCGAAAATGGTAAATTGCAAAAAGGTGAGCGCATTCCTTCCATTCGCCGTCTAAGCCAAAAATTCCACTGCAGTAAAGACACTGTTCAACGGGCTTTGCTAGAATTAAAGTTTAAAAACTACATTTATGCTGTTGAAAAAAGTGGTTATTATGTCCTTGAAGGAAAAAGCCAAAAGGAGACACCGCTGAATCTCAGTTTATCTGACTACAACAACATGGCTTATGAAGACTTTACAACGTGCCTAACAGAAACCCTTGTGAATCGTGAGAATTACCTCTTTAACTACTACTATCAGCAAGAAGGACTACAAGAATTAATCGATTCCTTACAAAATTATCTTGAAAAGAGCGCCATTTACGCCAAAAAAGAAGATATTTTAGTTACTTCAGGGACCCAACAAGCCCTTTACATCCTTTCGCAGCAGCCTTTTCCAAATCACAAGAAGACGATTCTTTTGGAACAACCTACCTACCATCGAATGAATGATTTGGTTGCTTCTCTAAAGATGCCTTATCAGACCATTGAACGTGATTTTGAAGGCATTGATTTAGCAAGATTAGAAGAATTGTTTAAGACTGGGGATATCAAGTTTTTCTATACCATTTCACGTTTTTCAAATCCCCTTGGTTTATCGTATTCGACCAGTGAAAAGCAGAAAATTGTTGAATTGGCTGAACGTTACGATGTCTACATCATCGAGGATGACTACATGGGAGATTTTGCAAAATCTACGGATTTGCCTCTGCACTATTATGATACTTCTGGTCACGTTATTTACCTTAAGTCCTTTTCAATGACCATTTTTCCTGCTTTGCGTTTGGGAACCATTATCTTGCCACCAGCTTTAACAAAAGCTTTTCTTGACCATAAGAAAATGATTGACTATGATACCAACCTTATCATGCAAAAAGCGCTATCGCTTTATCTGGATAGTGGTTTGTTTGAAAAAAATCTGAATTACCTCAAGCAAGTTTTCCAAAAACAGAGCCAGAAAATTGATACCATCCTTGCTGACTTTCCAAGGATTCAGCATTTCAGCAGCTCTCTTCAAGGATTGGTACTTGAACTTCCTAAGGACCAACACTTAGGTGACCTAAAATTCACTGATAAAATCAACTATCTGGAGGATAACTACCTTTCTTTGACAGAAAAACGATTCATTAAGCTTTCAAATAATCAGGATATTTTCAGCATTTTAAGAATGATAAGTGAGCGATAAAATAAAAAGCCAGAGATTCTGTTTCTCTGGCTTTTTATATCGTTAATAGGAAAATTAATAATCAGGACGCAAAACACCTTTGACGGTTTCTTTTGTTGCTTCCACATCTCCATCGATAACAACATCGATGATACGTTTAGCGTCTTCTGGTGGACAGCAAACGAGCGGCAAACGTAAAGGACCAGTTTCAAACCCAAGGTAATTGAGTACAGCTTTGACAGGAGCTGGACTAGGGTATGAGAATAGAGCATTAACTTTTGGAATAAATTGACGCTGAATAGCTGCTGCTTTCTTAATATCATTATTTTCGATGGCAGTAAGCATTTCATGCATTTCGTCGCCATTGACATGTGATGCTACAGAAATAACACCATCTGCGCCAAGGTTCATGGCATGGAAAGCATCTCCATCTTCACCGGTGTAAATCAAGAAGTTTTCAGGTTTGTGCTCAATAAGGTAAGCCATATTAGCGAGGCTTGTGCATTCTTTAACACCAATGATATTTGGATGTTCAGCCAAACGAAGCAGTGTTTCAGGTGTCATTTCAACAACAACACGACCAGGAATGTTGTAGATAATGATTGGAAGATCACTAGCATCAGCGATAGCTTTAAAGTGTTGATACATTCCTTCTTGTGATGGCTTGTTGTAATAAGGGACGATTGCAAGCCCTGCAGCAAAACCTCCAAAGGCGGCAACTTCACGCGCAAATTCGATTGAATCTCGTGTATCATTTGTACCTACACCTGCAATCAAAGGTACGCGACCTTTAACAATCTTTTGGACAGCTGCAAATAATTGCAATTCTTCGTCGTGAGTTAACGTTGGACTTTCTGCTGTTGTTCCTGCCAACAAAAGGGCATCTGTATGGTGTGCTAGCAAATGCTCGATGAGTTTTGGAAGAGCATCAAAATTAATTGAACCATCTGCGTTAAAAGGCGTAACCATCGCAGTAATAATTTTAACATCTTTTAAATCTTCAATAGACATAATAACCTCTCTCTTTGCCTAAGATTTCAATACGCAATACAAATATGGCTCAAACCAGCTTCATGAGAAACTGGCTTGAGAATCATTATTTAAGTTCGAATTTTAGCTCTTTAGTTGGATGAACAAGACCACGTTCGTGAAGTGTTTCAGCGATTTGAACTGAGTTCCATGCGGCACCTTTTAGAAGGTTATCAGAAACAACCCACATATGAATACCGTTTTCGACATCCAAATCTTTGCGGATACGTCCAACAAATGTTTCTCGTTTTCCGACAGCATTTGCAGCTTGAGGATAGACTTGGTTAGCTACATCGTCCTCTAGTACTGCACCTGGGAAGGCTGCGATAGCTGCTTTCACTTCTTCGATTGGAGCAATTTCTTTTGTTTCGATGTAAACTGATTCTGAGTGTGAGAAAAGAACAGGCACACGAACACAAGTTGCTGAAACAGGAAGTTCTGGTTCTTCCATGATTTTCTTAGTTTCGTTTGTCATTTTCATTTCTTCATAAGTGTAGTCGTTATCAGTGAAGACATCGATTTGTGCAAGAGCATTAAATGCAATTGGGAAGTGTTTTTTATCACCACCACATGGCAAAATATCTGCATGGACATCTTTAGGAGCTACACCATCATTGACTACTTCTTTGATTTCACGAAGTGTTTCATTGATAGCTGATTGACCTGCTCCAGATACAGCTTGATAAGTTGATACAATGATACGACTCAAGCCCCATTTTTGACGAACTGGTTCTAAAGCAACCATCATTTGAATAGTTGAACAGTTTGGACAAGCAATGATGCCATTATGAGCATCTAAAGCATGAGCATTAACTTCTGGCACAACAAGTGGTACATCAGGATTTTGACGGAAATAAGATGTGTTATCAACGACGACAGCACCTGCTTTAACAGCGTAAGGAGCAAATTTTGCTGAAACAGAACCTCCAGCAGAGAAAAGTGCGATATCTACACCTTCAAAAGAATCTTCTGTTGTTAACTCAACGGTAACATCTTGTCCCTTATACTTCAAAACTTTCCCAGCAGAACGTGAAGATGACAAAAGACGCACTTTGTCAATAGGGAGTGTTGATTGTTCTAATTGTTGAATCATGCGAGTTCCAACGGCACCTGTGGCACCAACGACAGCGACTGTATAGCCCATTTCAATACCTCTTCCTGGAAAATAGTATACTATTCTCAATTTTCTAAAAATTTATAGTAGCTACATTATACAATTTTTTAACTCAAAAGAAAAGTCTGAATTTTATTTAATTTTAAAAATATTTTGACAACAAAAAAATCCCCACCAAAATTGGTAGGGATATGAGGCATTCAAAATTGAATGTGGCAAAAAGGTTCACACAGATTGCCAAAGTCCGCTCCTGCGTTTCTAGTCGAACTAGAATGACCTCCTCTTGCGCAAATAAACTCTCAAATCGAGTTAATTCGGCTCATCGCATGTTCCTAGTATACCATAGAAGGCAAGATTTGCAAATACTTTGTTTCTACATCAACGGTGCGATGGTTTTGACCAGTAATCCAATGAGTTTTTCATGGGTTGGTCGACTATCAAGCGTCTCTTGAGTGACGCGTTTACTTTTTCGCATGGTTTGAATGCAATCATCATAAATATCTCGAATAGCATCAACTTTATACATATAAGTTGCACATTCAAAATGGTGATACAAACTACGATAGTCAAGGTTAATTGTTCCGACTACTGCTTTACTGTCATCGCTGATAAAGACTTTAGCATGGACAAATCCTGGTGTGTAGAGATAGATTTTAACACCTGAACGCATGAGTTTGCTAAAGTAAGTTTTTGCCAGCATATAAGGAACTTTTTTATCTGGAATTCCAGGCATGATAATTCGCACATCTACACCACGTTCCGCGGCAAAACAAAGCGCATGCTCCATTTCGCTATCAAGAATGAGATAAGGTGTCATGATGTAGACGTATTCTCTGGCGTGGTTAAGAATATCAATATAAACATTCTCACCAATTTTATCGGTATCAAGTGGCGAATCACCATATGGAATAACATAACCATTTGCTTTTCGTTTTTTATCATGCTTAGCAAGGTAAGGTTTGACAACCATTTGTCTTTCAGTGATTGACCACATTTGTAAGAACAGTACTAAGAAACTATCAACTGCTTCGCCTTCGAGCATCAAAGCTGTGTCTTTCCAGTGACCAAAACGATTGATTTTATTGATGTACTCGTCAGCTAAGTTTACGCCACCAGTGAATCCAACTTTACCATCAATCACAATGATTTTTCGGTGATCACGGTAATTGTAATAAGTTGAGATAAAAGGCGAAATCGGTGAAAATGCTTTGGCTTTAATACCAATTTTTTCCAAACGTTGTGTGTAGTCAAAAGATAAGGTTGAAAATTCAATCATGCCATCGTAAAGAACACGAACTTCTACTCCTTCTCTGACTTTCTGCTCTAAGATGCGTAGGATTTCACCCCACATAACACCTTCAGCGATGATGAAAAATTCCATGAAAATGTATTTTTCTGCTTTGAGCAGTTGTTTTTTTAATTCTTCGAAAAATTCTTCCCCAGTTGGGAAATAAGTCACTTCGGTATTTTGATAAGCTGGAAAGTCACCGCGACTACGGTCAAAATACTGAACCAGATGATAGGTCGTCGACGTATTACTTTTCAAAACTCTCAATGTTTCCAAATTATCTTGCAAATATTGGCTGCTAGCATCAACCAAATGGTTCATTCGAAGTTTGAGACCGCGATAACCCCAATCAAGCTTGGTATAAATGAGAAAAAGTGACCCTAACAAAGGTGCAATCATTACCAGAATAAGCCAAGTCACACGTGATAGAGCGTCCATTTCACTGTTTACAAGATATAATACAGTTGCAATGGCAAGAGCACGTTCAATCATAGCGACCCAAATACAATAGTGGTCTAGCCAAGCAAATGATGCAATGATGAACAAAAGTTGCAAGATCAACAGGATAGAAATGACAGTTGTCCGACTAAAAATTCCTCGAAGAAAACTGCGTCGGCTTTTATCTAATAAGCGTAATGCTTTGATTTTATTAGTGCTTTTATTGTCGATAATCATAACCTCCACATCATTTTTTCTTCATTTACTTCTATTATATCATACTTTACTGGCTGCTTTTTTCTGGAAAAATAGAAAAAGCCGGCAAAAGCCGACCTTTTAGTGGTAAGTTTATTAGAACAATCCGATAGCTGTTCCATCTTCAGCAACGTCCATGTTAAGCGCTGCTGGTTTTTTAGGAAGTCCTGGCATTGTCATCACATCACCAGTCAAAGCAACGATGAATCCAGCACCAGTTTTTGGAACAAATTCACGAATTGTGATATCAAACCCTTCTGGTGCTCCAAGAAGCGTTGGATTGTCAGAGAAGCTATATTGTGTTTTAGCCATACATACTGGCAATTTATCCCAACCAAATTGAGCAAATTGTTTCAACTGGTTTTTAGCTTTTTTGCCGAAGATAACTTTGTTACCGCCGTAGATTTCAGTAACGATTTTAGTGACTTTTTCTTCAAGTGAGTCGTCATCAGAGTAAAGGCGTTTGTAGTTGGCATTTCCATTTTCAACAGCATTAACAACGGCTTTAGCAAGGTCGACCCCACCGTCAGCACCGTTTGCCCAAACACTTGCAAGTTCAACTGGTACATCAATTTCAGCACAAAGTTCTTTAAGGGCAGCAATTTCAGCTTCTGTGTCCGCTACAAATTCATTAATGGCAACAACTGCTGGCACACCAAATTTACGGACGTTTTCAACGTGACGTTTAAGGTTAGCAAATCCAGCACGAACAGCTTCAACATTTTCTTCACCAAGATCAGTCTTAGCTACGCCTCCATGCATTTTAAGGGCACGAATTGTAGCGACGATAACCACAGCATCTGGTGTTGTTGGAAGATTTGGTGTTTTAATATCAAGGAATTTTTCAGCACCAAGGTCAGCACCAAAACCAGCTTCTGTAATTGTGTAATCAGCTAAGTGAAGAGCTGTTGTTGTTGCGAGAACAGAGTTACAACCGTGTGCGATATTGGCAAATGGTCCACCATGAACGAAGGCTGGTGTTCCATAGATAGTTTGAACAAGGTTTGGTTTAATAGCATCTTTAAGGATAAGAGTCAAAGCACCTTCTACTTTAAGGTCACGCACGTAAACTGGTGTACGGTCGTAACGGTAAGCAACCACGATATTTGCCAAACGTTCTTTCAAGTCTTTGATATCTGTTGCCAAACACAAGATAGCCATGATTTCTGAAGCAACTGTGATATCAAAACCATCTTCACGAGGAATACCATTAACTGGGCTACCAAGACCGACAGTGACATGGCGAAGAGCGCGGTCATTAAGGTCGACGACGCGTTTCCAAATGATACGGCGTTGGTCAATACCTAATTCGTTTCCTTGGTGCATGTGGTTATCGATAATTGCTGAAAGGGCATTGTTTGCTGTCGTGATAGCGTGCATATCACCTGTGAAATGAAGGTTGATATCTTCCATTGGAAGAACTTGAGCGTAACCACCACCTGCGGCACCACCTTTAATCCCCATAACAGGACCAAGTGATGGTTCACGAAGAGCAAGCATTGTTTTTTTGCCGATTTTATTCAACGCATCAGCAAGACCGATAGACATTGTTGATTTTCCTTCACCAGCTGGTGTTGGGTTGATAGCTGTGACAAGGACAAGTTTACCTGGTTTATTTTCTTGAACAGATTTGATTTTATCAAAAGATAACTTTGCTTTATATTTACCATAAAGTTCAATATCATCAAATGTGATACCAACTTTTTCAACAACTTCTGTAATTGGTTTAAGCTCAACGCTTTGTGCAATTTCGATATCTGATTTCACGGGGACTCTCCTCTGATATTTTTTGATTGATAAAAACATTATAACACACTTTTTTAAAAACGCACGATATTTATTGAAATAATTATTAATGTTCGTGTTTTATCGTTGTGAAACAACTTTTTTTATTAATTGTTATAGTTATTTACTATAACAAAGAACGTTTTTAAAATCCTTGAAATAACAGAATTCATTAGCAATTGTTCGTTTTGAAAACCATTGAAATCAATTGTTTTATTCTTCAAACTTCTCAGGAGAAGAGGTTGTTATTGTTCGTTTTTAGATAAAAATTTGAGATAAATAGGCACTTTCTAAATTAAAAGTGTGTCAAACAATTTACGAAAAAAATGTTTTTGTGTAAAATAAGGCTATGAAAATTTTAATAACATCCGGTGGAACAACCGAGAAGATAGATTCTGTGCGTGGCATTACTAACCACGCTACTGGAACTTTAGGAAAATATATCGCTGAAGCTTTTTTAGAAAAAGGGTATCAGGTAACTTTGGTTACAACTAAAGAAGCTGTTAAACCAAAGGATCACCCTCTTTTAACTGTGCAGATCATTACAAATGTTGACAGTTTGCAAAGTACGCTTGAGCCTCTCGTCAAAACGCATGATGTCTTTATTCATAGCATGGCAGTATCTGACTATACACCTGTTTATATGACAGATCTTAATGAAGTTGAACAGGCCGAACACGTTTCGGATTTGCTAAATCGTCAAAATACAGAATCTAAGATTTCTTCTAAAGAAGACTACCAAGTGCTTTTTATGAAAAAAACACCAAAAGTGATTTCTTTAGTGAAAACTTGGAATCCTGATATTTGCTTAATTGGCTTTAAATTGTTGGTTAATGTCAGCAAAGACGAGCTTTTTGCTGTTGCGCGTGAAAGTTTACAAAAAAATAAAGCCCGCTATATCCTTGCTAATGATTTAACAGAGATTAAGGGAGACAAGCACCATGCTTATTTGCTAGATGAGTCTCATGTCTATGAAGCAGATACTAAAAAAGCTATTGCAAACTTGATTTTTGAAAGGGTGACAAATCATGTCTAAAAGTATTTTATTAGCTGTTTCTGGTAGTATTTCTGCCTATAAAGCAGCTGATTTAACTAATCGATTAACCAAACTTGGCTATGATGTTCATGTTTTAATGACCAAGGCTGCTACTGATTTTATCACGCCACTGACGCTTCAGGTCTTGTCAAAAAATATTGTTCATCTTGATGTTATGAGCGAAGAGGATCCTAAGAGCGTTAATCATATCGAATTAGCTAAAAAAGCTAATTTATTTATCCTTGCCCCTGCTTCTGCTAATACTTTAGCAAAATTAGCGCACGGTTTAGCTGATAATATGGTCACAGCTACTGCTCTTGCTTTGCCAGCTGAAACACCTAAATTAATTGCGCCAGCCATGAACACAAAAATGTATGAAAATCCCTTAACGCAGCGTAATTTATCGATCTTAAAAGAGGTCGGTTATGAGGAAATTGAGCCACGTTCAAGCCTTTTAGCTTGTGGAGATCTTGGTCGCGGTGCGCTGGCTGAACTTGACACAATTATCGAGTATATTGAAAAACGTCTATAATTTTACCCTTGTCAAGACACCTGTAAATTTGTATAATGTATTGGGCTTTCAAAAGAGAAGCCAAAAAAGTCATCTCTTAGGAGGAGTTATGAAAAACAGTAAAGCAACAAGTAATATTGCTACAGTTGCAATTTTCTTTGCTATCATGCTTGTTATTAATTTCTTAACAAGCCTTGTCTTTAACCTTTGGCCTGTGCCAATCAAGCCGACACTTATTCACGTTCCTGTAATAATTGCATCTATTGTTTACGGACCACGAATCGGTGCTACGCTTGGTGCTTTAATGGGAGTTATCAGTGTAACAGTAAATACTTTGACTCTTCTACCAACAAGTTACCTCTTCTCTCCATTTGTTGAAAATGGTAATCTTTCTTCATTAATTGTTGCCATGGTACCTCGTATTTTGATTGGTATCACACCATACTTTGTTTACAAATGGATTCATAATAGATTTGGTATCATTGTCGCTGGTGCTATTGGTTCTATGACAAATACAATCTTTGTTTTGGGTGGTATTTTCTTCCTCTTTGCAAATGTGTATAGTGGAGATATCAAAGCACTACTTGCAGTTGTCTTTGGTACAAATGCGATTGCAGAGATGATTATTTCAGCTATTTTAACGCTTGCAATTGTTCCAAAATTACAGAAAATCAGAGCATAAATAATGAAAATCACGGGAAAACCGTGGTTTTTTTAGTCACATGAAGTTAAAAAATTGGTTAATTTTTACCTTACACAAACGTTTGAGTAGAAGGCTAAAAAGTCCTAAAAACCTTGATTTAACAACATTTTAAACAATGTTAAGTTTTTAGTAGAATTTTTTTAAACAAAGTGGTATAATGAAAGCGTTTATAAGAACATATAAAGGAGTTCCATTAATGACTTACACTGAAAACTATCAAAAATGGCTCGATTTTGCGGGGCTTCCCGATTATCTCCGTGAAGAATTGTTAGCCATGGACGAAAAGACAAAAGAAGATGCTTTCTACACAAACCTTGAGTTTGGTACAGCAGGTATGCGTGGTGTTATCGGCGCTGGTACTAACCGTATCAACGTTTACGTTGTTCGCCAAGCTACTGAAGGTCTTGCAAAACTTATCGAAACAAAAGGTGAAGATGTTAAAAAACGTGGTGTTGCTATCGCCTACGACTCACGTCACTTCTCACCTGAATTTGCTTTCGAATCTGCTCAAGTTTTAGCAAAACATGGCATTAAAGCATATGTTTTCGAATCACTTCGCCCAACTCCAGAATTGTCATTTGCTGTTCGTCACCTTGGTACTTTTGCTGGTATCATGGTTACTGCAAGTCACAACCCTGCTCCATTTAATGGTTACAAAGTTTATGGTGAAGATGGTGGACAAATGCCACCTGCTGATGCTGATGCCTTGACTGACTTCATTCGTGCTATCGATGATCCATTTGCCATCGAATTAGCTGATCTTGAAGAAAGCAAAGCTTCTGGTCTTATTGAAGTTATCGGTGAAAATGTCGATGCTGAATACCTTAAAGAAGTTAAAGACGTCAACATCAACCAAAAATTGATTAATGAATACGGCAAAGACATGAAGATTGTCTACACTCCACTTCACGGTACTGGTGAAATGCTTGCTCGTCGTGCTCTTGCACAAGCTGGTTTTGAATCTGTACAAGTTGTTGAAGCTCAAGCTGTTCCAGACCCAGACTTCTCAACTGTAAAATCTCCAAACCCAGAAAATCAAGAAGCATTTGTTCTTGCTGAAGACCTTGGTCGTAAAGTTGACGCCGACGTTCTTGTTGCTACTGACCCAGATGCTGACCGTCTTGGTGTTGAAATCCGTCAAGCTGATGGTTCATACCGTAACCTTTCAGGTAACCAAATCGGTGCTATCATCGCTAAATACATTCTTGAAGCACACAAAACAGCTGGAACTCTTCCAGAAAATGCAGCTTTGGCAAAATCAATCGTATCAACTGAATTGGTAACTAAAATCGCTGAAAGCTACGGCGCTAAAATGTTTAACGTCTTGACTGGTTTCAAATTCATCGCAGAAAAAATTCAAGAATTTGAAGAAAAACACAACCACACTTATATGTTTGGTTTCGAAGAAAGCTTCGGTTACCTTATCAAACCATTCGTACGTGATAAAGATGCCGTTCAAGCTGTTCTTATCATAGCTGAAATTGCTGCTTACTACCGCTCACGTGGTTTAACACTTGCTGATGGTATCGAAGAAATCTACAAAGAATACGGATACTTCGCAGAAAAAACTATCTCAGTAACACTTAGTGGTGTTGACGGTGCTGCAGAAATCAAGAAAATCATGGATAAATTCCGTGACAACGCTCCAGTTCAATTCAACTCAACTGATGTTGTTAAAACTGAAGACTTCTTAGCACAAACAGCTACTAGCGCTGCTGGCGTTGAAAAATTGACAACTCCACCAAGCAACGTTTTGAAATACACACTTGCTGATGATTCTTGGATTGCTGTTCGTCCTTCAGGAACTGAACCAAAAATCAAATTCTACATTGCAACTGTTGGTTCTGACTTGGCTGATGCTGAAGCTAAAATCGCTAATATCGAAAAAGAAATCAACGCTTTTGTTAAATAATTACTATAAACACCTTCTACATACCCAAGAAGGTGTTTTTCTTTTTCTTTACTATCAAACACCTATTTTACATAATTATATTTATGAATACAAAAAGAGCAACACCAGGGAGAAAGTGTTGCTCTTTTTGTATTTTAAGAGAGTTTATAATCATATGAATAATTCTTTAAATTTTACCTGATAACCAAGCAAAGACAAAGAATAACGCAAAACCGAATAGATAAATCAAACCAATAATTGATAGAACTTTTAACCAAGGTTTGATTTGGTGATCTTTGTTATTGACCAATGAATAGTTCAAATAAGCAAAGAATGGCGTTGTGATAAATGATGCAACCATAGCGAAACGGAGCATTGTAGCAACATTACCGGCAAATAGATAAACAATTACAAGACCAATTGCTGCTGTCAAAGAAACCCAAATTGATAATGCTTTTGGAGACAATTCTTTTTTGCCAAGAAGCAATCGAAGAGATTCGTTGTTAGCACGTGAGTAACCATCAATTACTGTGATTACTGTACCAAAGATACACAAGAAAGCAATCAAAGTAATCAAAATACGTGACCAGCAACCAAAGACTTTAGCGTACATGTTTACAAATTGTGAAATGTAAGCTGCTGATGCTGCTTGTACTTCTTCTCCTGACCCAAATTGAATTAAGGCACCTAAAGCACAGAAGATAAGTGCTAGGATAGCTGTACCAATGTAACCGATATTGAAGTCAAAAACAGCATCTTTTTCTGACATATTTACCGTTTTTCTCTTTTCAACTGACCACATTGAATTAATTGCTGAAATTTCAATTGGACAAGGCATCCATCCCATCAAAGAAACGATAAATGGAAGTGCAGCCATGCGCCAAGGTGTAGGTGCTTCAAAGTTTGGAGCGTATTCACGGTGTTTAAAAAGAGCGATGACAACTGCTAGAACTGTTGCAAGCGTCAAGGCAGTCATGACACATTTTGCAAGTGTATCAAGGAAACGATAGCCACCAATTAGCAACATTGCCCAAATAATGACAATTATAATCGTTGTCAACTGGGAAATGCTCAATCCAAGTCCATTTGGAAAAATATCAAATAAAATAGCTGCACAAAGGATACCAACACCCGCCGTATTTACGATTGCTGAAAAGACATTCAGTACAAAGAAAATTGTAAGCCAGACTTTTCCTTTTTCAGCATAACCTTCAATAAGACTTTTGTTATTTTCCAGTGTATACTGAGAGCCGAAACGGAAAAATGGGTATTTAAAAATATTTATCAAAATAATCAGCAAAGCAAGTTGCCAGCCATAAATAGCCCCTGCTTGTGTTGAAGATACGATGTGTGAACCACCTACAGCTGCTGAAGCCATTAGGATACCAGGACCTAGGGCTTTAAGCTTGGTGTGCCAATTTGATTCTTGTTCTATGTTTTCAGTCATAAAACAAACCTCTTTCTAAATAAACTTTTCAATATTCAGATAATTCTGAAATATGTAAATCTTATTTTACAACTCAAGTAAACTAAAGTCAATACATTTTTGTAAATTTTCTGAAAAAACTGAAAACGTATTTTTTAGAAAGAAAAAAAGAAAGAACTATTTCAGTTCTTTCCTCATTAGTTTTTACTTATTAAATAAGTTGTTAAAGAAGTTTACGATTGCTTGCCATATGTTTGCTAAGAAGCCTTTTCCTGATTCCAAAGCGTTTGAGGCATCGAAATTCAAATTAATCCCTTTGAATGATGAACCAGCATTTGATACGATACTGTCTTTTAAAGATGACAACGTAGATTTGAAGCTACTGCTATTAATAATATTTGAATTTGAAAGATTAAAAGCAAAGTTCACAATCATATTGATTTGGTTGTTTGATAACACATCTTTCAGTTTATAGTTTTCAAGCGTATCATCAACAATTTGACGAACTTCATCCTTAGTGACATCTGATCCGGCGTCTGCTACTGCTGATTTGATATCAGCAAGAGCGACGTTTAATTTATCGGCATCGTAACCGTCTGTTCCTTGATTTTCTGAGTTGATAGTTGATAGTGTATTCAACTCTTCTTGAGCTAATTGTTTACTTTCATCTGAGACTTTAGCACCATTTTCTTCCAGAGAATAGTAAATACCAGCAAGTGCAGATTCACCTGTTACAGGAATTGGTGAAGCAACAGTAATTGCTGCGTGTTCAATTCCTAGTGTCACAGCTGCGTTTCGATACATATCTGAGGTAACTTTTGTGATGTTTTCTGGTGTCACAATGTTAACAGTCAGTGTTTCTGATGACCCCAATTTTTGAATTTTAACAGATGAGTACAATTGCAAACTTGGATCATCTGCGACGTCCATAATATTAGCGTAAGCTGTTGTCGTGATAGTCTTCAAATTAGTATCTTTAGAACTATCATATCCAAGCAAAGAAAGAGTTTGATTACGTTGGTCTTCAGATAATGAATAGCCTAAAACGTAATCTGGTTGAACATAAGTCTCATCAATAACATTTTGAACAGAATTACTTGCTGCTTGTACATTTCCCATTGTAAAAACAGAAAACAAGGTTAGCGCACAAGCTGTTAAAGTTTTCTTAAATTTCATTTCTAATTAATTCCTTTCACTTAGGTATTTAATTATATCACTTATTATTTAAAGCGTCAGAAAAAAACTGTACTAGTTACTCATGAAGTTCTAATGGTAAACCATCTGGATCAAAGAAAAATGTCATTTTTTTACCAGTATAATCATCATGACGAATTGGTTGGACATAAATTCCCATTGATTCAAGTTCTTCTTTATAGGCTTCGATGTTTTCAACATAAAAAGCTAAGTGTCGAAGCCCGCAAGCTTCCATGTGATACTCAGGTTGACCAACACGTTTTGGCGGAGCAACATATTCTGGATCAGATAGCTTATTACCAAAAATTTCTAACTCAATAGAACCACATTTCAAATCAAGTTTGTAATCATGACGTTCTGGACGATGATTTTCACGAATCACTTCAAAACCTAATTTATTGACGTAGAAATCGCGTGATTTATCATAATCAGAGACGATAAGTGCCACATGGTGAACAGCGTTTAATTTCATAAAAATCTCCTTGTTAATGTATGTTTAGAAAAAGCCGAGAATAAAACTTACTCTCAGCTTTTTTCTTTAAAAGGTCATTTGATTGTAAGAGTAATCAAAGGCTTTGTGAATGTCGTTTGAAGCTTGGTCATAGGCAATAGATGATTCTAAACTACCTCTAACAACAATTCGCTCAGTTGCTTGCTGATCTGTACAAGTTACTAGAGTGACCAAAGCTTGATCAGGAACATCATTTAAAACATCTGAACGGTCAGGTGTCACTAAAAATTTTTCAGTGATAACGTAGGTGTAAATTGTTGATTTATCGGTAAGGTAAATCTTCATTCCAGCCTTAGCATTCTCTAAAGGTGAAAACAACATCTTAGATGAACCAGAAATACCAAAAACGTGATGGCTAGCAAGGGCGTAATTATTCTGTCCACCCATTACTTGATCTTCTTTCATCGTTCCAGCTCCATAGGACAACTCAGTATTTCCCAAACCTTTAAAAATTGGGAGATTAATACCAAGATCTGGTATGGCAATACCGCCAATCACAGGAAGGTCAACATTAGCCGACTGAGCTTTTAACACTGATTCGACTGTTACAGGTTCAACTGCTGAGAAATCATAAGTCACTTTAGCAATTTGATTATCTTTAATCTTCTTTTTAGAGACTTTGTTGATTTGATAATGATTTGACTGATGGCCAATCAAAAAATTACAAATGGATTTATTAAAAATCAAGGCAAGTCCTAAAAGCAATAGAACTAAACAAAGTGTAATCCTAAGGAAAGTCAAAAAACGATGTGTTTTCTTCTTTTTCATTATTCTATTCTTCTACTTCTTCAGTTTCTTGTTCTTCTTCTGGTTGAACAAGAGCTAGAGTCATGATTTTCGCATCTTGGTCAAGGCGCATGATTTTAACACCCAATGTTGCACGACCAGTTTGAGAAATGTCAGCGACGCTTGTACGAATCATGACACCTGTGTCTGTGATGACCATGATATCTTCATCGCCGTTAACTGTTACAAGTCCAGCCAATTGACCATTTTTCTCAGTAATATTAGCAGTCTTGATACCTTTACCACCACGACCTTTAGTTGGATATTCAGAAGCTAGTGTACGTTTACCATAACCTTTTTCAGTAATGACAAGAACTTCTTGGTCATCTGTAATACGTGAAGCACCGATAACTTCATCGCCTTCACGAAGGTTAACACCACGAACACCAGTTGCTGAACGGCTCATGCTACGAACATCAGATTCGTTAAAGCGAACGCTGTAACCAGTCTTAGTTCCGATGATAATATCATCATTACCGTTTGTTCGGATAACGTTGATTAACTCGTCACCTTCTTTTAAGTTAAGGGCTTTAAGACCATTTTGACGGATATTGCTAAATTCAGACTCTTTGGTACGTTTTACAACACCTTGTCGTGTGACAAAGAACAAGTAATTTTCGTTATCATCACTGCCTTTTTCACTGATAATAGTTTGAACAGTTTCACCTTCATCAAGTTTTAGAAGGTTAACAATTGGCAATCCCTTAGCCGTACGACCATACTCAGGAATTTCATAACCTTTCAAGCGGTAAACACGTCCTTTATTAGTCATGAAATATACATGGTCATGGGTATTTGTAGAAACTAATTCACGAACAAAGTCATCGTCATTAACACCAGTTCCTTGAACACCTCGTCCACCACGACGTTGAGCACGGAATTCGTCTTGAGCAAGACGTTTGATGTATCCTTTATTTGAAAGAGTAATCAAGACGTCTTCTTCTTCAATCAAATCTTCGTCTTCAAGTGAAAGAACTTCACCAACCATCAATTCTGTACGACGTGGATCAGCGTATTTGCGTTTAATCTCATCCATTTCTTCTTTGATGATTGTGATAACACGTTCTGGTTTTGCCAAAATATCAGCCAAATCAGCAATCAATGCGAGAAGGTCATCGTATTCGGCTTGGATTTTTTCGCGTTCCAATCCTGTCAAACGACGAAGACGCATATCAAGGATAGCTTGACTTTGACGTTCAGATAAGTTGAATCGACTCATCAATTCGCCTTGAGCAATGACATCTGTTTCACTATTACGGATAATGCTAATAACTTCATCAAGGTGATCAAGTGCAATTAACAAACCTTCTAAGATGTGAGCACGTTTTTCAGCTTTGGCTTTATCGAACTCTGTACGACGAACAATGACTTCTTTTTGGTGCTCAATATAATCAACGATGATTTGTTTCAAAGAAAGAATTTTTGGAACACCATTTTCAATAGCAAGCATGTTAAAGC
>FZPS01000197.1_pt205 | contig 45068 bp, 45 predicted proteins | sample 1817821 | NCBI WGS metagenome assembly FZPS01 (sample SAMEA104158645, study PRJEB21678) | metagenome | place: Germany | collected 2015-04-21 | reverse complement strand
ACAACCCAACAGACCTTTCCATAGAGGGAGATGGATTCTTTATTGTCAGAGGTGGCAGCAGTGATACATTTCGCTTTACTAGAGCAGGGAACTTTGGAATTGACAAGCATGGAAACCTTGTAACCGGAAACGGGATGAATGTATATGGATGGCAAGCCTATGAAAGGGAAGCAGATGGTACATATACATTTGATACAGAAAACCCTATAGAACCAATAAATCTTTTTTCTGATTCCCATAACGGCAATAAGAGAATGATTGCTGCAAGGGCTACCACCAGTGCGGTATTTGTAGGAAACCTTGACTCATCTTATCCGGCTATAGATCCTGGAGACAGGGATGATACTAATATACAGTTTATGGTTCCAGTTACTGTATACGACTCTCTGGGTAATGACTATAAAATAAATATAAATTTCTGGAAAGAAAGTGTTGCAGGAGGAGAAACAACTTGGTACTGGGAAATACCTTCTAGTGGAGACTTAGATACTGCGGCTAGCGGAAGTATAAGGTTTGACAGCAAAGGTCAAATTATCAAAGATAATGAAGATGAAGTTTTTCCATTAATAACAATTGAGCCGGATGAAAGTGTAGGAAGCGAACCTATAGAAATTAAACTTGATTTTTCAGGGCTTACAATGTATTCAGGAGACAGCTCTGTAAAGCCTATAAGTGTTGACGGATACTCAACAGGATCATTGGTTACTTTCAGTATAGGTTCTGACGGGATAATAACGGGAATTTACAGCAATGGCCAGCAGCAGCCTTTAGGTTTAATTGCACTGGCATCCTTTGAAAACCCGGCAGGGTTACAAAAAGTTGGAAACAACATGTATCTTCCAACCACCAACTCAGGTGATTTTACCAAAGCTGTAAGGGCAGGTATGGGAAGTGTAGGAACTTTGAATCCGGGAACTTTGGAAATGTCAAATGTTGACCTTTCCAGGGAATTCAGTGATATGATTATAACTCAAAGAGGATTCCAGGCAAACAGCAGAATTATAACCACATCAGATGAAATGCTTCAGGAATTGGTTAACTTAAAACGATAGTAAATAAAAAAAGTTAAAAGTTTCTGCTTAAGGTGGGAGGATTTTTCCCACCTTAGGTAGAATAGAATTAAAGACATGAAAATCATAATTTTTTACCACTCAAAATATTTCAAAAAACATATTTAAAGCCTAAAAAACTACAAAGACCAGCATATTTTACATATAAATTTACATTAAAGAATATTTTTCTCATAAAGTTATAAAATTACTATTGAGTTTTTGAGGTAGAGGTATTATGATTAATATAACGAGGTTAGATGGTTCTAAGTTTGTTCTAAATTGTGAATATATCGAAACTCTTGAAAAGACTCCAGATACTGTTATTACTACAACAAATGGCAAGAAATTAGTTGTTGCCGAAAGTGTTGAGGAAATAGTTGAAAAAGTAATACAGTACAAGAGTAGAATATTTTTCCATGATAAATAACATCAATTAGGCATTGCTATTATGTAAAGTCTGTTTTATTGTTTTGCCCATTATAAGACAATTCCAAAACGTAGATAAAGGGGGCATAGAATTGGAAAACAAAAGCGGCTTCTTTATTCTTATTAGCATAGTTGCATTTTTATCAATAACTATTGCATTGTTGACAGGATACATATTATTGCAAGATTCAAACCCTGTAAGTGCCAAAGATCCACAAAATCAAAATGTTAGAATACCTTTAGAAAAAGAACTTTTAAAAGAGAAGCTCTTTGAAGAAAAAACTGCATTTAACTTAAAAAGTGAAGAAGCAGAAAAGGTGTCTGTAATTGTGGTGAGTGTGGAACTATCTTATTATAAGAAAGTTAAGGGAATAAAAAACACCACAGATAAAATTGAAGCAAATAAAAGTAAACTTCAAGAAATTGTGGGAACATATTTTCAAAGGCTAACCATTGATGATGTAGCAGATGTGGAGTTTAAGGAAAAAGCACGGGAAGAGTTAACAGCACTGATGAATGAGTATTTATTAATGAATGAAAACAGCAAAGAAAATATTGTATATACTATTGTTTTTGAACAATGGTTTTATCAGTAGGAGGTGCTTTTTTTGGGGGACATACTCTCACAAAGCGAAATAGATGAACTACTAAATGCTTTAAATACTGGCGAGATAGATGTACATGAGATAAACAATAAAAAAGAGGAAAAGAAAGTTAAGGTTTATGATTTTAGAAGACCAAATAAATTTGCAAAGGACCATATTAAGACTTTACATGTTATACATGATAATTATGCAAGACTTATAACCAACTTTCTTTCTGGATATTTAAGAACTCTTGTGCAGGTTGAAGTTATTTCAGTTGAGTCGGTAGCTTATAATGAGTTTAATAATTCAATATCAAATCCTGCATTACTTGCGCTAATTGATTTTTCTCCATTGTCAGGTTCAATAATACTGGAAATATCCCCTTCAATTGCGTATGCACTTATTGACAGAATTTTAGGAGGCAAAGGTAATAGTATAGAAAAACTAAGAGATTTTACAGAAGTGGAAATTGCCATTATAGAAAGAATAATTATTCAAACTATAAATCTAATGAGAGAACCTTGGGGAAATGTTGTTGAAATAAAGCCAAGGCTTGAAAAAATTGAAACTAATGCACAGTTTGCACAGATTGTATCTGCCAATGAAACCATAGCTTTAATAACTTTAGGTGCAAGAATTGGTGAAGTTGAAGGAATGATTAATTTATGTATTCCTCATATGGTTGTAGAACCTATAGTTTCTAAATTAAGTACAAGATTTTGGTTTTCAAATGAGGATAAAGAAGTCCCTAAGGATGTTAAAGAAAATATTGAGAGAAAAATAAGCAGCACAAAAGTACCAGTCAAAGCAGTTTTGGGAAGAACTACAATTTCAGTGAATGATTTTCTCCAGCTGCAGTCAGGAGATGTGATTCCTTTAGATACTAATGTAAATAACAATTTGGAAATATTAGTGGGTGAATTATTGAAATTCTATGCAACTCCTGGTGTTAAGAAAAACAAAGTTGCTGTTAAAATAACTGAAGTTGTAGAAGCAGAGGGAAAGGAGGAAGTGCAAAGTGAATGATATGTTATCACAAGCTGAAATTGATGCACTATTGAGTGGAAATACAGAATCAAGTGATTCGCAAAATGACCAAGATGTACAGAATGAAGGTCTATTAACCTCTGAAGAAATAGATGCGTTAGGTGAAATAGGCAATATAAGTATGGGAACATCGGCAACAACTCTCCATTCACTTCTTGGTCAAAAAGTATCTATAACCACACCGACAGTTGAAGTTGTTTCTTGGGAAGAACTATCAGAACAGTATAAAAATTTATATGTGGCCACAAAAGTTGAATATATTAAAGGTTTACATGGAAGCAATTTAATGCTTTTAAAAGAAAAAGATACAAAAATAATTGCCGATATAATGATGGGTGGGGATGGAGGTAATGTAGATAAAGAAGAAATATCAGATTTACATATTAGTGCTATTTCTGAAGCAATGAATCAAATGATAGGTTCTGCTGCTACTTCCATGTCGTCTGTTTTTAATAAAAGGATAGATATTTCGCCCCCTAAGGCTTATTCGTTAAAACTTGAATCTGAAACTCCAGATTCTGTATTTGAAAGTGCAGGTAATGTGGTTAAAGTATCGTTTAAAATGGTTGTAGGAGAAATAATAGATAGTGAAATAATGCAGCTTATACCCATTGAGTTTGCTAAGGAAATGGTTGGAAATTTATTAAAATCAAATGAAGAAGAAGCATTAAGGCAGCAGCCATCACAAGAGCAGCAGTATAAAGAGCCACCACAACAGCAATTGCCACAACAAGAGGAGTACAAGGAGCCACAGCAACAGCCATTACAAGGGCAGCAGTACCAACAGCCACAGCAGCAATTGTCACAAAGTCAGCAGTATCAAAGACCACCACAGCAACAAACATATATGCATCAAAGTGGAAACAATAATTTGTCAGGTGGTGGGAAAGTGCATGAATCAGTAAATGTGCAACCAGCCAGTTTTCAAAATTTTGATGAGGATTTAATATCCTTTGAAAGAAAAAATATAAGTATCATTATGGATGTGCCTTTAGAAGTTACTGTTGAGCTTGGCAGAACCAAAAAGTATATAAGGGAAATATTAGAGTTTGGACCAGGTTCTATAATTGAGCTAGATAAGCTGGCGGGTGATCCGGTAGATATTTTGGTAAATGGAAGAATTATAGCAAAGGGTGAAGTTGTGGTAATAGATGAGAACTTTGGAGTGAGAATAACTGATATTATAAATCCTTCAAAGAGGATATAGAAACAGACCATGATTAAGGAGAGGGTAATCAATGAGTAAAAAAATACTTATAGTTGATGATGCAGCTTTTATGAGAATGATGATTAAAGATATTCTGTCCAAAAATGGGTATGAAGTTGTGGGAGAGGCAGAAAATGGTGCTAAGGCAATTGAAAAGTTTAAAGAACTGACGCCTGATTTGGTAATTATGGATATTACAATGCCAGAACTAGACGGTATTGCAGCGGTAAAAGAAATTAAAAAAATTGATGGTGATTCAAAAATTATTATGTGCTCTGCTATGGGGCAACAGGCAATGGTTATAGAATCTATTCAGGCTGGAGCAAGGGATTTTATTGTTAAACCATTTCAAGCAGAAAGGGTAGTTGAAGCGGTAAAGAAAGTTTTAGGATAAATCAAGTATTAAAAATTTCATCTAAAGAGAGGAATTTATAAATGGAAAGCCTTGTTAGCGGAATTGCATTTGTACTTGTTTTTGGCTCAATACTGTTTTTGGCGTATGTAACTACAAAGTACATAGGCAAAAGGACTGGTCGTGTTATGAAAGGGAAATACGTTACTGTAATTGAAACGGTTAGTTTAGGTTTTGACAGTAAATTGTATTTGGTAAAAGTAGCTGACGAGTTTATATTGATATCTTCCTCAGGTAAAAATGTACAAATGCTAAAAACCATTGAAATAAATGAAGAAAAAGAAGATATAAATGAAAACAGCTCTAATATTGTAAACTTTAAAGATTTTTTTCAAAAGTGTTTAAATAATTTTAAAATGAAAGATGGTAATGAATACATTAAAAATTTAGATAAAAATGTAGATAAGGGGAATTTTGAGAATTGTAAAGGAGAAAAACTAAAAAGAAATTTGGAAAAATTAAAAGAATTTAATTTGGATTTTCCGGTAGAAAAGACGACAGAAAATGGGGATGGATATACAAATGAAAATAAAGCTGAATTATCTTAAAATAATTATATTGACTGTATTAGTATTTATAATATTTGTATCAAATGTCCATGCTGAACCAGAAACAATACAGTTTCCAAGGATTGGACTAACCTTAGATACTTCAGATAATCCTGAAGATGTGACTTCTGCTGTTCAAATTTTAGTGCTTCTAACGGTATTGGCACTAGCACCGTCTATATTAATAATGATGACAAGTTTTACAAGAATTATAATTGTATTGTCTTTTTTAAGAAATGCAATGGGAACCCAACAAATGCCGCCGAATCAAGTTTTGATTGGGCTAGCTTTATTTTTAAGTTTATTTATCATGCAGCCGGTACTTTCAGAAATAAATGATAATGCATTAAAACCTTATGCAAATGAAGAAATTACACAAGAGGCTGCAATACAAGAAGCTTCAAAAACAATAAAAGAGTTTATGTTAGGGCAGACATCAAAAAAAGATTTAGGACTTTTTGTATCTTTATCCGGGATGGAAACTCCCATTAACGAAAAGGATATTCCAAATTTACCATTAACCATAATAATACCAGCTTTTTTAATTAGTGAATTGGCGATTGCATTTAAAATTGGCTTTTTAATATATATACCTTTTCTTGTAATTGATATGGTTGTCTCTAGTACTTTGATGTCAATGGGTATGATGATGCTTCCACCAGTTATGATATCCCTTCCGTTTAAAATACTGCTTTTTATTATGGTAGGTGGCTGGAATCTTATAACCCAATCATTAATAAATAGTTTTGCAACTTAAAAGTTTTAATAATTAAAAATTCTTATGTAAAGGGGGTATTAGAGTGGATCAGGGTATGGTAATAGATTTAGCACAAAAAGCTCTTTTAACAGTAGTATATGTAGCAGCTCCTATGCTTGGAATGAGTTTGATTGTAGGTTTGGCGGTAAGTATTTTTCAGGCAACCACCCAGATTCAGGAACAGACCCTTACATTTATTCCTAAGATCTTAGCTGTTTTAGGTGGTATTGCAATATTTGGTTCATGGATGCTTAAAGTATTAACTGAATTTACTCAAGGTATATATACAAATCTAAATCAGTTTATAAAATAAAAATTTTATTCTTTTTATGAATATAAAGTTATTTATAATTTTTACTTAGGTGGGAAAGTACAAAAAATGGGAGGCAAAAAATTGTTTATACCAGCAGGAATTTTACTAAATGGTATAGAAGTATTTTTGTTAGTATTTGTTCGGATGACTGGGCTTTTTGTAATAGCTCCTATTTTTAGCAGGAGAAATGTCCCGGCTTATTTAAAAATAGGTTTTTCATTTATGTTAGCTCTAATGCTTGTTACTTCTTTGCAAGTTGACAGTGGGCTGCATTATTCCAATATTTTCGAGTATTTTCTTCTGGTATTAAAAGAGTTTTTGGTGGGAATTACTTTAGGATATGTGTCATATGCAATATTTACTGCAATTCATTTAGCAGGTCAGCTTATTGACATGAAGGTGGGGTTTGGGATTGTAAATGTTGTGGACCCTTTAAGTAATATCCAAGTACCTATTACGTCAACTTTTTATTTTATATCTTGCATGTTAATTTTTCTTATTTGTAATGGACATCATATTTTAATCAGGGCACTTTTTTACAGTTACGATTTTGTTCCTTTAGGAGGGGCTTTATTCGATAAACAAATAATTGATAATGTTATAAGAGTTTTTGGTAATATTTTTATTATTTCGTTTAAAATTAGTGGTCCTATTGTTGCGGCCATATTAATTACAGATGTTGCATTGGGCATTATTTCAAAAACTGTACCACAGCTTAATGTCTTTATGGTAGGAATGCCTTTGAAAATTTTTCTGGGTTTATCAATAATGGTGCTGACAATGCCCATGTTTATTTCCCTTTTGGAATACTTGATAAAGGGAATGGATAGAGAAATGTACAATTTTTTAGAAAGTATGGCTCCAAAATGAAAAAAATCTACTGTTTTATATCAAACTTAATTGAATTTAAAAAAGAAAAACCAACATTAATACCTGCAAATCTTCAGCTTTTTGCAGATAGTGGTGAAAAAACAGAAAAAGCTACTCCTAGAAAGCGGAAAAAGGTTAGAGAAGAGGGACAAGTACTTCAAAGCAGGGAAATAACATCGGCGATACTTTTATTAAGTATGTTCATTACCATAAGAGTTTTTGGAAGTTTTATATATGAGGGAATTTTAGAAGTATTTAAAATTTTCTTTACCCAATGGCAGGAAGTTGAAAGCATTTATTCTATAAAAGGAATGATTAAGTTATATTTGCAGGTTGGTATAGCATTTTTGAAAATAATACTCCCAATATTTGCTGTAGCGTTCCTTACAGGATTAATAACGGGATATTCCCAAGTAGGATTTTTATTTACAACAAAAACTTTGCAAATTAAACTAAACAGGCTTAATCCATTAAGCGGACTTAAAAGAATCTTTTCAGTAAGATCTTTGACAGAGCTAATAAAATCAATTTTCAAAATAGTAGTGGTGGGTATAATTGGTTTTTCATACCTTAAAGGTGAAGTTGTAAATATGCTAAAAACCATGGATATGGATGTAGTGAGTATAGCAGCCTATATAGGAGTTACTGCCACAAATGTTGCAATAAGAATGTGTATAGCACTTCTTGTATTAGGAGTTTTAGATTATGGATATCAGTGGTGGGAATATGAAAAAAATATTAGAATGACAAAACAAGAAATAAAAGAAGAGTATAAACAGACGGAGGGTAATCCTGAGATAAAGTCAAAAATAAAACAAAAACAAAGACAAATATCTTTAAGAAGAATGATGCAAAGTGTGCCTGAGGCAGATGTTGTTATAACAAACCCAACCCATTATGCAGTTGCTATAAAGTATGATATAAAAATTTCAGATGCCCCTGTTGTTTTAGCAAAAGGTCAGGATTACATGGCTTTAAAAATAAAAGAAAAAGCAAAAGAAAATGGTATAGAAATTGTTGAAAACAAATCTTTGGCAAGGGCACTTTATAGCACTGTTGAAATTGGAGAAAAAATACCTCCAGACCTTTACCAGGCTGTTGCCGAAGTATTAGCTTTTGTATATGGATTAAAAAATAGTACGAAAGGAGGGTAATGGATGAAATTTGGAGATATGTCAGTTGCCATTTTAATAGTTGCTATAGTTTTGATTATAATAATACCTATTCCAAGTGGGATACTAGACGTTTTACTTGCAATTAATATATCGGCAGCTTTAATAATTTTGTTAAATGTCATCTACTCAAGAGAGGCTCTGCAAATTTCAGTATTTCCATCCCTTTTGCTATTTACTACAATGTACAGGCTATCTCTTAATATAAAATCTACAACTTTAATTTTAGCCAAAGGTGAGGCTGGAAAGGTAATTGAAGGGTTTGGAACATTTGTAGCCCAAGGAAATTTGGTGGTAGGTTTTATTATATTTTTAATAATTATGATTGTTCAGTTTCTTGTTATAACAAAGGGAACTGAAAGGGTATCAGAAGTTGCAGCAAGGTTTACATTAGATGCAATGCCAGGAAAGCAAATGGCCATTGACGCAGATTTAAATGCTGGGATTATAAATGATATTGAGGCAAAAGAGAGAAGAAAAAATGTTCAAAGGGAAGCAGATTTTTACGGTGCTATGGATGGGGCTACAAAGTTTGTAAAAGGAGATGCCATAGCAAGTATTATTACTACTATACTAAATATAATAGGTGGATTAATAATAGGTATTTTAATAAGAGGGGAAGATTTTGGTTTTGCCCTGCAAAATTATACAATACTTACCATTGGAGATGGCCTTGTAAGCCAGGTTCCCGCCCTTTTGATTTCATTTGCAACAGGACTTATAGTTACAAGGTCTGCATCAGATGAGGGTATAAGTGATGATTTAAGAAAACAGATACTATATAATCCAAAAGTGTTTTTTATAGCTGGGGGTTTTTGCTTTTTACTAGCCTTCCCCTTGGCTACAGTGCCATTTATTACACTAGGTATAGTATTTATAATTTTAGGAATGATGCTTACAAAACATAGGGAAGAATTTGAAAAACAAGAAGAAGAGCAGATTGAAGAAAGTGAAGTTGAGGAAATAAGAAAGCCTGAAAATGTGGTTAATCTTCTTCAAGTTGACCCTATAGAACTGGAATTTGGGTACGGCATAATTCCACTGGCAGATGTAAATCAAGGTGGTGATTTACTTGACAGAGTTGTTATGATAAGAAGACAGCTTGCATTGGATTTGGGTATGATAGTTCCTGTAATAAGGCTAAGGGACAATATAGCCTTGAGCCCTAATCAATATGTTATAAAAATTAAAGGGGTTGAACTGGCAGGTGGAGAATTGATGCTTGACCATTATCTTGCAATGAGTCCTGGAGTGGTGGAAGAAGAGATATCTGGAATTAATACCACTGAACCTGCATTTGGTCTTCCTGCTGTATGGATAAATGAGTCCCAAAGAGATAAGGCAGAAATGCTAGGCTATACTGTAGTGGATCCTCCATCTGTTATAGCTACTCACCTTACAGAAGTGATTAAAAGACATGCCCATGAACTTACTGGCAGACAGGAGGTTCAAACAATTATAGATAAAGTGAAGGAAAATTATCCTGCTATTGTGGAAGAACTTGTTCCTAAGGTTATGACAATTGGAGAAATTCAAAAAGTTGTTGCAAATCTATTAAAAGAGGGTATATCTATAAGAGATATGGTAACAATTCTAGAAACATTAGCTGATTATGCCCCAACTACAAATGACACTGACATATTAACTGAATATGTACGGCAAGCCTTAGGAAGAGCTATTTCCAGAAGATTTATGAGAGAAAAACAATCATCAGTTATAACACTAGATCCAAAGCTAGAACAGGTAATTATGGATTCAGTTCAAAAAACTGAAACTGGTTCATTTATAAATTTAGAACCTGGAATAATTAATACAATTATAAATAATTTATCAAAGCAAGTTCAAAAGCTTATGAATTTAGGACAGCAACCTATTATACTGGCATCACCAATTGTAAGACTATATTTCAAAAGGCTTGTAGAACAGTCTATACCAGGACTTGTAGTATTATCATATAATGAACTTGACCCTGACGTACAGGTTCAAGCTGTTGGGACGGTGAGTATTTGATGAAAATAAGAAGGTATATAGGAAAAGATGCTCAGGAAGCTATGTTAAAAGTAAAAATGGATTTAGGAAGCGAAGCAGTAATATTAAACACTAGAAAGATACGACAAAGGGGTTTTTTAAGCTTTATGTCAAAACCAATGATTGAGGTGCTAGCAGCCATTGATGAATATCAGAATGTTAATAAAAAAACCTCTTATGATAGCAGTGGAAAAAATGGAGAGAGTTATGAGGAACTAAGAAGTAAATCCAAAGAAAAAGAGGAAAAAATCGCATTGTTGGAGAATAAGGTTAATAGTATGGAAAACATACTTCAAAAAATATACCAGGAAGTCCAACAGCCTGTTAAAGAAATTGATAAAGAGCCAAAAGCTCAAAAGGTTTCAAAAGTTGTAGAACTTTTTCAAAACAATCTTAAAAATAATGAAGTTGATACTAAAATTATTAAACAACTATTAGATATAGTGGAGGAAAAGTGCAATTCAACTGTAAGTGTTAACAATACTGCGTTAATGCTTCATAATCTTATATCTGGAATGCTTGGAAAGCCAGAAACAATAAAACTTCGAGAAGATGGAAAACCCACGATAGTTATGTTTGTAGGACCAACGGGAGTTGGAAAAACCACTACCTTGGCAAAAATTGCAGCGGATTATGCTTTAAACCACCAAAAGGATGTAGGACTTATAACAGCAGATACTTATAGGATTGCAGCAGTAGAGCAACTTAGAACTTATGCTGAGATATTGGGAATGCCTTTGAATGTGGTGTATTCCTTAAATGAGATAAGGGATATAATTGAAAGTTATCAAGACAAAGATATCATATTTATTGATACCGCTGGTAGAAGCAGCAGAAATAAGCCTCATTTTAATGAGCTGAAAGCTTTGGTAAAAGCAATTGGTGCAGATGAAATATTTTTGGTTTTAAGCACAACCACAAGTATGAATAATTGCTTGGAAATTATTGATAGCTACAGTTTTTTAGGAAATTACAAATTAATTTTCACAAAGCTAGATGAATCTCCTTCCTTAGGAATTATTCTTAATGTAAAACATTATGCTGACAAAAAACTTTCCTACGTGACAAATGGACAAAATGTACCAGACGACATAGAGTTAGCAGATATCGACAAAATAACAAAAAATCTAATAGGGAGCATTTAGTGAATGATGGATCAAGCAAACAAACTAAGACAAATTATAGATAATTTAAAAGTTAAAGAACCTGAAAAAGAGGTTGATGTTAAAGCAACTCATAAGCTTAAGTCAGCTAAAGTAATTACTGTAACTAGTGGTAAGGGTGGAGTTGGAAAGACAAACATAACAATAAACCTTGCTATTGCTTTAAGCGAGATGGGCAAAAGAGTTACAGTTATGGATGCAGATTTAGGTTTAGGAAATATAGATGTGTTACTTGGTGTTGTGCCAAAATACACCTTAGTGGATGTTATATACAATAACAAAAATATTGTTGAAGTGCTATCAGACGGACCTGGAAATATTAAATTTGTAGCTGGTGGTTCAGGCATCGAAGATTTAGCAAAACTTGATAACTACCAAATTCAAAAATTTCTAGCTAATATTGCACTTTTAGATAAAATATCAGATATAATACTTATTGATACTGGTGCAGGGCTTTCTGATAGTGTAATGAATTTTGTAATGGCGGCAGATGAAGTGATTCTTGTTACCACTCCAGAACCCACCTCTATTACAGATGCTTATGCAATTATAAAGGCTGTGTCTAAAAGAGATAGTAATAAAACTGTAAAATTAATTATAAACAGGGCAGAAAATGCTACTGAGGCAAATAACATTACAAATAAATTTTCAATGGTGACACAAAAATTTTTAGAAATAAAACTTCAGCCTTTAGGTTTTATACTTCAAGATAATATGGTTATTAAAGCTGTTAAAGCACAGCAGCCTTTTTCCATAAGCTTTCCTAAAAGTATGGCATCAAAGCAAATTAAAGACATATCAAAAAGACTTTTGGATATAAATGAAAATTTCATTAACGAAGGCAGAACAGGTATAAAAAGTTTTGTTAGTAGATTTGTTAATATTTTAAGTGGTTAAATATATTCCTTGCCATTTCTTAAAAAAGGGGTGAAGAGAATGGATTTTGATCAGCTGAAACTGGGTATGAAAGTGGAAATGACATTAAGTGATGTAGAAGAAAGCCCTAAATTTGTAAGTCAATTTGAGGGAAGTTGTAGTGATAGGATTTATTATGTTTCAGCGCCTATACATGAAGGCAAAATATATCCCATATCAGTAGGTTCTAGATTAGATATATTCTTTGTTAAGAAGGAGAATTTTTATAAATTTAAAGCAAAAGTTTTAGACAGGAGCAGAAAAGCTGCTATTAGTCTTTTGAAAATACAAGCATTAGATGAAATTGAAAAAATTCAAAGAAGAAGCTTTTTTAGGTTTGAATGTATGATTCCCATTAACTACAAAGTTGTGGAGTCTTCAAAAACAGTTTTAAGTGAAAATGAAACATTTAAAAAGACGATAACAAGAGATTTAAGTGGTGGTGGGGTGTGTATAAAATTAGAAGAAAAACTTAATATTGGGGATGTTGTTGAATGTGAATTACTTTTAGATGATTTTAATAAAGTGCATTTTTTAGGTAAAATAGTAAGGTTTATTAAATGTGAAGCTAATAGAGGGATATACAAATATGAAGCCGGAGTGTTTTTTCAGAAAATAGATGATAAATCCAGGGAAAAAATAATAAGTTATATATTTCAAGAACAGAGAAAGCTAATGAAAAAGGGCTGATTTTCATGGAAGTTATAGGAAAGACATTGAAAAACAACAAAAAAGAAGTTTTGACAGATACAAATTTTGGTGAAAACCAAGAAAAATTAAAATATATTGTTGTAATAGGAACTTCAACAGGTGGTCCTAAGGCACTAAAAAAGGTTATATCTTCAATACCTCCAAATGTTAAAGCAGCATTTTTGGTTGTACAGCACATGCCTTCAGGTTTTACAAAATCTTTAGCAAATAGGCTTGATTATGTAAGTATGGTTAAGGTAAAAGAAGCAGAAGAAAATGAAATTATTAAATGCGGGCATGTGTATATTGCACCAGGGGATTTTCATTTGCTGGTTAAAAAAAATTCTGACAATTCACTTAGGATAAAGTTGACAAAAGATCCACCTGTAAATGGGCACAGACCATCGGTAGATGTATTGATGAGATCGGTTTCAGAAACTAAACTGCAAAATATAATAGGAGTTGTAATGACTGGAATGGGACGAGATGGAAGTGAAGGAGTGAAAATACTTAAAGAGCTAAATAAGGCATATATTATTGCGCAAGATGAAAAAAGTTCTATCGTATTTGGTATGCCTAGGGAGGCAATATTAAAAGGTGTGGTAGATGTTGTGGCATCACTTAACGAAATAGCCAATGAGATTATGAAAATTGTGGGGGTGCATGAATAATGGATATGAGTCAATACTTAGAAATTTTTATTGATGAAAGTAAAGAGCACTTACAGTTGCTTAATCAGTCGTTGCTAAGTTTAGAGCAAGACCCTCAAGACAGAGCTGTTTTAGATGAAATATTTAGAGTAGCTCATACATTAAAAGGTATGTCTGGTACCATGGGGTTTAGTAAAATGGCAAAGCTTACCCACGATATGGAGAATGTCTTGCATGCCATTAGAAATAGTGAGGTAAAAATTAATTCAGAATTACTGGATTTATTATTTAAATGCCTTGATGCCTTAGAAAATTATACTGAAAATATAGTGAATACCGGAAGTGAAGGGGATAATAATTATAATGAATTAATAAATAATTTAAATATGGTATTGGATAAAAAGAAAGCTGGTAAAGAGGAAAAAACACCTCCTTTAAAAGACGAACATGAGAAAGAGAAAACACCTGGTGAATCAGAGTATAAAACGGCAAATTTCATACTTGATGAATTTGAACAAAATGCAGTAAATAAGGCCTATGCTATTGGCATGAATGTTTTTGAAATTACAGTAGTTTTAAACAAAAGCTGTCTTTTAAAATCAGCTCGGGCATTTATAATATTTCAGACCTTAGAAAAGTATGGGGAAATTATAAAATCAGAGCCAAGGGTTGAAGATATTGAAGATGAAAAATTTGATTTTGAATTTACAGTTGTATGTGTAACAAGAGAAGAAGCTTCGGTTTTTGCCAAAGAAATCAACCAAATATCAGAAGTTAATAAAGTTGTTATTAAACCTATTGATTCTGGGAAATTTAACCAATCACAACTAGAAGAAGATGAAGATGAAATTTTAACTAAAGGCAATAATATACAAGATGATGAAAAAGACAGTCAAAACGCTGATGACCAAAGCAAGTTAAAAATGAAGAGTCACAAGACAAAAACAGGTAAAACTGTGAGAGTTGATATTGACAGGCTTGATGTTTTGATGAATCTTGTAAGTGAGCTTATAATTATTAAAACCCGTCTTGAAGGAATAGAAGATGTTGATACCTCTAAAAACTATGCAGAAGCTGTTGAATATTTAGAAAGAATAACAACAAGTCTGCATGATTCAGTAATGAAAGTAAGAATGGTGCCAGTTGATTTGGTTTTCAATAGATTTCCAAGAATGATTAGAGATGTTTCAAGGGAGCTTGGAAAAGACATAGTGCTTAATATGACAGGAACAGAGACGGAACTTGACAGAACAGTTATAGATGAGATTGGAGAACCCTTAATACATCTTATAAGAAATTCAGCAGACCATGGAATAGAATCAAAAGAAATAAGAGAAAAAATTGGCAAACCTCCTAGTGGGCATATAAATTTAAAAGCATACCAGGTTGGAAATAATGTTGTAATTGAAGTAGAAGATGATGGTCAGGGAATTGATTTAGATAAGGTAAAGGAAAAAGCAATTGAAAAAGGGGTTTTGAAAAAAGATATGGCAAATAACCTGTCACAAAAAGACATTATTGATCTTTTGTTCAAGCCATCCTTTACTACTTCAGACAAAATAACAGATCTTTCAGGCAGAGGTGTAGGACTTGATGTTGTGAAAACTAAAATAGAGCAGTTAGGTGGTGCAGTTGAAGTTGAGACTGAAAAGGGTGTTGGAAGTAAGTTTATTATAAGACTTCCACTTACCCTTGCAATAATACAGGCTCTATTAGTAGTAATAGGAGATGAAAAATATGCTATACCATTAAACAGTACTAAGGAAATTATAAAAATTACTCCTGAGCAAATAAAAATGATTCAAAATCAAGAAGTTATCCTGCTTAGAAACATGGTGGTTCCTATTGTGAGATTGAATAAGATCTTGGAAGTACCTGAATATGACGAAGATAAAAAGAATTTGACAGTTGTCATTGTAAAAAAAGGTGAAAAAACATCAGGGTTTTTAGTTGACTCTTTAATTGGTCAAAGGGAAGTGGTTATAAAGTCCCTTGGAAAACTTCTTTCGGGTGTTAAGCATATTGCAGGGGCAACTATATTAGGAGATGGAAATGTAGCATTAATACTGGATGTGAATTCATTAGCAGTTTAATATTTGAAAATTTATGTTGCCACAGTGAGGGGGTTAAAAATTAATGAGTGAAGATTTTTATATTCAAAACAGACAATTTGTTGTATTTAAACTGGGAAATGAGGATTATGGAGTGGATATTCAAAATGTTACTACAATTGAAAAGATGCTTTCTATTACAAGAGTGCCTAAAACTCCCCATTATATAAAAGGAGTTATAAACTTAAGAGGCGATATAATTCCAGTAATAGATATAAAAGAAAAGCTTGGACTTGGAGCTTTTGAAGAAACTGAAGAGACTAGAATAATAATCCTTCAATTAAAAGATATTTCCTTTGGTGTAATAGTTGATGAAGTTGATGAAGTTTTACAACTAAAAGAAGAAACCATTGAAAATGTATCAAATTTCAGCAACGATCTTTCTTTAGATTATATATTAGGGGTAGGAAAGGTTAATGACAGAATAGTAAGTCTTCTAAATTTTAAAAAGTTAATAAATGTTGATGAATTTGGGAGTGAAAAAGATGAAACTTAATTTTAATAATCTAGATGATACACATATGGATGTTTTAAGGGAAATAGGAAATATTGGTGCAGGTAATGCAGTTACAGCTTTAGCTAAAATGCTAAACAAAAAAGTAGATATGGATGTTCCTAAAGTAAAAGTGATGAAGTTTAAAGATGTAAGTGAAATTTTAGGAGGGGCAGAAATACCTGTAGTAGGATTGCTATTAAATGTTGAAGGAGATATAGCAGGAAGTATTATGTTTATTTTAAAAAGTGATGCAGCTCGTACTTTGGTAAATATATTAATGGGAAGAAATCTTGAAGATGGCAAGGAATTTGAGGAAATGGAGCTATCGGCATTACAGGAGATAGGGAATATTTTGGCAGGTTCATACTTATCGTCTCTTTCAGGTTTAACCGGACTTAGCATTATGCCGTCAGTTCCTGAACTTGCAATTGATATGGCTGGAGCGATATTAAGTGTTCCTGCTATACAATTTGGAGCGGTTGGGGATTCGGTTTTGTACATTGAAACTGGATTTTTTGAAGGAAGTACCAGAGTGGTAGGAGATTTTTTCCTTGTTCCCGATGTTGATTCTTACGGAGTACTATTAAAAGCATTAGGAGTTTTAAGCTAATGGAAAATATTATTAGAGTAGGAATGGCAGATTTGAGCGCCTCTTCACATCCAGCAAAATTAACTACATTGGGTTTAGGGTCTTGTGTGGGGATTGCTCTTTATGATGTAAAAACTAAAGTAGTAGGACTGGCACATGCTATGCTTCCAGACAGCACTCAGGCAAGAAACAGGGAAAATGTCGCTAAGTTTGTAGATACATCTATTTCTGCTCTTATTAGGGAAATGGAAAAGTTAGGTGGACAAAAGAAAAACATTATTGCAAAATTAGCAGGTGGGGCTCAGATGTTTGCATTTAGGCAAAGCCTGGATTTAATGAGAATTGGTCACAGAAATGTTGTTGCAGCAAGAGAAAGGCTTAATGAGCTTGAAATACCAATTGTTTCAGAAGATACAGGAGGAAATCATGGTCGCACTATTATACTTGATTCTGAAACAGGAATACTTCGTATAAAGACCATAGGATATGGAATTAAGGAAATATAACGGCGATAAAGAGAGAGGTAGTGAAATGGATAATATTCACAAAATACCGTTTGTTATGGGCGTTTTTGCAACAATCATAGTGGGTATGACTAGTTATAAAACAGGAGTAGAACATAAGGAAATTTACATAAGAATGTCAATTAGTATGGTTATCTTTTTTGTGGTGGGTTTATATGTAAAAAAATTCATAATTAAAATTAGAGATGAATTAAAGGAAAAAGAAGAAGCTTTGAAAGAAGAAGAAGGTTTAAAGGAATTAGAAGAGTTAAAGGAAGAAGAAGTTTTAAAAAGAAGAGAGAATAAAGGCAATAATGAAAAGGGAAGAAAAATTGATTTAAAAGCAGAAGAACAAGATTTATATGATGATGAATTTAAACCTTTAGAAGTAAACACCATTGAACTTGACAAAAAAGATCAAGAGGGTATTTAAAAAGAAGCAAATAATTATTTGACATAAATTTTACATGAATGACAACTTGAAGGCATCTTAATAATAGAAAATAAAAGTAATGGGGGATTTAAATGTCAACCGTTGATAACAAGAGAAATGAATTATGGATAAAGTACACTGAAACAAATGACCCGGCTATAAAGGATAAGCTAATTTTAGAGTATGCTCATATAGTTAAATATGTTGCAGGAAGATTGAGCATATATTTTGGCTCTAATGTTGAATATGATGACTTAATTGGATATGGAGTATTTGGACTTATTGATGCCATTGAAAAGTTTGATATTACTAAAGGAGTTAAATTTGAGACATATGCATCTTTGAGGATTAGAGGTTCAATAATTGACAGTATAAGAGAGCTGGACTGGATACCAAGGTCCTTAAGACAAAAGAGTAAAGAATTAGAACGGGTATATATGGAACTAGAGAACATATTAGGACGTTCTGCTACAGATGAAGAAGTGGCCAAAAAGCTTGGTATAGAAGTTAAGGATTTAAACAAGCTATTAAATGAAGTAAATTTATCATCTATGGTATCTTTAGAAGAGTTTTTAGAACAAAATTATGAAATTGGAGCGATAAATTCAAATGTAAATAAGGATGAAAGACCTGAAGGGTATATTGAAATATCAGAAGTAAAAAGAATGTTGGCTGATGCAATAGATAAGTTACCTGAAAAAGAAAAGAAAGTTGTTTCTTTGTATTATTTTAATGATTTAACATTAAAAGAAATTAGTAAAATAATGGAAGTGTCCGAGTCTAGGATTTCACAGTTGCATACCAAAGCAATCCTAAGATTGAAAGGTAAACTTATGCGTCACAAAAGTATTTTAACTACTTAAAGAATAATAAAGGGTGTTTAAAATGTCTTTTTGTGATATAGGAAGATATAGGAAGGAGGAATGTGAAATGTATAGGTATTATGGTGCACACCCTAACGATGGTTATTTTGAGTTAACATATAAAGAAGACGGATTATTTTTGACTGTTTATCCTCCAATAGGCAAAGGGAAAAAAGTTGATATTAATGACATTTTAGATAAACTAGCTATTAAAAAAGTAAAGGATTTTAGAAGAGATTTGATAGAATTTGCTGTTTTAAGTCAAGAGAAAAAAACTGTAAAAATTGCTGAGGCACAAGAAGAAGTGAAAATTGATGCTTCGGTAAAGGTTTTTATTACACCTGATAAAATGAAAGCTTCAATTATGTTGATACCTCCAGATGGAGGCGAGACACTTGAAATGGATAAAATACTTACGATATTAAAAGAACATGGGGTAAAATATGGATTTGACATGGAAACACTAGAAAACATATCTAAATATCCTGTATATAATGAAAATATATTGGTAGCAGAAGGGGTTTTACCTGTAAATGGTGAAAACGGCAGGATAAATTTTCATTTTAACTTAAAGGAAGATAAAAAACCTGCAATTACAGAAGATGGAAAAGTGGATTTTAGAAATTTAGATCTTATAAAAAACGTAAAAGAAGGTGAAATTCTCTGTTCATTAGAACCACCTACAAAAGGTACTCCAGGTAAGACTGTATTAGATGAGGAGATACCTGCTAAAGAGGGTAAACCTGCTATTTTACCAAAAGGAAAAAATACAGCAATAAGCGAAGATGGACAAAAACTTATTTCAACCATAAATGGACAAATTAATTATATTAGTGGTAAGGTTAATGTTTTTCAAAACTATGAAGTACCTGCAGATGTAGATAATTCAATAGGAAATATAAATTTTATAGGTAATGTTATTGTAAGAGGAAATGTACTATCGGGTTTTGTAATTCAAGCTGGTGGAAATGTAGAAGTGGGAGGAGTAGTAGAAGGAGCTACAATTATAGCAGGGGGAGACATAATTTTGAGAAGAGGAATGCAAGGTCTTGGAAAAGGAACGTTAAAAAGCGGAGGAGATATAATTGCAAAATATATAGAAAACAGCAATATTGAAGCTAAAGTAGATATAAAAGCTGAAGCAATAATGCACAGCAATGTTAAATGTGGAAATAAATTAGAGTTAACAGGCAAAAAAGGACTATTAGTAGGTGGGACATGTAAAGTTGGGAAAGAGATATCAGCAAAGGTTATAGGTTCTTATATGTCTACCCCTACAGATATAGAAGTGGGAATAGATCCTTCACTAAAAGAACGATATAAAGAATTAAAATCTGAAATTGAAAAAATTGAAGAAGATTTAAAAAAGACAGAACAAGCTATTACAATATTAAAAAAATATCAAGTTATGGGAAAATTAACGCCTGATAAACAAGAATTACTGGCTAAGAGTATACGGACAAAAGTTTTTTATATAAACAAAATTGGTCAGCTAAAGGAAGAAATAATATATATAGAGATGAAATTGCAAGAGGAAGCCAGCGGGAAAATAAAGGTTTATGGCTATATTTATCCTGGAACTAAAGTTTCAATAGGCACAAGTATGTTATATGTAAAAGATAATTTGCAATATTGCACTTTATATAGAGATGGATCTGATATTAAAGTGGGTTCTTATGATAATTAAAAATAAGGAGCGATTAATATGTCCATTAAGCCTGTTGATTATCAAATTCTTATTCCAAAGACATCAGAAGTATCAAAGATACAAAATGATAACCAAAATAAAAATGCTACAATCCAGCAGCAGCAAAGTGTATCAACTCAGCACAAAGCTGAGGATTCTGTAAATTTAGTATATTCACAGGAAAGTCCTCAAAAAGCTGCAATTAGAGAAAAGGAAAAAGAAAAGAAGAAAAAAAATCCAGACAAAAAAGGTAGAGGCAGGAAATATAAACATAAGAAAAATCAGGATAATGGTACAAGTATAATTGATATTAGACTGTAATTGGAGGTGATGGGTTTGGTGGATTTTCACATAAGCATAATGTTTGTAGGAATACTATTGATGGTTATTTCTTTGGTATGGATAGCCTTTGATAAAAAGAAACAATTAGATGACAAAGAAGTACTTCAAGAAAAAAAAGAGATGTTGGTATCAGTAATTTCAGATGCAGAATTGATGATTGAAGAGTTAAACAATATTTCAGATTATTTGGTATCTCATATAGATAAAAAAAGACAAGAAGTTGTGAATACAGTTAAAGAGGCGGATGAAAAAATTAAAGCTGCAAAAGATATAGAAGTTAAGGAAATTACAGATAAAGAAATAAAATCAGCAGCAGGTAAAAAAATAAAAGAAATAATAGATAAAGAAATAAAATCAGTAGTAGATAAAAAAATAAAAACAATTATAATTGAAAAAATAAAAGAAGCAGCAGATAAAGAAATAGAAATCATTAAGGAAGAGAAAGTTAGCAATGAAATAGATAAGGTATATTTTACAGAATCAAAAGAGCTTTTAATTGATGGTGAAAATACCATTTTTAGAAATGTGCTTTCTGAAGATATAAATAAATCTCTTTCTAATAAAATTGAAAGCAAAAGAAAGATTGTTTCGGCAAATAGCAAGTACAAAGAAGTTATAAGTCTTTCACAGAGCGGACTTAATGAAACTCAGATAGCTAAAAAACTAAATATGGGAAAAGGTGAAATACAGCTTGTTTTAGGTATTAACAAGTAAATTATAAAAGCATTAATATAAACTTTCCACTAAAAAAGGGGGATTGAGTTTTGAGGAAATTTCACATAAAAAGCATACTTTTAGGTATTGGAATAGGAATAATATTAAGTTCATTTATTGGAATTATATATTCTGCTGGAATGGATAATAAAATTACTAAAGAAGAGGTAATAGAAAGAGCCAAAGAACATGGAATGATATTTCCTGAAGAAGTTTTTGAAGATGGGGATTAGTATTTAAAAAAAATATTTTATATTTATAAAAATATTAGATTAGTAGTATTAGTCTAATATTTTTTTATTTTAAATTATATATAGAAGTACTAAAAAAACTTATAATATTAATGCCTGCAGCATTGGGAAATAATTGTAATTTTTATTAAGTTTATGTTACCATTTATTTAATAAGCAGCATACCTGGATATAAACTTGGATATGTTAGAGCAGGAGGAGAAGGTTTGAGATATAAAATTTTAATTATAATAATGGCTTTTTTTATACTTTGTGGATGTTCATCTTCAATTATTGAAGTTAGTCCTAAAAAAGAAGTAAGTTGTTATAGTGAAAAATTATTTGAATGGGCTGAAGACAGTGAAATTAGCATATCTTGTGATTTTGGTAATATTGAATTTTTTAACTGGGATAAAAAAGTAATAAAATTGGAAATTAAAAAAAAGGTAATTGGAATTTTACAAAGTGATAATTTAAACGATAATTTAGACGAAAGATTAGATGATTTTAAAATAGAGTTAATAGAAGACAATGATAAACTTAACCTTGATATTAAATATACAGGAAAAGATGAAAGCATGGTAAATAAAATGGTGGATTTAAAAATTTACTTGCCTAAATGTATAGATGTTTTAAATTTGTATTTAGATAAAGGATGGGTTAAATTTCATGATGATTTAAAAGGGATATTAAATGCAGATATCAATATGGCTGATATAGAAATAAACAAATTTACTGGAACGGTAAATATAAAAGGGGATATGGGAAATGTAAGTATATTAGATGGGAGAATATCTAAAAACTCCAGTATAATAAAAAACATTGGTTCAATAAGTATAAAATCACAATTTGAAGAAGGAGGGGAGTATATTATTAATACTGGCACAGGTAATATTGACTTATGGGTATCTAAAGATTCAAAAGTGTCATTTGAAAGTGTAGGTGCCATAGAAGAAAATGATTTTAGGGAGTATAATTATTCTACCAAAGTTAAAGTCAAAAGTTCTATAGGGAAAATTTCAATAAAGGAGTATTAATATTGGGTAGTTTTTATTTTAAAGGGTAAATATACATTGGAATTTATAAAAATTAATAAAAATACAAAGGACAAATAATTTATATATAGAACTATTCATGAAAAGATACCTAAGGTGGGAAAAATATGATAAGTACAGGAAGAATTCACTCCTTTGAATCATTTGGAACGGTAGATGGACCTGGCATAAGATTTGTGGTGTTTATGCAAGGATGCCCCTTAAGATGTGTTTATTGTCATAATAGAGATATGTGGGATGCTACTGGGGGAAAAGAATATTCCCCGAAAGAGGTTATTGAAAAAATGGAAAAATACATTAATTATATAAAATTTTCAGGTGGAGGAATGACTGTTACAGGTGGGGAACCGCTGCTGCAGGCTGATTTTGTAACTGAGGTTTTTAAAATGGCAAAAAAAATGGATATTCATACTGCCATTGATACTAGCGGTTTTGCAAATACAGATGATGTAAATGAGCTGTTAGAGTATACTGATTTGGTGTTGCTAGATATAAAACATGCAGATAAAGAAAAACACAAGGAAATTACAGGGGTTGAAAATTGGAAGATTAAAAAATTTGCAAAATATGTGTCTGATAAAAATATAGCAATTTGGATAAGGTATGTTTTGGTACCTGGATTAACAGATGGAGAAGAGGATTTAAAAAAAGCTGCAAGCTTTATAAGAGAACTTAAAACTGTAGAAAATATAGAAATACTTCCATACCACACTATGGGAACTTACAAATGGGAAAAACTAGGATGTGAATATCGACTAAAAGGAGTGAAGGAACCTGATTCTATGGACATAATAAGTGCCAGGAAAATACTGGATATATTATAAATATCATATAAAAATCAAGCATTTTTAGTGATTCTTTTACTTTTATTTTTTTTCTTTAAAGGTTTTATAGTGTTAAAAGCTTGAAGGTTTAATTTGTCAAAAATGCCCTTAAAAATTTTAGAAGTGTATTCTGCATCTATTAAAGCTCGGTGAAAATTATCTTTAATATCAATCTCCATTAATTTTAGAGCATTTTCAAGGCTATACCTTTGACCAGATGGAAGATTAAAGATAGATGAAAATTGTTTTTGAATGTCAATATTTTTTTTTAGCCATTCAATTTTTATACGGTTAAACTTGCAATTTAAACTTAAATTATATATATCATCATGTCCCCAGCTAATTAGTATAGAGTCTGGGCCAATCCACTGTCTAAATTTTCTGATAACATTTTTGAAAGTATCAGCTTTATTAATATCTTCCTGGGTTATTTGTGTTTTTTTCTTAACCAGTGAAAATAATTTAGAAAAATACTTAGGTTTAATAAAAGATTGAAATTCATCCACTTTATTAAGGTTATCATCTAATTTAACAGCACCTATCTCAATTATTTCATTTGGAAGATTGCTTTTAAAGGGTTTGCTGTTTAATTCTAAATCATAAATTATATAGTTCATATTATATCTCTTCCCTAACAAAATTTTTTAGTTAAATAATATTTTATGCATTATTGATAACTTTTATATATAAAATACTTTATCATATTGTAGTGAAAGCTGCAAATATATGTTTAAATTACAAAAACCACAAATTATAAAAATCATAAATGCACCTTTCGAAGGAAATTTAGTTTTTAAGTGTATTTTATTTTTACTATTAACTTATGCCATTTAATTTGTTACAATAAATATAATGAAACAATAAATATGTTTTTGTAAAATTTAATATGGAGACAAAAGAGCAGGTTTTAGAGGTGATTTTTTTGCTAAAAAACAATAACCCCCATATTAATTCTATTAATAGTACTATTAGTAGAATTAAAAATGGGGATATTGGTCTTAAAGAAGAATTAATTAAAAAATATAAGCCCTATTTGTTAAAAGTTATATCAAGCACTATTGGGAAATATGTAGATTCTGAAACAAGTGAAGAATATAGTGTAGGACTAATGGCTTTTAATGAGGCGATTGATAAATTTGACTCGGATAAAAACGGAAATTTTATTAGTTATTGCAATATAGTAATCAATCATAGAATAATTGACCATATAAGAAAAAACAAAAAAGAAGACAAAGTAATACCTTTTTCATATTTTGAAGAGAGAAATGAATTTGAAGAAAAATATCTTGTATCAGATTCCCATTATCAGTATGAAAAAATTGAAATTAAAGAAGAAATTACGATTTTTGAAAATAAACTAAAAGAATTTGGTATCACATTAGAGGAGCTTGTAGAAAAATCTCCAAAACACAAAGATTCAAGAGAACTTTATATAAGTATAGCAAGGATTATTTCAGACAATGAAGAATTATTTAATAAAATGATTAAAAGAAAGACCATTCCAATATCGGACTTAATGAAATTTGTTACCGTCAGTAGAAAAACCATTGAAAGAAACAGAAAATATATAATAGCTGTGAGTTTGGTTTTAAGAAGTAGTTTAGAGGAAATTAAGGAATACTTCAAAAAAACCAAGAGGGAAGGAGGGAAAGCAAATGACTAACTTTGGCATAATAGTTAAAATACAAGGTAAAAACGTAATAGTGGTATCTGAAGCAGGCTTATTTGAAATGATAAAATACAGAGAAGGAATGTTTGTGGGACAAAAGATCTTTTACAGTGGAAAAGACATAATAAGTAAAAAGCAAAAGCAAAAGTACAAGTATTTTATTCCTGCCATTGCTAGCATTGCTGCTATATTTATATTGTTAATGTCATATTTTAAGTTTTTTTACACTGACAAAATATATGCATACATAGATGTGGACATAAATCCAAGTATAGAGTTAATGGTAAATGAAGACAGCATTGTAATAGATGCAGTTGCTTTTAATGAAGATGGAGAAGTGGTTTTAAGTGGCATTAAGCACAAAGGAGGATTATTGGAAAAAGTAGTATATGATGTTATTAAAAGTTCGGAAAAACACGGATTTATTAAAAGAGAAGAAAAAGAAATAGTTTTAATATCCACAGCCTTTGAGAATATAAAGCAGCCAGTGGAAAAAGAGCTATTTAACCATAAGCTTATTAACAATTTAAAAAATGAAATGGATGAAGAGCTTGATGATAGTATTGATATACAGTTTGTAGAAGTTTCAATTGACAAAAGGCACCTTGCATCAGAAGCAGAAGTTTCAATGGGCAAATATTTAATTTATGAAAAAGCAAAGGAAAAAGGAAAGGATATTCCTATAGATGTACTTAAAAAATCCAATTTAAATCAGCTAATTAAAGAAAACGATATAGATATACTTCAATTGGCATTAGAAAATAATGAAGATATTGAAAAAACTACAAAAATTCCAACAGCAACACCAATTATAACGCATATGCAGGAAGAAGAGGTGCCAGCTAAAACGCCAGATATAGAGGCAACACCAACCAAAACACCAGTAAAAACACCGAAGGAAGAAGTAACACCAACCAAAACACCAGTAAAAACACCGAAAGCAGAAGCTACGCCAACCAAAACACCAGTAAAAACACCGAAGGCAGAAGCTACGCCGACCAAAACGCCGATAAAAACACCGGAGGCAGAAGCTACGCCAACCAAAACGCCGGTAAAAACACCGGAGGCAGAAGCTACGCCAACCAAAACGCCAGTAAAAACACCGAAGGCAGAAGCTACGCCAACCAAAACGCCAGTAAAAACACCGAAGGAAGAAGTAACACCAACCAAAACACCAGCAAAAACACCAGAGGCAGAAGTTACGCCAACCAAAACACCAGCAAAAACACCAGAGGCAGAAGTTACGCCAACCAAAACGCCAGTAAAAACACCAGAGGCAGAAACTACGCCGACAAAAGCACCAGAAGGCGAAAAGAGTATAAAGATACAGGTGTATAATGATAATGCGGTATCTAAGACAGATTCAATTTATTTAAATATCAGGGTTTATAATACTGGAGATGAGGAAATTGATCTTTCAGATATTAAAATAAGGTACTACTATACCAGGGATGGTTCTGCCCAGCAGAAATTTATATGTGACTGGTCAACAGTTGGAACTTCTAATGTAAAGGCTAAATTTATTGAAATGTCCTCATCTGTTGACAATGCAGATACCATCCTTGAAATGAGTTTTTCAGATGGTGCAGGAGTACTTAAACCAAAAAGTTTTGTTCGTTTAAAGATACGAGTTTTTAAAGAAGATTGGTCCCATTATGTCCAATCAAATGACTACTCCTTTAATCCATCAGCAAACAACTTTGTTGATTGGAAAAAGGTAACAGGATATATTTCAGGGTCTTTAAAGTGGGGGGAAGAACCATAAAAAAGTTTTTTGTATCCTACCCACATAAAAAAATAGATTGGTACGCATAGTATAGTAGCGAGACATTTTAAATGCTCTTGCTAACTGTTGCGACAACAGTTAAAATGATAATTTTCAATACATATACCCTACATAATATGTTGAACCCCGTTTTTATAAAACGGGTGTTTTTTTTTGAAAAAAATAAGTCAACTTTTCAGCACTTTATGTATACTATGATATTAGGAAGTTATTTTAATCATAGTTTAAGGAGTGTTGCAGAATGTTAGAAAAAAAATTTACTACTTCTGATTGTTGCAAAATTGAATATACTCATGATGACTACAAAAAATATGATGACTACAAGAAAGATGATGACTACAAGAAATATGATTGCTACAAAAAAGATGATGACTACAAAAAATATGATGACTACAAAAAAGACGATGATTACAAAAAGAAACCTGTGTTCAAAAAGAAATGTATAAAGGTGCCTGAAGTTATTGGTAGAAATAGCACTCAAGTGTTAATCGAAAGTGTTATTTGTTTCCCAGAGCATTTTCCTGCTGTGGAAATTAAAGACATTATTAAGAAGGTTAAAAACCTTTCAGTGCATGTGTGTAAGAACAAAGTTCTTATAAATGGTGTGCTGCATAAAAACATCAATTATAAGACATTTGAAGGGGAAATAAAATGCGGCAAACTAGAGAGCTTCTTTGGAGATGTAAAGCATATAGGAGTGGATATGCCTTTTGCAACTTATATTGATGTACCAGGTGCAAAACCAGGAGACAAATATCAGATTGAATTTGCTGGTGTGGAAGATGGCTGTGAAGTTGACATTTTAGAGGATCCTGTTCCTAAATGTTCTGTGAAAGCTTATAAAAAACTTAGAGAAAAGGTTATAGTAAAAATAGACTTAAAAGTATTGCGTGAAGTTCAAATAACAGTTTGCCCAGAGAAGTGCGACATTTGTCCTTAAGATATATAGAATTATATTATTAAAATAATAATATAAATCCCTTAGAATTATTTATCTTGTAAAACTTTATCTCAATTAAGAAACTTTATTTTTGGGGGCCCTCACTTTTCTTTTAAAGCAGAATATAATATTTAGTAGAAGACGTAGGAAATTTTTTTGGAGGAATAAAATTAAATTCAAATTGAAGAATTATTTTATATGTCAAGAAAATGTAATTTCAAGGTACAAAAACTACCCTAATTATGATTTTTTTAAAGAAAAAATAATTAAAAACATGTGCAGTGAAAATGAGTCTAATGAAAAGCTTTGTAATAAATCAGTTTGTAATAAAGTAAGGGAATTAAATGAGATTGTGGAAAGAAGAAGTTTTACAAAATTTTTTGAGTATGAAATTCCTTTTCCTCCAAAGTATCCTGCATTTAAAATAAATGATAGCATAACAAAACTGAATAATTTAAAATGTACTGTGTTTAAAAGCGGAGTTCTGGTTGAAGGGGATATTCAAAAAGAAATAATTTTTTTTACCCCAGAAAATAAGTATATGGTAAGATATAAAAAAAAAGAATTAGACACATGTTTTTGTTCTATAAAATCCATAACAACAAAAATTCCATTTAAATGTTTTGGTGAGTTTAATAAAATAGATAAAGAACATATAGCAGAGATTGAGAATGCCAATGTAGACAGGGAAGATGTGGTGAGTATTCTATCTAAGCCTTTTACATGTTCAGTTTGTGGAGAAAAGCTGTATAGAACATTAGAGGAAAAAATTATAATTAAAATTTCAATTATGCTACTTAAAAAGGTCAGCATTTACCTGTAACAAAAAATCCAAACTCTGGCAAATATAAACTTAGAAAAGGGGCTGTGGAAAGAATTTTTCAACTATTTTTGCCACAGCCCCATATTACAATTTATAATTTTTATTTAAAGGAATATTTAATTGATAAATATTAGGTCAGTTAACTGAAGGTCTACAACTATATCAACAAATGCACCTGTTCTTTCATTGTAGATATAGAGTATGTTTTTATTTCTATATGGAGTATCTGGGGTTTGATCCTTACCATATACAATATAATAGTCTCCTTTGGCTTTTATAACATTTTGAGCACTAAAATTATTTTTTAATAGTTTAGAATTTTTAGAGTTAATACTGTGAAATGAATCTACTTTAGTATCGCTATCTCTACCAGAAGTAAAGACCTTGTCATCAACTTTATTCCAGTAAGTTACTTCAAAGTTACTTAGAAGTTCTTTAAATTCATCACTATAAAGATATACTTTACTTCTTTTAATATCTGCCTCTGTACCACTTATAACTAGTGAATGGTCTAATTGATCCCATACATTTTTCTGCATACCTAAGACGAGGTTTCTTACCCTTGCATTTGCAGCGCTTATATTAGCATCATATAAAATTAATGCAGATCTTTTACCTCCAGTGATTCTGTCAATATCTTCGACTGCTAAAAAGCTTTTTTTATCTATTGTTTTGGTAGAAAGAATTTTAGTTACATCATGAATTATTGATTGTTTCTCTCTATCTAATACGTATAATCTATAGTCCATGCTGCTATAATCTTGAATATGAATGATAAATTTATCATCTTCATGATGAAAACCCAAGAATCTACAATTATCATGAAAGGTTTTAACGTTTCTTAAAACAAGATATCTGCTTTCTGTAAAGGTATTTTCTTTTCTTACACCTTCAGGAAGACCTGTATTATAAAAACCAGTTGAAGTAATAATGGATTTGGTATCACTTATAGCTAAATAAATAAGACCATTATAAGTTTCAACATCTAATACTCTTACAGTTCCTCTGTTTGACACAGAAGCTGGCACAAAGAGGTCATAAACTTCATATTTAGATGCATTAGATTTGGAGTTTTTAAGAACTATAAAGTAGTCACGGCCTTTTTTCTTAGCGATGGTAATAATATTATTAGCACCACTGTCATCTGCAAAGTGTGTGGTTCTTTCTAAGTCAACCTCTAAATCATTATGAATAGTTCTCAGAGTTTTTCCATCGTATGAAAGGAATGGTTTTTCTGTACCTTCAGAAAGACTACAACTCATAAACAAAATATCATCATCAATCAGTTCTCCTTGCAATATATGTTTATCTTTTAAAAGCTTAGGATTCCAGGAATTTTTTTCAAAAACAACCAGTGAGTACTGTCTTGTATCGGTATATCTGTTTATTATTAATTGATCTTTGAATATAACGTAATTTCCCATAGCAAAATTGTCAGATATTTTATAAATATCTTTACCGTCAAATCTATAAAGTGTATCTTTTTTTTGAGTTCTGTCATAACCATGAAGAATAAGATTGTCATTAAATTCAACTTGGTTTCTTATTTCAAAATTATTTATTAAAGTTTGAAAATTTCCATTTTTAAATGTAACTAAGTTATTTGTATCATTATCTGCATCAAATAGTGTAATTAATAGACCGCCATTGTATGTAATTGTGTTTTTTATTTCCTTACCGTCTAGAGAAATTGTTACTATTGATTCACCGTTATATACATATACTTTAGGATTTCTTCCTTTTTGGTCATAAAATAATACATTACCTGTGTCAAATGTTCCTATTCTATTTATAGTTATGCTTTTTTTCTCACCATTCCAGTCAACAAAAGCACCTGAATTTTCAGCGACAAATCTTAAAGGAACTAAAGTCCGATCTTTAGTTATAGTAGGTGCCACATCTAGCTCAACTGTTTTTCCGTTTACAGAAGCTTTTGTATTATTAATTTGAAGATTTATTGTTGTTCCTTGACGAGTTGCAGTGATGCTTTTTGTAGCTCCGTTCCAATCAACATTAAATCCAAGCTCCTCAAATATTGTTCTAAATGGTACTAAGGTTCGATCATTTACAATAATAGGAGCTATTTCCATTTTCTTAGTTGCGGTTTTAGATTTGTAATCAATTCTGTTAATGGTAAATTCTAAATCAACAAAATCGGTAGTGACAATTTCGTCAGAGCTGCTTGCACACACATTTATACTATTTGTATATAGTATTGTTACAAAAGCTGCAATGATGAAAAATGCACATGTAAATTTTAAAAAATTAGATTTAGACATGTTTTTCCCCCCATTATAATTTTATAATATAATATTAGCTGTCAGCCAGATAGAAAACAGCTATAAAAATGATAACATACAGATTGTACCAAGTCAATGACCTTGAGGAAGTATGAAATAATAATGTAATAAAACACATTTTTGAACATTGCTATAGTTTAAATATGAATGTATAATGTTTTTTAAGAGTTTTAAAAAGGAGGACATGTTATGAGGGCTGTAATAACTGTTATAGGAAAAGACAAAGTAGGTATTATAGCAGGGATAAGCAACACTTTAGCAGATAGCAATGTAAATATATTAGACATTTCTCAGACAACTATGCAGGATGTTTTTACTATGATAATGCTGGTGGATATTTCTAATTTGACAATTTCATTTGCAAAATTATCCGAAGAATTAGAAGAAAAAGGTCAGGAAATGGGGCTTAGTGTGAAAATACAACATGAAGATATATTTAATTCAATGCATAGAATATAAGGGAGGAATATAAGTGATAGGACCCTTTGAAATTATAGAGACAATAAAAATGATTCAAAAAGAGCATCTTGACATAAGAACTATAACAATGGGAATATCTTTAAGGGATTGCTGTAGTTCTAACAGTAAAGAAGCCAGGGAGAAAATGTATAACAAAATTACAAGATGTGCCAAAAATCTTGTTAAAGTAGGTGAAGATATTGAAAGGGAATTTGGGATTCCTATAATTAATAAAAGAATCTCGGTAACACCTATTTCTATTATTGCAGAAAGCTCAGATGAGGAGGATTATGTAAGATTTGCAGAAACACTAGATAAGGCTGCAGACAGCGTTGGGGTAAATTTTATTGGGGGCTTTTCAGCCTTAGTTCATAAAGGTTATACAAAAGGAGACAAAAAACTTATTAATTCAATTCCAGAGGCACTTAGCACTACAAAAAAGGTATGTTCATCTGTTAATGTTGCAAGTACAAAGTCGGGTATAAATATGGATTGCGTAAAAGAAATGGGACATATAATAAAAAAGGCAGCAGAGCTAACTAGTGATAGTGGAGGAATTGCTTGTGCGAAGCTTGTTGTTTTTGCCAATGTTCCAGAGGATAATCCATTTATGGCAGGTGCTTTTCATGGAGTGGGTGAAGCAGAATGTGTAATTAACGTTGGAGTAAGTGGACCAGGAGTTGTAAAATGTGCATTGGAAAAGGTTAGGGATGCTGATTTTGAAGCTGTATCAGAAACAATTAAAAAAACTGCATTTAAGATAACAAGAATGGGACAATTGGTAGCAAGGGAAGCTTCTAAAAGATTGGGAGTTTCCTTTGGAATAGTTGATTTATCCTTAGCTCCTACTCCTGCTATGGGAGATAGTGTGGCACACATATTAGAAGAAATGGGAATTGAAAAATGTGGGGCACATGGTACCACAGCAGCTTTGGCCCTTTTAAACGATGCAGTAAAAAAAGGTGGGGTTATGGCATCTTCTTTTGTGGGAGGTTTAAGTGGAGCCTTTATACCTGTAAGTGAAGATGCAGGAATGATAGATGCTGTACAAAAAGGTGCACTTTCAATAGACAAGTTAGAAGCCATGACATGTGTATGTTCTGTAGGTTTAGATATGATAGTAGTTCCAGGCAGTACAAGTGCGGAGACGATATCTGCCATTATTGCCGATGAGGCTGCAATTGGAGTTGTGAACAACAAAACCACAGCTGTAAGAATAATTCCGGCACCAGGTAAAAAAGTTGGAGATATGGTTGAATTTGGAGGGCTTTTAGGAAAAGGTCCAGTAATGAAATTAAGTGATTATTCAAGTGAGGCTTTTATAAATAGGGGTGGAAGAATACCAGCACCGTTGCACAGTTTAAGAAATTAATAAATAGTAGAATTTATAATTTTGAAAATTGATTCTTTACAGTTTATAGCTATTGTGTTAGAATGTTTTAAGTAAAGAAAACCACTAGCTAGGTTATAGGAAACTCCGTCCTATTACTTAGCTTTTGGGGATTTTAAAAAAAAGGAGGATTTTTTTATGAATAAAGATTTTAAACAGGAGATAATTAATACCTACAAATTACATGATAGTGATACTGGTTCTCCAGAGGTCCAGATAGCTATTCTTACAAAAAGAATTGAACACTTAACCGAGCATTTGAAGGTACACAAAAAAGATTTCCATTCAAGAAGAGGGCTTCTTAAAATGGTAGGACACAGAAGGGGACTTTTAAATTATCTTCAAAGGGTAGATATTGAAAGATATCGTACAATTATTGAAAAATTAAACTTAAGAAAATAGAATGGGCGTTTTTTTCGTCCATTCTTTTAAAGTAAAATGTTATATCTTATCTTAAAAGAGGCAGACTAAATTTACAACCTTTCTAATAAACAATTATCTTACAGACATTCATAAGCAAAAATATTATTTATACCAAAATAAAAAATGCAAAGGAATGTCTATATACACATGCTTTTTATTTTTTAAAAGGTAAGTGTACACAATTTTATAAAATTATTTTGAAATGTTTTGAGACAACAATATTTTAAATATATTGTTAAAAGGTTGTTTATAAACTTAGTTTTAAAAGATTATATAACGCAAAAAATTTGGAATACTAAAAACAAAAAACTGCAGACGGTAGAAGGTAGATTGTGCAGCACTATTTAAAAAATTTAGGTATGCTGTAGAATCTACATGCTACAGTCTGTGGTTATAAGGAGGATTAGAAATGAAAAGAACTTTCAGTATTGATATAGCTGGAAGACAGCTAAATGTTGAAACAGGACAACTTGCTCAATTAGCTAACGGTGCAGTAATGGTTAAGTATGGGGATACTGTTATTTTATCAACTGCTACTGCATCAGCAGCGCCAAGAGAAGGGATAGATTTTTTTCCTTTAAGTGTTGATTATGAAGAAAGGCTTTATGCTGTTGGCAAAATTCCGGGAGGATTTATAAAAAGAGAGGGAAAACCCTCAGAGAAGGCAATATTGAACTCAAGAGTTATAGACAGACCACTTCGCCCTCTTTTTCCAAAGGATTTAAGAAATGATGTTGCCATTGTAAATACTGTTATGTCAGTAGAACAGGATAATTCGCCTGAAATAGTGGCACTTTTAGGTTCTTCCATTGCTCTGTCCATATCGGATATACCTTTTAACGGTCCTGTAGGAGGAGTTATATTAGGACTTATTGATGGAGAGATTATAATCAATCCAGATGCAGCACAAAGAGAAAAAAGCAAAATGCATGTAAATTTAGTGGGCACCAGAGAAAAAATAGTTATGATAGAGGCAGCAGCAAATGAAGTCCCTGATGAAGTTATGCTTGAAGCAATAAAAAAAGGACATGAAGAGATAAAGAGAATTGTAGATTTCATAGATGATATTGTAAAGGAAATAGGCAAACCTAAATTTGAATATGAATCTTCAGAAGTTCCTGATGAGATTTTTATTCCAGTAAAAGAATTTGCATATGAAAAAATGAAAAAGGCTGTATTAGCTGTGGATAAGCAAGTAAGGGATGACAATGTAACTAAACTTACAGAAGAAATAATGGAAAGATTTAAAGAAGACTTTCCAGAGATGGAGCAGGAAATATCCCAAGCTATTAACAAACTTGAAAAGAAAGTGGTAAGAGAATATATATTAGAAGATGGCAAGAGAGTTGATGGAAGGGCACTTGATGAAATAAGACCTTTATCTGCAGAAGTAGGCTTGCTTCCAAGAGTTCATGGTTCAGGGCTTTTCCAAAGGGGACAGACTCAGGTTCTCACTACAGTTACATTAGGAGCTATGAGTGAGGTACAGATGCTTGACGGCATTGATCTTGAAGAGACAAAAAGATATATGCATCACTATAATTTCCCAGCATATAGTGTGGGAGAAGCAAGACCTTCCCGTGGTCCCGGAAGAAGAGAAATAGGACATGGTGCTCTTGCAGAAAAGGCATTAGAACCTGTTATACCTAATGAAGAAGAATTTCCTTATGCAATAAGATTGGTGTCTGAGGTTCTTATGTCAAATGGTTCAACATCTCAGGGAAGTGTATGTGCCAGCACTTTAGCTTTAATGGACGCTGGAGTTCCCATAAGAAAACCTGTAGCAGGTATTTCAGCAGGACTTGTTGTTGACGAAAACAACCAAGATAGATTTGTAACTTTTGTGGATATTCAGGGGATAGAAGACTTTTTTGGTGATATGGACTTTAAAGTTGCTGGAACTAAAGACGGTATTACAGCAATACAAGTGGATATAAAAGTAGATGGGTTGACTTTAGATATCATTAAAGAGGCCTTTGATATTACTAAAAAGGGACGTTATAAAATTATTGATGAAGTAATTTTAAAGGCAATAGAGCAACCAAGACCAGAACTTTCAAAATATGCTCCTAAAGTTCTTACAACAACAATAAGCTCGGATAAAATAAGAGATGTTATAGGACCTGGCGGAAAGATGATAAACAGAATAATTGACGAGACAGGAGTTAAAATTGACATTGATGACGATGGAAGAGTATATGTATTCAGCAATGAAACTAAGGCTTGTAAAAAAGCTTTAGCAATGATTGAAGGAATTTCAAAAGATGTAGAGCCAGGACAAATATTTTTAGGAAAAGTTATGAGAATAACTTCCTTTGGTGCTTTTGTTGAATTTTTACCTGGAAAAGAAGGGCTTGTTCATATATCTAAACTTGACAAAAGCAGGGTTGTCAGGGTTGAAGATGTGGTAAGTGTGGGAGAAGAAATACTAGTAAAAGTTTTAGATATTGATAAGCAAGGTCGAGTTAATCTTTCTAGAAAAGATGCAATGGAAGAAAATGATACAGATAAAAATTCAAACATAAATTAATAAATATTAAAAAACAGGGAGATTTTATGTGTAAATGTATAAGGCTGAAAAATGGTGTAAGAGTAGTGTATGAAGAAATACCATATGTTAGGTCAGTTTCAACAGGTCTTTGGGTTGGAGCAGGTTCTAGAGGTGAGGGTACTGCTAATAATGGAATTTCTCACTTTATAGAGCATATGTTATTCAAAGGTACTAAAAAAAGAAATGCAAAAGAAATTGCAGAAACTATAGATAATATAGGGGGGCAGCTTAATGCCTTTACAGGTAAAGAATGTACTTGCTATTACACTAAAACTCTGGACACTCACCTTGATACATCCCTAGATCTTTTATCAGATATGTTTTTTAATTCTAGGTTTGATGAAAAAGATATTGAGATTGAGAAAAATGTTATTTTAGAAGAGATAGGCATGTATGAAGATACCCCTGAAGAATTAGTTCATGATATTTTATCTGAAGCAGTATGGCAGGACAACTCATTAGGCATGCCTATTTTAGGAACAAGCAAAAGCCTTGGCAATATAAACAGGGATGAAATAAAAAAATATATGCAATATAATTATGTTCCCGAAAACACTGTTATAGCTATTGCAGGCAATTTTGAAAAAGACAGGGCAATTGAGAGCATAAAGAAAAAATTTGAAAATTGGGAGAATGACAGTATTTGCAGAAATAAAAAAATACAAGCTGCAGAATTTAAAAATAATAAAATTTTAAGAGAAAAAGAAACTGAACAGATACATGTGTGTCTAGGTTTTAAAGGCGTAGAACATGGCAGTGATGAACTATATTCTCTTTTGGCAGTAAATAATATTTTTGGAGGGGGTATGAGTTCTAGGCTTTTTCAAAAAATAAGAGAAGAAAAAGGTCTTGTTTACTCCATTTACTCATATCCTTCATCCTACAGAAATGCTGGACTATTTACAATATATGCAGGAATGAATGCTGAGCACTTAAATGAAGTATTGAAGCTTATAATAGATGAAGTTAATATTTTAGTAGAAAAAGGCATATCTGAAAGAGATATAGCAAAATCAAAGGAACAGTTAAAAGGAAATTATATTTTGGGTTTAGAAAGTACTAGCAGCAGAATGAACAGTATAGGTAAATCTGAAGTTCTTTTGGGGAAAATATTAAGTGCCCAGGAGGTTTTAGATAAAATCGACAAAATTGATTCTGAAAATGTCAATGCAGTAATTGAAAAAGTTTTTGATTTAAATAATTTGGGTTTTTCATTGGTAGGTAACATAAAAGGAGATATTGATTTAAAAAAGATATAGTTTTTTAAAAAAGTGAAATTTAAAAAAAGCATTGGGATTTATATGTTTTATCATATGTCTTAATGTTTTTTTTTGTGTTTTTTAAGCATAGCTTTTATTTTGTTAATTATACAAGCACTTTAGATTGAAAATCTACATAAGATACTTAATAAAGGGAGGGATTTATATGAACAAAAAAAGATACGGAGTTTTAGGCGGTGATTTAAGGAGTGTGAAACTTGCTGAACTTATTAAAAAGCAAGGGGATGATGTTAACATATATGGCTTTGGAAAAATTGAATGTGACATAAGCTGTAAAGAAATTTTGAAGCTGGATGATTTAATTAAAAATACAGACATAATAATCGGACCGCTTCCTTGTTCCTATGATAATGAAACCTTTAATGCTCCGTATCATTTTGAGAAAATTTATATAAAAGAAGTTTTTGAAAAAATCAATAAAAAGCAGTTGTTTATAGCAGGAAAACTAAGTAAAGAAATAGTAAGTATTGCTAATTCAAAGGATATAAAATTTTTTGACTTATTAAAAAGAGAAGAAATGGCTGTTTTAAATGCAATTCCAACAGCTGAGGGAGCCATTCAAATAGCAATGGAAGAGATGCCTGTAACTATTCATGGAAGTAAAGCTTTAGTTTTAGGTTTTGGAAGGGTAGGAAAGACACTGGCAAAAATGTTAGATGGAATTGGAGCAAAAACTTTTGTGGCGGTGAGAAAGTATTCTGATATTGCATGGATTAAAAGCTATGGATATAATGCCGTACCACTAAATGAACTAGGTGAACATATTGAAAATGCAGATGTTATATTTAACTCTATTCCTCATCTTATATTAGGCGGTGATATGTTAAATAGAATTAGAAAAGATTGTCTAATAATTGATTTGGCCTCTAAACCAGGAGGGGTAGATTTTGAAAAGGCAAAAGAGTACGGCATAAAAACCAAATGGGCTCTTTCATTGCCAGGTAAAGTAGCACCTTTAACAGCAGCTGGTATTTTGAAAGATACAATAAATAACATAATAAGTGAACAGGAGGTATGAAAATGTTGTTAAATGGATTAAAAATTGGATTTGCACTGACAGGTTCTTTTTGTACAATAGATAAAGTAATACCTGAAATAAAAAAAATAGTAGATGCTGGAGGAAAAGTAGTACCAATACTTTCATATTCAGTTGACAAATTTGACACCAGGTTTGGAAAAGCAGAAAGTTTAAAAAAGAAACTTAAGGATGTTACAGGTGAAGAAATAATAAATACAATTATAGATGCAGAACCTATAGGACCTAAATCTCTATTTGACATAATAGTTGTTGCACCTTGTACAGGTAACACTTTAGGGAAAATAGTAAACGGAATAACAGATACCCCTGTGACCATGGCATGCAAAGCACAGTTGAGAAATCAAAAACCCATTTTAATAGCTATTTCAACAAATGATGCATTGGGAATAAATGCAAAAAACATAGGATTACTTTTAAATGCAAAAAATGTATATTTGGTTCCTTTTGGTCAAGATGCACCAAAAAACAAATCAAATTCCATGGTGGCGGATTTTTCTTATATAATGGCTGCATTGGCTGAGGCTGTAAGAGGTAGACAAATTCAACCAATTTTTATATAATATTAAAAACAATTAAAATCAAAAAAATTGCAAATGATACTTGAGAAATATAAAGAAAAGTGTTAAAATGATTTTAGTGCTATAATGATTATATAAAAAAATAATTTATAAAAGATAAAACTATTGATTTTATATATTTTATTTTTTATAATTATTTATGTATAATAATTATAATTTTGAATATTATTATACTAAGGCACTATAAAAAGAGTTTTTCATTATATTTTTATCATAAAGTTGTTTCAAGGAAAGCTGTATAATTACATATGATATTTGGGGGTACAAAATGGTTGGAGTGGATACGAGGGGTATTGATGAAATACTTTTAGAGACAGGAGTATTAAAAATAACCGATCTTAAGAAAGCGTGGGACATTCAAAGGGAGAGGGGTAGCAACATAGAAGATGTGTTATTAGAGCTTGAACTTGTAACACAAACGGATATTATGCGTGCAAATGCCATTAAGATGGGTATTTCCTTTGTAGATCTTACAAATTACGAGATTAAAGATGATAGTGTTCCCACATTGATAACCAGAAATATTGCAAGCAGGTACAAAGTAATACCTATTGAGAAAGAAAATGGGGTGTTGACTGTTGCAATGCAAGATCCTACCGATATTTTTTGCATAGATGATATTCGTCTTGCAACAGCTCTTGAAATAAAACCTGTATTTTCCGATCCAAAAGAAATTGAAAAACTAATTGTAAAGTATTTTGGTGAAGAAGAAAAACCTAAAAAAGAAATAATTCAAAAATCATCAGATGAAAAATCTAAATCTGATTTATTGAAAGAGCAGGAGTCATTACTTCTTGAAAGAGATGCATATGATAATATGAAGCCTGATCTTGAGCCGGTAGAGATGGACTTTGACTCAACAGATGATAGCTTTTCCAGTCCAGACTTCAACATTCAAGATGACATGCCTGAAAGTGGCATTTTTAAAGATAAAATTGGAAATCTCCTAGTTAAATCTGGTGTAATAACTCAAGAACAGCTGGATACTGCTTTAGCCATACAGGTTAAAAAAGGCGGGCTTATAGGAAAAATAATGGTTAAAGAGGGGTATCTAGATACTAAATCCCTTTATGAGTTTTTACAAAAACAGATGGGAGTAGAATTTATTGATTTAGAAGCTATTGAAATTGAAGAAAATATTATAAATTTGGTAACGCGAAATATTGCCAGAATGCATAAATTAATCCCAGTTAAAATTTCCAGTGGTTCTTTAAAGGTTGCTATGAGCGACCCCATGAACATATTCTCAATAGATGATTTAAGGCTTACAACAGGCTATAATATAATTCCATGTCTTGCTGACGAAGAGCAAATAATGGTGATGCTTGACAAATATTACGGAAAAGATTCTAAAGCAAAAGAAGAAAGAGACAGAGAAGCTATTGACTTAGAAGAAGAAATCAAAAAGGTAAATGAAAAAATAGCTGTTGAAATAACTGAGGTAGAAGAAGAGGAAGAAGTTGTTGATATAGATGTTTTGGAAAATGCCCCCATTGTTAAAATGGTTAATATCATTTTTCAAAAAGCTGTTGCCAGCAGAGCCAGTGACATACATATGGAGCCTCAGGAAGATTGTGTTCTTATAAGATTTAGAATAGACGGACAATTAGTTGAAATAATGAAACATGACAGAAAGATTATTTCAGCACTTGTTGCAAGAGTTAAGATTATAAGTGGTCTTAATATAGCAGAAAAGAGAATTCCTCAAGACGGAAGAATAGGTATGAAGATAGATGGTAAAGATTATGACATGCGTGTTTCCATACTGCCTACAATGTTTGGAGAAAAAGTTGTTATAAGAATAGCTGACAAAGAAGGTTTTCAGGTAGATAAGAAAGATTTAGGTTTCTTTGAAGATGACTTAGAGAAATTTGATAACATTATTGCACATCCTCATGGTATAGTATTAGTAACAGGACCTACAGGAAGTGGTAAATCCACAACTTTATATACAGCGTTAAGAGAATTGTGTAAACCAAATGTAAATCTTTTAACTGTTGAAGATCCGGTAGAGAGCACTATAAAGGGTATCAATCAGGTGCAGGTTAATGTTAAAGCAGGGCTTACATTTGCATCAGCACTGCGAGCTTTCCTAAGACAGGACCCTGACATAATAATGGTTGGGGAGATAAGGGATATGGAAACTGCTGAAATAGCAACAAGAGCTGCTATTACAGGTCACTTGGTTTTCAGTACTCTCCACACTAATGATGCTGCAAGTTCTATTACAAGAATGATAGATATGGGAATTGAGCCATTTATGATGTCTTCATCAGTTGTTGGTGTAATTGCTCAAAGGCTTGTAAGAAGACTTTGCAAAAAATGCAGGAAAAAGATTGAGCCTGATGAGTACCAAAGAAATGTACTGGATTTAAAAGAAGGTGAAGAAGTAGAAATATACGAAGCAGTGGGTTGTGAAGAATGTAATAATACAGGATATAGAGGCAGGATAGCCGTTTATGAGATAATGTCAATTAACAGGGAAATAAGAGATTTGATAGCAAAGAATGAAAATGCAGATGTAATTAAAGAGGCAGCATTAAGAAATGGCATGAAGACATTGAGAATGAATTGTGCCAGAGTCGTTAAAAATGGAGTGACAACAATAGACGAAATGCTTCGCATAGCATATTCAGAAGATTAATTAAAAGGGGTGTGGGGTATGGAATTAAATGATTTACTTATAAAGACGGTAGAAGCAGGAGCATCCGACTTACATATTTGTGCAGGTGTACCTCCTGTAATAAGAGTTAATGGTGAACTTATTTATTTAAATGAGCCCATATTGACTCCCCATGATTGCGTGCATTTGGCCAAGCAGTGTCTAAATAACAGGCTTTATGAAGTTTTTTTAGAAAAAGGAGAAGTTGATGCATCTTATACAGTGCCAGGAGTTGCAAGATTTAGAATAAATGTTTTTAAACAAAGGGCAACATGTGCGATAGCACTAAGACCAATTCCTACAGATATACCTTTGATTGAGGATCTTGGTCTTCCAGGTTTAGTTTATGATTTATCTTTAAAGCAAAGAGGTTTGATTTTAATAACAGGACCTACAGGTCATGGTAAATCTACCACATTAGCTGCAATGATTAACTATATAAATAGTAAAAGAAAATGTCATATAGTGACAATTGAAGACCCTATAGAATTTTTACATAGGCACAATAAAAGCGTTATTAATCAAAGAGAAATAGGGGCAGATACATTATCTTATTCAAATGCTTTAAGGGCGGTATTAAGGGAAGACCCAGATGTAATATTAATAGGTGAGATGAGGGATTTAGAAACCATTTCAATTGCCCTTACAGCTGCGGAAACAGGTCACTTAGTACTTTCTACGCTGCATACAATAGGTTCTGCAAAAACAATAGACAGAATAATTGACGTTTTCCCTCCACATCAGCAGGGACAGATAAGAACACAGTTGTCAACAGTTCTTGAGGGTATCATTTCACAACAGCTTTTACCAAAGGCTGATGGAAAAGGTCGTATATTGGCGACAGAGACTATGGTTTGGACTCCAGCCATTGCAAATCTTATACGTGAAAGCCGTACCCATCAAATTGATACTTGTATTCAGACAGGTTCACAATTTGGTATGTACTCTATGGACAGCTGTATTTCGGATTTATACAAGCAAGAACTTATAGATTATGATACTGCTTGTCAGTATGCAGTTGATTTAGATAATTTAAGAAAAATTATTTCTATGTAAATTTGAAAAAAAGACTAGTATTTTTTGATAAAATGTATTAAAATATATATAGATGTACATATACAAGGTACTGATAAAGATATAAATGGTTTATATTGTATTTTGCTGAATGAATATTATATGGGAGAGTGCTAGCTACTGAAGTTTCCAATTCTATTCATTCCGCTTATATTTACACTACTATTTTTACTAGCGCACTGCTCTGTATCAAATATCAAAGGAATGTAGCTTTTACGTTTTAGTGATAATTGTTAATTAGCTGTTCAAATTTTAATTTGCAATGTGTATTTAAAATTTATATATAAGGTAATTAGAGTGCAGTAAATAATATTTTTGGGGGTTAGGAAATGCCAAGTTATAACTATAAGGTTAAAACCGAGGCAGGAAAGGTATTAACCGGAGAAGTAAAAATAGAAAGTGAACATGAATTACGGAGAATATTAGAAGAAAAAGGGTATAAAGTTGTAGATATTGTAGAAAAAACTCCGCTTACAGACATTAGCGAAATCAAACTATTCCAAAAGAGGGTTAAAATAAATGATTTAGCCATATTTTGCAGACAATTTGCTATAGTTTTAGAAGCTGGTGTGCCGATAGCACAATCTTTAGAAGTTCTAAAACTTCAAACTACTAATCCCACTCTTAAAAGACGCATTAGTGATATATATGATGATATACAAAAAGGTATTGCTTTATCAAGTGCTTTTAGGAAACACGAAGATATTTTCCCGGAATTTTTAATAAATATGGTTGAAGCTGGTGAAATAAGCGGACAACTGGATTTAGTATTCCAAAGAGTAGCTTCATATTTCGAAAAGCAGAGCAAATTAAATAGCAAAATAAGAGGTGCTCTTGCTTATCCAATTGTGGTTTGTATAATTGCTGTTTTAGTTGTAGTAGTTTTGATGATTGGTGTTGTACCACAATTCATAGAGGTGCTGGAAAGTTTTGGAACTGAGTTGCCAGTTATTACTAAAATCTTGGTATCTGTAAGTACTTTTTTTAAAAGATTTTGGTACTTAATGCTTTTGGCTTTAATAGCATTGGTGGTTTTCATTGCAGCGTACAGAAAAACCCGTGAAGGAAAATTGTTTTTTGGTAAATTGCTAATTAGCATTCCTATTATAAAAAATCTAACCAGAAACATTATAACTGCAAGACTGACAAGAACATTAGGAACATTGATGGCAAGTGGGGTTTTGTTAATACAATCTATGGAAGTTGTAGCAAAAGTTATTGGAAATGCAGTAATTGAAAATAAGATGATGGATGCTATTGAAGAGATTAAAAAAGGTAGAGGGCTGACAGCTCCCATTTTAGCAATGAAATACTTTTCACCACTTTTAATATCAATGATAAGAATTGGTGAAGAATCTGGTAATTTGGATTTTGCTTTAGATAAGGCGGCAGACTTTTATGATCAGGAAGTTGAAACATCTGTACAGCAGTTAACAAGTATAATAGAACCGTTATTAATAGTGTTCTTAGCTTTAACAGTTGGGTTTATTGTTGTAAGCGTTTTATATCCAATGTTTACGCTGTACGATACATTAATAGAGATATAACTTTTGCTTATCTGCTTATCTTATTCCAAAAAAGTTTAGGGGGGGAGATGAGACTACATGCTTCTAGGAATTTGATAAAGCAATAAGCATGGGGGTAAATATAAAAACATAAAACAAAAAACAATAGGAGGGCTAAGTATGAAAAAAATGTTAAGAAATCAAAAAGGTTTTTCACTAGTTGAGTTACTTATAGTTATTGCAATAATGGGTGTTTTAGCAGCACTGGCGTTCAGTATGTTTGCGGGTATACTAGGAAATAGTAGAAGAAGAGCAGACGAGAGAACAGCAGATCAAATAGCTAAAGTATTGACATCTTATATACTTGAATCAGGAGATGCTGATCTTGCTATTTTAACTGGTGCTAATACTGATTACACTGTAACTTTTGAAGATACAGCCGGTACTGCTAATGCTGATTTAAGTCCTAAGCTCGGTAATACAGACGAACATTCTCAAAATTTAGTGTTGGCACTTCAGCATGTAATTGTTATAACAAATAACAATACAAAGAGAACAATAAAATACGGTCCTTATTTATCACCTAGAGAAGGCGATGAAATTCATTGGGATAACTATAAACCAACATGGTCTGGACATGAAGACGGATATAATATCATAGTATTTTCAGACTTACAAAAAGCTGATGTTGTACCTGTGCCAGAGAGCAGAACCGATTTGAAAGATGCTCTTGATAATCCATTAGCTACTGGGGTTATAGTACATCCATAATATAAATTCAGAATATTATCTTGTTTTGTCCGGCTGGAGAATATCCAGCCGGGAAAACTATAAAATCTTATTACAGGGGGGATATTATGCTTAAAAAAATAAATTGTAAGGGAGTATCGCTAATTGAGTTATTA
>FZPS01000215.1_pt70 | contig 45208 bp, 42 predicted proteins | sample 1817821 | NCBI WGS metagenome assembly FZPS01 (sample SAMEA104158645, study PRJEB21678) | metagenome | place: Germany | collected 2015-04-21 | reverse complement strand
AGAATAGATATACCACCCGTTCATATTCGTTGTACCGATAGGACTTTAGGCGCAGAGGTGGTCATTGCGGCATTCTAAGTAATGCCGCTTGTTTTTATAGTATTCTTCAGCTAAAATGGCAATGACAATAAAAATTAATAAATCCCTAAGGATAATCGCCGTATTGCAACAAAAAGTTAATGGCAGAAGGGAGAGTGTATCTAATGATTCTATTTATTCAATATCCTAGGTGCAGTACATGTAAAAAGGCAAAAAAATGGCTGGATGAACATGGGATTCAATACCAGGACCGCCATATCGTTGAGGACAATCCTACGGCTGAGGAATTAAGGGAATGGATAGGGTTGAGTGGATTGCCAATAAAGAGGTTCTTCAATACCAGTGGCATGAGATATAGGGAGCTACAATTAAAGGACCGACTGCCCCAGATGAGCGAGGAGGAGCAAATTGAATTATTATCCAGTGATGGGATGCTGGTAAAAAGACCCCTGGTCATTGGGGAGGATTTTGTGCTGGTAGGGTTTAAAGAAAAAGAGTGGGAAAGACTCTGCTAAGGGAGGAGGAGATGTTTCTATGGACCAAGAGGAACTCAAAGGATCTATAGAGAGGTTAGGAGTTAGTGATATCGGATTTAGCAGGGTGGAAGGGCAGGTTCCAAAGAACTGGTCCCACTGCGAATATGCCATTACCATAGTGATCCAACTCTCAAAGGGCATCATCGATGATATCGTTGATCAACCCACTCAAACCTACTTCGCCCACTATCGCAGCGTGAATGATCATATCAATCATGTAACCCTTAGGACTACCATAGAACTTCAAAGTAAGGGGTATGAGGCCATCGCCATTCCCGCCTCCCAATCCCTATATGACAAGCCATATCATAGTGTATTCCCCCATAAAACCGCAGCAACCCTGGCAGGATTAGGATGGATCGGCAAAAGCGGACTTTTCATCCATAGGGAGTTTGGTCCAAGGGTTCGTTTGGGTACCATTCTGACCGATATGGAGTTCTCGGATACCACCCCGGTCACCACTTCGAAATGTGGGGATTGCAGGCTGTGTGTGGAAAGCTGTCCTGCAATGGCCATTGAAGGGGTGAATTGGGAGCAGGGGGTAGAAAGAAATCGACTCTATGATGCCCATGGGTGCAGCAGCTACATGAAGGAGAAGTTTCAACATATTGGCAGAGGGGCTGTATGTGGTATCTGTATGAGTGTTTGTCCCATCGGGGGACGAGGGAGGAGGTAGTGGGGGTTCCTTGTATTTTCCTAATGGAACTCAATAAGGATATCCTCAAAGCCCATCTCTTCAAGCAACGGGGTAACCAGTTTCTTTGTCCTGAGGTTCGCCTCCTCCAGGAATCCATCCTCCTTTAAGGATTGCTCCAGCCTATACTTCTCTTTATCCAGCAGTTGAAAAACTTCTTCTAACTTCAGTGGATTAAATAATCCGGACTTCTCGTCATAGACCTTTACGCTATCCTCATAGATCACATTATTAGTGAAATGGGCATTTCGTAAATAGATGGTGATATGATTTTCAGGATGTACCTCTATGACAATATCCTTTAAATCCACCCCTGCCTTGACATAGCCTTCATATAGTAAAATTAGGGATTTTGTAGTGAAGGGGAGTTTGAATCCCTTGAGCTCCTTGGTATCCTCATATTTTAGCAGATTTTGATAACGGTACTCGATGGTGTTCAACTCTCCAAGGGAACGAATCCTTTTTTCCAGGGCCTGGGTATCCACTTGATTCTTAGGTTGGATAGAGGAGCTAAGCACAAAAAATATACTTAGAAGGAGTACTAATAGGGTCATTATTAAGAGCAAAAACCCTTTCCTTCTAATAAGACCTATATGTTTTACAAATGAAATCATAATAACCCCCCTAATAAAGGTTATTTCCTTGGGACAGAAAACATTACAAACTAAGCATTGAAAAATGAATGGGGATAAATTCCTTGGCGTGAAAAAAGAGATTCTCAAGTTTAGAGAATCTCCCTGGGTACTATGCATTATTAATTTTTTTGACCCAACCTATGTAATTTTGGACCACCCCATCAAGGAATTCAATGGTAGGCTGGTGGATAAGGTTTCCGTCTTCGTCGAACTTTTCCCCTGCATTTCCGATGAAAACCTCGTTACCGGGTAGGGTGATGGCACTAACACCACCGGAATTCAAAATTTGCCTTAAATGGGTCTGTGCTCTTACAGTACCCAATACACCGTTGGATGCTCCGACGATCATTATAGGTTTATTACGCATGACCCTCTTCACCCTAGAGAACCAATCCAATGCATTCTTTAAAACTCCCGGGATGGAATGGTTGTACTCTGGAGTTGCAATAATGACTCCGTCACTTTGAACTATTTTTTCTCGGTAATCCTTAATAATCTCTGGGGGATTATGCTCAATATCCACATTAAACATGGGGACATCTTCTAATGATAGGATCTCGATATCCATTTGATCCTGATATCTTTTTTGAATAAATGTAGCCAACTTCCTATTATAAGAGTTGGATCCAATACTCCCCAATATTAAAGCAAACCTCATAGCGAACCTCCTATCCTTCATAATAATACGCTCTCCTTACTATACATACCCAAAAGGTTCTGGGAATAATCAATCAAAATCCTTGGAGACAGAAGGTTCCATGGGCTTGTCCATTCTCGAGTGTTTATTGACAGTTTAAAGGGGATGCATAAGCATCCCTTTAATCTATTTCAAATTCTATGATTTTTCCGGTATAGGCATCGATCTCTAAATTATATTCCCTTCCATCCTTTTTTATTTCAATCTCATAGATCAACCTGCCATCATCCTCATCCAATTCGAACTCTACAATTTTGCCATTTACTTTATTTAGGGCGATTTTTTTGGCTTGATCACTTGAGATCATTTGTTTTTTCTGTGAGGTCTTTTTGCTTGATTTATAATCGTCATCCCTCTCTGACTCAAACTTTATGATCTTCCCGGAATAGGCATCGATGTCTATCTCATATTCCATGCCATCCTTAATAATCTCAAATTCATAGGAATATCTGCCATCATCCTCATCCAATTCGAACTTTACAATTTTGCCATTTGCCTTATTTAGAGCGATCTTTTTGGCTTGATCACTTGAGATCATTTGTTTTTTCTGTGAGGTCTTTTTGCTTGATTTATAATCGTCATCCCTCTCCGATTCAAACTTTATGATCTCTCCGGAATAGGCATCGATGTCTATTTCATACTCTATGCCGTCCTTAATAATCTCAAATTCATAGGAGTATCTGCCGTCATCCTCATCCAATTCAAACTTAATAATTTTTCCATTCACCCTGGCTAGGGCGATTTCTTTTGCCCTTTCACGGGAAATCATTTTCCTTTCCGTGGTTTGGGTTTGCTTCCTATTTTCTTCCCTGTTATCATCCCTAACATCCCCACTAAGCTCCCCTTGGGCAGCGATACGCTGTACCATTTGGTTGAATAGGATATCGGGATCCATATTTAATTCTTCTGCAATGGCTAGAAGCTCCCTTAAGCTTATGGATGTAAGGGCATCTATGGAAAGCTTCTCATCCTTGGAAATCAATTTTTGAATGAGCTGCATTTTTCCCGGGGATACATCATATTGTTCCGCCGTCTTGACCTGCGCGTTGGTGTAGGAAATGCTTTGATTAAATATGGTTGCCTCGATTTGTTTGTTTTGTAGGTAGGCAGCAATCATTTGATTTACCCGATTTAAAAGTTGGGGATCTACATTATCATCCTTAACGGTGATCATTACCATATTATCCTGACCCCCGGCGATATGACCTGTTAATATCATTAGGTCGGTGAGGTCGTTGATCACAGAATCCAAGTCCTTATCCCTTAGGGTGAAATCCTCCAATAACTCCTTTGCATCCTGATTGAGTGGTTCTATTGAAACTACACGGTCCAACCGGTTGGTCGTAACCTGTATACTGGGATTGATATCCAAGGTGAGGGTATTGACCGGAAGGGTAAAGATCAGGAATAGTGCTAAAGAGATCCCAAGAATTCCGGCTAGGATGCCCCCTGTCAATATTTTTTTTCTTTTCATACTATATACATCCTTTCGTAAGTTTATTTCCTTCTATACCTATAATGAATCAGTTCTAAGTTTTATTGCATGGATTTTTAAAAAATTTAAGGTATTTTTAATCATCATCGTCATCATGCTCATCATCGTCATCCATTTCGTCGACTTCGATTTCCAGGATGGTTCCCCGATAGGCATCCAACCGGACCTCATACTCTTTTCCCTGCGCCTGAATCTCTATTTCATAGATCCAACGCCCATCATCCTCATCCAGATCGATATCCGTGATGGTCCCCTTGACCCTTTTCAAAGCGATATTTCCTGCCTGTTTCTTGGTCAACATCCTTGCAGGAGAGTCCTCCTTTTTCTTCGGAGATGGCCTTTGGGTTTTCGGGGAGGACTCATTGGATGCAGAATCCTCCTTTTTTTCATCCGATGGATGTTCCTGATAGAGAGGCTCTAGTTCTTCCTCCACCTCGATGATTTCCTTAAGATTTAAGCCGGTTTCCACTGATAGTTTCACTAATTCATCAATGGATAAGGGCACCAGTTCTTCCACAGTGAAAGAGGGATTTAGAATAATAAGGTTTCGAATAAAGGTCATTTTACCGATGGAAACATTATATTGATGGGCATGCTCCTCCAGGGTTTGGCTGGGGGTAATGTGCTGGGACAGAACCACCTGCTTCAAACGCTGTTTTTGTAGGTATTCATGAATGAGGGTGTTCAACCTACGGGACTGGGTCTGGCCCTTTTGCATATCCTTATGTTGAACGGATACCAATAGTGCCGGCTGAAGTTCCTCGTAACCTTCCCTCCTTGGGAGAACATCCAGGACTTCTTCCATCAGGGTATAGATATCTTTATTCTTAATGGAGATGCCTTGGATGAGTTCTTGATCCTGGGGTTGGAGAGCCTCCATCGACAGTACCTTCTCCCTCCTATTATAGGAGATCTGGATGCTGGGGTTCATATCCACATAGAGGGAACCCTCTACGGTATACAGGGGCATTACCCAAAGGACGAAGAAAGCAATGAACATGGCGGTAAAGGCAAATGCAGGGATCCGCCATTTTCGTTGTTTCTTTTCCTTCTCCTGTCGTGTTATATAGTCATGGGTCTCCATTTTTGGAACGGGTTGGTTTTTTATTTTTTCCAGCAGATGGATGGGTGCTTCCTCTATGGCATTGGATATATGTTTTTCTAATGGATGCTTCATTAAAACCCCCCCTTGTCATTAAGATGTTTTCGAAGTTTTTTCAAACCCCTATGATATTTGGACAGCGTGGTTGATAGTGGGAGCCCAATACTATCGGCTATTTCACGATGCTTTAGCCCTGAAACCGCATGGAGAAGGATAATTTGTCGCTCCTCCTCTGAGAGTATGGCCAAGGCGGATTCCAGAACCAAGCGATCGGTTGGATCGGAGACATAGGAGAGGGCTAGACTATTCTCCATTTCAACCACCGAGTCCTTAGGCACATTATCCTTTAATCGCAATTGACTTCGGTAAAGATTGCGGGCGATGGTGAACATCCATGCGAGAGGCTTTCCCATGGGTTTATAGAGATGGGCTGCACTGCGAATCTTTAGATAGGTCTCCTGCAGGATATCCAGTGCATCCTCATGGTTCCTTGCCATGGAAAGGATATAGGCATACATAGTTCGATGGGTCATTTGATAGAGATGCTCAAATGCCTCCATATCCTCTTCGCCGATTTTTTGAAATAGTACCTCATCAAGATCTAGTTTTTTGTGTTGTGTCCAGTAGGGCTTGCCGTCTATTAAAAAGGCAAAGAGTATCATAGAATGCCTCCTTTACATAGTTAACGCTTAAGACTGAGTTTTTATTGCAAGTATTTTTTCTATTTTAAAAGGGGGTGATGTAGCTGTCATAAAATTAGCTCATTCTTATAATATTACCCCTAAAACAAACCAATAAATAATGGAAAAATTTTTATATTCTAGGATATTGAAATAGTTGGTTTTAGGCGTAGTACTAGAAAGGACATTAATAGATGGATTAAATAGGGTGAGATAGGATGAAAAAGGCAGGGCATATGCCGCCCTGATAGAAGGAGACTACTGAAATAAGGTGAAAGGTTATTAAGACGCGGGACCTGCCCGCGTCTCTGGTATTATTGGATCACATTCTTCCTATCGACACGGAGGACTTCTCCCTTCTTTAGAAGGATATGACCGGATTCGTAGGGCTTTCCATCGATGGTAAGGTATACTTTATCCACCCCATAGTATTGACCGATGGTATTTACCACGCTTTGTAGGGCTAAGGACTCGTAGGAGGCACCTACATTTCGATCCCGGATGAACTCCTTAGAGAAATCCACATAGGCGATACCATCGTCCCCCAGGTAGAGGGCATTTATTTTTGTGTTTGGACTGATTAAAGGGAGGAGATCATCCTTTGGCGGCTTCTCTGCCATGATTTTTTGGATATTGATACGGGAGATATCATTGGTATTAAATTGCACGCTTTTATTTTCTACATGGATCCTTTGATCCTGACCGGGGTAGAATAGTTCCATCCTTCTTTTGAAGGGGACACCATCCTTTACTTTACTAAGGGTGGATGTAACTTCACTGCCCTCGGAACTAAATACACTCTTAACCAAGCCCACCTTTGGTGCATAGTAATCCTTGGTGGTACCATGCTTACCTTCGGTGGTTACCTCAAGGGCTCGATAGTTTCCCAAGGGGGTACGAATTTCTGCCGATGTATTGGTTATGGTACGCACCCGACCGTCGGGGAGGGTCCAATGGGTTCCTTTTTGGATGGGCTCCTTCAACAAAATTTCTATATCTTTGGAGGGTTGGATTTTAAGAAGGTTATCCCTATAGTAGACCTCCTCCTTGGAGTAGAGGACAGAGATTTCCTTATCCCCGATCTCAAGGACCTTCACCATCTCGGTTCCCCCATTGTTGGTTCGGGTTTGCACCCTTTTACTCTTAGGATCAATATAATCCACCAGGACTCGATAGGAGGCATATTCCATTCCTTCCCCCTCGTATCGGTACTCCTTGTTGGCCGCAATGGGATAGTAGTTCTCTAGCGAAAGCTCTTCCTTCCCGGGAGGCTCCTGATCATTCCCATTCTTGGAGGGTTCTTGGGGATCCTCAGTAACCGGGGGATTATTCTCACCGGGATCGGCAGGTTCAGGCTGTTCCCCTTGATCGGATCTACAACCAAGGGTAAAGAGTAATATAAGGATGACCAGTAGTGCCAGTAGATTTTTTTTCATCATTGTTCACCTCTTACTGGATATACTTTATTTGGTGGAATTCCTACCAATGTTATTCCCAATTTGCCCTAATTTAAATCATTGGGTTTTCCCAAATTATAGGTGGAAGGTGAAATAATTTTGGTTGAGGCAGAGGTACGATTTGGCAATCCATAGACAGAACATTATAATAGAAGTTAGGACAACAGGGAAGGGATGATGAGATGGAAAAGATTGTAGAGCGATTTTTACGCTATATTGCTATTGATACCCAGTCCAATGAGGGTAGCGACACATGCCCCAGCACACCGGGTCAGTTGGAACTGGGCAGGTTATTGGTGGAGGAATTAAAAGAGCTGGGATTAAAGGGGGCAAGGCAGGATGAAAAGGGCTATGTCTATGCCACCCTGCCCTCAAACATAGAGAAGGAGGTTCCTCCCATCGGCTTTATCGCCCATATGGATACGGCACCTGACCTGGATGGGAAGTGCACCAATCCTCAGATCGTACACTACCAAGGTGGAGACATTCCCCTCAATGATGAATATAGCATTAGGGCGGAGGAGTTTCCCTTTGTGAAGGATCTGGTGGGTCAAAGGTTGATCACCACTGACGGGACCACCCTATTGGGGGCGGATAATAAGGCGGGGGTTGCAGCCATTATGGATGCGGTAGACCATCTGGTACAGCACCCCGAGATTCCCCATGGGGATATCCATGTTGCCTTTACCCCCGATGAGGAGATCGGGAGGGGGGCGGATCATTTCGATGTAGAGGGCTTTGGGGCGGACTTCGCCTATACGGTAGACGGCGGTCCTTTGGGGGAGCTGGAGTATGAGAATTTTAATGCGGCGGATGTTAGGATCCATATCCAGGGGAGGAATGTACACCCCGGCACCGCAAAGGATATTATGGTCAACGCCATCGGCATCGCAGTGGAACTGGAGGGGATGCTTCCGGCCAACCAAAAGCCAGAGTATACCGAGGGCTATGAGGGGTTCTACCATCTGCTGGAGTTGAAGGGAACTGTAGATCATGCTCAAATGAGGTACATTATTCGGGATCACTCCATGGAAAAATTCCAAGGGAAAAAGGACTGTCTAAGGAAGGTGGTCGACCTTTTAAAGGATAGGTATGGGGATATTATAACTTTAGATATGAGGGATGAATACTACAATATGAAGGAAAAGATTCAGCCCCATATGGAGATCATCGAACTTGCGAAAAGCTCCATGGAGGAGCTGGGGATCCAGCCATTGATTAAACCCATTCGGGGTGGAACCGACGGTTCCAGGCTCTCCTATATGGGTCTTCCCTGCCCCAATCTTTTTACCGGAGGGTACAACTTTCATGGGCGATTCGAGTTCATCCCTGTGGAATCCTTAAAAATGGCATCTAGGCTGATCACAAAAATCGCTGAAAATAATACAAAAAAATAGGAGGGAGGGCGTACTGCCCCCCTTATTTTTTATTCCTAGATATCGATCCCTAAGAAATGCTTCACCAGCAAGCCTATCACAAAGGATAGGGCAGCTACTGAAAGGCTTATGCCGGCCATCTCTCCGAATCGCTTTTTAAAGGAGAGATCCTTTGCAACCGCAATATAGTAGTTGAAGGCGGCAATGATGGCAATGGCTGATAGTAACATAAGGCCTAGGGCAAGGCTATACATCTGATCAGGCAATAGAAGATAGGGAAGTATTAGTATTATAACTGTAATTAGGTAGGCAACACCGGTATAGGTGGCGGAGCGCAGGGGATGTTTCTCCCCATCGGATCGGGCCGACAGATACTCGGAGGCACCCATGGATAGGGTGGCAGAGATCCCTGTAATAATTCCTGCCAGGGTGATCAGTCGGGTGCTTTGCATGGCAAAGGTATAGCCGGCGAGACTCCCGGTGAACTCCACCAGGGCATCATTTAACCCTAATACCATGGATCCAATGTATTGAAGGCGGTCTTCGTCCAGCATATCGATCAAAGACCGCTCATGCTCCAACTCATCCTCAAAGATGGCAATGGCTTCCGGAATCTCCTGCATCAAAAAATCCTTAATCTCTGGGTCGGAAGCAGGATCATTGAGCTTCTCCTCCATGTGCTTAATGGCAAAGGTATAGCCAAAGAGTCGGGCAATCAGGGTATAAAAGAATATTAAAAACTTTGAGGGAGGCATGTCTACCTTGGAATACTTCTTCCAAATATTATAGTGCTTTTCTTCCTCCCGGGCTATGCGAAGGAGGGTCTCCCGATTTTTATCATTCTTTATATACTTGGCGATTCGGATATAGATATATTTCTCAGTAATTTCCCGAACTTGAAAATCTTTAAGGATCTTCATTAATTTTTCATTGACCATAGCTAACACCTCCAATTCTTTATGGGATTCTATGATTGACAAGACCTTCCTTGGTCTTGCTTTTCAATGACTGAACGACTTGTTCTCCGTATTCAAGGATGACCACCGAAAGGATCACCAATAGGATGCCTATTAATTTCAACCCCAAGATATTCTCCCGGAAGAATATAAAGGAAATAAGTACAGCCACAGGAACTTCCACGGTATTAATAATACTTGCTTTGGAGGATTGTATATCCTTGGACATGCCCATGACATACAAAAGAGAGGCCAAGGCATTGGCTAAAAGCGCCAGGGCTGTTAGATTACTTAAAATTTTTAGGTTATAATCTATGAGGAAGATTTCCCTAGGGTCAATGGTAATAAGGGTGAACAGGGATCCAAAACCCATGGTATAGCAGGCGATGGTCCAATAATGGTATCTCTTTACAAGGCTTTTATTCAGGAGGGGTGTCAGGGCAAAGATGAAGCCGGAGCCCAGCCCAAATAGGAGACCAGCTCCATTCAACCTTAGCACCTCTAAGGAACCACCGGTTGCCGTTAGGAAGCAGCCCACAACCGATACAATCAAGGCGGAGATTTTGGGTGGGTTCAAAGGCTCCTTATATAGGATTCTTGCCAGTATTACTACAAAGATGGGTGCGGTATATAGAAGAACTACCGCAGTTGCAATGGTAGTCCTTTGGATGGTGGTAAAATATAGCCGATTAAACAGCGCTTGGGATGTAAATCCTATGAGGGCGATGGATGCAAGCCCCTTGGGATCTATTTTTAAATAGCTTCTTTTTTTTATCAGGAGAAAGAGGAAAAAAACGATAAAGGCGATAAAGGGACGAAAAAACCCCATGACGGATGTTGGTATATGGAAGGCAGATAGGGATTCCACGAATAATCCACTCATTCCATAAAATACGCCGGATAATGCTACTAATAGATAACCCTTTGAAGATGATGAAAGCTTCAAGACCAACATCCTTTCTTAAATAATTTAAATCCATACCTATATTATATAGATGAATATTTATAAGTCCAATAGTTACCATCATAAGCCTGCCCGATTTTTCTTTAAAGAGGCTTCAAACCCAATTCCATACTCAATGATGACCACTGAGAGGAGGACCAATAGGATGCCAAATAGTTTCAGCCCCCAAATCTGCTCTCCAAAGAATAGGTAGGAGGTCAGTACTGCCACCGGGACTTCCACGGTATTGACGATACTCGCCTTGGAAGATTGAATATCCATGGACATTCCTTTGGTATAGAATAGGTAGGCAAGGGCGTTGGAGAGCACCCCTAGGGCGATGAGGTTGCCCCATACCTTTATATCATAGCTCATAGGGAGTAGCTTTTGGGGATTGAAAAATAGCAGGCTAAAGAGTGCACCAAATCCCATGGTATAGCAGGCGATGGTTAGGGGATGGGTTCTATGGACTAGGTTCTTACTGATGAGGGGGAGGAAGGAAATGGCCAGTCCTGAAGCCAACCCCAATAGGATGCCGGTACCATTGAGCTTCAGCACTTCCACAGACCCCCCTGTAATGGTTAGGAAGCATCCAAGGATAGATAGAATGAGGGCGGCGATCTTAGACGGAGTAAGCATTTCTCTATAGAGGAATCGAGCGATGACCATCACAAAGATGGGGGAGGTATAGAGCAGCACCACTGCAGTGGAAATGGTAGTTCTTTGGATGGTCCCATAGTAAAACTGATTGAAAAGGGTTTGAGAAATAAAACCCAAAAGGGCAATATATTTCAGAGTATTGAAATCCACCTTTAGATACGCCTTATGTCGAGGAAGTAAGAGGAACAGAAAGGTGATAAAGGCGATGAAGGGGCGGTAGAACCCCATGATAGGTGTGGGGATGCCATGGTGGGAGAGGTTCTCTACAAAGATCCCAGCCAAGCCGAAGAATCCACTGGAAATGGCGATAAAGAGGTAACCCATGGAAAATTTTGATGGCTTCAAGATTCAACATCCCCTCCACTAAAACTTGGTTAGATTACTTGTATTATAGTATTTGACATTAAAAAAATCCATGATCATTTTTCAAAAGCCAATTCAGGGGTATCATAGTAGTACAACTATTTGGAGGATGATGAGGATGAAAAAATTCCATAGTAGTCCATTTCGATATATTAACAAAGTGGTACTCCGGGTGGTGGATTTAGAAAGATCCATTGGATTTTACCAAAAGATGATGGGTCTGAAGATCCTATGGGAGGAAAAAGGGAGGGTCGGTCTGAGTGCTGATGGTGTCCAACCTTTGTTAGAACTTGTCCGGCCGGAGGATGCCATCCCAAAACAGCCCAGGAGGACTGGACTATATCATTATGCCCTGCTACTGCCCCATCGGTCCCAGCTGGGATTGTTCCTAAAGCATATGAGGGATAACAATTATCCCATTATTGGAGGGTCTAACCATGGGGTTAGTGAGGCCGTCTATCTGCAGGATCCCGATGACCATGGGATAGAGGTCTATGTGGATACCGATAGTAGGAATTGGAAATGGGAGGGCGGACAGGTAGACATGGTGACCCATCCCTTGGATTACTCGGGCCTTTTAGAGGAAGCCGGGGATGGACATTGGACCGGAATGCCCAAGGAGACGATCATAGGACACATCCATCTTCATGTTGCCAATTTAAATGATGCAAAGGCATTCTATATGGACGGGCTGGGTTTCGATCTTGTGATGGAATTGGGAGGGTCTGCCCTATTTCTCTCCTCAGGTGGATACCATCATCACATCGGATTAAATATCTGGAATGGGGTGGGAGCGGCACCCCTGCCTAAGAATGCAGCCGGGCTTGCCTACTATACTCTCCTATTCCCTGATGATCAAGCCAGGAGGGATACCATTGCAAGGCTTAGGGAGCGGAAGGACCCGGTGATGGAAAAGGATGGGGAATTCTATACCAAGGACCCATCGGGTAATGTCATCAGACTATTGATCCCGTAGATTTAGAATGGACCCCTCCTATGAAAGGGAAAGGGAGTTGCTCCATTATATGGGGGTTTTTAGAAGACATGGTAAGGGGTTTATGATAAAATATGGGATTAGAGGACCTAAAAAAGCCACAACATAGAAAAAAGAGTAAATATTCTATGAGCTCCTACAATATTAAAGTGGTGGTGATACCCATAAACAGTTCTCGGAAGGAACCCTGGTCACTTGCAGCCTTGAAGGGGAAAATTAATAAAAAGTTCCATGATAATAATAGTGTTTTAGGTGAGTGTGCATGTAGTAATATCCGAAGGATCTACTATTTATCAATTATTGCCATCCCATTGCGTATCATTAATATCTTTCTATTCACTTATAAAAAAACCTATGATACACAGGTTTTGAAGACATGGAGTCAAGGGATCATTGCATCCCATTTTATGCTGCTCATTTTTATGATCGTATTTTTCTTAATATCCCATAGACTTAAAAATAGGGAAGAGCCAAATAAAACCATGTTCCTATCGCAATACATTGTTGTGATTGTTATTATGGCATCCGGTATTGCCATAGTCACCCTTGATCAATTGGTAACCACTAATATCACGCCCTTTCTATTAATCAGTATTATCAGCGGAGTTATTTTTTTAATTAGACCATTCGCTTCCTTTATTATCTATGCAACTTCATATGTGGCGTATTATTTTTCAATAGGGTTAATCATAACCGACCAGCAGGTACTGCTTTCCAATAGGGTCAATGGAATTACTGCCGTTGGAATCGGTTTTTTGCTTAGCCTTATTCTCTGGAATTACAATTATACCAATATCATCCAAAAAAGGCGCATTGAAATTCAACAAAAACAATTGGAACAAATGGCATACTATGATCCGCTTACCGATCTACCGAACAGGCGACTATTAGAGAAGTTGATCAAGCGAGAGTTTTCTTCAATGCAGCGTTATGGACATGAAACGGTTATGATCATTTTAGACATTGATGACTTTAAAAGGATCAATGATACCTACGGTCATCTGGTAGGGGACAAGATGCTTAGGCAAGTGGCGGATCTTTTAAAAAATAATGTCAGAGAATCAGATACCGTAGCCAGGTTTGGCGGAGAAGAATTTATTATCCTTATGCCCAAGGCTTCTGTGGAAGAAGGGTATGTTTTTGCTGAAAGACTGAGAAAATTAATCATGGAAAAAAGATTCACCATTGGGTCAATTACATTGCAAATTACCTCCAGCTTTGGCGTAACTTCGATAGATGATATTAGTAGTCAAACCATAGAGGACTACTACTCCCTTGCAGATAAGGCACTCTATCTGGCTAAACAAGGCGGTAAAAATAGGGTTGAAAATGTTTATAGAGGGCAGGTCTCTAATTAAGCAATCAGAGACCTGCCCTTTACATATGTAAAACATTCATATAATAACCTATTCTATGAAAAGGCGAACAGTAAGGGGATATTTTATAGATAGTGCATAAATAGAAGGGATTGGGACTGTAAAGGTTTAAACATTGACAGAACAAGCCTTTTAGTATACCATTACTAAGTGGAAGTCAAAAACCTATAAAAAAATGTATTGTTGTATGATACTAGACCGTTGAACCTGCAGCGGTCTATTGCCTTTAAAAATACTATTAAACGAAAATGGAGGGATAGAACTATTGCAGCTGTTAGTTATAATACTTAAAAAAGTAGAATTAGTCGATGAAATGATGAAACAATTAGCTGAGATCGGTGTACATGGGGGCACGATCTTAGAAGGTACAGGAATGGCTAAATCCCTAGCAAACATGGAAGAAGTTCCAATGTTTGGCATGCTAAGACATCTGATTGAAAACGGAATGGAAAGAAGTAAGGTACTATTGTTTGTTTTAAGGGATGAACAAGTGATACAGGCTAGGGTGTCTGTTAAGAATGTTATTGACTTTAGAGAAGCAAACACAGGAATCATGTTCTCCATTCCTATTACTTATGTAGAAGGGCTCGGTGAAAAGAATTGACATCAAGTATCTATCTAGATATGGCAATTGCACTATTATTAGCACTACTATCCAGTAAGATCATTAAGATGGTCCATCTTCCAAATGTAACCGGATATCTCATCATGGGACTCTTAGCTGGACCGTCATTTTTAAACATTATTTCCCTGGAGACCATAGGGAATTTTTCAATTGTACCAGAGGTAGCCTTAGGATTTATTGCATTTTCCATTGGTGCGGAATTTAAACTGGATTATTTTAAAAAGATCGGGAGATCCCCAATTATCATCGCCATCCTAGAGGCTTTGGGTGCAACCTTATTTGTAGTTGTTGCCCTAATAGCAGCTGGCTTTGATGTATCATTTTCCTTACTATTGGGGGCAATCGCATCTGCAACGGCTCCAGCCGCAACCCTAATGGTGATTCGACAGTATAAGGCCAAGGGTCCTGTGACCGATACATTGCTACCCGTTGTAGCCATCGATGATGCCATAGCCATCATGGTATTTGGGATAGCACTGGCTATTACTAAGAGTTTACGCATGACAGAATCAGTATCTCTAATCTCTACCTTGGTAGGACCCGTCATCGAAATTGTAGGATCCATAGGGTTTGGGGTACTAATGGGTATTGTACTAAAATTATTCATTGATTGGTTTAAAGAAAGCGGCAATCGTCTTGCTATATCCATAGCAATGGTGATGTTTTGTATCGGGGTCTCTAAGATCACCCTTTTGTCCTCCTTGCTAACCTGTATGGCTATGAGCGCGACCTATGTGAATATATCGAAGGTTTCCCACAAAGTATTTGACCAGGTTGAAAAAATCACCCCTCCACTCTTCATGCTGTTCTTTTTCCTATCCGGCGCAGGATTGGATATGAGTTTGCTATCTTCTGTGGGACTTGCCGGGATGATCTATATCGTTAGCCGTGTCGCAGGCAAGGTATTTGGTGCGGGCATGGGTGCCCATATTTCCAATGCACAACCTGTGGTAAAGAAATATTTAGGTTTTAATTTAATTCCCCAAGCAGGAGTTGCCATTGGTCTTGCAAACATCGTATATCCTATCCTACCGGAATACGGTGTCCAAATTAGGACTGTTATATTGTGTGCAACCATTATATACGAATTAATTGGTCCAGTAACAACCAAGCTGGCGCTGACAAAGGCCGGAGAGATCCAAGAGATACCCGTAAAAAAACCACTTCGGGAATCAAAGGTTGCATAGGCAGCCAGTTCATTCCGGGATAAAAAATGGGACGGATTCATATTTTTATGAATACCGTCCCATTTTGTGTTTATCGGTCATCCCTTCCTCCTGACGGTTCTCTACTATAGCACGGCAGGCCATGTAGCTTTCGTCTCTTTTTTTGGGGAAATTCCCACTGTTTTACATAAAATGGCTATAGGTTTCTTCTATGAAGAACTATTTACCATTTAAAAAAGCAATTGGACCAATCCTCAATCCTATGTTAAAGTAATGACGCTGTAATCATTGAGGCTTGTAATTAGGAGGTAGAGGGCAAGATGGAGGATAAATGCTTGGAAAGTTGGAGGTCAATATGATTGAAATCAGGGATTTAACGAAGGCATATAACGACATCGAAGTATTAAAAGGGATCAATCTTACCATAGAAAGCGGATCCATCTTTGGGATCGCCGGAAGAAGCGGTGCCGGAAAATCTACCTTATTACGGTGTATTAATGGGATCGAGCAATATGATTCAGGCACGATAAAAGTAGGGGATGTCGAGGTCGGTTCTCTTAGCAATGAACAGATGAGGATGTTTAGGAAGGATACCGGGATGATCTTTCAACATTTTTCCCTGCTAAACAGAGTAAGTGTCTATGAGAACATTGCCTTACCGATGCGGTGTTGGAAGTATCATAAAAAGGATATTGACAGGAAGGTAAGGGAATTATTGGAACTGGTTGGAATACCTGAAAAGATCCATAGTAAGGCAAGGGAGCTGTCCGGTGGGCAGAAGCAAAGAGTTGCCATTGCAAGAGCCCTAACGATGAACCCCAAGGTACTTCTATGCGATGAGGCCACCTCTGCACTGGATCCTAAAAGCACAAAGGCCATCCTGGACCTATTGCTGGAAATCAATGCAAAATTAGGGATCACCATCATTGTGGTAACCCATGAGATGTCGGTTCTTAGAAGCATTTGCAGGCATGTTGCCATTATAGAGAATGGAACCATTGAGGCGGTGGGAACGGTGGATAAAATATTTACCGAACGCCCAAAGGCTTTAATCAACCTTCTGGGAGACAGAGAGATCTCCCTATCCGAGGATGAAAGATGCCTTGAGATCTTTTATTCCAGGGAGAATGGCAATGATAGAATTGTAACCCGATTAGCAAGAAAAATGGATATGGACTTTTCAATTGTTGGGGGCGAGGTGGAAGGCCTCGATGAGAAATCCATCCACTCAGTGATGATTAAAATGGATTGGGAAGACGCAGAAAAGACCAAAGAATACTTGGATCAAAATAATATTTTATGGCGGGAGTTATTTTCACATTGTACGGAGGTGGATCATCCATGAAGGGAGTTTTTTTAGAGCAGCTTACATACTATTTGAAAAAACTGATCCTTCCCTCCACCTTTGTAACCATAAAAATGGTGCTAGGTACCATGGTGATTGGTATTATTACTGGATTTATCCTAGCCATATTCCTAACCCTATACGGACCCAATGGCTTGAATCCAAGGAAAAGGATCTACACGGTACTCAATTTCTTAGTGAATACCATACGGTCCTTTCCAATACTGATCCTCATAGTGGCCATTTCACCGATTACCCGGATGCTGGTCGGGACAACCATTGGAGAGAGGGCCATCATCGTTCCCCTTTCTATTGCGGCAACAGCGTTTATTGCTCGACTTTTAGAGAACAGCTTTATTGCTGTGGATAAACAATTGATCGAAGCGGCCCGCTCCTTCGGTGCCAATAATATGCAAATTATTTTTCGCGTGATCATCAGGGAGACCATCCCTTCCATTATTTCTATCATCACCCTGGCAACGGTCAACTACATTGCAGCCACCACCATAGCAGCTGCCGTTGGGGCGGGGGGGTTAGGGGCTGTCGCCCTTACCTATGGGTTCCAAAGTTTTAACAATTTGGTCCTGTACACATCGGTTTTGATCATGCTTTTGCTGGTGAATCTAACACAATTCATTGGGGATGTTTTCTACAAAAAATTTCTATAAAAGGGGTGGTGAGTTGTCATGACCATACGGGAGAGTGCAAAATGGCTGGAGATATTGTTGGCGTTGGAAAGAAAACCCGTGGGGGTAAAATTCCTTCTTACCAAGGAGGACTATGCCCAATGGCCGGCTACCGAAAATAAGCATCGTATGTCCTATTGTACCGTAGTAAGAAGAGCTACTCAGGGGCGATCCCAGAAGATCCACAGGGGCCATAGCGCATGCTTGGGTGGTGCTATGGCGTTAGGATTTGAAGAGCCCACTCAAGAGGTGGTTTCGGGTAGAAGGAGATTTTCCCAGGGGTCCTACCGGGACCTGGGCATAGCCAGGAAAATTTCAAAGAACATGGTTTTTTGCAAGCATAGAACCTATGGGGTTAGCGTCATGCCATTGGAAGCCTATGATACTGAACCGGATGTTGTACTCATCATCTGTAACCCCTTCAATGCCATGAGGGTGGTACAAGGCTATGCCTATGAGAATGGTCATGCAAACAACATAAAACTTGCAGGGATGGCGGCAATATGCCAGGAATGTACCTCATTGCCCTATGAGGAGAACCAATTAAACCTATCCCTCCTGTGCTCCGGCACACGGATGTTGGCAGGGTGGAGGAAGGATGAGATGGCCCTTGGCATGCCCTTCCGCCTATACCTGGAGATGGTTGATGGATTGAAGCATACCATCAATCCCTTGGAACGCAATGCAGAGAAAAGGCAAATTGCAGACAAATTGCTGAAGGAGGGAATGGTGGACAGCTTAGATATAAAATACAATCACAACTATGATGACCATGCATATAAGGGGGGCTTGGTGGAAGAAGCGGATTAAGAAAATTTTTATTTGGGATGTTGGGATGAAAAATATAACAATAGTTTAGGAGGAAATAACAGATGAAAAGATTCAGTAAAATTTTGGCACTAGTACTACTTGTAGCTTTAACCATTACATTATTTGCAGGATGTAGCTCATCTGGTGAGGGCGAGGCAAACTCATCAGAAGCGGACATATCAGAAAAAAAGGAATTCACCATAGGTTGCATGCCCTTAAATGAGCCTGCCGTTCAAGAAATAGCCAATCTGATGGAACCCCTAGGATACAATGTGGAAGTCAGGGTCTTTGATGGCAATAATCTACCCGCTATTGCCTTGAAGGATGGGGACATAGAATGTCTTATATTAAACCACCTACCGTGGATCAATACTTTCAACAGCGAAAACAATTCCGAGCTAGTGATGGTTGAGCCTTACATGTATGCCTCTTTATTCGGTTTCTACTCTTCGAAACATGATAGCATCGAAGAGATCCCAGATAATGCATCCATCGTAGTCTCCAATGATCCAAGCAATATGGAACGATCCTTGGAGTTCTTGGAAGAATTAGGCTTTATTAAGCTAGGTGAAAAGAAGGGTGAGTTCTATACCGTTCTAGATATTGAAGAAAATACGAAGAACATCCAATTGGTAGAAGTGGAAACAACCGCAACGGCTACTTCTTTCAATGATGCAGACGCTTCCATTTCATTTACAAGTGTTATGAGGAATGCTGGAATTGACGCTTACTCCTATTTAGCAGAGGACGGCAAGCATGTCAACTATCCAACAGGCCCGGTGGTGAGAAAAGGTGACGAGAATGCCAAATGGGTGCAGGACATGATGGAAGTGGTACAAACCGAGGAATATACAGAAAGATTCAATGATATTTTCCAAGGGGCATATATCCTATTCTGGGATATGTAATAAAGGCTCATTGTGCCGGATCCCCCTCTCAAAATCCGGCATAAGTATGGGACCGCCAGTAGGAAGAAGCAAACTGGTGGTTCCTTTTTTATCTAAATTTATTTTACAAAAAAATTGTTATTCTATGTTTTAATATACAATCTCTGGGGTATTATAGGACTACAAGGAGATGGGAGTCATAATAAGATAAAGGGAATCTTCCCATGGATCTCCAATCGTTAAAAGGTTTTTATCCCGACTGAACTCTCACGAAATTGGAGAAAGAGTAGGAGAACAAACCAGATCCCAGAGGGGATTTTGGAAGTAGGTCGGTGAATCTGTTAGCGAGATAGTTATAGCTCCAAAGGGGAGAGGACCAGACATCTTGGTGAACCCAGAACCTTGAATTCACTAGGGAAGGAAGATGAAATGACTAGTGAATGTAAAGTATAGGGGACGGTATTCGTAGTAGATTATGAATCCGTTCCCTATACTTTTTTTGATGGAACATCCTAAGGGAGAATGGTTTTAAGGGATAGAATGTGTCGGCTGACAAAGAAGGCGACAAAAAATAATAGGACCCTTACCCAATCCAGGGGGATGATAAATATGGAGAAACTAATTCCCAACCAAAGGGAGATGATGGTTATCACTTTATCCCGCCTTGACATACCGCCACCCTCCCTATAATTTTTTATGTATGCACCCAGGTAGGGATTTCTAATAAGCCAGTGATACAACCTTTGGGATGCCTTTATATAGCAAGCAGCCGCCAATAGCAGGAAGGGAGTGGTGGGCAGAATGGGAAGTGCCATCCCGATGATGCCCAGTACTACCGCCAGGGAACCTATCATTATGAGCAATATCTTTTTCATCTGATCAAACCTTCCAGTTCTCCTCGATCATCCAATTCTTTTAGCTGGGTATAGCCACCAATGAACCTATCGCCAATAAAAATAAAGGGTACAGTGTTCTGACCGGTCCTCCCATGGAGTTCTTTCTTTTTATCTTCATTTCCATCGATGCTTACTTCCCTATAGGGGATCCCTTTCTCCTCCAATAGTTCCTTTGCCTTTATGCAAAAGGGACAGTAGGACCATGTGTAGATCTCAACTTTTGACAAATGCTCTCACCTCATTTCTAGCCATGAATATATAATACCCAAAATAGATCATTATAAAATTATAAGTATAAAAATAATGGCAGGGCAGAGGAGGATCATTGAGCTACTTCCTTCCAACTGATGGTATAGTTCATTTCTTTGCTGCCTTCTATGTCGACATTTTCAGTGGTCCAGTATCCTCGGATCCCTTGCTCTAAAAGAACCAATTCGAAATGGCACATGGCTATGCCCATATCTATTCGGTTTAATTTGAAGTCACTATTTTTTCCGTATGTCCTGCTGGGCATAAGGTAGAAGTGATAGGCATCCTTGCATTTCACAATCCTCCATGGTTGAGTGTTCAACGAGGAGGGAGCCAGCCTTACCCCTTCCAATGCGGTGATGTATTCAAAGGGCAGATTTCTCCCCAATGGTTGAAGGAAGGATTGGTTGAAAAAAAGTTCCTCCCAAGGCTTTCTCTTACTTGAACCAACCGAAAAGCGCATGAAGGATTCGACGATGCTCCTTTTATTTTCTGGAAACCCAATAGGGGAGACGGCGGCCATCTCTTCATTCATTCTCAGAGGTAGGATCTTGGCAAAATCTCTCCTACGGAAAGTCCCGCCCATCCAGCATGTCCCTAGATCCAGCGAGGTAGCATAGAGTATAAACTTCTCGAATATGTAGCCCAATTGTTCAAAGTTTTTGTCTCCTTTTTCTACTATGGCAGCTATATAGTGTTGGGCTCCTTTTATTAAGCCATAGGTACCGATTTTACCACCGGCTTTTTCTGCAATAGAGGCATTATCGATAAACTCAAGTCGAACCTTGGGTTGGAAGGGGCCATTGATCCTGGCTCCATAGGTAAGCAATTGTTCTTTCAAATCTCTAGGGATCTCCTTAGATTGGTAAGTTCTCACCGATATTCGTTTCCGAATGACATCCATAATGGGACATTGGTAGATTTGATTATAATCATAGATCATTTTTTTCCCTCTCCTTCCTAAAACCCTCCTGCCCCGCCACCGCCGGCACCACCGCCACCACCGGCAGTAAAACTTCCGCCTCCTACCCCGCCGGCACCTCTGGAACCTCCAAGGCCTGATCCAATGGTTCTGTTAAAGGCATTATTACTGTCATTTGTGAATAGAGGGTACCAGAACATCCAGTGGCTGGTGTTGGCACTAGAGTATTGGTCCCAGCCTATATCTAACCCCTTGGTTCCTTGATCTTCTCCCAAGGCAAGGGCATAGATTAGGGAGAACTCCGGGGGATATTTTTCTGAATCTTGGTGGAATGGGTTCTTTTTCATGGCCCTCATATACTTTTTAAAGGCGATCCATTTTTTATATTGATCCAGCCCATAGTTTGAGCGTCGAGAGATCAGCATAATCCCAACTATGGGATAGAGGATAGCAAGGGTGAGTACGCCAAACCCAAAAAGGTTCCTATAGACTAGGGTAAAGATGGCTAACAGCAAAAGTGGGACGAAGAGGATGATAAGAAGGATACCTACCTTCATTTTTGACCGGTCAAAGTAGCCCATGGAAACGGCATCCTGCTTTACTTCCTTGGTCCATTGGTAATAGTCATTAAAAAATTCGTTGGGATTGGTTTTATGATAGGCTTCGATCCCCTTGGCCCTTACCTTGGAGCCGTCACCTATTTTATCCATCAACCATTCCAGAAAGAATACTTCATGGTTTAACAGGGCCCCATCGGCCTTCTTGACCCTTTCAATGATGAAGTCCTCATCTGACTTTTCTCCCGATGGTTCGGTGATGTCGATCAGTTGAATGTAGCCCCTTCTAAAAAGGTCGAAAATGGTGGCAAGGACGCCCTTATCATTAATGGAATAGTTGGTGATATAGGATGCCACTGCCGGAGTACACTCATCCGGAGGACCGGTCTGATCCATGGTATAAGGCTCGTCCCTCCCTCTTCGAAATAGAAGGAGAAAGATGATCAAAAGGGCGAGGCCCAGGATACTGACGATGATGGATGCCATACCAAGGGAATCAGCAATGGCCTCTTTTCGCTTAAGGTTCTCCTGAATACTTCTCTCTAATGCAGCCTCCTCTTTTAGGATGTTATCAAGTTGATCTAAACCTACAATATTGGTGGAATGTGGGATCAACTCCCTGGGAAAGAGGATCCTCCCCTCTATGTAGGTCTTAGTGGGAACCCCATCCACCATCAAGGAGACCCCTTTATCCTCAAACCGGACTTTTCCGTGGAGGGGACCATGGGCAAAGGCGTGGAGGGGTTTCTCCTTATCCGGAAGGTGGATATCCACAGTGAACCTTCCTATGGGGGTCTGGTTCTCCTCCCCTAAAAATTTATAGTAGAGTTCACCGATATCATTGTATACTACGGCAACATCCTTAATCCTATACCGGATTTGAAAGGTTCGTCTCTCATCCTCCGAAGGACGGAAGATCTGAATCACTACTTTATCCGACTCCTCCTTGACTAAAAAGACCCCCTGATCCCCCTTTTTAGCACCCGCAACCTTTTGATAGGGGATCCCATGGGGACCCTCCAGCTCCTTTACCTGGATATCGATGACCCCTCCGGTATTATGAAGGATGATTTCCCTAAAAACCCCATTGTAATCATCCTTGAACTCAAAGGTGATATCTTCTACGATTTCAAGATCTCCGTCCTTTAGGAGGACTGCTTTAACATCCCATTGGGGGATGGTTAAATCCTCATCGGCAAGCACTTCCACCGGAAGGATCATCCAAAGGAGCAGGATGAGCATCCAAGAGATCAAAATATTTTTTTTCATTCTCTCCACCCCATGACTAAAGGATATTCGTACATATAAATATATAACTATTATACATGAATTGAAATCCTCCTACCATGGGTTATATAATAAAGGTAAAGGGATATCCCAGATCAGAAAGGAGTAGGTTGAAATGAGCAGGGTCTACTTTATAAAAAATGAGGGTACCGACTACCAAGAATTGGGCAGGGATGCACTGGAACTACTTAAGAGGATAGAATCAGATACCGGCCACCGATATGAGAAGGAATTGCCCCTAAAGGTCCACTTTGGTGAAAGGGGGAATCGAACCTATATGCCCCCGGCTTGCTATGATGCCATCATCCAATACCTTCAAGAAAAAGGGGTTTCCCCATTATATATTGAGACAAGTGTCCTATATAGGGGTGGAAGGACTACGGCGGAGAGCCACATCAAGGTAGCAAAGGAACACGGTTTTACACAGCTTCCCATTACCATTGCCGATGGTGAAATGGGGACCGACTACCATGAGATTGAGATCAATAAAGAGTACATAGATAAGTGTAAGATCGGTGCTGCCTATGGGAAGTATAATCAATTTTTAGTGATGAGCCATTTTAAGGGCCATGTGGAAGCAGGATTTGGGGGTGCCATGAAGCAGCTTGCCATGGGTTTTGCATCAAGGGGAGGGAAGCTTGCCCAACACTCGGGAATTTCCCCAAGGATTAAGGAGGAAAAATGTGTCGTCTGCGGACTATGCGTGGAGAAATGCGATTTCGATGCCATTTACTTGGAGGAATATGCCGTCATAGACGATGACAAATGTGTAGGCTGTGCAGGCTGTATTGCCGTATGCCCTGAGGGTGCTATCCGAAACACTTGGAGTGAATCCAATTTCCTAGAAAAGTTGGCAGAGTACGCCTATGGTGCATCCAGGGAAAAGGACATCATCTATATCACCTTTGTACACAACATCACCAAGGATTGTGATTGTGTGGGCAAACCCATGGAACCCATCGCCGATAATATTGGGATACTGGCATCAAAGGATCCCGTTGCCTTAGATACAGCCTGTCTAGATATGGTTCAAAGTACTAGTGGGGAGAAGCTTTTTGAAAAGGGAAGGACTGCTCTTAGGCATGCAGAAAAAATAGGACTGGGGACCATGGAGTATGAGTTGGTTCAGATCAGCTAAAAAATAGGGGGTGATCCTAATTGAGGTATCAAATTAGACAAAAGATCTTTAGTTTTGGGGACAATTTTGCCATTAAGAATGATCGGGATGAGGATCAATTTGTAGTAAGGGGAAAGGTGTTTACCCTAGGGGATAAATTAAAAATTGAGGATTTAGAGGGCAATGAATTGGTATACATTGAACAAAAGATCTTTCGATTTCTTCCTGAATACAATATCTATCGTGGAGGAGAACATCTAGCACAGGTAAAAAAGGAGTTTACCTTCTTTAAGCCAAGATTCTATATAAAAAGTACTATGGGGAATTATACAATTGACGGTAACATTTTCGCACACGATTTCCAAATTCTGAAGGATGGAAGGGAAGTAGCCTATGTAAGCAAAAAATGGCTATCCTTTTCGGATACCTATCTAGCTGAGATTGATGATCGTGAGGACCAGGCATTTATGCTGGCTCTGGTTATTGTCATTGACCAAGTCCTTCATGATAATAATAAAAATAATAGTTAGATTGAATCTCCCAACATTATCTCTCACAAGGATGGGAGATTTTTTTATTTTATAAAGATTGATTTAGTGAGCAATAATGCTATACTAAAAGCATAATGAGGATACACCAATAGGCAGTATCCCACGAAAATAGTTAGTTTTTAGGTATAAATAGTTGGATTTATCAACGATTATGGGGGGATGGCTTTTGAATAGTGTATATGAATTAAGGGGGATTGGGCGGAGGATAAAGGCTGGAAGGATGCATTACAATCTGGATATCAATACCTTGATTGAAACAGCCAGGGAGAAGGAGGGGGCTATCCTAGCTAAGAATGGTGCCCTATGTGTGAATACGGGGAAGTATACAGGAAGATCGCCGAAGGATCGATTTATCGTCGATGAGCCATCGGTTAATAAATATGTGGATTGGAATGAGTCCAATCGTCCCATAGGCGTGAGGGAGTTTGAAAATCTGCTCAAAAAGGCAGTGGATTATATGGAGGGTAAGGAGATCTATGTCTTTGACGGATATATCGGAGCGGATCCTGACTACCGAATGCCGGTGAGGGTATACAATGAATTTGCCTTCCAAAATCTCTTCGCCCAACAGATGTTTATTAAGCATAAGGATAGGAAGGAACTAGAAGATTTTATACCTGAGTTTACCCTTATTGCACTGCCGGATTTAAAGGCGGTTCCTTCGGAGGATGGGACGAATTCAGAGGTATTCATCATCATAAGTTTTGAGAAAAGACTGATCCTCATAGGCGGAAGCAGGTACTGCGGAGAGATTAAGAAATCAATATTTACAGTAATGAACTACCTGTTGCCCTTTAGGGGTGTCATGCCCATGCATTGTTCCGCCAATGTTGGACCGGAGGGGGATGTAGCCCTATTCTTCGGTCTATCGGGAACCGGCAAGACCACCCTGTCGGCAGACTACCATCGAAAGCTGATCGGGGACGATGAGCACGGCTGGACCCAGAAGGGGATCTTTAACTTTGAGGGAGGCTGCTATGCAAAGTGCATCAACCTTTCCAAGGAAAGGGAGCCCCAAATTTGGAATGCCATAAGGCGAGGTGCCCTCTTGGAGAATGTTGTGATCGATGGGGAAACCGGCCTTCCTGATTACGATGACAGTCGCTATACCGAGAATACCCGGGCTGCCTTCCCGCTGGAACACATGGAGGATGCAATTTTGGATGGGGTTGGTGGGATACCCAAAACCATCATCTTTTTGACGGCGGATGCTACCGGAGTCCTTCCTCCCATATCGAGACTGAGCAAGGAGGAGGCAATGTACCATTTTATATCGGGGTATACCAGCAAACTGGCAGGTACAGAGCGAGGTATTATTGAACCCGAAGCCACCTTCTCGACCTGCTTCGGGGCTCCCTTCATGATCCTGCATCCCCAAGTCTATGCCCAACTGCTTGGAGAGAGGATTGAAAAGCATCAAGTCAAGGTATTTCTGGTGAATACCGGGTGGACCGGAGGGCCCTATGGGGTGGGACATCGAATGAAGCTGGAATATACACGCACCATGATTCGGGCTGCTATGAAAGGAGACCTGGATAATGTGGCTGAAATCGTCCATCCCATCTTTAAACTCAGGATGCCCACCCAGTGCCCCGGGGTACCCAGTGAACTTTTGAACCCATCCAACACCTGGGGGGATCCAACGGAATACAATAGGAAGGCACTGGAGCTAGCCAAGCATTTCCATGAGAACTTTTTACAGTTTAAAGACATGCCTGAGGACATAAAGAGGGTTAATCAAAGAATGCTGGACCAAAGCACCCCTTCATTTGTCTAATGGTTAAGGCCTTTAAAGGGATAGGATACTTTCAAACAGGGCGTCTAATCTGTACAGATTAGACGCCCTGTTTGAAAGTTTTTTATTAGAAAGTACAACTTTTTATAAAAAAGGGGGCGTAAAAACGCCCTTTTAATTTTTAAAGCTATGGACAGGAGCGGGGATTCGCCCCCCTCTATTGATAAAGTCCTTACAGGAGAACTCATGAACCTCTATGATGGGGGCGTAGCCCAATAGGCCGCCGAAGACCGCCTCATCCCCCACATCCTTCCCATACACCGGAATAATCCGTACAGCAGTGGTTTTATGGTTGATCACTCCGATGGCGGCCTCATCGGCAATAATACCCGATATGGTCTCGGCGCTGGTTTTGCCGGGTATGGCAATCATATCCAAACCTACCGAACAAACAGAGGTCATGGCCTCTAATTTATCAAAGGCCAAGGCGCCCATGGATGCTGCTGAGATCATTCCCTCGTCCTCGCTCACCGGGATGAAGGCACCGCTTAGGCCACCCACATGGGAGGATGCCATGATTCCTCCTTTTTTTACAGCATCATTTAGTAGGGCCAATGCCGCCGTGGTTCCGTGGGTGCCACATGCTTCTAATCCGATCTCCTCCAGGATCCTGGCCACGCTATCCCCGATGGCAGGAGTTGGTGCCAGGGATAGATCCAGGATTCCAAAGGGGACATTTAGCCTCCGGCTTGCCTCATTCCCAATCAGCTGACCTGCCCTGGTGATTTTAAAGGCTGTTTTTTTGATGGTCTCTGCAACCGCATCGATTTTTTGCCCCCTTACCTTCTCCAAGGCGGATTTTACCACTCCCGGTCCACTAACACCCACATTGATAACCGCTTCAGGTTCACCAATACCATGGAAGGCACCCGCCATAAATGGATTATCCTCCACAGAATTTGCAAAGACCACCAGCTTGGCACATCCAATGCTGTCTTTATCCTTGGTTAAGTTTGCCGTTTCCTTAATGATCTGTCCCATTTCCTTCACGGCATCCATGTTGATACCTGCCTTAGAGCTACCAACATTTACCGAGGCACAAACCCTCTCGGTCTCCATGAGTGCCCTTGGGATGGATTTTATCAATATCCGGTCCCCCTTGGAATACCCCTTATGCACCAAGGAGGAAAAGCCTCCAATAAAATTTACTCCCACATCCTTGGCGGCTCGGTCTAGGGTCTTTGCATATTCCACATAGTCTTGGTCTTCACTTGCCCCTGCGATTAAGGCGATGGGGGTCACGGCGATACGCTTGTTGATGATAGGGATGCCATACTCCTTCTCCAGGTCCTCCCCTACTTTCACCAAGTTCTCGGCATATCGAAGGATCTTACTATAGATCCTTTCCCTTGACCTATCCCCATTAGAATCCGCACAATCCAAAAGGGATATGCCCATGGTTATGGTCCGTATATCCAAGTTCTCCTTGTCAATCATTCTTATGGTCTCCATGATAGAATGCATGTTATTCATCTTTTCTACTCCTTATCCAGCTTATGCATGGCATCAAAGATATCCTGGTGTTGTACCTTGATGGATACACCCAATTCATCCCCAACCTTACCGAGCTCCTCGACCAGGTCGTTAAAGGGGATGGTCATTTGATCCAGGGACACCAGCATAATCATGGTAAAATATTTGTCTAATATGGTTTGGCTAATGTCAAGAATGTTGATCCTTCTTTGGGATAGTACAGCGGACACCCTTGCTATGATACCGATCCTATCCCTACCTATCACACTTACAATTGCTCTCATCTTGTCACCTCTTTAGTTATTATCCCTTGCCTATCAGAGACATGACAGGAGATTTCTATATAATATATAATAAAAGAAACGATAAATCAATAGGGTGGGGTGGCTTATGGGCAAGGATGATACAAGGGTTCAAAGGCTGATAGAATATGTAAGGGGGATCCATCATGATGGGGATGGTGTAAAGCTCTATCATGACTATAAGGAGGATATCCAAAATGTCAAACCCCAGGAGGCATTTGAGATCTTCCACCATCTTCTTAAGGAAGGATTGGAAGAGGGGGAGATCCTAACCTATCTGGACCGGATCATTAATGCCTTCTATAAGAGTTTTTCCTCCTATGGGTGGGAAGCCCCCGAGAACAATCATTTTCTAATGGACCTGCAGATGGAGAATGAGGCATTGACCGACCGAATTGAGGAGATCAAGGGTTTGCTCCGGGAAGAGGACCTAAGACTTATGAAAGAAAGGCTCTATCCCAAGGTGGAGGGGTTGCAGGACATGAACCACCACTATATTAAGAAGGAGAATATCCTATTCCCCTATCTGGAGAAACGAGAGGAGAAGTTCCATGGACTGTCCATTATGTGGGCGCTCCATGATTTGGTAAGACAACAGATAAAGGATGTACTAAAAACACTTAGGGATGAGGGGAGCGCCGAAAGGGATGTCCATGTCGCCATAGGGGAGCTTTTCTTCTCCATGTTGGGGGTAAAAAAGAAGGAGGACCTCATCCTTTTCCCGGTAGCCACCGAGGTTCTAAGCCCGCAGGACTGGCAGGAGATGTACGAACAAAGTCTGGAGTACGATCTCTCCTTCATAGAAAGGGAGAGGCCCAGCCTGGGGGAAGGAGAGGACCAGGATGTGGAGGTATTCCAAAAATACAAGGGGGAGGGCTACCAATTTATAACCCAAACAGGGACCTTAGATTTTGAACAACTGCTATTGATATTGAATGCCCTTCCAGTGGATCTGACCTTTGTAGATGAGCATGACAGGGTGCGATTCTTTACCCGACCCAAGGATCGGATCTTTCCCCGGTCCCCTGCCATCATAGGACGGGAGGTCAAGAATTGCCACCCACCGGATAGTGTACATAAGGTCAATGAGATTGTGGAGAGTTTTCGCAGTAATCGAAGGGATCAGGCGACCTTTTGGATCCAGCTAAAGGGACGGATGATCCTCATCCAATACTTCGCCCTTAGGGATGCAAAGGGGCATTATAGGGGTACCCTGGAGGTAAGCCAGGATATTACTGAGATCCAACAGCTAAAAGGGGAGAAGAGGATCCTAGATTGGGAAGATTAAGGTAAAAATATAGTTCAAAATCATATATGATATCTGCACTTAATATATTAAGCATGGGAAGGAATAATAAAAAAAGATAGGTGAAAGAGGGGATCCTATTGTTTCGTAAAACCAGAGGGGTACTACTGGCATGTATTATCATCTTAGTTGTTCTATTCTCGGCATGTTCCCAAATGACAACCGGTGAAGGGGAACATCCTAAGGAAGAACTGCTGGTTCATTTTATAGATGTAGGTCAAGGGGATGGAATTCTCATCCAACAGGGTGGGCAAAATATGCTCATTGATGCAGGGGAAAATAATCGTGGGGAGGATGTGGTGACCTACCTTAGAAACCATGGGGTGGATCAGTTGGACTATGTGATTGGCACCCATCCCCATTCCGACCACATAGGTGGTTTAGATACTGTAATTGACAGCTTTAAGGTAGGAAAAGTACTCCTTCCTAGGGTCAGCCATACCACAAAGACCTTTGAGGATGTGTTGTTGGCGATTAAGGATAGTGGATTGAAGGTTACAACGCCAAAGGTAGGCGATGAATATCTGCTGGGGGATGGGACCTGGACCATATTAGCACCTAACAGTGAGGATTACGACAACTTAAACAACTATTCCATCATTATCCGACTGGATTTTCATGGTCACTCCTTCCTATTTACAGGGGATGCAGAGGTCCTTTCCGAGGAGGAGATGCTTCAAAATTCCCTTCCATTGAAGTCGGATGTCCTTAAACTGGGACATCATGGGAGCAGCACCTCTACCGGCGATGACTTTTTAAAGAAGGTTGATCCAAGGATCGCCATTATTCAGGTAGGGGAGGATAACAGCTATGGCCATCCCAATAGGGAGACCTTAGAGAGACTCGATAAAAGTGGTGTTACAATATATCGAAACGATATCCATGGAACCATCCTCCTGGTAAGTGATGGTGAAAAAATCAGGGTAGAGAGTGAAAAAGAGGTAGGGGAGGGAGCATCCACCCCCTTAGAAGTGACCTACATAGGAAATCAGAATTCAAAGGTATTCCATTTGGAGACCTGTGGCCAGCTGCCGGCAAAACATAACCAGGTGATATTGAATAGCAGGGATGAGGCGGTGGAAAGAGGGTTTACCCCATGTTCCAGGTGCAATCCCTAGAGCGTCCCTGTATAACATAGGAGGAGTTGAAGATGAAGGTGATTATCGATCGATTTGAAGGGGATTTTGCCATCGTAGAGTTAGAGGATAAGTCCACCATAGGCATGCCCCTGAAGTTGGTTCCCGAAGGAGGGAAGGAGGGGGATGTTTTAAAGATCACCATTGATGTGGAGGAAACCAAGACCAGAAGAGACCGAATAGAAAAGTTAATGGATGATCTGTGGTCCTAACTAAAAAAATCAGTAACATGGGCTAAATTTTAGCCCTTTTTCTATTTTTTTGAATACTTTTGTACGCTTTATATAAAAATAAGGAGAAAGAGATGAAGGGAGTGTATTCATTGGAAAACCATAGATTGAACTATGAACAATTGGAAGCTCGTATAGAATCATTTTTAATGGAGCATATCAGTGGATCTTTAGCAACCTGTATCAATGATATCCCTAGGAGCAGCCCGGTGCAATATTTTCTAGGGAAGGACCTGACCATCTATATCCCGTCGGCGGGAGGGCAGAAGTTCAAAGCCATTGAGGGCAATAAGAATGTATGCCTCCTGGTTAATACTGAATACTTAGACTTTAGAAGGATAAAGGGGGTCCAGGTCTTTGGTAAGGCAAGCACCAGCGTAAGGAATAAAGAATTGATAGAGGAGGCGAATCCCTATCTCCCCCAGGCATATTTATTGGAAGAAGGGAAATGGCAGGTCATTAAAATTATTCCCTATGAGATCATCTATTTGGATTCCATTGAAAAAGGGGAGAGGGTCAAGCAGGTATTAAGGATTCAAGATAAATTGGTGGAGGTAAGGGATGAAGAACTCTCTGGCTTACTTATCAATTAAAGCGGTATAGAAGGGGTGGTCCATTGAAGAAGAAAGGCTTTTTAATACTATTGCTTATGGTGTGGATGGCTGGTGGATTGCTATTAGGCTGTAGGGGAGAGGAACGCCCTGCACCAAAGCCTGAGGATAAAAAGGAGGAGATCCCCCCTGCACTGAATGCCATGGTGGACGGTATTCATAGTATTATAGAGAATATTGAGGGCATAGAGGATGTACTAGAAACTAAGCCTGAAGATATTAAACCTCCACAACAACAGCAGCAGGGAGGGCAACAGGGAGGACAACAGGACCAGCAAAAAGGTCAGGAGCAGTCCCCGCAACGATCCACTAGGGGGGAGACCCAACAGCAGGGGGGAGTTAGGCAGATCAGTCCCCAAGAGCAGCAAGAGATGAAGGAGTTGGAGAAGCAGGCAGAGGTATTGGAAAAATGGAAGAAAGCCAAGGATGGATTAAAATCCATACATGAGGCATGGAATGAGTATGAGCCTAAAGCGGTTAAGGATGGTGCCGACTCCAGGAAGGTTGAAGACTTGGAAAACAGCCTAAATCGACTTACTAGCTATGTGGAGGCTCAAGATAGGAATGGAGTCCTCCATGAGGCAAACAGCCTGATCCTTGCCCTATCCGGCTTCCTGGAACTCTACAAGGGGAATCCCGATGGGGTGCTGGGAAAATTGGAGTATGCGGCACGGCAATCCTACATGGATGCAAAGGCAGGGGAGTGGATGCAGGCTGCTGAAAAGGCCAAGGAGTCAAGCGACCAGGTGGGATCTTTAAGGCAGATCACTGATGTGGAGAAGAAACAGGAGTCCTTGGTGGAAAGGCTAACCCTATCCCTGGAGGATTTGGAAAAGGCAATCGCTGAGGAGAACCTTCCCCTATTGAAGATCAAGAGGGATATCGTGATCAAGAATATTGAAACCCTGAAGGAAGAGCTATAGTAGAGCGGTAACTATTAGCTGTGGAAGGAAAGTTTGGGTGCCTGCCATGGGTCCAACTTTCCTTTTTGATATTTTAATCAATTATTATGTTTTTTTCTATCACAAAAGGTTATATATACTATATATAGAGTACGCCATATTCCAACCGAAGGAATTCAGCCCATTCCCTTGACTTTTACCATTCTATGTGGTACAAATAAAAAATGAATATTAAATAAATGATTGCGATGAAGAGGAGAGTAGTTAAGGAAGGGTATCCCAGAGAAATAATCCTAGTGGTGTGAGATTATGATATCCGCCTTAAACGAAGATCACCTTTGAGCTAAATTCCTGAACCAACAATTTTAGTAGGGAATTTCGTATTTCTGCGTTAAAGGATCAAGCGATAGGAGAGAACTCTTATAATCAGGGTGGTACCGCGGTCTATTCGTCCCTAAGCTTCGCTTAGGGGCGTTTTTGATTTTACCGGGCACCCGGATGAAAAGATAGAGGTTGTGCAGGGGTGCATAACCTATTAATTTAATGAAAAAGAAAGGGTTGTGAAGGAATGGCAAAATTTAAGGAGTTATCAAATTTACCCATTGCCCAAAATGAGAAGAGGATCAGCGACTTTTGGAAGCAGATCGACATTTTAAATAAGTCCATTGAAAATCGCAATGGGAGGGAGCCCTTCGTCTTCTACGAAGGTCCGCCTACCGCCAATGGTAGCCCCGGGATTCACCATGTCATTGCTAGAACATTAAAGGATACCGTATGCAAGCATAAGGCCATGCAGGGCTATCAGGTGAAAAGAAAGGGAGGCTGGGACACCCATGGCCTACCGGTGGAGATTGAGGTAGAAAAGCAGCTCAATCTTTCCAATAAGCAAGAAATTGAGGCATACGGGATTGCAGAATTCAATGAGAAGTGTAGGGAATCGGTTTTCGCCTATGAGAAACAATGGAGGGAAATGACCGAAAGGATGGCATATTTCGTAGACATGGATAATCCCTACATCACCCTGGATAACGACTATATCGAAAGTATTTGGTGGGCACTGGACAAATTCCATAAGGAGGGGTACATCTACGAGGGTCACAAGATTTTACCCTATTGCCCCCGATGTGGGACTGGTCTGGCATCCCATGAAGTCGCCTTGGGCTATAAGGAGATCAAGTCTAATACCGTCACCGTAGCCATGAAACGCAAGGATAGGGATGAGTACTTCCTAGTATGGACGACCACACCATGGACCCTCGCTTCTAATGCGGCATTGGCAGTCCATCCAGAGGTGACCTATGCCAGAGTGAGGGCACAGGGGAATGTATTCATCTTGGCAAAGAGCCTCATTGGGGATGTAATCGGTGAGGACTGTGAGATCTTGGAAGAGTTTAAGGGTACAGAGTTGGAGCATGTGGAATATGAGCAATTGATGCCCTTTTTGAAAAGCGATAAAAAGGCATTCTTCGTTACCCTAGCTGACTTTGTTACCACCGAGGAAGGAACGGGCATCGTTCATATTGCCCCTGCCTTTGGGGAGGATGACTATCAAATAGGAAGGCTCTATGATCTGCCGGTATTCCAACCGGTCGATGAGGACGGTAAGTATACCGAAACCCCATGGAAGGGCCAATTTGTTATGGATGCGGATGTAGCCATCATAAAGTGGTTGCATGGTGAGGGGAAACTGTTTAAGAAGGAAAAGGTGGAGCATAACTACCCCCATTGTTGGAGATGCTCAACACCGCTACTATACTATGCTAAGCCCAGTTGGTATATCGAAATGACCCGTTTGAGGGATCAGCTGGTGGAGAACAACAACACGGTGGAATGGTATCCCGACTATGTAGGTGAAAAACGCTTTGGGAACTGGCTGGAGAATGTAAAGGATTGGGCCATCTCTAGGACCAGATATTGGGGGACCCCCTTAAACCTATGGAGGTGTGACGATTGTGGAGAGGTGACCTCCATTGGTTCCAGGAGGGAATTGGTGGAGAGGGCTATCGAGGATATCGATGAGGGGATCGAACTGCACCGTCCCTATGTGGATGAGGTACACTTAAGGTGTGAGAAGTGCAGCGGGACCATGACCAGGGTGAAGGAGGTCATTGACTGCTGGTTTGACAGTGGTTCCATGCCCTTTGCCCAGCACCATTATCCCTTTGAGAATCATAGTGAATTTGAGGAGCAATTCCCGGCAGACTTTATATGTGAGGGGATTGACCAAACCCGTGGATGGTTCTACTCCTTAATGGCAATCTCCACCTTTGTCATGGGAAGGTCGCCCTATAAGCGAGTGTTGGTCAATGACCTGATTTTGGATAAGGATGGACAGAAGATGTCCAAGTCCAGAGGGAATACGGTGGATCCCTTTGAACTCTTTGACCGATACGGAGCAGACGCCCTAAGATGGTATCTACTCTATGTATCCCCGGTGTGGACACCTACACGCTTTGATGAGGAAGGGCTGAAGGAGGTACAAAGCAAGTTCTTTGGTACTTTACGCAATGTATACACCTTCTTTGCCCTCTATGCCAACACCGACGGTGTGGATCCGAGGGATTTCTTTGTAGACTATGATAAACGACCCGAAATCGATCGATGGATCCTGTCTAAGTATAATAATCTGGTTAAGGAAGTGGATAGGGAGCTTGCCATTTTCGACCTAAACCGGTCGGTGCGAAAGATCCAACACTTTGTCAATGAGGACCTATCCAACTGGTACATCCGTAGGAATCGACGCCGATTCTGGGCAAGTGACTTGGATCAGGATAAAATGGCGGTTTACAATACCACCTATGAGGTGTTGGAAGGATTGGCAAGGTTGATCGCCCCCTTTGCCCCCTACATCTCAGAGGAGATCTATCAAAACCTAACCGATGAGCTATCCGTTCATCTAGCCGACTATCCCGTATGCAATGAGGACCTTATCGATAATAGGGTAGAGGAAAGGATGGACCTGGTTCGGGACTTGGTGGGCTTGGGCAGGGCCGCCAGAGCCCAAGAACAGATCAAGGTTCGCCAACCCATCCAAAAGGTACTGGTGGATGGGAAATATGAGGACCTCATCTCAGATTTGGCACCCTTGATGTTGGAGGAGCTTAATGTTAAGGAAGTGGTCTTCGAGAAGGACCTAAGCAGGTTTATGGAATACTCCTTAAAGCCTAACTTTAAGGTGGCAGGACCGATCCTGGGACCAAAAATAAAGAATTTGAGTAAGGAATTGGCGAGGTTAAATGCCATGGAAGTGGTGCCTAAGCTAGAGGAGGGCGGTTCCATCACCCTTACCCTAGATGGGGAAGAGGTGGAGATCAAGAAGGATTTCGTGTCCATAAACATCACCGCCAAGGAAGGCTTTATGGTGGAGATGCAGAACAACCTATTTGTTATCCTGGATACTACCCTAACCCAGGAGTTGATCCAAGAGGGCTTGGCACGGGAATTTGTGTCCAAGGTGCAGCAGATGAGGAAGGCTGAGGATTTTGAAGTTACAGATAAAATTAACATCTATTTCGATGGGGATGAGGAGGTAGCTCAAGCCATTGACGCCTTCCGAGACTACATCATGCAGGAGACCCTGGCATTAAGTATCCAGAGGGTCAACCAACCGGAACTTGAAGGACAAAATCTAAACGACCATTTAACTGGGATTGAGGTAGAAAGGGTATAAATTCAAGAAGACCTCCTAAGATAGAAGCAAGACTATTTTAGGAGGTTTTTCTAATATTAAAAAATACATCCCATTTTGAGGGGTATAATAGGAAAAAGAGGTATGATCTTAAAGGCGGATGAGGAGGATGAGGATGAAGGAGTTGGGCATTATTGGGTTGGGCGTTATGGGACGGAACTTGGCGCTGAATATGGGGGACAAGGGGATCGAGGTTTCTGTATACAACAAGACCACGAAGAAGACGGAGGATTTTATTGAAAAAGAGGTGGGCCATCGGAAGATTTTCGGCTATGGCAGCCTGGAGGAATTCGTATCTTCCTTGGAGAGACCTAGAAAAATCCTCCTGATGATTAAGGCAGGGGAGGCGGTGGACAGCATGATCGACCAATTGCTTCCCTATTTAGACAAAGGGGACCTCATCATGGATGGGGGGAACACCCATTTTAAGGACACTGCAAGAAGGGGAGAGATGTTGAAGGGGAAGGGAATTCACTACATAGGTCTAGGGGTCTCCGGAGGGGAAGAGGGGGCGCGCAATGGTCCCTCCCTCATGCCGGGAGGATCCCCAGAGGCATACTCTTTGGTGGAGGACACCCTACTGAAAATTGCTGCTAAAACGGATTCCGGTCCCTGCTGTACCCTTGTAGGTGGAGGTTCGGCTGGGCACTTTGTGAAGATGGTACATAATGGGATCGAGTATGCCATGATGCAGGGCATTGCCGAAAGCTATGACTTCATGGGCAAGGTCCTAAAGCTCACATCCTATGAGGTGGGTGAGGTATTTGAAAATTGGAATCAGGGGGAGTTGAACTCCTACTTAATAGAGATTACGGCCAAGGTTTTAAAATACAAGGATAGGGATACGGGGAAACCCATGGTGGAACTTATTTTGGATCAGGCAGGACAGAAGGGTACCGGACGCTGGACGGTAGAGAGTGCCTTTGAGCTAGGGATCCCTTCTCCTACCCTTAGTGCAGCCGTAGAGGCACGGATGCTCTCCTTCTTTAAGGAGGACCGCCGGTCTCTCTCCAAAGGGGTGGATAGGTTCTATCCCAAACTGGAATATGGGAAGGATGTGGTGATCTCCTACCTAAGAGACGGGCTGCTGTTTGTATTTTTCAATGCCTTTCTCCAAGGCGCCTGGATCATTCAACAGGCATCCAAGGAATATAACTATCAGGTTCAACTTTCCGAGGTATTCAGAATCTGGAAGGGGGGGTGTATCATAAGGGCAAAGCTTTTGGACTTCCTTCGGGAGATCCTCCGGGAACTGGAGGGGGACGATCTCCTTCTTAAAAGTAGGAAGGCAATGGACTATCTAAACCATATACTGGATGGGGCTAGGGAGGTCACCCAATTGGCTAAGGACCACTATATCCCTGCCTTCGCCCACAATAGTGCCCTGGACTTCTTTTTTAGCATGACCCAGGAGGTTCTTCCTGCCAACCTGATTCAGGCGCAAAGGGACTTCTTTGGCGCCCATACCTTTCAAAGAGTGGATCGGGAGGGTTTATTCCATATCAATTGGAAATAGGATAAAATTCCATTTAACTAATATCGGGCCAGCAAAGCTAGCCGCTACCATAATTATCCTATGCTAATTTGTAGCAGTGTCTATGATTTGTAGGGGCGGCTTGAGAAATTGACTTTTCGCGAATGAGCGTGGCACTTTTACTAACTTCAAGGGCCTTTTATCAGAAAGCGTTAAGATATCTGAGCAGAAAGGCAATTCCCAAAGACTTTTCAACAGTCTGAGGAACCTCGTATGGTTCCTTTAATATTTGGAAAATTTTTAGAGCAACAAAAATATTTATGATAGCAACAGCAGACTCAATGCCATGACCGCCATCCCGGCGATAAGCCCATAGATAGCGATATGGTGCTCCCCGTATTTTTCAGCCGTGGGTAACAGCTCATCCAAGGAAATATAGATCATAAGTCCAGCCACCGCCGCAAAGGTAATGCCAAACAGAGTGTCGCTGATAAGGCTTCTTAGTATGGTAAAGCCCACTAAAGCCCCTATGGGCTCGGATAGGCCTGAAAGGAAGGAGTATTTAAATGCCTTCCTCTTACTCTTGGTAGAGTAGTAGATGGGGACAGAGACGGCGATGCCCTCGGGTATATTATGTATGGCAACGGCTACTGCGATGCTTATCCCTAAGGCAGGATCGTGGATGGCACTCATAAAGGTTGCCAGGCCTTCGGGAAAGTTGTGGATGGCGATTGCCAGTGCTGAAAACAGCCCCATCCTCATTAAGCTCTTTTCCTCTGCATCCTGTTGATCCATTTCCCTGACATCCCTCATATGGTGAGGGTTCTCTGTGTCAGGCACCAGCTTATCAATCAATGCCATAATGGCAATACCGGCGAAGAAGGCGATGGTGGTATACCAATACCCTGTTTTTGCCCCATATACAGCTTCCAGGGATTGCCTTGCCTTGACAAAGATCTCTATCATGGATACATAGATCATGACCCCTGCGGAGAAGCCGAGGGCGGCGGATAAAAACTTTTTGTTAGTGGTCTTGGTAAAGAATGCCAAAACACTTCCAATCCCTGTAGATAGGCCTGCGAATAGTGTCAACCCAAAGGCAAATAAGATATGATTTATTCCCATATTAAACTCCAAATGCAACACCTCCATTTTTCCCTACCAAATTATATTTTCCCTAATTACAATGGTGTTAAACATAATCCTAATTCCGAAGGGCTAATAATTGCACTCTTTCCATGGAAAACTATTATAGACCTATCGTTTCTGTTCTGTCAAATGGACCATTGATATTGACAAGGAGCATGAAAGGGTATATTATTAAAACAAAGAATACCCCCACCGGGGGGGTAGGGGGTGAGAACTTGAATAAGGAGAAGGAGCAAGCTTTGAAAACCCTTAGGATTTCAAGGGGACAGATTGAGGCTGCTATTCGAATGTTAGAGGAGGACCGCTATTGTGTGGATGTGTCTAATCAGATTATGGCAGCGCAGTCCCTGCTAAAGAAAGCCAACCTGCTTATACTGGAGCAGCATATGCACCATTGTGTTGCCGATGCCTTTAAACATGATAGCGGGGATGAAAAAATTGATGAGGTCATGGAGATCCTATCCAAGATTATAGGAAAATAGTGATCCAGACCGAAAGGAGGGTTTAATTTGGTGAAGAAGACACTTAGAATAGAGGGAATGACCTGTGCGGCATGTTCCAGTGCCGTTGAGAGGGCGACCAAGAAATTAGATGGTGTGGTGGATTCCAGCGTAAATCTTGCCACTGAAAAATTAGCCATTGAATACGATGGGGATAAGCTTTCCCTGGAGGATATAAAGGCAGCAGTGGAAAAGGCTGGCTATAGGGTTGCAACGGATATGACGGTAAAGACCCTTACTGTTGAAGGGATGACCTGTGCCTCATGCTCCGCAGCAGTGGAGAGGGTTACCAGAAAATTGGATGGTGTAGCTGAGTCCAAGGTGAACCTTGCCACTGAAAAATTAACCATCAGCTATGATCCTTCAAAGCTTCGGCTTTCGGATATAAAGAGTGCCATAGAGAAGGCTGGATACAGGGCTAAGGAGGAGGAAGGTGTAGACCTGGACAAGGAGAAAAAGGAGAAAGAGATCAAAGGGCTATGGAGGAGATTCATCACCTCTGCCATCTTTACCCTTCCTCTGCTCTATATTGCCATGGGCCATATGGTAGGTTTGCCCCTTCCCGGGGTTCTCCATCCTGATATGAACCCTGCAGCATTTGCCCTGGTCCAATTGATACTCACTCTGCCACCGGTAATAGTCGGTCATAGGTTCTATACGGTAGGATTTAGGACATTGATAAAGGGTAATCCGAATATGGATTCATTGATTGCTATCGGAACATCGGCCGCTTTTATATACGGTGTTTTTGCTACCATAATGATTCTGAGGGGAGATGGGACCTATGCCCATGAACTATATTTTGAATCGGCGGCTGTGATCCTAACCCTGATTACCCTTGGTAAATATATGGAGGCGGTTTCCAAGGGGAAAACCTCGGAAGCCATTAAGAAGCTGATGGGATTGACCCCCAAGACGGCTGTCATCTTAAAGGATGGGAGGGAAGTCGAGCTACCCATAGAGGAGGTAGAGGTGGGGGACATCATCCTGGTAAAACCGGGGGAGAGGATGCCGGTAGATGGAGAGGTAGTGGAAGGGACTACCTCGGTGGATGAGTCCATGCTCACCGGGGAGAGCATCCCTATAGAAAAGAATATTGGGGACCCTATCATTGGTGCAAGCATCAACAAAAACGGGCATATTAAATACAGGGCCACCAAAGTGGGCAAGGATACTGTGCTCTCCCAGATCATTAAGCTGGTGGAAGACGCCCAAGGCTCCAAGGCCCCCATTGCCAAGCTTGCCGATGTGATCTCAGGCTACTTTGTCCCCATTGTCATCCTTCTGGCCATTATATCCGGTCTTGCCTGGTACCTTGTCGGGCAGTCCGGTGTATTTGCACTAACCATATTCATCTCGGTGCTGGTGATCGCCTGTCCCTGTGCATTGGGATTGGCAACGCCAACCGCCATCATGGTAGGTACCGGTAAAGGGGCTGAGTATGGGGTACTGATTAAAAGTGGTACGGCCTTAGAAACGGCGCATAAAATCAAAACCATTGTATTTGACAAGACCGGCACCATCACAGAGGGGGAGCCGGTAGTAACCGATGTGATCACCTTGGATGGGAAGGAGGAGGACCTGTTACAATTGGCTGCTTCCGCTGAAAAGGGCTCTGAGCATCCCTTGGGAGAGGCTATTGTTCGAGAAGCCGAGGATAGATCCTTGCCAATGGTCAAGCTGGAATCCTTCCAAGCCATTCCCGGCCATGGCATCCAAGTAGTCATTAAGGATCAGGATATCCTTTTAGGCAATCGAAAGCTGATGACCGATAGGAATATTCCCTTGGAGGACTTAGAGGAAGATGCCAATCGTCTAGCAGATGAGGGAAAGACCCCCATGTATATAGCTGTTGACGGCAGGGCGATGGGGATCATCGCTGTTGCCGATGTGGTTAAGGAAACCAGTAGAAGGGCCATCCAACTATTACATGGGATGGGCATCAAGGTGGCGATGATCACCGGGGATAACAGTAGAACTGCCCAAGCTATTGCAAAGGAGGTAGGGATCGATTGGACCCTAGCTGAGGTGCTTCCCCAGGATAAGGCGGATGAAGTGAAGAAACTTCAGGAGGAAGGTAACCTGGTTGCCATGGTAGGGGACGGCATCAACGATGCACCCGCCCTGGCCCAGGCGGATATTGGTATCGCCATTGGTTCGGGGACCGATGTCGCCATAGAGTCGGCGGATATCGTATTGATGAAGAACGATCTTATGGATGTGGTCACCGCTATCCAATTGAGCAAGAGCACCATAAGGAACATTAAGGAGAACCTTTTCTGGGCATTCGCCTACAATACCCTGGGTATCCCAATCGCCATGGGGATCCTGCATATCTTCGGCGGTCCCCTTCTGAACCCTATGTTCGCAGGGGCTGCCATGAGTCTAAGCTCGGTGTCGGTGGTCACCAATGCACTTAGGTTAAAGGGCTTTAAACCAAAGAACTAGGTGACCCATTACCCTATATACTGGGTTACACGGAATGTATTAAAGCAATAGAGAGGGCAGGGAGGTGGCTCCCGCTTAATAATTAAAGAAAGGGTTGGTTTTATGAAAAAGAGGATCAGGATTGATGGGATGAGCTGTGACAACTGTGTTCGCCATGTGACCGTTGCGTTGAAGGATTTGGACGGTGTCAGTGAGGTGGATGTCAGACTGGATAAGAAGCAAGCCATCATTGTTGCTGAGGAAATCCAGGATCAGGATATTATCGATGCCATTGAAGAGGTAGGCTATGAGGTGGTAGGGATCGAGGAAATTTAGTGGGTCCATACTCAGCTGTTTAACCATTGGTTCATGCTTATTAAAAGGTATTAATCCATTGGTACCCTTGGGATGTTGTCTTATAAGCAAAGCGAGAAGTATTCTTAGCGAAAGGACAACTCTTAAGGGTTTTTTGCTGTAAATTGGACTCTTAAGAATCTCAAACTTTCTTTTTTTGGGGCACTATAGTATAGTGGTAAAAGATAGAAGTCTTTCAATATTTAGGGGGTTACTATGAAACTTGAAGTGAGGAATCTCTATAAGAGTTTTTCTGAAACCCAGGTCCTCCATGGCATCTCATTTACGGTGGAAAGCGGAAAGGCCCTTGGGCTTTTAGGTAGGAATGGTGCCGGAAAGACCACCACCATAAGGATTATTATGGATCTTTTCGGGGGTGACCGGGGAGAAATACTATTGGATGGGAAGAAATTTTACGCCAAGGACTATCAAATCGGCTATCTTCCCGAGGAGCGAGGCCTCTATCCCAAGAAGAAGGTATTGGAGCAATTGGTATACCTAGGGCAATTGAGGGGGCTAAAGAAGAGGACTGCCAAGGAAAATGCTCTATACTGGCTGGAACGGCTGGGGGTAGAGGAATATAGGAATAAAAGACTGGAGACCCTATCCAAGGGCAACCAGCAAAAGGTACAATTGGCAGAGACTTTTATATGCAATCCGGAGATCATTATCCTGGATGAACCCTTCAGTGGATTGGATCCTGTGAATGCCCACATCCTAAAGGAGATCATTCGGGAATTGATCCAGGAGGACAAGCTATTGATCTTCTCCAGCCATCAGATGAACTATGTGGAGGAGTTCTGTCAGGAGATCGCATTGATTGACAAGGGAAAGATCGTCCTAACGGGGGATCTGGGAGAGATTAAGAGAAGATGGGGGAAGGATCGGCTGACCATCAGCGAAGCCCACCTTTCACCCAAGGATTTGGAGGGGTTCTTCCGGTCCAAACTATCTAGGATTGCCAGACCCGTAGAGATAAAAAATCATGAGCTTATCATTGAACTACTCCATGGTCGTACTAAAAATGAACTGTTGGCTGCACTAGGGGAGTTGGATCTGGATATTGAGAAGTTCTCCATCTATCAACCAACCCTAGAGGATATCTTTGTAAAGACGGTAGGTGATCAATCATGAGGGGATTTTTTATCGTATTGAAATTTGAGTTTTTTCACTATCTTAAGAACAAGATTTTTTTGGCATCCACCATAATTATTTGCCTGCTAATAGCCATCGCTGTTTCTATCCCTACTATTAAAGACCAATTCTTTGGTGCAGAGTTTTCGGAAGGTGAAGGAGAGGTTGGGGGTGAAGAAGAGTACTATGGCTATATACTGGATGGGGAGGGACATATCCCAATAGAGGATGTAAAGGCGAACTTCGTATTGGGCGAGCTTATCCAGTTTGAAAACATCCAAGATTTGGAGGAAGGGATAAATTCAAGAGAGATAGAGGCAGGATTCATCATCCAATCTCCAACCCAATACCAGTATGTTATACGGAACAATGAGATGATGGATTCCACCCGATTTGTCTTTGAGGAGGCATTGATCAGGGCCCACCGGGCACTGGGTTTTAAGGAATTGGGAATCTCCTATGGAGAGGTAGAACACCTTATAGATGTTCCCATCCAATCGGACACTAAGATCTTGGGTAAGGATAGTGCTAGTAACTACCCATATACCTATATATTGGTATTCGTCCTGTACTTTATTATCGTGATCTATGGGCAGATGATTGCTACCTCCATTGCCAGTGAAAAGAACAGTCGTGCTATGGAGGTATTGATTACAAGTACCGATAGCAGCAACCTGATCTTCGGAAAGGTACTGGGTGGTGCCTTGGCAGGTGCCCTACAGGTATGTATCATCCTTACAACGGCATTGATCTCCTATGATTTAAATGCCCAAGCCTGGGATCATAGTTTGGATTTCTTATTTGAAATTCCAGGAAGTGTATTGGCATACTTTGCTGTTTTTGGGGTCCTTGGATATCTATTCTACGCCTTTATCTATGGAGCCCTTGGCGCCTTGGTCTCGAGAACCGAGGATGTAAACACCAGCTCTACCCCCATCACAATCATGTTTATCGCGGTATTTGCTGTTGCTGTTATAGGTATGTACAATACCGAGGGTCTACTGCTAAAAATCACCTCCTTTATACCCTTTAGTTCCTTTATGTCCATGTTCGTAAGGGTATCCATGGGTACGGTATCAACCCTAGAGATCATTCTCTCATTGGGGATACTAATATTTTCAACCCTCTTTGTAGGAGTTGTGGCGTCCATGATCTATCGGCTGGGAACCCTAATGTATGGGAATCCCATTAAGCTAGGGAATGCCATAAAACTACTGAGGGCGAAGTAAAAGGAAAACCCTTGAGGTATGGTTCTTTGTGCAAAGTGCATCCCCAAGGGTTTTTTGTAATAAAAATCACTTCTTATGTGATTTCTGTGTTTTCGGTATCTATTAATTCATTTTCTGTTGCCGCTACCACCACAGATGCGGAGATATCCCCAACCACATTGATACATGTTCTTGCCATATCCAGTATTCGATCAATACCAGCAATGAGTGCGATACCCTCTAAAGGTAGATTGACCGATTGTAGCACCATGGTCAGCATGATCAAGCCGGCTCCAGGGACGCCTGCAGTGCCGATGGAAGCTAGGGTAGCGGTTAGTACAATGGTCAACTGCTGTGCGATGGTTAGCTCGATCGCGTATACCTGGGCGATAAATAGCGCACACACCCCTTGGTATAG
>FZPS01000197.1_pt145 | contig 45231 bp, 40 predicted proteins | sample 1817821 | NCBI WGS metagenome assembly FZPS01 (sample SAMEA104158645, study PRJEB21678) | metagenome | place: Germany | collected 2015-04-21 | reverse complement strand
TTTCCTCTTCAAAATACATCTCTCCCCTTAAATTTAATATGTAATTTAAAACTTCTAATAATAAAACTCCCTTTTTTTACATAAGATTCACTAAGGAAATATTATAACATAAAAAAATTCCCAATACAATATTTGTTATTGCATTGAGAAAATTTTAATTTATCGTAGAAAAAAGAAAATTATATTTTTATCTACTGTCCTTTAAACTTTCTTGAAGCTTCAAGCATTTCTTCTGCATGCTTTAACGTTATCTCTGAAATATTTTCCCCGCCTATAATTCTTGCTATCTCTTTTTTAACTCCATCCCCCTCTAGCCTTGTTACATTTGTTTTAGTCTTCTGCTTTTCAGTAATTTTTTCAATATAATAATTATAATCAGCCATACAAGCTATTTGAGCTAAGTGGGTAACAGAAATCACCTGATGGTTTTTTGATATAAAAGAAAGTCTCTCCCCCACCCTTTGGGCTGCCTTTCCGCTTATACCAATGTCAATTTCATCAAATATCAAAGTTGGAATTTCATCCACATTTGCAAGAATTGTTTTTATAGCAAGCATAATTCTTGACATTTCTCCTCCTGAAGCTATCTTAGACAGAGGTTTTAAAGGTTCCCCCGGATTTGTAGAAATCAAAAACTCAACCTTGTCCAATCCATTTTGTTTATAGTTTATTTCATCTTTATTCTCTCTTTCATCAAACTCAATTTTAACTTGAAATTTTGCATTTTTCATTTCAAGAACATCTAGTTCACTGCATATTTTATCCTCAATGAGCTTTGCTGCTTTTTTTCTCTCATTATTCATTTCCTTTGCTAAATTATATAAAATTTCATTTTCCCTTTCTAAATCAGCATTTAGTTTTTTTAATATTTCTCCATTATTAATAATTTCATCCAATTGTTTTTGGGCACCTTCCATAAAGTCTAATATCTCCTCTATGGAATTTCCGTATTTCTTTTTAAGTCTGTATATAACACCTAACCGCTCTTCAATTTGTTCTAGTGCATTTGCATCAAATTCAATACCATCTCTTTTTGCCCTGACTTCAGAAACAATATCTTCAAGTTCATAAACTACAGATTCAAGCCTTTTTGCTATTTCAGCATATGTTTCATCAAATTCTTTAATTTCATTAATCTCAAAAACAACATCATTTATTCTATCTAAAACTGCCTCCCCAGTTTTGCTTCCTGAACCTAAAATTTCATAAGCATTTGAAAAAACTTTAACTATTTTCTCTGAATTTAGAAGTATTTCCTTTTCTTTTTCAAGCTGCTGCTCTTCATCTATCTTTAGATCTGCACTTTGAATTTCATCTATCTGATATTTTAAAAGATCTATTTTTCTCTCTCTTTCTCCACCATTTCCCATAAGTTCAAAAATTTTCTTTTTAATCTTTTTATAGCTGTCCAAATGAACTGCATATTCCTCCTTTAGTTTATGCATTTTCTCACCAGCAAAAGAATCCAATAAATCAATATGGCTGTCACTTCGCAATAGAGATTGATTATCATGCTGCCCATGAACATCAATTAATCTTTCTCCAAAATTTTTAAGCATTGAAACTGTTGATATCTTCCCATTAATTCTACAAGTATTCTTTCCTGACCTGGTAAACTCCCTGGATATTACCAAAACACCATCTTCTTCCGGCTCAATCCCATAACACTGGTACAAATCAGACAAGTGCCTTTCTTCCACTTCAAAAACCGCTTCAACCACCGCCTTGTCTTCTCCTGTTCTTATTAAATCTTTTGAAAGTCTTTGTCCAGTAATTGCATTAATTGAATCAATGATAATAGATTTACCCGCCCCAGTTTCACCGGTTAATACATTAAGTCCATGGTCTAGTTCAATGCTTAACTTATCTATTATAGCAATATTTTTAATTTCTAATTGTCGAAGCATAGCAATACCTCACTTTGCAACAAAATAATGAAATAGTTTATTCTATTTATCATCTGAGTTTATTTTGGCAAGCTTTGCAAATCTATCTACAAGCTCTTCTGCTATTTTTTCAGCTCTGCATACAATCATTATTGTATCATCCCCTGCTATAGTCCCCACTATTTCTGTCCATCCTAATGAGTCAATAGCAGCTGCACAAGCCTGCGCCATTCCTGGAAGAGTTTTTACAACCACAATATTATTTGCATAATCACTGGAAACATATGATTTTGAAAATATAGTTATCAGCCTGTTTGAATGTATATTTCCTTCTTTAGAAAAAGTTGCATATTTATATCGGCCATCAGATGTCAAAACTTTAATCAGCCTAAGTTCTTTTATGTCCCTGGATATGGTAGCCTGGGTAACATCCATTCCAGCTTTTTTTAGCCTATCGGCTATTTCGTCCTGGGTTTCTATAACTTCATTTTCTATAATTTCAAGAATTTTAGCCTGTCTATTATACTTCATTTCGCCTCATCTTCTTTCCTCTATCATAAATTTTTCCTCTTAACACTTCCAAAAAATGCCTGGTATTTATCTTTATCATCTTAATGGTTTTTGATGATTCTTTAGTTATTATCAAATCTCCACCTCTTATTTCATAGCCAACTTGCCCGTCAACTGTAACCATTGCATTATGGTCACAATCCTCATCCACTATAATTTTAACTATTTTATCTTTAGTTGCTATAAATGACCTTGAATAAAGAAGATGGGGACAAATTGGCGTAACTATAATAAGTCCCGCATCAGGTTGTACAATGGGACCTCCTGCGGAAAGAGTATACGCCGTTGAACCTGTAGGGGTAGATATTATCAAACCATCCCCTGGAAACATATCCATAAAATTATCATCAACATATGTCCTAAGGTGCAAAATTCTAGACAGAGCACCTCTTGACACAACCACGTCATTTAAGGCAGTGTCCTTGGCAATAACGCTATTATTTCTAATTATTTTAGTTTCTAAAAGCATTCTTTTTTCAATACAATAATCATTATTTACTAACTTTTTTACCGCCATATCAATTTCATTTTTATCAACATCAGCTAAAAAACCTAGGTTTCCAAGATTTATCCCAATAATAGGCACATCTTTTTCTAATATCATTCTGGCAGCCTTTAAAAATGAACCATCTCCCCCTAAACAGACAATAATATCTGACATTTCAATTAAATCTTCTTCACTAAAAGAATTTTCCATAAGTCCTAGTTTGCTAGCAATTTTTTCACATACAATGTATTTTGCTCCATTTGTATTTATACTATCTAAAAGGATTCTTGTATACTTTAAACCCTCATCTTTTTCAACATTTACAACAACGCCAATATTCATAATGTAATACCTCTTAATATTAAATTCATTAATTAATTATATATAATTAATTGGAAAAGTACAACGTTAATATTCATTATTAGTTGTAACTTTTAACTTTTTAGGCTAATTTATCAAATAAAATTATTCAAGATATATGTAATCTGCATACAAATCAATTAATCCTTTTTCATTAGAAGAAACATAAAACTCAATACCTATACTTTTCACATCACCTAAATTAGGTACCTCTGATAAATCTAGTTTTAAAATAGTTTTATTAGAAGAACTAATATTTTTAAAATCAGAATTAGTCCACTCCCAATTATCCCCTGTTCTTATAAAAAGTCTAGCCTTAATTTTCCCTTCAAAGAGTTTAGATTTTTCTTCTTTTACCACAGCACATAAGGTTTTTTGACCTGTAAAATCTAAATCACATATGTTAAATATAATTATTCTCGATTTATTCCAAACATTTACTCTACTTCTCAAGGAATAATCTCCAGAAGCTGCCCATTCTGCTGTTACGCTGAGATTTGGACCATACCATTTATTTTGATGACCATTTTCCCAGTCCTCCAAAACTCTTATTGTATCTTTAATTGGCGTCCGGGCAGGCGTTGACCTTGGTCTCCTTTGTGGCCTCTGGGTAGGTGTTGGTCTTGGTCTCCTTTGTGACGGCCATTCAAAAATTTGGGGTATTGGCGTTGCCACTGGTGTCTTTTGCGCCTGTTCTAATTTTGGCGTTGCCACTGGTGTCTTTTGTGGCTGTTCTAATTTTGGCGTTGCCACCGGTGTCTTTTGTGGCTGTTCTAATTTTGGTGTTACCACCGGTGTCTTTTGTACCTGTTCCATTTCTGGCGTTACCTCTGCCATAGGCGTATCTTGCACCTGCTCCATTTCTGGCGTTACCTCTGCCATAGGCGTATCTTGTACCTGTTCCATTTCTGCCTCTGCCATAGGCGTTTCTTGCACCTGTTCCATTTCTGGCGTTGCCTCTGCCATGAGCGTTTCTTGCACCTGTTCCATTTCTGGCGTTGCCTCTGCCATAGGCGTATCTTGCACCTGTTCCATTTCTGCCTCTGCCATGGGCATTTCTTGCAGTACAAATTCTTGTTCTGACATATCAAATTCAACCAAAGCACATAATCCATCACTATCCTGTATATCCACAACTTCTAATAATTCATATATACTTTTTTCACGAACTACATCAAGGGAAATTTCCAAATCACTTTTTGCTTGTTGATAAATTACATACCTTCCCATAGATATTTTGTTTTCTAATGCTTCATTTCTTATTTTTTCATCAACAATAACAGCTTTAATTGTTATATTTTTCACTTCATTTTTTTCAAGAATTTCATTTAAACTTATTAATTCATCAAGAAACTTTTTTTCTTTTGCCTCATAATTGTTTTTGCCATCAAAGGCAGCAGCAATAAAAACTATAGTTTCGTCCTCAGGAAAAACCAGTTGATTTTTATAGTTATTTAGAATTGATTTTAAGACATCTACAAAAGAAATCCTTTTTAGTTTTAAACCTTCAACAAACTGTCCAGCATCCTCATTTAACAAATCTATACTGTCTACCATTCCACTCTTATCTACAGTAAAAGAAAAACTAGGATTTATATCAACATCTATATATGTATATTCTTTTTTATTAAACACCGTGAAAAATTGCATTAAAACAAAAATTAATACAAAAGAAGCCGAAATTGCAATAGCATTAAAAAGTTTTTTTGATTTCTTCTTTTCAAAATAACTCACTTTTTCACTAGTTTGAAATTCTTTGTCAATTGCTGACTGGGAATCAACTACAAACTCACTTAAATTAACAGGAGTATTAAAGCCCTCCATTATTATGTCTTTAGCCAAAAAATAAATCTTTTCTCCAATATTAACTTTTTTTCTCAGTTTAATCCGCACAACTTCAAAATCTTTTGTCATTACTATTGCTTCATTGCCTATTATTTTAATTATTTTTCCGCTGTACTCCATGCAGTCACCTTCTTCTTACACAAAACATTAAAAACTTTATCTTATAAAATTCAAATTCATTTATAAAGTATTATAAATAAACTTTATTCATCTAGAAATCATCAATGTTTTCAAGAATATATCTTTTTAAAATAACATAGTCATTAGAATTAATTATACCATCTTTATTTACATCTGCAGCAAGCTTCCCAATGCTATTTGCAAATTCAGTAAAAATACCCAAAACATATCTGCGTATTAATGTATAATCAATAGAGTTTATAAATCCATCTTGATTTACATCTCCATAATTTATAAAACCATCCAGATTAATAACTTCTATTGCATCAGAAATAACATCATTAGGCAAAATGAAGGAAGTTACATTTTTGGTACCTCCTAAAACAAATATGTTGTTTTTTGAAATATCCAGCTTGATTCCTTTTCTCCTCATAAGATTTAATCCAGTATTATACCACTTATCAGTTTTAGAATGATAATACATAACTATACTATCGTTATTATATCTTACAACAGCATATATTTTATCATTTAATGCTATTACATTCAAAGGGCTGTAGTTTTTTGATAAAGGCAGTTTCTCTTTCCATTCTTTAGTTGTTAAATTGTAAGACATATTTACATTATCAACCTGAAATCCTCCAGCACCTTCCCCTATTGCTCTTAATAAATCTCTTCCTTTCTTTCCTCCTATAAAATAAATTTCTTCATCTAAAACAACTGTGTAAAAATAGAGCATGTTAGACTCTTTTTCCAATATGGTTGTTATAGTGTTGTGGGAAGGATTATATTTTTGAATTCTAATTATTTTATTATCTTCTTTAGTATTACCATCTGTGTTATCTTCTGTATCATTTTCAGCTTCTACCTCATTGTGTTCAATAATATAAATTTCTTTATTAAAAGCTACTATATCCCGAAGGCTTTCACAATTAACATCTGTCAAAAAAAGCCATGTATCTGTCGCTGGATTATATTTCTCAATAATCCATTTGGTTTCTTTATTATCTTCAGCATTATCTTCAGCATCATTCTCAATGCTACCTTCAGCATCCTCTTCAACAATTTTTCTCATTGTATATATTTCTCCATCAAACTGAGCAACATAAACAGTGCTTACTGTTTTCCCAGATAATTCAGATTTTAAATTCCATATATCTTCATCAGGATTATACTCATATAATGTGCTAAGATAACCTCCAGAAGATTTATGGCTTACAACTGCATATATTGTGTCATTTAATGAAACTGTACGAAAATATTGTTCATAAAATGGCATAGTCCTGTTTAGGAAACACCCTGAATTATTTAAAGTGCTTTTTTCAATTTTTACAGGACCAAAAGTTACAGATTCATTGTAAAATTTATAGGGCATATTCTCCTGATAAATATATTCTTTTCCATTATGCAAGTCTATAAATTTAAGTTCTTTTAACACCCCATCATTTCCAGCACCTTCATCAATAATGCTAAAATACCAATTTCCCTCTTTATTATCATACCTTTCATATAAATGAGTAAGGTCAAAAACAAAAGTTGCATCACACTCATTTTCGGTGCCATCAAACCCCATTTTTTCAATAAAAGTAACAGAATATTTATTTACTGCATCTGGGTCCCAAAAAGATACAGGATAATGTGTATCAGAATTTGAAAATCCAAACATTTTTTTAATATTGTATCTATTAGAAGTACTCATTGTATATTCAACCAAAAACTTTGGTGTATAATTGGTTTTTGGAGTTATCCAGTAGGCATAATTATTATATCTCCAAACATACTGCCTCTCTGGTACAGGAGGGCTGTCTTCAACAGCTGAAACTTTATTTAGTGCATCATATGCCAACCACACAAAGCCTTGATTGGAATACCATGTAAAGTCAGTATTACTAAACTCTTGAACATCTTCTGTTCCCCATGAATTAGCAACTTTAAAAGCTCCTTTTTCACCTGCATCAACTGTGCCATTACCATTTATATCAACCCATATATTGTCATTGTAACCCACTAAAGTCATAACATGACCATCTACAGACATACTGGATTTTCCATTAACATATGCTATATACTCACCTTCAAAAGGATCATCATAACTAGTTGACGGGTCATTTCCAACAGTGGTGAATTTCCATCCTGTAATATTTGTCTCAAATACCAAAACATGTCCATTGCTTAAAAATTGCTTAACATTAGCCAAGCTTTCACTTTCAGGACTTTTTACTGGTGTATCCGGATCATTTTCATCCCAAACCTCTAAATACCCATAGTCTTCAATCCGATAATTAAGGGCATTTCTCCAAATTTCTGCATGGGTAGGCCACTCAAGATAGTTCTTAGGGTCACTTTTATTATTTATATATTCAAATTCATTCCACTTTGCTGCCCCTGAATCCATAAACAGTCTATAAGAATCTATAATTGAAAAGCTAGAATTTCGCCCAGAATTTGTGAGATTAAAAGTCCATTTTGGAGAAAACTTTTTTGTGTTATCTGGATCATTTTTTACATCCCATCCTTTTGTCATGGCAATGGTATATGTAAATTGATAATATGTAGTATTAAAGGCTGAACAAGATCCTAAAGCCCCTTGATCTCCTATGGGTGGGAAATATTTCAAAAAGCTATTGTCTACCGCCGAAGGAAGTGCAGAATCTAAATCTTTCACGTTAAAAGCAGATACTGTACCCCTAGCCTTCCTTTCATCTTCTAATCTCTTTATCGCTAAATCATTAGGGGCAACTTTTTGTATAGTTGATACATTATTCTTTATCCACTCATAATCTTCTATTTCCATACCAATATAACCTGGTATAAACTCACGTAAACCAGATTTATCTTCATGAGCATCAGTTAAACTAAAAACAGAGGATTTGTTTTGTACAAAAATAAAAGATAAAAACACAAAAAGTACTAAAGATTTTTTTATGATTTTGTACAACATTTATCATCACAACCCCCTAATAAAAATAAAATGCCTTCGTTAAACAATATAGTGTTTATATATATTTATTGCTAATTTATAACTTAAATCTTTTTTGGTATATATTTAAAAATTTATTAATTATCTAATTATTGTTTAAAACCATGTCCTTCCCTAAAGAATATAAAAGCCTTACATCCATTTTTAATGCCTCAGAAACCAACCATTCCCCAGCCCCAACTGGATTATTCACATCTGGAATAGGAAATTCAGTGTTAAAAATCTCAAAAACTTCATATTCCAGTTCTTCAAAATCCCTGTCACTTAGCCCTACTTCTTTTTCCAAATTAAAAAATTTAATAAAATCAGCCCTTCTTTTCTTATATATATCCATAAGCAAGTTTTTTAATGTTACATGTATATAATTTTCTGCTATATTAACAAGAAATGAAGACTGATTGTCTATATCATAAAATTCATCTTCATCATTTAATGTTATTTCAAAATCACATAAAAAGTCTTCAAGATCTTCATATTGATTAATGTCGTAATTCCCTTTCTTTTCTATTTCAGCATTACTGTCATTATATTCGTACTTTTTCTCAAATAATACTATACGTACAAAACTTTCTGCTACATCCTTTATAAACATATCCATATTTTCTTTTACTCTTTTTTTAAATTTGAAATATATCCATTCATAATTTATAACAGATTTTAATTTATTTTTTATATATTCCATATCTTTTTCTTCTAAAATATCCCTTAAATCCTCTGTTTTTAAATAAACTCTTATTATAAACATGGGATTATTATCAATAAGCTCTAATATAGCATCCCTTAGTTCATAACTTTCAATTGTATTATCAATTATTTTTTTTTGTATTTCTTCTGGAAATTGCCTCAAAAGGCTGCTTCTCATATTATAAAAACTCTCCCTTAATTAGTTTTATAATTTACTTAAACAGACAACATATAAATTATTCCATACTCTTAAATATTATAACATATTTTTTTAAAATAATCATTGTTTCCACACTATCTTGACAAAAAAAAACTTTATTATATAATTATACATAATTATAATTAACCAAAATCAAATAAAAATTCATTTTTAAAGCATTGTAACGGAGGTTTCACTATCATATTAAAAGTGAAAAATTACTTAATAAAACGGGAGATTGCACATGAAAACTTCTAAACTTATCATAATCATTAATGTCATCATTCTTATTTTATGTATACCGGGCTTTATAATTTTAAATAACTACTTATCTAAAGATAATTCAGGCATCAAAGAACCTGAAGTCACTCTTTTGCCAGGTAATAACATTAAAGGTGATAATAATCAATCTCAGAAGGATAAAATAAATGAAAATGAATTTGAAGAGGGCGTGGATGAAGTTGAAGACGAGGACCAAGAAGAGGATAATGAAATTGAAGTTGAAATTGTGCCAGAAGCCCTTCCTTCAAATCACAACTTTACATGGGATGTATTAAAAGACAGTGCAATACTTGAAAACTACACAAGCAATGAGTTCATTAAATTTCCTTCTTACGAAAAGTACAATGAAATTAAAGGTGTAACAACCTTTAGAGGAAATAATTACAGAAACTCTGCAAGCTATGGATATGCAGATGTAACTGAAGAAAAACTTGAAAAAGTATGGGGTATAAATATAGGACATTTAGATTCGTGGACAGGTGTAGGCTGGAATGGTCAGCCAGCCATCGTTAACTGGGACGAAAATTTAAGAAAAAAAATGAACTTATACCAGGAGAAAAAGAATATAGACAATTTAAAAGAAGTTATATATGGTACTTTAGACGGCAAAATATACTTTTTAGACTTAGAAGATGGCTCATATACCAGAGACCCAATAAATGTCGGTATACCTATAAAGGGAAGCGTAACAGTTGACCCTAGAGGCTACCCTCTTTTGTACTCAGGTCAGGGCATTGATGTAGTAAATGGTAAAAGAGTCAGTATAGGGTTTAGAATATTTAGTCTTATAGATCAAAAACTCCTTTATTTCCTAGACGGCATAGACACCACATCCTACAGATTATGGGGTGCTTTTGATTCAAATCCTCTTATTCATAAAGAATCTGACACTTTATTTGAATGTGGTGAAAATGGTTTTCTTTACTCTATTAAGCTAAATACAAATTTTGATGAGGATAATGCTAAAATCTCCATTGAGCCAGATGTAATAAAATACAGATACACTTCCCCTGTAAATAAACGCCTTGGAATAGAAAGCTCCATTGCTGCATATAAAAATTACGGATATTTTGTAGATAATAGCGGCACTTTTACATGTATTGATTTAAACACCCTAACTCCAGTATGGATAAGAAATGTAACTGATGATACTGATAGTACAGCTGCAATAGAAAGTCTAGGTGGTAGCAATGTATTTATTTATACAGCAAATGAAGTGGATATACAAGGTGCAGGTGGATACAGTTATATTCGTAAAATAAATGCCTTATCAGGAGAATTAATTTGGGAAAAAAAATATAAATGTATTTACAATCCAGATATTGCCGGCGGAGCCTTAGGTTCTCCTGTTATTGGCAAAAACGATATCAGTAATCTTGTTATTTACACAATAGCAAAGACAGATATGCAAAATAGGGGAAAGTTAATTGCTTTTGATAAAGAAACTGGTGAAGAAGCTTGGGTTTTAGATATGAATTTTTATTCTTGGAGTTCACCGGTAGACGTTTATACCAAAGATGGAAAGTCATATATCATTCAATGTGATTCTGGTGGAAATATGTTTTTAATAGAGGGTTCTACAGGAAAAGTACTTGACCAAATACCTCTTAATGCAAATGTAGAAGGCTCTCCTGCAGTCTATGATGATATGATAGTAGTAGGCACCAGAGGTCAACAAATATGGGGTATAAAAATAAAATAATTTATATAAATAATAACGGGTCTGTTGCACTAATTTCTTAGTACAACAGACCCGTTAATTATCTAATTATCTTAACGTTGGTGCTGACCAATCAACCCATCTTGCTCTGTCAAATGAAAAGTTGCCGTCTGTTTTGTTAATACTTGTGTTAGCACTATTATCATCAAGTAAGAACTTTTGGATAAATGCTCTTAATTCAGGTATCTGAGCGTCAGGGAATGCACAGTGCATATGTCCTCCTATCTGTGAAAAGCCCATATTATCTTTTACACCAAGTGATTCATATATCATACGTGCAGCTTGGGAAGATGTATAACAACTTACATTACCCAACCATTCCATTCCTGTATTTTCAACTACAAGTAATCCTCTAGGTGCACACATACCTAATATCATATGCTGATCCACAGGCAGTTTGTTTGTTTGATTGACAAACTGATCAATGGATTTAGATAGCCAAGGCTGTTCTGTAATAATATGTGATAATGTCTGAACATTCTGCCCTGAAGATTTCTGTGCTTCTGCAACACGCCAGCTTGATGTTCCTCCACAACCAGATTCCTGTGGTATTGTAAGAGCAATTCTTTCATCAAAAGCTCCTGCAGCAAGTGCACCTTTACCATAACGGGACCCCCCTGTTACAGCTATTTTTGCAGCATCAATATTTGCACTTGGAGTCACTTCAAGGGCATCTATAAGACGGCTTGCACCCCAAGCCCATGCCATTAATGCACCAGCTGAATGACCGCTGCCATATAAATCATAAAACTTACCTTTACCCCTTGTATGCATACCAGATTGCTGTGCAATTTCATCAACAGGTAAAGTAATTAGTGCAACTCCCATATCCCTTATTACACTGGTATTAAGAGTATTCATTCCCATTCCAATCATTGCAGGATAAGGTGCCTTTCCTTTACTTGGATACTGAATTGTACAATCAAAGGATATTGTTTTACCCTTATCTTTTACAGTTACAGTTATTCTTCCATTTCCAACTGAACCTGTTACAGATTCTGGTGCAGAAGGTTTTTCACCATATACATATTTTTGAGCTAAAGCACTAATTTCTGCACGTCTTAATGCCCAGTCATTCATACTTGTCACTTTTGAACCATCAATAAAGGTAAAGGGATCAGGAAGTTTTTGATTGCTCTTTAGTTGTGAAAAAGATGGTACACTAATATTATCTGTAGGCACTGTTGTTTCACCTGAACCTGCTGGTGGTGTTGGTGGTATTGTTGGTGGTACTGTTGGTGGTGGTGTTGGCTGCATACTTTCTACTGGAAATTTATCAATAACTTCTAATATATATCTGCTAAGCAATGTTGCATCAGTAGAGTTAATAATTCCATCTCCATTTAAATCAGCAGCATCAACTTTTGGTATAGAAGTTAAAATTTCTAGTATATATCTACTAAGTAATGATGCATCCATAGAATTAACAACTCCATCTCCATTTAAATCACCATATTTTACATTTGGCTGTGAAGTAGGCGGTGTTGTTGGTGGTGTTGTTGGATCAGGTAAACTTCCACCAATAACAATTTTATTAGTATGTACATCGGCAGAACCACTGCTTTGATATCCCTCTACTGTAGTAGCAACTTCATACATTTTACCCATTTTCATACCCATTCTTTCCCACTCTTCAAAGTGCTTGGTAACTGATACAGTTCCACTGGTTTTTTTAGAAGTTCTTACACTCCAATACTGTTGAAAAGTTGCAGTCCCTTTAATGGAAGGTTGTTGAACCCTTGTGGTTTCATATATGTCATATGTACCCCCGTCGACGGTAATCTTGCCCTTTGACTGTGCTCCTGGAGGTCTCCAGCTTCCCCAACTCTCAACTATGTAGTATTCTACAAGAGGATCAACTGTCCACCCATAGATACACAAATATGAGTTTCCATTTGGATTGTAGTCAGCGCCGTAATTTATCACTATATTTCCAATTTGCTTATGTGTCTTAGTTTCATCAAATTTACGACCTTTACGAAATAATATGTTATTGATATTACTCCATTGACAACTAAATGCTCCCCCATCCTTAAGAACCATTGTTCCTGTTCCTGAGTCCCTCCAGAATTCATAGTCATAGCCCCCATGAGTCCCCATGTCATTAGAAGTAATTGTCCTCGCCTGTACTTTTTGCATTGGAAATACAAAAGAAGTCAATACTAGTGCAAATAACAGCATAACAGTACAGATTTTTTTAATTGTTCTTGGTGTTTTCATGTGAATTTTCCCCCTCAATATAATATTGTTATTTTAATGAAACATATTGCACAATACATTACAAAATATACCATGCCCTATGTTTGTTTCAGAATAGTTTTAATTTGTTTTTATAAAATAGATATTCAAAAATTAACACTTGAAATTTAACATTTTCTATTATTTAAAAATAGCATGCTTACTTTAATTTTAATATGTAAATAAGAAATTGTACAATACCCCTCCATGGCTTAAAACCCAGATTACAAGCAGGTTTGCACAGAAAGGTCATGATATTTATATAAAAAGATGAAATATTTACATAATATAATAAAATCTTTATATTTTAAAATAAAAAATTATAAAAAAACCCATGTATTCTATATAAAAGGTGGGAGAATACATGGGAATGTTTAGGGGAGTAAACTATAATAAACTATTATTATTTGATTCAAAATATATATCGTATCGGTTTTAAAATAACATTAGCTCTTTTTTAAAAATTTTTTAAAAATTATTGCCACACTCTGCCAAACCTAGAATTTACGTAATCACAACAATAGAACTTATAACATATTATAATATATAGAAAGCTAATCTAAGTACAAATAAGAGAGGATGATTTATATATGGCTACTACTTTGTTTAAGCTGGTAATGGACGCAACAACCACCACAGATACAAATCCTGAAGTTGAAAAATATTTTTACAATTTAGAAGAAGTGGATAGAGACAGTGGCATTATTACCATTCCATACAATAAGTTTTTTGACGATGTGGGAAATTCACTAACTACAAACCTTACAACTGTAGCATCAAACAATGGTTATTACCTTTTGTTTGTCAATGGTGTTTTACAACAGTCCAGCCTATTTACAGTAAGTTCTGAAGGCTCTACACTTGAAATAACAAATGCTTCTTCAGTTCCAGTTAGTGCACCTATTAACCTTATTGTAAATAATTTTGCTCCTACTTCAGATACCATTATAACATCATAAGATATGAGTTTTTTAAATAAAGCTTATTAATACACTAAAAAATTCAATATTTGTAGCTTTAGGTGTACCCCCACCTAAGCTTTTTTTTTTTTTTATAACTATTCTTCTTTAAAATTATCCATTAAAAGCTTTGCTTTATCTTCACTTTTAAGCCACAAAAAATCTTCTTTTATCATATTTACAATTTGATACTGGCTATGAGAAAGACTTATATTCCCTGTTTTCTCTCCTGTTAAAACCTGATGAATCAAATTATATAAAGAAATTAAATTATCATCTATTTTTTTTATACTAAAAAGAAGACTTTTTGCTTCCTCCCACTTGTTTTTAGTCCAAAGGATCTCCACCCTTTGAAGTAACATATAATTATAATAAACACTGTCTTTTTTAAGTAAATTCAAATATTTTAATGCCTCTTCTTCTTTTTTTAGCATTGTATAGCAAATAAATTTAATGCTGTTTATTTTGTTAGTAAAATTTTTATAAACCTCTAAACATTTTGCATATTCTAAAGCCTTTTCATATTTACGCTTTTCTAAAAGGCTATTAATTACACCCATTAAAATATTACCTTTTAGTTCAATAAGGTCCGAGTAAAAAGGAAAATACCCTATACCCTTTTTAATTACATCTAAAGCTTCCTTTTCCTCTTTTATATTTATAAGACTTAAGCTAAAGCATTTATATAAATGGGGTGCAAAAAGGTTTTCAAGGTTTATATTTTTTATAGACTTTTTAAAAAACTCGCAGCTTTTTTTATAAAGCTTCCTGTTCATTAAGTATATGCCATAAACATATGCAATGTATGCATCATCAGGATTTTCTCTTACTTCCAACTCAAGAAGGAATTTTTCATCCTCCCTTTTAATATTTTTACTGCTAATTTTTATACCTGAATGCTTTACAAAATGTAAACCCTCATCTGTAATTCTTTCAAATACCCTGTGTTTATACCTGTATTCTTTTCTATTTCTAAAAAGGCGTACCGATTCTGTTAAAGGTAAAATTTCCTCCAAATTGTCAATATCTACAAAATATCCTTCAGCATTTGGATTACTTAAAAGCTCATCTAACTTCTTCTTACTTACTTTTTCTAGTTCTTCATATGGATTAATAAAAAAAACCCACCTTCCCTTTGCTTTATCCAAACAAAAGTTTTTAGCTTCGCTGTAGCTGTCATTCCATTTAATTTTATAAATATTTACTTTAGCATCTTTTGGTATATCCAAAAGTTCCTCATCATAACAAGTATTCAAAATTATTATTTCATCTGCAATATCCTTTACGCTATGTATACATTTTAAAATACAATCTTCTATTTTTCTTACAACAATGCATACACTTAAATATTTTTTATTCATACAAAAGCTGCTCCTTTATATCAACTTTATATAAATGCTCCTCTAAATCCCTCAAATTTCGCTGGGCAAAACCTATTTATACTGGGTTTATCTAAATTAACACATATCTAAATAAATACCATCTAAAATTTCTGCCACATTTTCAAAAGAAACCAAAACGCTCTGACACACAACACCTAGATGATAAAAAAAATCATACTGCAGCTTAAATATTTCTTTTGTTTTTTCTTTAGAATCAATAATCCCCAATTTATTCATAAGATAATAATATACAAATATCACCTGCTGACAAAAATATCTAGAAACTCCATCTTCCACAAACATCTGATAGGCTTTTATATTTTTTTGATAAACTTCTTCTAAGGACATTCTGTGTTTTAAATAATCCTCTTCATTACATATCCTAATCATCTTATTACAATCAAACTTCCCTTCAACTGCCCTCTTTTTTAATTTTTTAAATAGCTGTATATGTCTATCTACATCTTCTTTTAGATTTTCTAATTTATCCTTTCTCTGTCTAAGTGAAATATCTTTTTTGTTTTCATTTATCACTTGGAAAACTCTCTTTTCTATTTTTTTATTACAGTACTCATCAATGACTTCTGAAAGTTTTTTAAAAACAGTTCCTTTTATTTTTGCCCCTCCCTCTGTAGCATCTATTACTGTTTTATCAGGGTAGGAGACTATTTTTTCCTCTAAACCTTTTTTAAAATCAATCCACAGTTGATTTGATGGAACTTTTTCTCCATCATTTCCTTTCACATAGATAACAGTTTTAGACTCTAATATCTTACGTGCCCTCTTTCCCTTTTCCTCTAAATACACTGAACCTTTGCTATGGGTTACGCCTTTATCTCCATAGGCATAATCCTGACCTACAAATATAATTGGATTTCCACCAAAAAAAACAGCTAATTCAAAAGCCATGTGAGAAACATTTGCACCTGCATCTAATGAACTTCCATCTCCAATCTGACTATTTATCCAGCTGCTTATGGCCTCTTTTTTTCTAAATACCGGAATTTTTGCTCCTAAAAAGGAAGGAAATACATTCTTGTCAACAAGCCCTAAGGCTAAAAGTGCCATGTCTTTTTGATGCTCTACATCTTTAAAATGATACTCATAAGTGTATTTTGTCCTCTCTAAAATAGCCATTACATCAATTTTTATATTATTTTTTATTAAAGGTATCACAGAAGACTCTGCACATATAATAACACCCTTATCTTGGATTCTTTTTAACTGGGTGATATTTTTATCAAGGGACGGACCATTTGCAACGATAAAAATAGGAAAATCTTTAAAACATCCTTTAAGACAGCTAAGGTATGGGTTTTGTAGCACTGTCTTTACATTATGCATAAAATTAGTAAACCCAATTAAATTATCCTTGTGATCGTTTCCCACATAAAACACCAATAAAGCCATTTGAGAAAAAACATACTTGTGAACTTTTAAATATTTATTCTTAAAATTTCTTTTAGCACTGTGGGTAAATGCTAAAGAAGGATTTGTACACATTGTAAGGACAATACTATAAAATACTCCTTCTAAAGCTTTTTTAAAATCTCTTTCTTCACCTATTAAAAAAACCACTCTTTGGTTTTTTATAATAGGTTCTAAATCAAAATAATAAAGCATTGCCGAAAAAAGATAAATATTTTCTTCAAATACCAAAACCAGTGTATGAGGCTGCTTTCTAGATAATACTTCAAAAAGGGAATATCCAAAACCTGTTCCGTATAAAAAAATAGCACCTGCACCCTTTTTTTCTATTTCATCATACCAGCCCTTTGCTTCTTGTATAGGCTTTTCACTAGTTATTTTAAAACTGTTTCCATTGTCATGATACCAGCATACAGGGTATCCCTTTTCATTGTACCTCACCTCAACCTTTTCCCACAGCTTCTCTTTATCTACTTTTAGCACAGTGTTTTGAATATATGGTGGTAATAATTTTATATTTTTTTCAAAAAAAATTTCTCTTTCATTTTCTTTAGCTATAATCATAAAACACCCCCCTCAAATTCTTCTTTTATAACAGGGTATAGGGAAAATTCCAGTTCATCTGCTATAGATGTAATATCATTATTTTTAATACTTAAATGAATTCTTTTTAAAATGGACATAATTGTGTCTCTTTTTTTTAAATAAACACATGCTTTTTCTAAAGTATCCATACTTTCTAAAAAACATTTAAGACCTTCACTGTCCCTCCCTTTTCTAAAAAAATCAACTGTTTTTTCTATTGATTTTATAAATACATCAATTTGTTTTTTTTCATCTCCCATAAATCTTAAACCCACCTTTTAAAACATTAAATCTTTCCACCCGTCATGCTGATAATTTTCAATATTTTTTAATGTATAATAGACAGCCCCCTTCATTCTTGCATCTAAAAAACTTACACATTCATCTTTTAGTTTAATATCTTCCTCAGTCCAAATTATATTATTTAAATTTTTTACCTCATCCTTTATTTTTTTTATTATTTCTTTTAGATTTAAAATATCCAGCCTTTTTCTTAAAAGCTTTATAAGCTCACTTTGCAATTTATTATAGCTTTCCTCCACTTTAAATTCATTCCTTTCCCCATGCTAAATAAACTAAAACCTGCTTACCAAATGCTAAATCCCCCGTCCACAACAATGCTTTGCCCCGTAACATAACTTGAAGCGTCTGATGCAAGATAAATTAAAGCTCCTACCATTTCATCAGGATATCCCATTCTTCCTAAGGGGACTTTATGGGAGTAATTTTTTACAAAAGTTTCATTTTGTCCGCTTTCATTTCCTCCTAAAATCAAAGTATTAACCCTTATTTTTTTATCCCCCCAGTAGGCGGCCAAATACTTTGTAAGCCCTATAACCGCTGCTTTTGAAACGGTATATACAGCCGGGGTGTTTATATTTTTATTTAAATAAACAGCTCCTTTATAAATCCTCATATCCGGCGCCACCAGCCCGTATATGGATGAAGTCTGGATTATACTTCCGCCTCCACCTTTTTCCATATGCTGCCCCACTTTCTGAGCCACAAGAAACATGCCATCAATATTTACAGACATAACCTTTCTCCAGTTGTCCAGTGAGTACTCTTCAAAGGGTGCAAAAAAGCCTTCCAAATCATCTGTTTTAGTGGCAGCATTATTATGTAAAATATCTATTTTAGGGTACTCTTCTAAAACCCTTTCTACCATGTTATTTACATCTTCTTCCCTTGAAACATCGCATTTAATTCCCAAAGATTTTACTTTATATTTGTAAGAGAGTTCCTTTGAAAAATCTTCTGCCTTTTTTTCATCTAAATCAACCACCACTACATTTGCCCCAAATTCCGCAAGACCTTTGCAAAACTCCTTTCCTAAAAGACCTAAAGCCCCTGTAACAATGGCAGTTTTTCCTTCTAAACTAAATTTATTTTTATAAAATTTTTCCTCCAATACTAAGCCATCCCTTTCTTGTTTAAAATAACACCTTATTTATTTAATAACTCTCTTTTACTTAGCAAAAATTCAACAAACAAAAAGTCCAGTTCATCATCAATATCAACGGAGCGCTCCCTTGGCATAACGTATAAAAAAGTGTCTTTATTTAATACAGTTAAACCACCTTCTAGTAAAAACTCCCTTTTCCATGCATAAACAGAGGCATTCAGCTGATAGCATACCGGGGCATCCTGACGCCTTTGTATTGGTTTTTTAATGGTTTTACAAAGCTTTAGCCCCACCTTTTCATCCATTTCAACCATATTAAAATATGGGGAACAGTTTGGATATGTTCCTGATACCACATTGGAAATGCTGCTTTTTTCAAGAATTTCTACAACATTTTTTATATCCGAAACATGCCTTAATGGGGAAGTTACATCTAAATCCACAATGGTATCAAAAGTATACCCTTCCATCCTTTCAACTTCCAAAAGGCAGTGTACTATTGCAGGAATTTTAGGAGATGTATCTTCTGAAAGCTCTATAGGTCTTTTTATTAAATAGTCAACCTTCCACCCCTTTGCCGTTTCTAAAATTTTTTCACAATCACTGCTTACGGCAATTTTGTCAAAAAGCCCACTGTTTAAAGCACTTTCAATGCTGTAGGCTATGAGGGGTTTTCCTAAAAGGAGGCGGGTATTTTTATTTTCAAGTCCTTTCGACCCGGAACGTGCACAAATTGTACAAAGCCTCTTCACCTTTTTACCCACTCCTTTTTCTTTAATGCTTCTTTTGCATAAAAAACCATATCCAAAATGTTCATACCTTCCTCAAGTGTACACAAACAATGGGTTTCCCCCTTTAAAACCGCCTTATGCTGCATGTAATAGGTGTAGTCCCTGGTAATGTTGTATCTTGTTACTTTTTTGTTTATTTGTATTTTTTGCCCTGTTAAATCTGCTATAATTGTCTTTTTATCTGTAATTACCGTTATTTCCCTCCTTCCAATTTTATCCATATAATTTAAGTTTATTTGCACTACAGGACACTTTTCCGCTGCCATGGTGATACAAAAAACATCTTCACTGTCAATTTTTAAACTGCTGTATTTTCCCCCAATGGCGGTCATTTCACTCCAGTTGCCAAAAAACCATGTACAATAGTCCAGTTCATGGCTTAAGTCAAGTAAAACTCCCCCGCCTTCATTTTTCTTTGCTGAATATGTACAGGTGTAATCCCTTCCCACCCTCCAGTAAGGCAGGTACTGTCCTGCGTATGCCTTGGCAAACAACACCTTTTCATTTTTAATGATTCTGTAAAGCTTTTTAATTATAGGATTAAATCTCAAATTATATCCAACATAGACATTTTTAAAATTCTTTTGGGGGATATTATGTCTTTTTTCAAATAAGGGCTTTTCTACCATAACGGTACCTTTAAAGGAGTTTTCTGAAAGCTCTTTTAATGTGTCATAGTGCTTTGCTGTTTCATTAGCAACTATTACATAATCAGGTCTTTCACTTTTTAAAGCGGTGCTTATAGAATTGTACGTTAAAGGATACTCAACTTTTCTTCTGCTTACAACCGCCACCCTGCAATTTAATTTCTTTAATACATTTACATGCCTTTTTCCAATTGAACCATACCCCACAACAATACAATTCATTTAAAACACCTCATAAACATCCTTTTTTGCCTGGTAAAGACCTCCCTTTGTCCCAATATCTATCCAGTAATCATCCATTTCATATACAGCAATAAAGTCTCCGTTAAAAAGCATTTTTTTTATAAGTTCATCTAAATTATAGTAAGAATTTTTTGGTATATTGTTTATTGCCTCAGCTTCTAAAACGTATATTCCTGCATTAATTAAAGCTTTATGTACAGGTTTTTCTTCAAAGTCCAAAAGCCTTAACCCTTCTTTTTTCATTATGCCATAGGGTATGTTAACGCAGTAGCTTTTGCCCACAACCGTCATTTTTGCACAGTTTTTTTTATGAAAATCCATTAATTTATCATAGGAAAGGGTTGTAAGTACATCTCCGTTTATAACAATAAGCGGAAGATCATCTTTTAAACTTATAAGGCTTAGAGAACCGGCAGTGCCCATCATCTTTTTCTCATGAATATAATTTATATTAACTCCCCATTTAGCACCGTCTTTAAAATAATTTTTTATTTGCTCCCCTTTGTAATTAATTGATATGTAAAAATTATAAAATCCCTGTTTTATAAAGTTATTTAAAATGATTTCAAGTATAGGTTTGTCACCAATTTTAAGCATGGATTTAGAACAACTGTCTGTAAGAGGTTTTAATCTTTTTCCCAATCCTCCTGCCATAATCACAACTAAATTATCTTTTTTTTTTAACTTATTCATTTCCTACCCCCTGTTTTAATAGCATTTCTTACTTTGCAGGAATACCTTTTACTATTATATTTTCAGCAATATTTTTTGTTACTACAGCTCCTGCGCCAACAACAGAATTTCTGCCAATTATTTTTTTATCAGTAAAATTCCCCTGCAGTACACATGCATTTGCACCAATAAAAGCTCCTTCACAAAGCTTCACATTTCCCGAAATATTTGCACCTGGGCAAATTGTCACAAAGTCCTCCATTATACAGTCATGACCTATTGTAGAGTTGTAATAATAGATTCCAAAATTACCCAAACTCACGCTATTAGAAATTTTAACTCCCCCAAATATAACATTACCCTTTTTCTTTTCCACATCTTCTTTTTGCCTATATCCTAATGTGGCAAAAGGATGTATAAGATTTATATATTCAATATCATTAAATCTTTCTTTTATTTTTTTACGCACCTTAGTATCAGCTATTCCAATAATAAATTTATAGTTTTCTTTTGCTAGTAAGTGAACCTCTTTTTCATTTACTATTGGATAATCCCATATGAAGCCGCAAAATTTTGTATCAATAAAAACTATATTTTCAAATTTAAAATTCATTACTATATCCAGTATCTCTTTTGCCAAGCCTCCAGCGCCAAAAATGGCAATTCTCACTCTAAAATCACCTCATCTTTTTTATAATCCCTTGTTGCCCTATTGCCTGTAATTTTCCACAACTCCATAGGCGATATGCCATTTCCCGGTCTTTTCATCATTAGATTTTCATGCATAAAAAACTCCCCTTTTCTAATATCCCGTGCTGCAACAATACTTTTTCTCATAAGCCTAATATTTTCTTCCTCTGACATCATAAGCTTTTTATGGCTTTCTCCAATAGCACTTTCCACCTGACGTATCTCTTTTACCATCTTGCAAAGCTCATGAGGCTCTAGAGAAATTTTGTGGTCAGGTCCTGAAAGTTCTCTGTCAAGGGTTATATGTTTTTCTATAATTTTAGCACCTAAGGCAACTGCTGCTACTGCCACAGCCGTCCCTTCTGTATGATCTGAATATCCTACAGAAACCCTAAAGCATTTTTTTAAAGTTTTTATTGCTTTTAAGTTTATTTCATTAAAGGGTGGAGGATAACTGCTAGTGCAGTGAAGAAGTGCAACATTTTCCTCTAAAAGTTTTTGTCCTTCTTCTGAGTGATAGGCTTTTTTAAAATCACTTTTGGAAAAAACAATGGCATTAGAATATTTTTTGTACCCAAATGCAACAACCCCAAGGGCATTTTCTATCTCCCCAAGTGTAGACATACCCGTTGATATAATAAGTTTTTTGCCTGACATGGCAGCCTTTAGTAGTAGTGGTGCATTTGTAATTTCACCGGATGCAATTTTTATTATTGGTATATTTAACACTTCCACCAAAAAATTAAGGCTTTCCAAATCAAAAGGAGAAGATATAAATTCAATTTTATTCTTTACTGCATATTCCTTTATTTCTAATTGTTCTTCTTTACTTAATTCTAAATTCTTTAGCATTTCCAACTGGCTTTCACTTTTTTCCTTCCTTTGATAAAAAGCTTTATCTGTATAAGGTAAAACCACATGTTCAGCCACATATGTCTGAAATTTTACAGCATCCGCCCCTGCGCTTTTGGCCACATCAATAAGTTCTTTTGCCATATTTACATCTCCATTATGATTAACCCCCACCTCTGCTATAATATAAACTTTGCTTTTATCCATATAAACCAACACCTTTATTTTAAAAATTCTTATCAATATTTCAAAAATCACAAAACACTAAAGATCATAAAAATGTTTTTTTAAAAGTGCTTTATAATCTTTAATTGATTTTATTACTTTTATTATTCTTTTAGAACTTTTTCCATCCCCATATGGATTTTCTGTATCAAAACAGTTCATTACAAATGCTTTTTTTATAGCTTCTAAAATTTCATCTCTTTTAGGGGCACAGTTTATAACCGATGAAGCCATAAGCCTTCCCTTTTGCCTTTCACCTATGTTGACTGTAGGTTTTTTGAAAGAAGGTGCTTCGTAAAGTCCACTTGAAGAATTTCCCATCACAGCATCTACATGTGCCATAACACTTAAATACATTCTCTGACCTAAAGAGTGATAAATATAAGCATTAGAATGATTTTTAACAAACTTTTCCATTAGCTTTATTATCTCTCGTCCTTCCGGGTCAGCGTTAGATTTTGTAAATATAAGTCCAACCTTTTCACCTAAATTATCCAATGCGCTTAAAAGTTCTTTTACATTTTCCCTAGAAGGGATACTATCTAAAGTTTCCGGATGATAAGTAATAAGTAAATTTTTTTTGCGAAATTTTAAATTAAGTGCCTTTTCAAGATTTTCTTTTGATAATACCTTTGTATTTAAAATAATGTCTATGCCCGGGCTTCCCACATTGTAAACATTTTCTTTTTTTTCCCCTAGCTGTACTACCCTTTTGTAGGCCTTTTCATTTGTTACAAAATGCAGGTGAGACATCTTTGTTATGCTATGTCTTATACTTTCATCAAAAGCACCTTCAGTTGTATCCCCTCCCCCTATATGTGCAATGGGGATTTTAGATATAAATGCAGCCTGACACGCCGCCAGTATCTCAAACCGGTCACCTAGTACAACCAATAAATCAGGCTTTAATTCAGAGTAGGCATCTGCAAATCCAATTAATCCAAGTCCCATTGATTTAATAGTTCCTATTGGAGAATCGCTAGAAAGAAGAATTTCAATCTTTTTATCTATATTAAACCCGTCTTTTTCTATCTCTTTAAAAGTCAAACCAAACTCGTGGGATAAGTGCATTCCCGTTGCAATCAGCTGTAAGTGCAAATCTTCATCTTCAGAAATAGCCTTAATTACAGGGTACAAAAGCCCGTATTCTGCCCTGGTGCCTGTAACAACACAAATTTTACTCTTTGACATAGCCTTCTCCTAAATCTTCCCTTATAGATTATACCTGTATGATTTATATAATTTTAAATTTTCCTTATTTGAAAACCAATTTACCGTCTCTTCCAACCCTTTTCTAAATCCTTCTTTACCCCCGTACAAAAGGGTAAAGCCTAAAAGTTTTTTTGCTTTGGAGATATCTGCAACCAATCGCTGTACCTCACTTTTTGAAGGTCTTAAACGCTGTGCATCCTGCACAAATTCAACTTCTTTTCCCATAATTTCTGCAATTATTTTTCCTGTGTCTCCTATGGAAATTTCATAACCACTTCCTATATTAACCACATCTCCCACAGCGTCATCACACATTGCCACCTTAATAAACCCCCAAACAACATCCTTTACATAATTAAAGTCCCGTGTTGGCGTTAGTGCTCCAAGTTTTATTTTATGCACCCCTTCTGCAATTTGCGTTATTATTGTGGGAATAACGGCTCTAGCTGACTGCCTTGGACCGTATGTATTAAAAGGCCTTATTATGGAAACAGGAACATCAAAAGAATTATAAAAAGATAGCGCCATCTGGTCTGCCCCGATTTTTGACGCAGCATAAGGAGACTGGCCATTTAAAGGATGAGTTTCAGAAATAGGCACAAACTTGGCTGTACCATAAACTTCACTGGTGGAAGTGTGGACAATCCGCTCTGTGTTAAGCTCCCTTGCCCCCTCTAAAATGTTCAAAAGTCCTCCTATATTTGTATCCATGTATAATTTTGGTGCTTTATATGAATACGGAACAGATACCAACGCCGCCAAATTAAAGACAACTTGACAGCCTTTCATTGCCCTTTTTACTAAATAAGAATCCCTTATATCTCCTTCAAATATCTCTAAGCTTTTTTTTATTTCTTTTGGAAAATAATCAATCCATCCCCATGAATTAAATGAATTATAGTAAACAAAAGCCCTGACATCATAGCCTTCTAAAACTAAGTTTTCAACCAAGTGAGATCCTATAAATCCATCTGCCCCTGTAACCAGTATTTTTTTATTTTTTAAATTCATTTTATCACTCCAAAACATTGGTATAATAAAATTTTATTTAAGAAAAGCTTTTAATAGAACTGGTAACTTAAAACCATATAAAAACATATAATACATATAATAAGTAAATATATGAATCCAGATACACTTTTAATAAACAAAACACATACATAAACTTGAAATTTATTTTTATACTTTTTTTGGAGTGAAATTTATGTCAACCTTTGAGTCCATTAACTGCTTTCTTACAGATAAAGACGGCAATATATTAAATCCCTATGCACCCGGGGCTATTTTCTACAAAGAACTTTTTTGTCGAAAAATCTGCCCTGAAAAACAAGTGCTTTTAAAATCTGGAAAAACATCCGAAATATATAAGGTTACTGCTCTTGTTAAAGGCTACGTTGCAATTTGGCAAGATGACAAAATTTATTCATTGCCAATACAATTTAGCCAGATTAAACATTTGTATCTTCATGCCCCACCTCCTACCAAGCTATATTTTGAAGTGGAAGATTTTGAATGTAAATTTGATTTTGACTATTTAGAAAATCAAGACCATAAAATTATAATTAAAATAAAAACATTGGTAAAAGCATTATCTAAAGTGGATATTTTAGTTCCTGAAATAAAAACAAATAATTTAAATTTTTCAGACATTAACCTGGTATGCATCAGTGCCGACAGGGTTTTTGACTCTGTATTTTTCAAAAATAAATTCTTACTTAAATGTGACAAAATAAGGCTAAAGGCAGATGTATACCAGTATAATACTTTATCAGACGGGGATAAAAAAATATATACAAATGCTGATGAACTAACAGAGTACGGGAACAAAGGAATTCTAAACCCTCAAAAAGTTTCTTTTTCCAGCCTTTTTGTCAACGGAGTGCTACAGCCTGAAATAAATTATAAAATTAAAGAAGGGCTTTTAACTCTTAATACAAAAAATATACCGATAAAGAATTCTCCTATAATAATACCTTTTGTTACATTTAAAAATATTGATGGTTCCATTATTAAAGGTGTAACCTATCAGTACAACACCCTTTCTAATGGATTAAAAAGAGTATTTACAAACCAAGATGAATTATTTAAATACAGTAATAAAGGGATACTAGATCCTGAAGAAGTGTCTTTTTATAATTTATTTATAAACGGAGTAATGCAGCCTAAAATCAATTATACCCTAAAAAAAGGGCTGCTTATTTTAAAAACCAGGGATATTCCAAAAAAAGATGTTCATATAACTATTGAATTCATAACCATTAAAGATAAAAACAACCGGATTTTAAAAGCTCATTCATATGAGTATAATGCCTTTTCCACCAAAAAAAAAGTATACACAAATAAAGATGAATTAACCTACTATGGCAATAGGGGTATATTAGACCCAAACCTTGTATCCTATTACAACCTTTTTATAAATGGAGTAATGCAACCTAAAACCAATTACAGTGTAAAAAAAGGGCTGCTTATTTTAAAATCAAAAGATTCTCCTATAAATAGAGCCCCTATTACTTTACAATTTATCACATTATACAACTAATCTTTAAATTTCTTTAGTATTATTTTTTCTTTTTCTTTGACAGCCACTCTTTTATCTTTGCTTCATATCCATTTTCTGTAGGACTATAATAAACTGTTCCCCTCATTTCCTCTGGTAAGTAATCCTGCTCCACTACATTACCTTCATAGTTATGGGCATATTTATACCCTTTTCCATATCCTAAATTCTCCATACCCTTTACTGGTGCATTCCTAAGATGCATAGGAACTTCTCCAGTCCTTTTATTTTCCACATCATGCAAAGCTTTATTTATTGCCACATATGCTGCATTTGACTTAGGACTTGCAGCAACAGCTATCGCCGCCTGTGAAAGTATTATTCTAGCTTCCGGCATACCAACCATATGAACAGCCTGGGCTGCTGATACAGCAATTTGCAGTGCCATAGGATTGGCCATACCAACATCTTCAGAGGCACATATTATTATCCTTCTTGCCAAAAACATAATATCTTCACCTGCATAAAGGGCTCTTGCAAGATAAAATACAGCAGCGTCAGGGTCACTTCCCCTCATAGATTTAATAAATGCACTAATGTTATCATAATGTCCTTCTCCTGATTTATCAAATCTTACAGCCTTTTTCCCAACACACTCCTGTATTAAATTAATATCAATGTAAAACTTGCCATCAGCGTCCATAGTAGATGTTAAAACAGCCAGTTCAATAGCATTTAAAGCAATCCTTGCATCACCACTTGATGCTTCTGAAAGAAAATCTAAAACATCATCATCTACAACAATATCAAGATTTCCCAAACCCCGTTCTTTATCTTTCAAGGCATTTTTTATTATATTTATAATGGCCTGTTTTCCCAATGGTTTTAACATGAAAACAGAAGACCTGGAAATTAAAGCTTTGTTTACTTCAAAATAAGGATTTTCAGTTGTAGCACCTATAAGAATTATTGTGCCATCTTCCACAAATGGCAGTAAGGCATCTTGCTGGGCTTTATTAAATCTGTGTATCTCATCAATAAACAATACCGTTTTACCACTTTGATTTAAAATAGGGTTTTTGGTATCCGCAACAATTCTCTTTATATCAGCAACTCCAGAGGTAACAGCATTTAACTTTTCAAAATTGGCTTTTGTCACATTTGCAATAATTCTTGCAAGGGAAGTCTTTCCTGTACCAGGTGGACCATAAAATATAACTGACTTTATCCTGTCAGCTTTTATCATTCTATATAAAAGCTTCCCCTCTCCCACTATTTCCTCTTGTCCAAAAAACTCTTCTAATGTCTTAGGTTTCATTCTATGAGCAAGGGGCACTTTTTTTTCTATCATAAAACATCCTCTCCAAACTTTAAAATATTTTACTTTCCTTTAAATCCATAATAAAATAATTTACCTAAATCAGTTCTTAAATCTCTATCCATAGGTTTTGATAAAATATCTTTAAAGGCTTCAATATAAATTAAAATAGCTTCATTTGAAAGCTCTTTATCAATATCCCCTTCATTTTTACCCTGAATAATAAGAGACATAAAAACAGGTTTTAATTTTTCTTCATAATAACTTCCCATATATTCTTGTATAACAGGATAAGAACCTATTATAGAATTAACAAACTTCTCACTTAATAGTTCTGCAGCTTGGATTTTTATATGATAAAATCTTTCAAGTTTTTCTCTAAAGGTTAATTTACTTTCAATAAGTTTTTTTACTTCTTCCAATTGTTTATCTGCAAAATTAAAAAACACTTGTCTTACAAGCCCTTCTTTACTTTCAAAATAATTATATATAGTGACTTTTGAAACATTAGCCCTTTTAGCCACATCTGTAATCTTCACATTGTTTATTCCATAACTATTAAACATTTCAAATGCTATATTTATAATGTGTTTCATTTTCTCTTCTTTGCGCTTATCAAATCCATTCATACTCTCTTTACCTCCAGCATATCTTATAATACCAAATTTTTTGAACTAATTCAATGACAAAGTTCAAAATTCTATTGACAAAATAATAACTAAGGTGTAACATCAACTTATCAAATTAAAAAGTTCACTCTTTTATTTTGTTTATAGTGTTTTAAATATAATTTTTTTAAAATATATCACCTAAAATTTATAGTAATTTAAAAAGCTTAAAGGAGTTGGTGTAGTGATAGAAGTAACAGAGCTTTCAAAAATTTATTCCAATGGAAAAGGCGTTTTTGATATTAGTTTTAAAGTAGAAAAAGGTGAAGTATTTGGTTTTTTAGGCCCTAATGGTGCAGGAAAAACCACCACAATCAGAAATCTTTTAGGCTTTACAAACCCCACAAAGGGAAGTTGCAGCATTAACGGAATGGATTGTCGGAAAAAAGCTTCCCAAATACAAAAAACTTTAGGCTACGTCCCAGGTGAAATAGCTTTTTTTGATAATATGACAGGCATTAAGTTTATGAATTTCATATCAGATATGCGGGGCATGGACTGTACCAAAAGAAGAGACTACTTGATTGAATTTTTTGAATTGGAACCCAATGGGAAAATCCGTAAAATGTCAAAGGGAATGAAACAAAAAGTTGCGCTTATAACTGCCTTTATGCACGACCCTGAAGTTATTATTTTAGATGAACCCACCAGTGGGTTAGACCCTCTTATGCAGCGGCGTTTTGTACAATTAATTAAAGAAGAAAAAGAGCGTGGAAAGACAATTTTAATGTCATCTCACATATTTGATGAAGTTGAACGTACTTGTGACCGGGCTGCAATTATAAGAGAGGGAAAAATTGTCGCTTTAGAAAATATATCCACTTTAAAATCATCTATTAAGAAAAGTTATTTTGTAACTCTATCAGGTGATGAGGATATAGAGAAAATCAAATCCAGTGGATTAGAATTTAAAATTCTTGATGAAAATAGATTGGAGATTTTTATAAGTGATGAATTTAAAAAATTATTTGAAACACTTTCTAAGTGTAATGTTAAGGATTTAGAAACATCCTCACAGACACTAGAAGAAATTTTTATACGTTTTTACAACAAGGAGGGAAATTAAATGTCATGGAGTTTATTTAAAGTAAATATAAAAACAAATAAATTTATATGGATGGTTTTAACCTGTGTTTTTTGCTTTTACTTTGCAAGTATAATTCTAATGTTTGACCCGGAAAAAACAGAAGCACTAAACGAAGTACTAGACATGTTTCCCGAAGGTATGATAAAAGCATTAGGATTTGATGAATTTGGCACAACACTTTTAGCTTTTATCAGCAGCTATATGTATGGCTTTTTAATATTTCTTTTTCCTATGGTGCTGTCAATTGTCATCAACCACCGTATAATTGCCTCACATGTTGACAGAGGCAGCATGGCCTATTTGCTTTCCACTCCAAATTCACGGGTAAGAATTGCCCTCACTCAAGCTATATCCGGGTTAGCTTCAATAACCTTCTTTTTCATTATAACAACTTCCTTTGCCATAGTTGTTTCGGAGGTAATGTTTCCAGGTCTTTTGGAGATGAGTAAATTTATCATGCTAAATATTTATGCACTGCTAATGTATTATTCAATAGGAGGTATTGGCTTTTTTGCATCCTGTATAGCCAACGAAAGCAAATTAAGTCTTAGCATAGGGGTGGGAATACCTGTTGCCTTTTTAGTATTCCAAATGCTAGGAAATATAGGAGAGAAATTTAGCTGGATTAAAAATTTGTCACTATATACACTTTTTGACCCAAATAAACTTATTGAAGGAAGTAATTTTCCCTATATTGGAATGCTTGCATTTGCAATTATTGCAGCTACTCTCTACACTGGAGGTATATTAATATTTAACAAGCGTGATTTACCAATTTAACAGCATGTTTTAGGAAGGTATTCCTATTTACCTTCCTATTTCTTTTGCTATTAAATACTTAGTCATTTTTATGCCTTTCTCCACAATAAGGACAGTATAAATAATTTCTTCTTATATTTTTCCCACAAATTTTACAAGGCTGATGCTTTTGAACCAATCTTGTTACTATCAAATAAATAATAAGATTTCCCGGTGTATTTAAAAGACCAAATAATCCCCAAAGCCATTTGTTTTCTCCTCTTTTTGATGCATCCAAAAAAATCCACGAAGCTTGCGTAAAGAGTACCGCCGCCAAAACAAACCATAAATACATTGGTATTTCCAACAGGTTGTTCATAAGTCTACCTCCTTTGAAAGCCTATGCATTATAAAAAATGGAATCAAAATTGGTACAAATATAATAATAAAAATTTGAATGGTTAAAATAATTCTTCCATAGCCCATATATGCAGATATTCCTGCAGAAGATAATAAAATCACTGAAATTAAAGCAAAAACAATATAGTCTTTTATGTTTTTGTTTTTCTCTTTTATTTTTTCAGCTTCCCTAAAAGCCGCAGCAATTATCCTTTCATCAACTTGAATATCCCCTTCTTTTAGCGTCAGTTCATCTTTTGTCAGGTTTTTTGCCAGATTCATGCTCTCCCAAAGGGCAGAACATTCTTCACAATTTTCAATATGATTTTTTAATTCTTCATTCAATTCCTTTTCTCCATAAAAGAAGTCCATAATTTGTTTTTGTGCTTTTTCATGACTAACATCCATATTAAAAACTCCTTCCCCTTTTGTCCTTTACTAACCTAGTGAGTCTTCATAAAATCCCTAATCTTTTTTATGCAATAATGAAGTCTTGAACGTACAGTCCCCACAGGACATTTTAGTATTTTACTAATTTCTCTATAAGAATAGTTAAAATGGTTTTTTAAAATAAATACCATCCTCTTTTCTTCTGGTAGCTTTAACAGCACCTCCCAAATTTTTCTTATGGTTTCTTTATTTATAATATCATCTTCTAAACTTTTGGTATTTTTAATTAATGTTTTTTCAATATCTAGGCTACTTATCTTTTTGTTTTTTTTAAGCATGTCCTTATAAATATTTGATGCAATAGAAATAAGCCATGTTGAAAATTTTGAATTGCCTTTAAACTTTTTTATGTTCAAAATAGCCTTAACCATAACTTCTTGGGTTATATCCTTTGTAATCTCTTCATTCATAGTAAGCTTCAAAAGATACCCATATACTATTTTATAATTGTCATAAAGCAGCACTTCAAGAGAGTTTTTGTCTCCTGATTTGGCCTTTTCTATAAGTGCCTTTTCACTAAGTGCTTTTTTGCTCAAAAGAATATTTCCCCTTTCTGCCTATTACCATCAAACAAATTCTACTTTTTTAAATTTTATCACTGCAATTACATTGGACAAAACAATAAGAAAAATGGTAAAAATCAATGGTACCAACATTTCTTTTGAAGAAAAAACTCTAAAATAATTAGCTTCTTCCAAAAGCTTCCCAGGTGAAATATCCCATACCCTCTGACTAAACTTTAAAAATGACATGAAATATGTTAAAACCAATGTGGCTATTGCTGCAGCAAATGATTTTTTAAAAAAGCTGCTAAATAAAAATAATAGACTCAAAACCAAAATAAAGAAAATACCATATATAAAACCTGAAATAATTGCTGCTAAAAAGCTTCCATGAGTAAAACCAAAAATCATACCTGAGTAGCAATATGCAATTATCATCCCTACCACATTTATAATTATTAAATATAGTCCATATACCACAAGTTTACCGCTAATAACACCTTTAATGGTGCATCCCATTGAAACAGGGATTGTTAATGTTTTATCTTTTAATTCATTACACATTATACCCATAAGGGAAAGTACAATTATCAAGGTACTAATCTGAAAAAGGTTTTTTGTATAACTTTCCATGGCTGCTTTTTGGGAAAGTTCAATAAGTGTACTAAGGTCTATACCCTGCATCTGATTTTTTAATATTTCTGGAAGAAGTTTTAGCAATACTGGGTCTGATAATGAAAAAAACAAAACTCCTGCTGCTAGTATTAAAAATTTCTTTGTCCTTATTCCTTCAATAAATTCTTTTTTTATATATCCTTTAAAACATTTCATATTAAAAATCACCCTCTTTTATCTTTTAAATTTATAAAAATATTTTTAAACCACTGTTTTTAAATACTTCGTCATAAAAAAATATAATATTATAAGCTGTTTTAAACTATTTGGTTATATTTAAAAATATATCTTCTAAGCTATTTTTTCTAAGATTCATAGAAATTATGGCAATCCCTATTTCTGACAACATATTCATATAATCTTTACTATCTTTTTTTACATCTTTAATTTTTACACTTACCTTTCTGTTTTCACCAACCACTTCTTCTACAAACTCTTTATTTCTTATTGTATCAAGTTGCTCTTTACTTAAATCACTTTCAAATTCTATATCATATACAGGTTTAATATATCTCTTCATTAAATTATTCATATCCTCTTCAAGTACAACCTGGCCTTCTTTTAATATTCCCACCCTATCACAAACCCGTTCAATATCATTTAGTATATGTGTTGATAAAAATATAGTTTTCCCTTCTTTTTTTAAACACCATATTATTTCTATAACATCTCTTCTTCCCTGTGGGTCTAGTGCCGAAGATGGCTCATCTAAAAGCAGTATCTTTGGGTCATTGTACATTGCAACAGCAATTCCAAGTCTTTGTTTCATTCCTCTCGAATAGGCACCTATAGGGCGTTTAGCCGAATCAGTTAACTTAACCATATTTAGCATTTTTTCAGATTTTTCTTTAATTTGCCTCTTTGAATCCCCACACATTTCACCTACAAACTCCAAATATTCCCAAGAGTTCATATACTGATAAAACTTCGGATCTTCTGGAAGATATCCAATTTCTTCAAATGTCCCTTTTCTTTTTTTACATATTTTTTTATTATTTATAATACACTCACCCTTTTCAAATCCAATAAGTCCTGCCAGTATATTCATTGTAGTTGATTTTCCTGCCCCGTTTTCTCCAATAAAACCATATACCTCTCCTGGATTTACCTCTATATTTACACCTTTTAATACATTATGCCTGCCATAACTTTTAAAAAGGTTTTCTATTTTAATCATCTTCCCACCTCTTTCTTCCTGCCATAAGGTAAATTATAGGTCCTAGAGTATTTACAAACAGCACAATAAGCATCCACAAAACTTTATTTAAGTTTCTAACTCCCTTTTTTAGTATGTCTACAACACAGTATAGTGAAAGTCCCACTTGAAGTATAATAAGCGGCAGTAAAAGCTTTAAAATTTCTAAATTTGTCATATTATCAAACATAATTTTCACTCCTTTATTTTTCACTCTTTTTTATTTTGATAATATGACTTAAAAAAATTAAAAAAGTTCATTTTTTTTATATAAAAAAATCAGATGAAGTAAAAACTCCACCTGATATATTTATTTTAATCTTTAAATTTAATACTTTACAAAATTACAGCTTATATACCTTGTCAGATGAAAGTACCTCTATTCCGCCTTTTGAAAGTACTTCCACAGCTTTAGAACAATCTTCAACTCTCAATAAAACAAGTGCTTCATCGGATTTTTTTCCAACAAAAGCATACATATACTCTATCCCTATGGAATGGATTTCTAATATTTCTAATGCTTTAGAAAGTCCTCCTGGTTTATCTTCAACACCAATAGCTATAACATTTGTTGAACTTACAGTAAACCCATTTTCCTTCAATACCTTTTCTGCCTTTTCTGGATCATTTACAATAAGCCTTAAAATACCAAAATCTGTAGTGTCAGCTATAGACAATGCACTGATGTCAATATCGTTTTCTCCAAAGATTTTTGTAACTTCAGCAAGTCTTCCGGACTTGTTTTCTAAAAAAACTGATATTTGCTTTACATCCACAACCATCCCTCCTAGAAGTTATTTTTAACCTTTCTTTTATCTACTAACCCTCTTATCAATTACACGCTTTGCCTTTCCTTCACTTCTTTCAATAGTCTTAGGTTCAACTAATTTAACTTTTGCACCGATTCCCAATGTAGTTTCAATTTCCCCGCGTATTTTCTTCTCAATTTCTTCAACTCTCTTAACTTCATCAGAGAACATATTTTGAGTCATTTCAACCCACACTTCTAAAGTGTCAAGATTGCCTTCTCTATCAACTATTAATAAATAATGTGGTGCTGCTTCTCCAATTTCTAAAAGTACACTTTCAATCTGGGATGGAAATACATTTACCCCTCTTATTATAAGCATATCGTCTGTTCTTCCAGATACTTTGCTCATTTTAACAGCAGTTCTTCCACATTCACATTTTTCATAATTTAAAGAGGAAATATCCCTTGTTCTATATCTTATAAGCGGTAGTCCTTCTTTTGTAATTGTAGTGAATACAATCTCTCCTTTTGACCCTGGTGGAAGTACTTCTTCTGTCACAGGATCTATAATTTCAGGAATAAAATGATCCTCAGGTATATGAAGTCCGCTCTTACACTTACACTCACTAGCAACACCAGGCCCAATTATTTCACTTAAACCATAAATGTCAATAGCAAGTATTCCAAGTCTTTCTTCAATTTCTTTTCTCATATTATCTGACCATGGTTCTGCACCAAATACTCCTGCTTCAAGCTTTAGTTCTTCCTTTTTAATACCCATTTCTTCCATAACCTCTGCTATAAATAAAGCATAGGAAGGTGTACATGCTAAAATAGTAGTTCCAAAATCCTTCATTATCTGAATTTGTCTTTTAGTATTTCCACCTGATATAGGAATAACAGAAGCTCCTAATCTCTCAGCTCCGTAATGAACTCCAAGTCCTCCTGTAAATAGACCATAACCATAAGCTACCTGGATAAATGAGTGCATATTAGCACCTGCACAACATAGCGTTCTTGCCATAACTTCTGCCCAGGTATCAATATCCTTTCTTGTATATCCAACAACTGTTTGTCTTCCAGTAGTTCCTGAAGATGCATGAATTCTCACTATTTCACTAAGTGGTGTTGCAAAAAGCCCATATGGATATGTGTCTCTTAAATCTTGCTTATAAGTAAAAGGTAACTTTTTCAAATCTTCTAAAGACTTTATATCCCCTGGCTCAATACCCTTTTCTTGCATTTTCCCCCTATAAAAAGGAACATTGTGAAAGACCCTCTTAACAGTATCTATAAGTCTTTCTGTTTGAACTCTAGTCATTTCTTCCCTTGACATACACTCGAATGTAGGATTCCAGTACTGCATGTTTTTACCCCCTCCATTTTATTACATAAATCTATTTATTATAAAACATACTGCAAAATATTTATTTAAAACCTATTAGAATATTTTCTATTATTAATATTTTCTATTATTTTAAATTTAAGCTCCTATATCTAATTTTTGTTCCACTTCTTTTAATTCAAATACATTTTCCAAATGTTCTTTAGAAAACTTTTTGGTAATTAAACTCACTACAGGAACTGCAATTAAAGAAGCCAACATAGCAACGCCACCAATAGTAGGTGCATATGCTGCATTCATTTTTAAAATAATTGCTCCACCTACTGAAAAGGAAAATCCAGTTATTATACCTGCCCAAGCACCTGCTTTTGTAGTTCCCTTCCAATACAAACCATATAGAAAGGGTGCTAAGAAAGAACCTGCAACTGTTCCCCAAGAAAAAGACATCAATGTCAAAATAGCACTTGGTATTGTAGCAACAATATATGACAATGCAACAAACACCACACATAAAAGTCTCATAATTAGCATAACTTTTTTATCTTTCATATTTTTGAACAAAGTTCCTTTTATCAAATCTAAGGAAATGGAAGAACTTGATACAAGCACCAATGATGCAAGAGTAGACATAGAAGCAGAAAGAACCAACACAATAATTATTCCCATTAAATAGCCAGGTAAAGCTCTTTCAAGCATAATAGGTATAACATTATCAAGATTTAATCTTCCATTAACCATTATTTCTGAACTATCCACAAATAATCTTCCAAAAACACCTACAAAATAAGCTCCACCTGCAATTAAAGTTGCAAATACAGTGGATACTATTGTGCCCTTCTTAATTGCATCTTCATCACGTATTGCATAAAATTTATGCACCATCTGGGGAAGTCCCCAAGCTCCAACACTAGTAAGAACAACAAGGGATATAAGATTTATTGGATTAGGCCCAAATACACTTGTCAGTCCATCCCCCACTTCAGGAATAGCTGCAAGCTTTGAAAGTCCTTCACTAAGGCCACCAACATTAGGATGATTAACTACAAAGAAAACCATCATCAAAAGACCTATTATCATAATAATCCCTTGTATAAAATCATTTATTGCAGTTGCAACATATCCGCCTAAAAGAAGATAAATTCCTGTAAGTGCAGCCATGGCAAGCATGCACATATTAAATGAAATTCCCAAAGGCTCTCCTATTGTTGTAGTAAAAAGGTAACTTAATCCCTGATACACTGAAGCTGAATAAGGTACCAAAAAGAAAAATATAATTATTGATGTAACTATTTTAATTGCTTTACTATTGTATCTTTTTTCAAAAAATTCTGGCATTGTAGAAGCTTTTAATTCATGAGTCATTTTTCGAGTCCTTTTTGCAAGAACAAGCCAAGCTAAAAGACTTCCAACAATTGCATTTCCTACGCCTATCCAAGTAGCTGAAATACCATGTTGCCAGCCAATTCTTCCTGCGTAGCCAATAAAAATAACTGCCGAAAAATAAGCAGTTCCATAAGAAAAAGCACTAATCCAAGGTCCCATTTGTCTTCCACCAAATAGGAAATCCTGCACGTTATTTACTTTCCTTCTGCTGTAAATTCCAGTGCCTATCATAATTGCAGCAAAAAGTCCAAGAAAAATAAGTTTAATTGTTAAATCCATATCCTACCGTCCTCCAAACTTTAAAATTCCTAATATAACCATGCTACCTAACTATATAAGTTATAAGTCTATTCTACAATAAAAGTTAGAATAAATAAAGATATAATTTAAATTATATCTTTATTTATTCTATGAAAATACTTTTATATTGATTAATTAATTATATATAATTTTTTTTAATACTTTAAAATAGTTTTTGAATTAAATCCCATAAATTGTATTCACTAAACACAGAAACTGCAACTAAAGATACAGTTGACATAATTTTAATAAATATATCCAAACAAGGGCCAACTGTGTCCTTTAAAGGATCTCCCACTGTATCACCTATAACGGCAGCTTCATGGGCAGGAGAGCCCTTCTCTGAACCTTCTATGGCACCAGATTCGATATACTTTTTGCCGTTGTCCCAAGCACCCCCTGCATTACCTGCAAATATAGCAATCATAATAGCAGATATAGTACAGCCAATAATTAAACCACCAACAAATTCAGGTCCAAATATAAAGCCACACAACACTGGAACAGCAATTGCCATTAAAGATGGCACCTTCATTTCACTTATAGCCCCTTTAGTTGAAATTTCAATACATGTCTTGTAGTCAGGTTTGTTTTTGCCTTCTAAGATACCTGGAATCTCCCTAAATTGACGGCGGACTTCATCAACCATTTTGCGGGCAGCTTTAGAAACAGCTTCAATGAGCATTCCCGAAAACAAAAACGGTAAAGCTCCACCTGCAATTGCTCCAGCCAAAATCATAGGATCAATTATATTCAATATCAAATCAGTACCAATTTCCTTATAAGAATAAAGATAAGAAATCATCAAAGCCAAAGCAGCCAACGCACCAGACCCGATAGCAAACCCCTTACCTATTGCAGCTGTAGTGTTACCAACTGAATCAAGGGTATCTGTAATACGGCGAACTTCGTGGTCTAGTCCTGACATTTCTGAAATACCTCCGGCATTATCAGAAATAGGACCATAGGTATCTACAGATACTGTTGTTGCAACAAATGAGAGCATACCAGCCGCAGCCATAGCAACACCAAACATACCAGAAACATAATAGGAAATAATAATACCTGCACCTAAAACTACACAAGGCGCCATACAGGATTTCATACCCACTGCCATCCCCTGAGTAATTGTCAATGCAGGTCCTTCTAAAGATGTATGTGCTAAGTTTTGAGTGGGCTTATAGTCTGAAGAAGTATAATATTCAGCAATAGCACCAATGATAACTCCCGCTGCCACACCGATAGTAGCAGCAATCCAAGGTGAAACCCAACCAAGAGAAAAATTAACAGCGCTAAGGTCAGAAAAGCCGCCAAATAATAGTTTAGACAACGCTAAACCTGATACAATAGTCAGACCTGCTGAAATATAAGTAGCCAGATTCAAATCCTTATGAGGATTCTCAGACATCTTAGACTTAAATAATACAGTTGCTATACCTAAACAGCAAGCAACTAGTCCTCCAGAAACAAATGCTACAGGAAATAAAATCATCTTTGATAGCAAACCCTCAGGAATATTACCACCATTAGCCTGTGCAGAAAGAATTAAGTAATATGCTAAAATCATACATGATGCAATAGATCCCACAAAACTTTCCAATAGGTCAGAACCCAGTCCTGCTACATCTCCCACATTATCTCCCACATTATCTGCAATAGTAGCAGGATTACGTGGATCATCTTCTGGAATATGTGCTTCAGTTTTACCCACCAGGTCAGCTCCCATATCCGCAGCCTTGGTGTAAATACCTCCACCCACACGGTTAAACATTGCCACCATAGAACAGCCAAGTGCATAACCTGAAAGAGTCATAGCAAAAGGTATAAAAGAAACCCCAATCCAGTTGGTGACCAAATCGGTATTACCTAACTGCCCCATAGCTAAACCAAAAACAATATAGACAATAATCAATCCTAAAAGAGCAAAACCCGCCACACTAAGTCCCATGACAGATCCACCGGTTAAAGCTACTTTAACGGTTTTTCCTATGTCCTTTGTTTTGCGGGCTTCATTGGAAACACGCACATTTGCATATGTAGCAATTTTCATGCCAATCATACCAGCACTTCCACTCATGATAGAACCGATAATCAAAGCAACAGCGGCATGCCAACTAGTAGCTATAGCCATAATTACAGCCACCACTAAAACTACAGTATACAAAACTCTATACTCATAGTTAATAAATGTGTTTGAACCAAGACGGATAGCACTGGCAATTTCTTTCATATCGTCAGTACCTTCGTCCATTTTCTTTACTTTTGCAAAGTTAAATGCGGCAAAAGACAACGCCAAGACAGTAGCAAAAATGAATAAACATACAAATGACATTTTATTTTAACCTCCGTATAAAATTTTAAGCAAAAGTACTAACCTTTTGCATAGAGTTGTTTATAAGATAATGTGCAAATTTTCCACAAATGTAGCTACGCATCTACTAGAAGGTGTAGAACGTTGTTATAAAAAAGTATAAACCTTCCCCTAAATTGAGTAAATAGTCTGTAACTTTTGCATAAAAATATCATATGACAAAATTTAAAATATTTCAAGTGTTTTTTCTGTAAAATTCAACATTATATGTTTAAAGGTTTCATATTAATAAAATTTAATTTTAAAATTAATTACTCAGGCTTTTATAACATTTTCATGATTCCCTCTGTACACACCTCTTGTATCTATTATTAATTTACTATGCTCTAATATAAAACCATAATCAAATGCATTATGGTCTGTACTTATAAGAACACAGTCCATCTTTTCTAAATTCTCCACTGTTATTTCTACAGAGTCTAAACAGAAGGAGGGCTTTCCTATTTTAGGAAGCTTTTTAACATAAGGATCGCTATAAAAAACATTTGCCCCCTTAGATTCTAATATTTTTATTAATTCTATAGATGGTGATTCCCTTGTATCATCTATATTTTTTTTATACGAAAGTCCTAAAACTAATATATTAGAGTTTTTTAAAGATTTTTCACAATTATTTAAACCTTCAATTAGCTTATTAACAACCCATCTTGGCATCATAGTATTAACTTCTCCTGCCAATTCAATAAACTTTGTACTAATTCCATATTCCCTTGCTTTCCAGGTAAGATAAAATGGATCAATGGGAATACAATGACCACCTAGCCCAGGTCCAGGATAAAAAGGTGTAAAACCAAAAGGTTTTGTGGAGGCAGCCTTTATCACTTCCCAAATATCTATGCCCATTTTATCCGCTACAATTTTCATTTCATTAACAAGTCCTATATTTACTGCCCTATAAATATTTTCTAATAACTTTGTCAATTCTGCAGCCTTAAGGGAATTTACTGGTACCACTCTTTTAATAACACTTTTATACAGTTCCACTCCAATTTCTAAACATATTTTTGTAGCTCCCCCCACAACTTTTGGGACTGTTTTTGTTGTAAACTTCAAATTCCCTGGGTCTTCTCTTTCAGGTGAATAAACTACATAAAAATCTTTACCTATTTTAAATCCTTTTCTCTCTATCTTAGGTATAATTTCTTCTTCTGTTGTACCAGGATAAGTGGTACTTTCTAAACTTATTAATTGTCCTTTTTTCAAAAAAGGCAATATGCTATCCACAGAATTGATAACAAAAGACAAGTCAGGTTCCCTATATTTATTAAGTGGTGTTGGAAGACACAGTATTATTGCATCTACTTCTTCCACTTTTGATAAATCAGTAGTAGCATAAAGGCAACCATTTTCTACACTATTTTTAATTTGATTATCATTTATATGTTTTATATAACTTACTTTTTCATCATTGATTTTTATAATTTTATTTTCATCATTGTCAAATCCAATAACCCTGTATCCTGATTCTGCAAAAGTTAGTGCAAGAGGAAGTCCTACATAACCTAAACCAATAATACCTATTATGGCTTTTTTATTTTTAATTTTATCCTTAAAAGAATCTAAAAGCCCCTTATGATAAATCAATTCATTAAAAACATCCGCTAACTTCTTTGTAAGGTTCTTTCGCTCAAATTCTAAAATACCTTCTTCTATTTTATAATCTTTTAATGTACCGTCTTCCCACTTTTTATATATTTCTAGAATATAATTTTCCATGCCATGATAATCATTAAAATCAAAATTCTTTCCTCTACCAGTCTTTGTAAGGAGTTCTTCTGTAACACTTTCCCTAGGGGACAAACCTATTATAGGCTTGCATAACCTTAAGTATTCAAAAACTTTGCCAGCATGAACGGTTTTCCATTTTTCTTCTTCTCCTATTATCAGCAATAACAAATCAGCACTGCTTGCTTTTTTAAGACTTTCTCCATGATTTAGATATCCAATAAATTGAATACATTCTTCCAAACCTTGTTCTTTAACATATGCTTTATATTCTTCATCTTTATTTGTATGTGAAAAATAAACCATTATTTTATGTTTATGTATTTTATTTGTATTAACTAAGTTTTTAATTACATTTATAAAAGGTATTGGAGAGCGGTTACCATATAAAATGCCATTATGCATTATGGTGAATTTCTCCTTTTTATCGTCTTTATCTTTTTTCTCTGATATTTCTTTAAAATCTTCTTCATCATAACCATTAGTTATTGTAGTTACCTTATCATATTTTAAATTAAATATTCTTTTGTAATTTTCGGCTGCACCGTCGGTAGTTGTTATAATTTTATCAGCAAATTCCACTATTTTCTTTTCCATTTCACGCAATATACCATAAACTATATTTTTTTTATTTGGTTTCATCATAGGATTATTTGTCCACTCATCTCTAAAATCAGCTACCCAGGGCTTATTCAATTTCTTCTTTAAATAATATCCTACAATATGGTCAGAATAGGGTCCTGATGTTGAATAAATTAGATTAATTTCATCAAAATTGCAATAATTATGAATTTTCTTTATAACTTCATTTGCCCAAGGTATGTGAATATCAGGCAAAAGTAACCATTTTAGGCCCATAAGCTTATTTTTATTTAAAATTGAAATATATTTATTCAAAATATTTATAGGTACTATTTTTGAATAAATATTAAAAAGTTCATTAGCATATAAATTATCAATTTTATCAGGTCTATCTATTCTTATAATTTCCATTTCTTTTGGGATATCTGTAAATAATGTTTTGTCAAAAAAAGGTGCTTTAGTGTCACCTACTGTAACTACAACAGGCTCCCAATCATAATTTCTTAAATATTTAGTAAATTTTAAGGTTCTCTGCACTCCCGAACCACTAATAGGTGGATACACATATGCTATAAAAAGGACTTTTTTTCTTTTAATACATTCACCATTCATTTTACCACCTCTTTTTATGAAATTATTATTAATTTTTAATAAATAGGTAATTTTTGCAAAAGGTTTTTGAAAATTTTCTTATTATGCATAACCAATTTATCATCGGGCTTTACTTTTTCCGCTATACTATTATATTTAATTGCCTCCTTTATGTTACCTAATTTAAAATAGCAAAAGCAGAGTTCTATACAGGGTATATAATCATAGAAATCATGTAATATTGATCCCCAACTGACTTTGGGTTTTTCAATACTATACGCCAATTTAAACCAAAAAATTGCATTGGCATAATTTTTTTGGCCTTTATAATAAAAACCTATCATACAGCATATTTCTGCTCTGGGGGCGCCATGTTCAAAGCTTCTCAAAAGACTTTTTAAAGCTTTTTTATTTTCTTCTCTCTTTTTATAAATATTGTATAAATCAATACACGCATCTACATAATTTGATAGTAAACCACCTTCTTTATCTAAAAATTTATCATAATATTTTATTGCCTCATCATCTCTGCCATTTTTGTGCAATTCCCTGGCATAATAAAATAACTCCCTGTGACTTAGTTTTTTTCCATTCTTTATCATGTTCTCAAATATATCTAAATTTCTTGACGTTGGTACTTTATTTTTTTTATGGGTTACAGCAATATCTGAAGTAACAATTTTACCCTTAACTTCTATGCATTCATGTACATTTCCCATCCATTTAAAACCTTTTGACCTTTTTAGAAGTCTTTCCCTATAATAGGTACAGACAGGGCTTCCGTCTTCTTTTACACCAAGGTTATACTTCATCATAACCACATCAACGGAAGGGGAAAGAGTTTTTTTTAAATTCTTTAGTTTTATAATATCTTTTGAAAGCAAAACATCGTCAGCATCCAACCACATGATGTAATCCTTTGTGGCTTTTGAAAAGGAATAATTTCTTGCAGCTGAAAAATCATCAATCCACTCAAAATCGTAAATATTTGATGTATAAGCTGAAACAATTTCCTTTGTCCTGTCAGTTGAACCTGTATCCACGATAATTATTTCATCCATAATATCTTTTACACAGTCAAGGCATCTTCCAATAACATCTTCTTCATCTTTCACAATCATACACAAACTGATTGTAATCATAAAACCACTCCAATAAATTTTTAAACCTTTAAACCTCTACATAATACCAATATATGTAACATTATTAAACTTGTGATTATAATACTTAATTAAAAGAAAATTTCATTTGCAAAAATTTTTGTGAAGAATACTAAAAATGAGCCCATTTCTTTTGGAGAAATGGGCTCACAATAAATTCTATATTCCTATAATAAACTACGTTTAAGGTGCTATTACAATCGGCGAAAGATCCTGGTTGGTAAATATATTTGAAGGAACAAAGATAGATGGAGCCAGAGGATCATTTTCATTTTCTATTCTAGCACCTACCCAGCCATAAACCCCATCAACCAGTCCTTGAAACTGAATTTCAACCTGTGCTAAATCTATGTCAGAACCATTTGCAGGAAATGCAACTGTGGTCGTTGTATTAGGAGGTATAACTAGAAGTTGAGAGGTAGTACCAGTGATTGCACCGGTGGAATCAAATATAATCTGGGTTACTGTTACTTCCACTTCTTCTGCAGTTCTGTTCAGTACATTTACAAGGACACTGCCAGCATCTTCATTTAATACAAATGCTCCTGTTGTAAAATCTTCACCGTTGGCTAAAGTGTCAAGTATCTGGATTATCTCAGTTTTTATCTCTGCCAAGCCAAAAGTCGGACTTAACACTGCATCTTCTATTGCGGATACTTCTGATTTTATTTCTTCTAAACCAAAGGTCGGACTTAAGATCGCATCCTCTATCGCGGATACTTCTGATTTAATCTCTTCCAATCCAAAGGTCGGACTTAACACTGCATCTTCTATTGCGGATACTTCTGATTTTATTTCTTCCAAGCCAAAAGTCGGACTTAATACCGCTTCCTCTATAGCACTTATTTCTGATTTTATTTCTTCCAAACCAAAGGTTGGACTTAAGATCGCTTCCTCTATAGCACTTATCTCTGATTTTATTTCTTCCAAACCAAAGGTTGGACTTAATACCGCTTCCTCTATAGCACTTATTTCTGATTTTATTTCTTCCAAACCAAAGGTTGGACTTAAGATCGCATCCTCTATAGCAC
>FZPS01000099.1_pt199 | contig 45241 bp, 43 predicted proteins | sample 1817821 | NCBI WGS metagenome assembly FZPS01 (sample SAMEA104158645, study PRJEB21678) | metagenome | place: Germany | collected 2015-04-21 | reverse complement strand
ACGCCTGACAGGGTGCTTTCCCTGTCTCCCAGAAGGCTGTACAGTATTTCAATTTTCCCTGTTTCAGGGTATGCGGGGTCTAGAAGAGAGGCGTTAAATGTGCCGACCTTATCCTGCATAGCTTGAATTTTGGAGCCGGCCAGTTGGGCGGCTCTCTTGTCGTGTTTCATTTTCTCAAGATACAGCCTGCAGGCCAGGGCGGCAATAAAGTAATGGTACCCGTCTAGTTGGTTGCGTTGCTGTTCATCCAACAGGTAATTCAAGGCTTTCTCAATTTGCCGGCGATAGATCTTTGTATCTTCGGCAGCCAGAAGCATGGCCAGGGCTGCCAGGGCCGTATTTTCGAATGCGGAAGCCTCTTTGTCAACCGCTTCCGCTTCTGCGGGGAAAGAGCCGTCCGCCTGCTGCTGCATGGCGATAAGGCGGACCGCTTCCTGGAGATCGCTGCCGCTGCTCCAGCGAGCGGTGTCAGTGTAATCCGCCGTCATTTTTTGACTGACCTGTAAACTGCTACGCGAGGGCGAGCTGAACAGTGCGGGCTCTGAACACACGTCCAGGTGGAAAGATAACATTTCCCAGTCAGCCGCCGGCGCAACGGGGACAACTACTGTTTCGGGTATGCCGGTGACCTTGTTCTTCCTCTCCTGCACCGCCACAAAAGCAGTATGGGCGGAGCCTACGCCGTATTCCCGGGAAATTTTCACCAGCTCTTCGACCAGGGTCTCACTGCGGCGGGGATTGATTCCGTCAAGGGATTTTTCCAGGTAATCGATCTTCATTTTGGCCCATATCTTTTTCAGGAAGCTAAAACTGCTGTCAGTTCTGAGACGTGTTAGATCCATCTCCACCCGGTAATCTTCTTCTTTCAGCATGCCGCTCAAGGACAGGGATCCGGTAAGTTCTCCGCTATACTTCCCCACCAGTATCAACGGCTCACGGTCAAATATCGCGGTAATCTCTTGAGGATAGAGCTCCACATCCTGCATTGCACTCCATTTGACTGTAACATCGCTGCTCACCGGCGAGTTTATGCGGTAAAACTGGCGGATCACCTTATCCTCTATCCTTTCCCCGGGATAGATAAACTCGGGAAGCCCCCTTCCCGCTTCGGCAAGCTGGTTGATGAAGTAGCTGTTTACCGCCGTATCGATTCCGAAAGCAAAAAGGCGATTGTTCCTGATTCTTCTCCTGACCCGATCGATAATTTCTTTCTCATTTCCGACCTGCCCGTCCGTAAAGAGCAGGATTACCGTTCCATCTTCGCCGCTGCTTTTGAGGGCAAAATCCACCGGCTCCATGATCTCGGTGCCGCCCATCGAATCAAGCTTATTGATCCAGCTCGAGGCGCGGTCAAGGGAGGCCTGGTTAAATGGGAGGCTCCCCTCCGGCGAAAAGTAATAGCAGCCGCTTTCAAAAGCGGCAATATTGAATCTATCGCCTTTTTCCATGTTCCTCAGGCAAAGCTGCAAAGCATTTTTGGCCTGTTGCAACTTGGCCCCGTGCATGGAACCGGAAATGTCAATGAGAAAGATGAAATTTAGCGCTTCACGGACAAAGCGGGCGCCAAGATGGGGAAGGAGGTGAAGGTAGAAGTAGCCCTCGCCGGTTTCCGGATCTTTCCAGCTCAATCCCGCTGTCGTGCTTTCCTCCCGGCAGCGGCCCAGGATGACGATGTCCCGGTCCAGGGGGGCCTTGCCCTCGGCCAGGGTGATCCGCGCGCCGCCGTCTTCCCTGGCAGTTACCTTCAACTGGTGCGAAGGAGAGCTGTATTCGTCAACGGGCAGCAAGGGCTGCAGGTTCAGCTCGAGCTCAACCCGGTAAGCGGCTCCGGGGTCCACCGGCGGGGTAATAAAATCGGCGTCGGGGACCCGGTCAGTAGGATTCGACCAGCCCATTCCCTTCTTCTCCTTGATCCGGCTGCCGGGGATATATCTCGGCGCCACCAGGGTGGGGATGGATATCCTGAACTCCCCATCCTGGTACGATATCGTTCCAAGGTAAGCGATCTTGATTCTCACCTCTTCCCCGGGAAGAATCCGGCCCAGGGAAACCTGGAAAATATTCGGGCGGAATTGCTCCAGAAGAAAAGCGCTGTCGCCTTTTCTCAAGGCCTCATCGTAAATCTTGAAAGCTTCTCCCTTTTCCCGTATTTCGCCGGTGATGGTCCTGTCGCCCACCCGGGCGCTGAACTGGGAAATTACCGCTTTGTCGGGCATGGGGAAGATATAGACAACTTCCAGGCTTTTTTTCCCGTCATTGATGTAGAGCTGCTCAACTGACAACTCTCCGTGAAGGCCGCAGATATTGCCGTGAATACGGACTCCTTTCAAGGGGATATCGGCCGGTTTTCCGTTAAGATTAAAAATCCCTGTATTCATCATTTTTCCTCCTTGTTAGTTTTGAGGCTTAACTTGCGCTTGCAGGCAAAGTTCCCCGACCTTCTCTCGATAAGGGCGGGAGTATGCCTTTTACCTGTTTTGAAGGTTGCGTATTATTCTCCCGGTGTTTTCAATTAGGGAGCGTATGAGCGCAGGGTTTTTCTCTCTCAGCCCGGCAGGAAAGTGCAGCTCGATATTGCTGCCCAAATCCACCCTTTCATAAAGGAGAGGGGTGCCTGCGAGTTGACAACATTCCTCCGGCGCCATTTCCTGGACAAAAAATCTTCTGTTTATTGGCGTTTCCCCGAGCTCATATAGTTCCAGGTGCTCCACAACCTGGGCCGGATCCAAAGGTGTTACGATCTTGCGTATTTCATTCAGAGGCAGGTATGATTCCTGCAGTTTGCGGATAAGCTTTATCCGGTTGAGATGGTCTGCGTTGTAATAGCTGTTAACCCCGGCTCCCTCCGCCGGCGGGATCAGGCCCTTGTTGATGTAGTAGTGGACCGTTCTCCGGGTAACACCGGCCAGCTCCGCCAGCTCCCCGATCCGGTAAAGTTCACCATTCATGAACAACCCTCCTTAAGAAGCCATGATCTTAACAGCATATTATCACCATTACGTTATGGTGTCAATATGCTCTATTGTTTTTTGTTTCAAGAGTTAAAAACAGTTCCGCCTCCTGAACAATTTGCTTTACCTGACCTGGACCTCCACGCCTATACCCCCGATGGAAAACATGTTGGCATGAACTACGAAACCGGCATATTCGAAATGCAGATTCCTGGTGTTATCGCCTCGGGGGGGTTTTACAACAGCAGTGAGTGGATCTCGGTCCCGGAAGACAGCGCCGCCTATTTCGTCATAAGCAGCCGTCCTACGGCACTGTTTTTGGAGGAACATCCGGACCTGCCCCCGGAGAACGAGGAAGGGCTCTATGCCCTTTCCGTGTCATACTTCGATGAAAATCTAGACGGCGTCGGCAGCGGTCTCGAAGAGCTGACCATCGCGCCTGGAGCCGAGGTTTTCCACCTGGTGGAAATCCGGCTTATGCCCGACGACAATTACCAACTGGAGATTCGGGAAGGGCTGGATCTAATGAGCCTGGAGGCCTGGGAGGCCGCAGTGGACAATATCCCGGATGAACTGTTCATCAATAACCCTTCCCAGCGGAAGGGGGCGCTCAAGAACAAGCTGCGCGCGATATTCGCTAAAGTGAAAAAGAAAAACTATCACGGGGTCATCAACCAGATCCAAAACGACCTGCTCAAGAAGCTAAACGCCGACGCCAAGGCGGACTGGGTCAAGGAGCCCGTGCTGGTGGAGGAGTTGGGCGCGCTCACCGCTATGTTAAAATACAAGTGGAGGTGAGAGCGGTGAAAAAGGTCCTGATCATCGTGGCCGTAATCTTGGCGCTGTACGCGATCTATTTTATGGTCAAGGCGGGCTCGATTCCAAGGCCGCTTCCAGTAACAGAAATAAACTATGCACGAGATGGCGGCACGTGGGTCTCCATACATCTCGATGAAGTTCGGGAAACGAGACGCAGGGTCTTCGAGGAAGCGTTCGTGGTAACAGAAGAAGGCGACTTCAGGTGGCTAAAGATGGAGGTGCGGCTAAACGGTGAACTGGCGGGGGAAGAGGCTGAGGCGGTAGTGAAGATTATGACCAATGGAACCTGGGAATATCCCTCCCCCGGTGTTCATGATCTCCGCATGGGTGATTCCATCCTTATAGAAAACATCGGTAGACCGATCAGGGACAAAGACCGTTTAGAGGTGCTGTATGAAAACGATATCTTAGCCGGTACTTCGGTTGTGATTCTTCCAAAGGACTAAGAGTGGAATTCAAGTCTAGGATTTCATTCGCGAGCACCGCCCTCTCCGCGGTAGCGAGCAGCTCACCTCCCTCGGCCTGCGCTACGGCTACGCCCAGGGGCGCATCAAAGAGCTGGCGGCGGCCGGGCTGTCATTGAAGATATAGATTTTGGTCTTACATTGAACAAGTTAGTGGGCCATATCGACGATGGATCAACCTGGTATTCGCATGTCTTGCCCCAGCCTATACGGCCTCTGACAATTCATTCTCTTTTCCAACCGCCTGCCCAACTGTCCAAATAAAGCCTAACTGCTCTCGCGCTACGATTCTGGGTGACCCCTTCCGGGAAACCAGCCTTATTTTTCTTGCCGCCGCAGCGTTGAATAGAAGCGGTGGTATTTATGTAGTGACAGCTGAAGGTAATCTGATAGAAAAGAAAAATTCCTTTTTGGAGTGAGGGCGTAGCCCGAATGATGATTTCCCCTGTATAAGGGAACTAGCTGTTCCGGTCGAGGCTGCGGTACTGGATTGCTTCGGCGATGTGGGGGGCTTCGATGGTCTCGGCGCCGGCCAGGTCGGCGATGAAAAACGCGTTAGCGCTTCACCAGATGCACCGGAACCCCAAATCCTTCACGGCGGCTGAGCAGGTCGGCGATAGCGTTACGCTCGGATCTCGAACCATAGCTCACCTTGATTAACGCCCGGTCCGGGTCATCGAGGCACGGCTTATTCACTTCGACCTCAATGCCATTACCCAGCGCTTTGATCTCCTCGGCTAAGTCTTGATGGCTGGCAAGCGCCGCAGTGGCCTCCGCTACGGTCGGCAGCTGGTCGCACGGCGGGTGCGTGTCCCTTGATATTGGGATCCAGCCGTTTAGGAGTGCAATTGCTCCCACTACCAGCAGGGAGCCGGCAACAACACCGATAAGGATTTTATAGGCTGACTTCATGAAAACCCTCCCAGGTTAGCCGGATCGCTGTTCGACGAGTGGTGTGAATGAGTTGTTGGAACCGACCTCATGCTGGACCCCACATGCATTGATCATCTCGGAGTCGTGTGTCGCCACAATGACCGTGCGGCCTTGCGCGGCGAAGTCCGCTAACAGATCGATGACCTTTCGCCGGTTAGCTGCGTCGAGCGAGGCGGTGGGTTCATCGACGAACAGGATCGCAGCGTCCTTGTAGATGGCACGAGCCATTGCGAGTCGCTTCTTCTCGCCCCCACTCAGGTGGCTGGCCAACTCATCTGCTCGACCATGGAGACCCGTCTGCTCGAGGGCCTGCACCAAACGTTCTTGGTTTCCTGTAACGCGTCGTCCCAGGATGCTTGCTTGCATGGTGACATTGAAGGCAACCGGCTCCTCATCCATGATGCCGTAATCCTGAAGTACGAACGCCGCGTGATCACGCCAGAACCGGCGCCGTGCCGCATCGCCGTACCTGGTTACATCGTCTCCGTCGATCAAGATGCGCCCCTGATCCACCGGAAGCAACAGCCCAAGGCAGTGCAAGAGTGTGGTCTTTCCACATCCGCTCGGACCAACGAGAGCTGTCATGACCCCCGGCGCGCAACAAATGGTCTCACCGTCAAGCACAGGCCGCCCACCAAGTGCTACGGAAATGTCCTGGGCTTTAATCATAATCTGCACCACCTCCGATCAAATTCGACGCCTGCTGACGCCATCGAAACACCAGCGCGCAGCAAACAGATGGCTCAGCGGCACAACTAGCAACCCAAACGCCGCGGCCACGAGTACGGGTCCCATCGCATCAGGCCTTTGGAACAAGACAACAACGCCCACGAGAATGACCCCTGCAAGCAGCTCCTTGGCTATGCGTCCCTGGAGAATCCGCGCCCATGACTGGCCTGCCAGCCGCAACGGGAAGTCACGCTTCGCTTGCAGCATTGCGGTGATCAACGCACTGATCGCGGCAGCAACAGTGAAAGCAACACCCAATGCAACCAGCGCAAGACTCCGCAACCACACCACGTACGCTGCGAATTGTGCCAGGAGAAGCCCATCTTCGGCAATGTAAACTACGTTTAATTCACCTTTGAATCCACGATCGCGCAGCGCTTGTGCGGAAAGGCCGTGCCGCTCCAGCAACTGCTGCGTAGCGGTCACACCGGTGAACACGATGTTGCTACCCGAGACCATGGAGGTCAAGTTAGAATCGCTATAGGCATCGTAGAGCGAGGGCACAACGACGAGCAGGACATCATCTGCAAAAAGAAGCCTCTCGCGCCATCCTCCTGCTACCGGCAGCCGCAACCCGTCGGCCGGCTGCAGGAACCGGAACTGTGCGAACAGTTCCTCGGAAAATCCTTCCCTCGACCACATCCCGGCATGCACTCGAACCTCTCGGCGAAGTCCTTCCGGAATGCTGTGGTCAGGCACCGGTGTGACCGCCGGCTGTGGCGCACCCTTAGTCACCAGATCGAGCCAACGCTGGTTCACAAAGGAGACGGCCGAGTACTCTCCAAAATCTACGCTCTCTCCAGTATCGACCCGCGTCCACATTTCTGGAGTGAAAGTGATGGAATGAGCGACCATATCAAGGGATTCCGCATTTTTTACCAGCTCGCTGATCTGCGGCTCAAGGGCGACCATCCCATCTTCACCGTTCAGATCGCCCATCGCAAACACGATAGCAACCTGGTCTGCGAGTTGTTTCCACTGCGCCATTTCAGCAGCCCTGGCGGATGAGAATTTGTATGCCGACCATGCAGGCCCGGCCGCGGCCACCACCATGAGGAACGTAAGCGCCTGTATCACGATCGTCGCCGAACGTAGGCTCCTTACCGCCGGTTGTCTGGTGGCGAGCATCGTAGCGCTCGGCCAGGCAGAGGCTGACATGGCAAGCGCAGCAATCATGGATACGGCGATGACGGCGACTTGCAGGCTGACCAGCGCCTTGAGGAAGGCGCCGGCGTACACCCAACCATGAAACACACCCACATAGCCCGCCGCAACCGGCACGATGGCGACTGCCGCAACCAGCAGCGCACTCCCGAACCCGGCCAGGTCCTGCACCTGAATCCGCACCGCCGGGCACCCGCCCAGCACCCGAAGGGCGCGCCCCCGCGCTCTCATCGACAGCCAGAACAGCGCCAGCGCCGCGAGTAGTGCAAACACCGCCAGAACGGCGGCAGCAAATCCTCTTTCATACACCACAAATTTAAGGCTGTCAAAAATTGATGCATCCTGGCGGACAACCTTCACGCCTGCGCATTTCAGCGCGTCCTCGAACTCGTCCAAGTGAGCGTTTTTTCCGGTCACGAGATAGGTCCCATCCGGATAGGAGTTGGCAAGTCGCTCCTTGCCGACGATCTTGCCTACATCGCCGCCGAACCAGGCAAATTCGGCGGGCAGATCTCCACCGTTAAGCGCCGCGAAGATCTGCCCGCCGCCGTCACCGGCAAGCTCTGGCGCAACCTTAACCAGCCCAAGACTCCAGCGCGCATCTAGCTCCTCCAGCGTTGCAAATGCCTCAGTGATGGAGGTGGAAAAGTTCGATTCTCTGAAGTCGAGCGTCAGACTGCTTTCAACACCAATGGCCTGCGGAAAGTCTCGATCATACAGGTCAGTGATGATTACCGCCAGCAACACAAGCAGAGTAAACAACACGCCCGCGACAGCCACTATGATACGTTTATACAAAAACGCCCCCCCTTCAAGAACTATCTGCAACTCGGCCGGGCTCCGGCGACTGCGACCGGTATCGCCGGAGCCCGGCGTAATCGCCTGGATTAGTTGACACGATAGTAGTATACAGCACTTAGGCCCGGCAAGTTAATAGTCCAGACACGAGCGTTCGAGTAATACCCAGGCGCCGTGTCTACGCTCCTGTTTCTACTGGTTTCCTTACCGTTGATTAGTCTTACCACCGTCGAGCCGTGTACCTTCGTTGGGTGGTTGTACTCGGAACGGACCGCGAGGTTCACGAATCCGTACCTCCATATTCCACCTTCCGCCGGGTACTGGTAATTCCAACCCGGCATGGCCCAGGCAGCTACAGACGCCACGGTGTTACCCACCAAAACGATAGATATCGCTAACGCAGCGAGCGTCGCTTTGATCGTTCGAGTCAAGGTTCTCCTCTTTTGCTTTTTACCACTATTAAGGCCTGTCAACAACGCCAGATCCATTGCAGCCTGGACAGTGGTCGCTGCAGGGTTAGTTATCCATTTGTTTTTGTGTAGGGTGCTTTTATTAATCTATTCACCTATTAAGGCCTGCTAACAACTCCAGACCCCTCGGCGGCCGGGGCAGTGTCGGTGCAAGGTAAGTAGTCCATCTTTATTAAGTTTGGGTTTTCAATCAATCAACATTTAATCATGTTAGTTTTAGTTGCCATCTCTTACTTCATTTGTCATTATACCCCCCCCGAGCTTGTCAAGCAATTTTTTAAGATTCTAATAATTTATTTTCAGCAGTGCGTCATTAAGAGATCGACTACTAGCTAAGGCTTAGGTCCCCTGTTTTTCCCCATAAGCCGGGGTGGACCAAAATCTTCTTGATGGTCTTTTATCCTCGACGAATAAAATTATACGCATATGCCTGCTGCATTTGGGATAGAGCAGGGGTCGGTATGGTATACCCACTGAAAAGGAGCTGGCATATCATTACAATTTTAACTTTGGCGGTCCAGGCTGCGGTACTGGATCGCTTCGGCGATATGGGGGGCTTCGATGATCTCGCTGCCGGCCAGGTCGGCGATGGTGCGGGCCACCTTGATGATGCGGTCATGGGCGCGCATGGAGAGGCCCAGGCTCCGGTAGGCCTGCTGGAGCAGGCGGCGGGCTTCGCCTGTGAGCGGGCAGTATTTCTCCAGGTGGCGGCTGCTCATCTGGGCGTTGGTGAGGATGCGCAATTTTTTAAAGCGCTCCTGCTGGAGGGTGCGGGCCCGCTCCACGCGGCTGCGGATGGCGGCTGAGCTTTCCCCGCTGTGCCCTTCCTGGAGCTTCTCGTAGTCGATCCGGGGCACCTCCACCTGGATATCGATGCGGTCGAGCAGGGGGCCCGAGAGGCGGGAGCGGTAGCGCTGTACCGCGGCGGGGCTGCAGCGGCACATGTGAAAAGGGTCGTTCAGGAAGCCGCAGGGGCAGGGATTGGCAGAGGCCACGAACATGAAATCGGCGGGGTAGGTGAGGGTTGCCGCCACCCGCGTCACGGTGACCACCCTGTCTTCCAGCGGCTGGCGCAGGGCCTCGAGGATGTCGCGGCTGTATTCCGGCAGCTCGTCGAAGAAAAGGACGCCGCGGTGAGCCAGGCTTACTTCACCCGGACGGGGCACTTTGCCCCCGCCGATTATGCCGGCGGCGGAAGCGCCGTGGTGGGGGCTGCGGAAGGGACGGCGCGTCACCAGGGGGCGGTCCGGCGGCAGCCGGCCGGCAACGCTGTGAATGCGCGTTATCTCGAGAATTTCCTCGAAGCCCGGCGCAGGCAGGATGCCCGGCAGGCGGCGGGCGAGCATCGTTTTCCCACTGCCCGGCGGCCCGTATAGAAGGATGTTGTGCCCTCCGGCGGCGGCTACTTCCAGCGCCCGTTTGGCTGTTTCCTGCCCCTTTACTTCGCTGAAATCGGGCCCCGGGGCCTGATCCTGCCGTATCAGTTCATCCAGTTGGGATTCTATCGTGGGAATGGTGTGAAAGCCGCAGAAGTGCCCGGCCGCCTCCTTGAGCGTATGCACTCCTTTTACCTGCAGCTCTTTGATCAGCGCCGCCTCGGCGCCGTTTGCTGCCGGAAGATAAAATGTGCTGCCGCTAAGCCTGCCGGAGCCGGCGATGGCTGCGGCCATGGCCAGGGTGCCGGGAACGGGGCGCAGGGCCCCGTCCAGCGACAGTTCGCCCACCAGAACGGCTTTTCTCAGCTCTTCGTTATAGGGAATCTGGCGCGAGGCGGCGAGCAGCCCGATGGCGATGGCCAGGTCAAAGCCCGGACCCTCTTTTTTCAGGTCGGCCGGGGCCAGGTTGACGGTAACCCTTTCGTAGGGAAATTCGAAGCCGCTGTTGCGCAGAGCGGCGCGGACCCTCTCCCGGGCTTCTTTAACCGAGGGATCGGGCAGCCCGATGATGTCAAAGTGGGGCATTCCCCTGTGAATATCCACTTCCACTTCCAGGGGAATCCCTTGTATTCCTAGCACCGTGCAGGAGAACACTCTGGCCAGCATTTGGCAGCCTCCTCTTTGAACAGGCCGAAGAGAGCGGCTAGCGATTTTCCTCCCGGCCCCAGCGGAGCAGGCGGGCGGTTAGCTGCTGCCCCAGCACCGCCAGGTCCTCCGTGACCAGGTAATCGTTGGCCGTTTCGTCGAAGAGGATTGTCGCTCGCGGCGGGATCTCCCCGTCACCCTCCGCCAGGCGCAGCAGCAAAGGGAGACGCGGCAGCGCCATGACGATAAAAGAGGACGCCTCCCTGGCGGGTCGGGCATGGAGCCGCTCTTGAACCAGTCGCGCAAAAAGAGAGCTTTTTTTCCCGAAGAATTTCTCCAGCGGGGCCGGGCAGCTTTTCTGGAAAGCGGTGTTGAAGGCATCACCGCCCCAGAGGTGGCGGAAGGGGATCCATTTTCCGGCGGGCGGTTTTCCCGCAGCCCTGGTAAGGTAGTGAATCAGGATAATGGCGGTGGCGGTGGGGGCTTCTTTGCCCGTGCTGTAGGAGAGGACTTCGCCGGCAGGCCAGCTGATCCGGTATATTCGACCCAGGTAGGGCAGGGTGAACTCGCGCCAGGAAGCCGGCGGATAGAGGGTCAGGGCTGCCCCGCTGAAGCGGGCCATCTCCATGCTGTTTTTGGCTGCAAATTCCCGGCGAGCCTGCTCCAGGACGGCAGTGTAGTTGTCCCTCATTTTATTCCACTCCTTCCTTTCCGTGGAGATCAATTTCGCCAAAGGAGGGGTGAATCCTTTTATAATTCTGTATCTTTCTGGTCTACAATATGGTATAGTAGGGTTGCTTTGAAAACCATCAACTCGACAGGAGGCGATCATATTGAAACATGAGCTTCCATCTTTGCCCTATGATTACGCTGCCCTGGAACCTCATTACGAAGAGAGAACTCTCCGCTTGCATCATGGCGCCCACCACAAGGCATATGTGGATGGGCTGAATAATGCCGAATTGAAGCTGGCAGAAGCCCGGGAAAAAGGGGATTTTGCCCTGGTCAAGCACTGGGAAAGGGAGCTGGCTTTTCACGGCTCCGGTCATATCCTTCACTCCATCTTCTGGACAAACATGAAGCCGGGCGGAGGCGGTGCGGCCACCGGCCCCGTGGCGAAGTTGATCGAGCGGGATTTCGGCGGCTTTGATCAATTCAAAAAGCAGTTCTCTGCCGCCGCCGCGGCGGTGGAAGGCTCCGGCTGGGCGCTGCTCTGCCTGGTTCCCGCCTTCAACAAGCTGGAGATACTTACAGCCGAGAAGCACCAGGATTTAACCCAGTGGGGGGCGGTGCCGCTACTGGTTATTGATGTCTGGGAGCATGCCTACTACCTGCAGTACCAGAACAAGCGGGCGGCCTTTATCGAGGCCTGGTGGAACCTGGTAAACTGGGAAGATGTGAACAGGCGCCTGGCTGAAGCAAAAGGCGATAGCAGCAGCTGCTGCTGCAGCTGATAGTGTTTGGTTAACAAAACTGGTTAACGTACTGGTTCAGGTAAAAATAATCCTCTCCGGCCACCCCTCGTATGTCATCCTGTGCGCAGCGAAGGAATGTCATCCTGAGCAAAGCGAAGGAACTCCAAAGAGGGCTGTATCCACACAATCCCTCCGGATGACAACAAGGGGCTGCTCCGGGCATCAATAGGTGTGCTAACAAAAGGAGGTATTTCGTTGGATCCGGTTCTTTTGAAGGATGGCATCTACTGGGTTGGAGCGGTGGATTGGGATATGCGCTATTTCCACGGGCCTACTTTTGGCACCCACCGCGGCACAACCTACAACAGCTACCTCATCGTCGACGAGAAGATAACCCTGGTAGATACAGTCTACCCTCCCTTTGCCGGTGAGATGCTGGAGCGAATCAGGAAGATTATCGATCCGTCGCGGATCGATTACATCGTCATCAACCATGTGGAGATAGATCATTCCGGGGCGCTTCCCGAGCTGATGAAGCTGGCCCCCGGGGCCAAGATATACTGCAGCGCCAGGGGTAAAGCGGGCCTGTTGAAGCATTTCTACGGGGAATGGGATTACCGGGTGGTGAAGACCGGCGGCGAGCTTTCGCTGGGGAAGCGCACCTTGAGCTTTATCGAGGCGCCCATGCTGCACTGGCCGGACAGCATGTTTACCTATGTTAAGGAAGAGGCGCTGCTGATGCCCAACGATGCTTTTGGCCAGCACCTGGCAAGCGCATTCCGCTTTGACGACCAGGTGGAAAACAAGATCATCATGGAAGAGGCGGCCCGCTACTATGCCAATATCCTCTACCCCTTTAGCGGGCTTGTCCTTAAAAAACTGGAAGAAGTTAAGGCCCTGAACATCCCCATTTCCATGATCGCTCCCAGTCACGGGGTGATCTGGCGGGAAAATCCAGGGCAAATTATTGAATCCTACCGGCGCTGGGCTTCGGGTGAATGGCTCCCCAAGGCGGTCGTGGTTTACGATACCATGTGGGGGAGCACCGCCGCCATGGCCCGCGCCATTGTTGAGGGGATTGCATCGGAAAATGTTGACGCCAGGCTGTTCAAGATCTCTGTCCGCGACATAAACAGCATCTTAACCGAGCTGCTCGAGGCGCGCCTCCTGGTAGTCGGCTCTCCCACGATCAACCGCAGCTACCTCTCCGTGCTCTCGCCGTTTCTGGACGACCTGGCCGGTTTAAAGCCGGTCAACCGGCTCGGCGCCGCTTTCGGCTCTTACGGCTGGAGCAGGGGTGCGGTAAAGGCAATTGAAGCGAAGCTTGAAGCGGCAGGCTTAACCCTGGCCGGGGAAGGCCTGGAGATTCTTTGGGTGCCCGATGCCGGGGAGCTCGAAAGCTGCCGCGAATGGGGCCGTGCCCTGGCCCGGACAGTAAAAACAGAATAGGATTAATTGCTTAGAAAGGAGCCGAAAAAAATATGGAGAAATGGGAATGCGATGTTTGCGGCTATATCTACGATCCGGCAGAAGGAGACAGCGAAGCGGGGATAGCGCCGGGAACCTCTTTTGAAGAGCTCCCCGATGACTGGGTCTGCCCGATTTGCGGCGTGGGCAAAGATCAATTCTCTAAGCTGGACTAACATCGCGTAACCGCAGCGAGTTCAGGCAAAGGTGAGACAGGATTTGCAACTGTCTCACCTTTTCGTTTAGCAATTAGTTAACTCGGTGCCAGGCACCAAATTAACTAACTGGGTCTTGAGTCTGGGGCGGGAGTATGTTTTACTTATGTAAGAAAGAATTAACTCTGGAGGATGAACTTTGGAAACTGGTGAAGGTAGACAATTGCTCAATCAATACAAGGAGGCGGACCCGGCCTGGCTGGAGCGGCTGCGGCGCGAGCTGAATGACGCCCAGTTCAGATTTGCCACCTCTGATGATGAAGTAATCCTGGGCCTGGCCGGTCCCGGTTCGGGGAAAACACGCGCCCTGGTTTACCGGGCCGCCCACTTAATCAAGTGCGGCATCCCGCCGCAGCAAATCCTTCTGCTGACTTTCACGAACAAGGCTGCCGGAGAGATGAAAGAGCGCCTGGGCAATCTGCTCGGATCCTGGCCCGAAGGAATTTGGGCGGGTACTTTTCACAGCATTGGGGCGCGGATCCTGCGCCGGCACGCCGAGCTGGCTGGGCGCCGGAGCAACTTTACGATCCTTGATGAGGACGACAGCCGCAGCATCTTCAGACAGATAACGGCTGCTTTATCTCATGCCCTGGATGAAGAGGAGCGCCGTCTTTTCCTGAAGCGGGGGCTGCTGGGTCGGATCATCAGCCGGGCGCGCAATTCAGAGCTGAGCATCCGCGAGGTAATGGAGGAGGAATACAGCTTCGCCCTGGATTATATTCCGCTGGTGGAGAAACTGGCCCGGCTGTACGAACAGAAAAAGGAAGAAAGCAACGCCTTTGATTTTGATGATCTGCTTTTGCGCTGGCTGGAGCTCTTCCAGGAGCACCCGGCCGTCGGGGAGCAGTACCAAAAACGTTTTGCCCATGTTCTGGTTGATGAATTCCAGGATACTAACATTGTCCAGGCCCGCCTGGTGGACCAGTTCGCCGGGGCCGCTTCTCTCTGCGCCGTGGGCGACGACGCCCAGTCCATCTATGCCTTTCGTTTTGCCCACGTGGGCAATATCCTTTCATTTCCCGAGAAATACCCGCAGGCCCGGGTCATACGGATGGAGCAGAATTACCGCAGCAGCCCTGAAATTGTCGCCCTGGCCAACGCTTCCATAACCTTCAACCGGGTGCAGCTGCCGAAAAAGCTCTATTCGAAGAATCCCTCGGGGGAGAAGCCCCTGGTGGTAGGCGCCCGGAATGCCAGGGAAGAGGCCTCCTTTGTCCTCGAACGGATCGGGACTCTCTGCCGCGGCGGCCTCTCCTTGAACGAAATTGCCGTGCTCTACCGCAGCACCTTTCTCTCCACGGAGCTGGAGCTGGCCCTGGTGCGGCGGGGGATTCCTTACCGCACTTTTGGCGGGGTCAAGTTCCTGCAAAGGAGCCATATCAAGGATGTTCTCGCCTATTTAAAGGCGCTCCACAATCCTGCCGACGCCGAAGCCTGGCGCCGCCTGGCGCTGCTGCAACCTGGCCTGGGTCCGGCCACCTTTGATCGCCTTTGGAGCGATCTCAGGGAGAGCGGCGATTCCTTGGAAGCCGCCATTTCGGGCAAATGTTTGCCTGCGCGGGGCAAAGAGGGCTGGGAGTCGCTTTGCCGGACGCTGGCAGATCTGCGCGCCCATGCAGCCGCTGCCGGCGACAGCGAGGGCGGGGGAAAAAAAGAGAGTGTGGCCGGGCTGATTAAGCTGATCATGAACTGCAGCTACGACGGGATTTTGCGCAAGAGCTACCCGGATCAATATGACGAAAGATTAAGGGGCATTGAGCGGCTGGCTGAAAATGCCGCTCACTACGCCTCGCTTGGCGCATTCTTGGAGTCGCTGGCCCTGGATGAATCGCTATTTAACGGCGGCGCTGCATTAGAAGATGCCGGCGGCGATTCTCTAACCCTCTCTACAGTACACAGCGCCAAGGGGAAGGAGTGGGAGGCGGTTTTTGTGATCGGCCTTAACGATGGCGTCTTCCCCAGCTACCGCGCTGAATATGAGGACCTGGACGAAGAGCGCCGCCTTTTCTACGTGGCGGTGACGCGGGCAAAGCGCTATCTTTGCCTGAGCACCTACTGGGAGAACAACCGCAGCTACGGCCTGCAGTCCGGAGGCCCCTCCCTCTTCTTGAAAGAGCTGCCGCAGGAATGCTTCACCCCGGTTTTGGCAGAAGAGGCTTTATGGGGCTTCTAATTTATTCTTTAAAATGGGACAAACAGGTACGTCCCCGGTGTCCCAATTTTCTGCCGGCGGGGCGGGGGCTGGAGTATAGATGAAAATCATAGGCGATAATCCCAGAAAGGGTGGTGAAAGATATGACCAATGGTGCTGCGGCTGCGGCGGCCATTGCCCAGGCGATCAAGGCCAGCGGGGCCATCGTCAGGGTTGTGCCGGAAGATTTTTGTAAAATCGTCGACAAGGTGGATAAGCCCCTGGTGGTCATCTCCGTGAGCAGATTCCTGGGGACAAGATGCCATTACTTGACCAGCTACAAGGGGCTCATATTTTACACCAAGAGCCCGGAGCAGCTTCTCCTGAAGGGAAGCACCGAATATGTGCACGCCAGAAGCATTTACATTCCGCAATAGCCGGCTTCATTAACCGGCCGGCCAGCCGGAAGCCTGCTTTCTTTAACAGTTTAAGGAGAAGATAATGTTAAGGGGGTGCGAGATGTCGCTGAAAAAGCTCTATGGACGGGCCACAGGGATCGGGAGCATGCCTCATTCCGGCCCCGATGCCGCCCTGGATTTAATCTTTACATATTTTAAGGAGATACCTCACTGGCCCCAGCTGCCCCGGCGGGGCGACGCGGAGGGGCTGGTTTCGCAATACCTGGCGCCCCTTTTGTCGCGAGGCCTGGTGGCGCTCCGGCCCAACGGAATTCCCTATTTTTGTCTCGACGAGCCCCACTGGGAGAAGCGCTGTCTCGAATACTACGAGCTGCTGCTCGCTGCCGAGGATTCAGATGAAGTTGCTGAATTTGCCTTCACGGAAGAGAGCGCCGCCGGATTTTACGCGTTTATGGAGCGCTGCGCGCGGCAGCCCCTGGAAGCCCTTTACCTTAAAGGACAGTTGACCGGGCCCATTACTGCCGGCTTCAGAATTACCGATCCGGAAGGCAAGCCTTCCTTTTATGATCCCGCTTTAAGGGAAATTATTGTTAAAACATTGGCTGCGGCGGCCCGCTGGCAGCTGCGGCAGCTGCAGGAACTGGGCCGTCCGGTGATTATATTCGTCGACGAACCGGGCCTCTACAATTACGGCAGCTCCACGGCGGTGGCCCTGGGCCGCCCGGAGATCGAGTCTTCGCTGGAGGAAATCTTCACGGCAATCCGCGCCACCGGAGGAATTACCGGGCTGCACAGCTGTGCCGGAACGGACTGGTCGCTCCTGACCGGGCTGTCGCTGGATCTGATTAACTTTGATGCTTACGAATATTTTTCTTCGCTGCTGGTTTACGCAAATCTTTTAAATCCCTTTTTCGCCCGGGGGGGCGCCCTGGCCTGGGGCATCGTTCCCTCTTCGGATAAAGTCCTGCAGGAAGATCTCGCATCGCTGCAAAGGCTTCTTGATTCACAGATGAAGGCGCTGGTGAAGCAGGGCGCCGAGGAGGATTATGTCCGGAGCCGTTACCTGGTTACACCCTCCTGTGGGATGGGGACACTAACCGAAGCGCTGGCGGAAAGGATTTACCGGTTAACCGCGACCCTCGAGGAAAGAATATTTTAAAGGGAGTTGGCTTGATGAAAGAAGAAGAGGTAAAAGAATTGGTCATGGAGCTCTCTTTTGCTGTCGGTATATCCGGAAGCGAGGAGAGCGCCACTGCGGCGGCTTCCCGCCACCTGGAGCGCTATGTCACCCGGGTGTGGCGGGATCGCCTGGGCAACCTGATTGCTTTCAAAGAGGGAGACAAGCCCGGCGAGGAGCCCTTCTCGCTGGCCCTGGTGGCTCATATCGACGAGATCGGCGCCATGGTCACCAAGATTGAAGAAGGGGGCGCGCTGCGCTTTACCGGCGTCGGCGGAATTGACCCCCGGATTCTACCCGGGCAGCCTGTAGAGGTCCACGGCAGGACTCTTCTCAAGGGGGTTGTCGGCGCCAAGGCGCCGCACCTGCTCTCGGAGAAGGAACGCCGGGAGGCGTCGAAGTTTGAGGATCTCTTTATCGACATCGGTTTGACCAAAGAGCAGGCGGAGAAGCAGGTGCGCATCGGCGACCTGGTCTCTTTTGACGCGCCGCCGCTGGCCATGACCGCCGGGAAAAATATCGCCGGAAAGTCTCTCGACGACCGCGCCGGCGTGGCCGCGCTGGTCATCTGCGCCGCGGAACTTGCCGCTGCCCGCCACCGGGCCAATATCTATTTCGTGGCCAGTGTCCAGGAAGAGGTGGGGCTGCGCGGCGCTACTACCGCCGCCTACGGCCTCGTTCCGGACCTGGCGGTAGCTATTGATGTGACTCACGGCGAAGCCCCCGGGCTGACCCCTCCCGATGTTTTTGAACTGGGTGGGGGGCCGGCAATTGCCGTAGGACCCAATTTCCATCCTGCGTTGACTGCCCGTCTTGAAGAGTTAGCTCGTGATAATCGCTTTTCCATCCAGCGCGAGGCCGATACCGGCGTTCCAGGCACTGACGCCTGGGTTATCCAGGTCTCGCGGGAGGGCATTCCCGCTGCGCTGCTCTCCATACCGCTGCGCTATATGCATACTACGGTGGAGATGCTGAGCCTGGATGACCTTATCAATACCGGGCGGCTGCTGGCCGCTTTTGCCCGCAGCCTGGATCGCCCGTTCGTGGAGGGATTGGCATGCTTCTAGAAAAACTTTCCAACCTGCCCGGGGTTTCTGGCAACGAGAAGGCGGTCCGCGAGGCGATTATTGAGCAGCTGCAGGGCCATGCGCTGGAGTGGCAAACCGACACCCTGGGCAATCTGCTGGTGCGCAAAAAGGGGAGCGGTTCAGGTTCCCGCCGGGTCATGCTTGCCGCGCACATGGATGAGGTCGGCCTCATGGTCACCTCCATTGAAAAAAGCGGCCATCTCAAATTCCGCCCCGTGGGCGGCATCGACAGCCGGGTCCTGGTCTCCAAAAGGGTGCGCGTCGGCGATGATAGGATACCCGGCGTGATCGGCTCCAAGGCCATTCACCTGCAGAAACCGGAGGAGCGTCTAAAGCCCTTCGAACTGGATCAACTTTATATCGATATTGGGGCCAGGAACAAGGATGAAGCCGAAAAACACGTGCAGATCGGAACTTATGTTTCCTTTGACACTGCCTGCACTCCCTTCGGCGACGGCTGCCTGCGCGGCAAGGCTTTCGACGACCGCGCCGGCTGCGCCGTTCTTCTGGAGCTGCTGCTGGAAAAAGGCGGTCCGGCCTTTGACGCCGCTTTCACGGTGCAGGAGGAAGTAGGCTTGCGGGGAGCGCGGGTGGCATCCTATACCCTGCAGCCCCAGTATGCTCTTGCCGTAGAGGCTACCGCCGCCGCGGATACTCCCGACACGGAGAAGGAGCGCAGCGCCACGATGCTGGGCTCCGGTCCGGCAATCAGCTTCATGGATCGCAGCATTATCGTCAACCGGGAGATCTTCAAGGGCTTGATCGAGGCCGGCGAAAAGGCCAAGATTCCCTTTCAGTTCCGCCGCTTTACCGGCGGGGGCACCGATGCCGGAGCCATTGCTCTCAGCAGGGAAGGTGTCAAGGCCGGTGTGGTGGCGGTGCCCTGCCGCTATATTCACTCGCCCTGCAGCGTGCTGAAAAAAAGCGACCTGCAGCATACTGTCTCGCTGGTGCGGGCCTGGCTTGAAGCGACGGCATGAAAAAATTTAACGAGGTGGCGATAAATAAAATGGAGACATTGATTAAGGAGTTGGTTGAGGCCTACGGCCCTTCCGGAGAAGAGGCGGCCGTTAGAGAGTTGATTGAAGAGAAGATCAAAGACAGCGTTGACCGCACCTTTACCGACAACCTGGGAAACCTTTTTGCCATCCGGGAAGGAGCGGCCCCGCTGCTGATGTTCTCCGCGCACATGGATGAGATCGGGGTGATTGTGACCCATATCGACGACAACGGCTTCCTGCGCATTGCCCCCATAGGCGGCGTCGCCCCGCACCTGCTGGTGGGGCAGCGGTTGAGCTTTAAAAACGGTGTCACCGGCACTGTTTACCATGAGAAGATCAAGGCATTGAAAGAACTGGATTGGCCCAAACTCTATCTCGATATCGGAGCGGCCGGAGCCGCTGCAGCAAGGGAGCATATCCGCATCGGCGACATGGCCTGCCTCCATCAGCCCTTTGTGAATCTGGGAGGGCGCTACATGGCCAAAGCCATGGATGACCGCATCGGCTGCGCCGTTCTCGTAGAGGCGGCCCGCCGGCTGCCCGGATCGCTGCCGCAGGGGGTCTGCTTCGTTTTTTCGGTGCAGGAGGAGGTGGGACTGCGCGGTGCCACCACCGCCGCTTACCGGCTCGAGCCAGACTACGGTTTTGCCGTCGATGTAACCCTGGTGGGCGACACCCCGGAGGCGCCGCTGATGGCGGTGAGCCTGGGCCAGGGGCCGGCGATAAAGGTAAAAGACAGGTCTGTGCTCTGCCATCCCCGGGTGCGCGAGCTCATGATTGAGACAGCCGAGAAACATAAAATTCCTTACCAGCTCGAGGTCCTGGAGCGCGGGGGGACCGATGCCGGAGCGATTCACCTTTCCCGTGAAGGGGTCCCCTCCGGGGCCATATCCATCCCCTGCCGTTATGTCCATTCACCCTCAGAGATGGTCGATGCCGGCGATGTGGCCCATGCGGTAGAGCTGATCGAGAAAATTATAATGGTCTCCTGGCCGCTCCCTGATTCCGGGAGCGGGGCATAGCAGCTTTTACAGAATCAAAGGCCAGGTTATCCCCCTGCTTGAGCCCGGCAGGGGGAATTTTTATGTCTACCCGGGAGATATTTTTTTGATTCACCAGAAAATGTATGGTATACTCAAAAAGAATTTAGAAAAGATTAACCGGAGGAGAAAATTACCATGAAGAACAACAGCAGAAAAGCGGCCCTCCGGCGAGCCGAAGAGCTAAAGAAGACTATCCTTAATTATGAACAGGCGCTGCCGGATATTCCCACGGGCTTTGGGCAATGGCGGCGGATCCTGGAAAACCAGGAGCGGATTAAATCGCTTTTGGGCGCCACCGATGAAGATTGGCAGGACTGGCGCTGGCATCTTGAAAAACGTGTTACTACTGCGGCAGAATTGAAAAAATATCTAACTTTAAGTCCGCAGCAGCTGGAAGAGATCGAGCAGACCGGATCAATTTATCGCTGGGCGGTATCGCCATATTATCTCAGCTTGATGGATCCGCAAAATAAAGCCGACCCCATCCGCCGCCAGGCGATCCCGTCGCTGCCGGAATGCGCAGATCATATCGGGACCAGCGATCCCATGGATGAAGAACACACTTCGCCCGCCCCGGCGGTAACGCGGCGCTACCCCGATCGCCTGATTATCAACGTAACCAACCAGTGCGCCATGTACTGCCGGCACTGCCAGAGGCGGCGGAATATCGGTGAAAAAGACCTGGCTACACCGCGCCGCGATCTCATGGCGGCGCTGGACTATGTCAGCAGCAACAAGGAGATCCGGGATGTCCTTCTTACCGGCGGAGATGCCTTCATGCTCGACAACAGCAGCATTGCCTGGCTGCTGGAGCAGCTCGACCAGATTCCCCATGTGGAGATCAAGCGCTTCGGGACGCGCACCCCGGTAACGCTGCCCTTCCGGATCGATGATGAGCTCTGCGAAATTTTGTCCCGCCACCTGCCGCTTTATGTCAACACCCAGTTCAACCACCCTCTTGAAGTAACTCCGGCGGCGCAGGAAGCCTGCTTCAAGCTGGCCCGGGCCGGCGTTTCCCTGGGGAACCAGGCGGTGCTCTTGAAAGGGGTAAACAACGACCCCTTTGTCATGCGCAAGCTAAACCAGGAGCTGCTGAAGATCATGGTCCGCCCCTACTATATTTTTCATCCGAAAAGAGTTAAGGGAACGGCCCATTTTTGGGTAAAGATTGAAGAGGGTTTAAAGGTAATGGAGCATCTCCGGGGGTATACCACCGGAATGGCCATCCCTACCTACATTCTTAACGCGCCAAAGGGCTACGGCAAAGTGCCCCTGTTGCCGCAGTATCTGCTCTGGATAGGCGATGATACTGCCGTGATCCGGACATGGGAAAACCGGATTATCAAGTACAATAACAGAGAAGCGGGGGATTGATCCGGAAAGCATCGTTCAAGGCACCCGTCCTATTCCGGCTGCAATACCGGTTTCAACAGGAACGGCATCTTGAAAAGATTATGGAAGAGGAATTGATTTATCTAAATGCTCTGAACAGGGTTTCTTTTTTAGGCCCGGTGCGCATTGCAGCTTTGCTGAAACGCTGCGGTTCTTCCAGGGAAGCCTGGCATGCCGCAGCGGCCGGGCTTGTTGATATCCCCGAGCTGAAGGGCTTTGTGGAGCGTCTGCTCGAAGAGAGCCGCCGCATCGACCCGCTGCGGGAGTGGCGGCGGCTGCAGCAGCTAAATATTGTCTGCCTTTCATTAAATTCTCCGGAATATCCCCCTTTGCTGAAGGAGATCCCCCAGCCTCCGCCGCTGCTTTACTGCCGTGGCCGGTGGCTTGAAAGAGACAGCCAGGCTGTGGCCATTGTGGGAAGCAGGCGCTGTACTTTTTACGGCAGGGAGGTGGCCTCACGCCTGGCGGCGGACCTGGCTTCCGCCGGCTTTACCGTAGTCAGCGGAATGGCCCTGGGCATCGATACGGCGGCGCATGAGGGGGCCCTGGAAGCAGGGGGGCGTACTATCGCCGTTCTCGGCTGCAGCGTGGAGCGCAGTTATCCTGCCGCCAACAGGGATTTGATGGAGCAGATCATTAATAGCGGGGCGGTCATAAGCGAGTTTTCCCTCGACACCCCGCCCCTGCCCCAGCATTTTCCCCGGCGAAACCGGATCATCAGCGGCCTGGCCCTGGGCACCGTCGTGGTCGAAGCCTCGCAGAAGAGCGGCGCCCTGATCACCGCCTTTTACGCCCTGGATCAGAATCGCGAAGTTTTTGCTGTCCCCGGAAACGTGGGCAGCCCGTACAGCCGCGGCTGCCACCGGCTAATCAAAGAGGGGGCCCGCCTGGTTGAAACGGCGGAGGATATCATCGAAGAACTGGGCATCTCAGCAGCAGGCGGCTCCGCTGCAGCAGAGGCGGCGGCGAGTGCAAAAGAGCAAAAAATAGATGCTCTGGAGGACGCTGAAAGGCGTCTTCTGGAGCTAATTCCCTACCATCCATTGCATATTGATGAGATTGTGCGCCTTAGCGGCGCAGATGCGGCCCGGGCCGGGGCGTATCTCATAAGCCTGGAGTTGAAAGGGCTTGTTCGCCAGTTGCCCGGCAAATATTTTATCCGGAGATAGTTTATGATAAGATACACGAGTGATAGCATTGATGTTGAATGGAGGAAGAGCTATGAGCGGTTACCTGGTGATTGTCGAATCACCGGCCAAGGCTCGCACGATAAAAAAATTTCTGGGTTCAAAATACCGGGTGCTGGCTTCACAGGGGCACCTGATCGATCTTCCGAAAAGCAAGCTGGGGATTGACCTGGACAACAATTTTACGCCGCAATATATAACCATTCGCGGCAAGGGGAAGATCTTGCAGCAGCTGAAAGAGGCAGGAAAGAAAGCGGAGCGGATCTACCTGGCTGCGGACCCGGATCGCGAAGGCGAAGCAATCTGCTGGCATATCAGCCAGGCTCTCAATATGGATTTCGCAGATCCCTGCCGGGTTGAGTTCAACGAGATCACCAGGACTGCAGTAAAGGAAGCATTCAAGCAGCCGCGCCGGGTGGACATGAACCGGGTTGATGCCCAGCAGGCTCGCCGCATCCTTGACCGCCTCGTGGGCTACCAGATCAGCCCCCTGCTCTGGCGCAATGTTCGCAGCGGGCTCAGCGCCGGGCGAGTTCAGTCGGTGGCCCTGCGCTTGATCTGCGAACGGCAGAAAGAAATCGATGAGTTTAAGAAAGAAGAATACTGGACGCTGGAGGCGCTCCTGCAGGCCAACGGTCCCGATACCCGCTTTAAGGCCATGCTGGAGCGTTATCGCGGTGAAAAGATAGAACTGGCCGATAAGCAGGCGGCTGATAAGGTCATCGAGGAACTGAGCGGGACCTCTTTTACCGTGGAGCGGATCAAAAAAAGCCGGCGTAAACGGAGGCCCGCGCCGCCCTTTATTACCAGCACCCTGCAGCAGGAAGCTTCTTCTAAGCTGGGCTTTACCGGGCGTAAAACCATGGCCCTGGCCCAACAGCTTTACGAAGGGATCAATCTCGGCGGGGGGCAGACCACGGGTCTAATTACTTATATCCGCACCGATTCCACCCGTATTTCCGCCCAGGCCCAGGCCGAGGCGCGAGAGTTGATTGCCCGGCAGTTCGGAGACGATTATTTGCCTTCCCGGCCTCCGCAATACCGCTCCCGCAAGAGCGCCCAGGAAGCTCACGAGGCCATACGCCCCACCGCGTTGAGCAACACGCCCCAGGCGGTGGCGGCCTACCTGACCCGGGATCAGGCCCGCCTCTACAAATTAATATGGGAAAGGTTCGTGGCCAGCCAGATGGCTCCCGCGATTTATGACCAGGTCCGGGTTGACATAAGCGCCGGGGAATACGGTTTCAAGGCCGCCGGCTCGAGCTTGATTTTTCCTGGATTTCTGAAGGTATACCAAGCTGACGACAAGGAGGAAGAAACCATCCTCCCCCCCATGCAGGAAGGGCAGCAGCTGCTCCTGGTGGAATTTCTACCCGAGCAGCACTTTACTCAACCGCCCCCCCGCTACAACGACGCCTCGCTGATCAAAACCCTGGAAGAGAAGGGGATCGGCCGTCCGAGCACCTATGTGCCCATAATTGAAACAATAATTAACCGCGGCTACGTTGTCAGGGAGAAAAAAGCATTTGCCCCCACGGAGCTGGGCTATGTTGTTGTCGACCTGATGAAGCGGCACTTTCCCGAAATTATCGATGTTGATTTTACCGCCCGCATGGAGGAGCGGCTGGATCTGATTGAAGAGGGCGAACTCGAGCGGAACGAAGTTCTGCATAAATTCTACGAATCATTCAACAAACAGCTCCAGGAAGCGGAGCGGGAGATGGAAAGGGTTGAACTTGCCGCCAGGGTCAGCGAGGAAAGCTGTCCCCGGTGCGGCCAAAACCTGGTTTACAAACACGGCCGGTTCGGGCAGTTCCTGGCCTGCCCGGGCTATCCTGAATGTAAATTTACAAAAAATATTGTTCGCCAAACGGGAGTCCCTTGCCCCCTGGACGGAGGCATGCTGGTCGAGCGGCGCAGTCAGAAGGGCAGGATCTTTTACGGTTGCAGCAATTACCCGCAGTGCAACTTCTCTGTTTGGGATAAGCCTCTGCCGGAAAAATGCCCCAGGTGCGGGTCACTCATGGTGCAGGCCGGCCGGCGCAGTGGCAAGGGGATCCGCTGCTCCAACAAAGAATGCGGTTACAAGGCTGACCGCCCGCAAGAAGCCGCGGCGGAGCAATAAATTTATCTGCCGCCTTCGACCCCAGGCGGAATTTACCTGATAAAATGACAAATAGCACCAATCTTTGAAAAAGGCATTTTGCTTGCATATGTGGAAATGTTATGCTAATATTTACTGAGGGTGCCATTGGTGGATGAACAGCTGGAGCGTTTTCTTGCTTACCTGGAGGTAGAAGTAAATGTTTCACCTCTAACCCTGCAAAGTTATCGACACGATATTATTCAATTTTTATCCCTGGTCACTTCAGGGGACGGCCCGGTCCGGGAAGCAACTCATCACATGCTTCGCCGCTACCTGGCCCGGCTAAAGGAGAACGGTTATACCCGCAGCTCGGCAGCGCGTAAACTTTCGGCGGTGCGTTCTTTTTTGAGTTTTTTACAGCGGGAAGGCGAGTTGGAGAAGGGTACCTGGAGCAATGTTTCCAGGCCCCGGCAGGAGAAGAAGCTGCCGCAGTTTTTCTATTTCCACGAAGTATTGGCCTTGCTGGAGGCGCCTGACTGCAACACCCTTCTCGGCTACCGTGACCGGACCATGCTTGAGCTGCTCTATGCCAGCGGTTTGCGGATCAGCGAACTTACCGGTCTGGATACCTCTTCCTGCAACCTGGAAGAACGCCTGGTTAAGGTAACCGGCAAGGGGAGCAAGGAGCGAATCGTTCCCATGGGAAGGATCGCCGCCGCTTTCTTGAAAGAATATCTAAACCGGGTCCGGCCGCTGCTGCTGGCAGCAGGCGGAGAGTGTGAGGCGAAAACAGAAAAACTGTTTCTCAACCGTCGTGGCGGCCCCTTAACTGACCGCGGGGTGCGCTATATTTTTAGGAAATATGTCCGTAAGGTTTCTCACAAGGTGGGGTTGAGCCCCCACTCGTTACGGCATTCCTTCGCCACTCACTTAATTGAGCAGGGAGCTGACCTGAGAGTAGTCCAGGAGCTTCTTGGGCACGCCAGCGTTTCGACCACGCAGGTATATACACATATTACCAGGGGGCACCTCTGGGAAGTATACCGGAAGACGCACCCGCGCAGTATAATCGAGGGCGATTAAAGAGGTGAATCATGTTCCAGGGGACAACAATAATCGCCGTGAAAAAAGGTGACCGGGTAGCCATTGCCGGTGACGGGCAGATTACCTTCGGCAACAGCACGGTGATTAAGCACGGCGCCAAAAAAGTGCGGCGCCTTTACGAAGACAAGGTTATTGCCGGTTATGCCGGATCGGTGGCCGATGCCTTGACACTATGTGAGAAGCTGGAGGCGAAACTCGAAAGTTTCCAGGGTAATCTTATCCGGGCTGCGGTGGAGCTGGCCAAGGAGTGGCGGACCGACCGGGTGCTGCGCCGGCTGGAAGCGCTTTTGCTGGCGGCCAGCAAGGAAGCGCTGCTGCTCATCTCAGGCACCGGCGAGGTTATCGAGCCCGATGATAATATTGCCGCCGTCGGTTCCGGGGCGCCTTACGCGCTTGCCGCGGCCAGGGCTTTGTCCAGATACAGCGATCTGGAGCCGGGAGAAATTGTTCGGGAGGCTCTTAAAATCGCCTCTGAGATTTGTGTTTTTACAAATGACCGCATCATAGTAGAAGAGCTGTAGAGGAGTTGGCGCATATATGTCCGGGGACAATTTAACCCCCCGCCAGATCGTGGCTGAACTTGATCGCTATATCGTTGGCCAGGAAGATGCGAAGCGCTGCGTTGCGATAGCCTTGCGCAACCGCTACCGCCGTAAGCAGCTGGCCGGAGAGATGCAGGAAGAGATAATCCCGAAAAATATCATCATGATCGGGCCGACGGGAGTAGGCAAGACCGAGATAGCCCGCCGCCTGGCCCGCCTGGTGAATGCTCCTTTTGTAAAAGTCGAGGCGACCAAATTTACCGAAGTCGGTTATGTGGGACGCGATGTGGAATCGATGATCCGGGATCTGGTGGAGACGGCGATCCGGATTGTCCAAAACGAGCGGATGGAGAAAGTGGAGGGAAAAGCGGCCCGGGCGGCTGAAGAGAGGCTGGTGGAACTGCTTGCTCCACTCCCCCGGAAAAAGCGCCGCCAGGTTAATCCCTTGGGATTTTTGTTTTCCTCCACATCTCTTTCTTCCGAAGAGGCAAATGTTGAGGATGCCGATTTCCAGGAGCGCCTGCATCAGGCGAAAGAGCAGCAGAAGCTGGTCTTGGAAAAGCTGAAAAGGGGCGAACTGGAAGAGAAACTGGTGGAAGTAGAGATCGAGGACCGGCGGCCGCCCGTGCTCGAAATATTTACCGGGCAGGGAATGGAGGAAATGGGAGTAAACCTGCAGGATATTCTGGGAAACATGATCCCTTCGCGAAAAATCAAAAGGAAGGTGACAGTGGCCGAAGCCCGGATAATATTGAAGCAAGAGGAGGCTCAGAAGCTTATTGATATGGATGCAGTCATTTCCGAGGCTATAGGGAAAGCCGAACAGCTTGGGATTATCTTCATCGATGAGATTGACAAGATTGCCGGGAAAGAAGGATATACGGCCGGTCCGGATGTATCCCGGGAGGGTGTGCAGCGGGATATTCTTCCCATAGTCGAAGGGTCAACGGTGATGACCAAGTACGGCCCGGTAAAGACCGATCATATACTTTTTATCGCCGCCGGAGCCTTTCATATGAGCAAGCCGTCAGATTTGATTCCGGAGCTGCAAGGACGCTTCCCCATCAGGGTAGAACTGCAAAGTCTATCTGAAGAGGATTTTAAAAGAATCCTTACAGAACCGAGCAATGCCTTATTGAAACAGTATACCGCTCTTATGGAAACCGAGGGGGTGAGGATCACTTTCACCCCGGATTCGATTGAAGAGATCGCCCGGGTAGCCTGCGAACTTAACCAGGAAATGGAAAACATCGGCGCCCGCAGGCTGCACACTATAATGGAGAAAGTCCTGGAAGAGATCTCATTTAATCTTCCAGACGTCGACACCAAAGAAATAATTATCGATCGGGGGTATGTGAGGAATAAAATACTTAAAATTGTTAAAAATAAAGACTTAAGTAAATATATCCTCTAAAAATGCAAGGAAGGTAGGTGAAAGATGTGATTTCTTCTCCCCTGCTTGAGAAGACCCGTCGCATCAACAAAATTCTACAGAAAACAGCAGGTCAGCACGTTGATTTTGGTGAAGTTGCCGAAGTTCTGAAAAATGTGATCCATGCAAACACCTACATTGCTGACCGCCAGGGCGAGATCCTGGGCTACGCGCTCGTGGATGAATTCGAGTGCGAAATGATGGTCAACAATGTCTTGAAGGGGGGGCGTTTCCCCGAAGATTACAATGAGTTTCTGCTCCGGGCCGAGGAATCGCGGGTAAACCTGCGCCAGAAATCGAATGACTGCGTATTCCTTGATGCAGAACGCTGCCTCTTTACAGACAAGATCATCTCCGTGATTCCCATTGTGGGCGGAGGAAAGCGCCTTGGCACCCTGGTCCTGGCCCGCTTCAACGATCTCTTCAACGCTGAAGACCTTGTCCTTGCGGAGACGGGCGCCACCGTAGTGGGCATGGAAATTCTGCGGTCGAAAGCGGAAAAGATTGAAGAGGAAGCGCGCAACAAGGCCGTTGTCCAGCTGGCCATAGCCACTCTATCCTACTCCGAGCTGGAAGCGGTTGAACATATCTTTGAAGAGCTTGGCGGAGACGAGGGACTCCTGGTAGCCAGCAAAATTGCCGATCAACTGGGCATCACCCGCTCGGTGATTGTCAATGCGCTGCGCAAATTTGAGAGCGCCGGGGTAATCGAGTCCCGCTCCCTGGGGATGAAAGGCACCTATATCAAGGTGCTCAATCCGTACCTGCTTGAGCATCTGGCGAAAAAATCAAAAGCCTTCCCCAAATAATACCGCTTGTTTCGCTTGAGAGAAATAGAGTAATTTAGCAATAAATTACTCTATTTTTTTTGCAGTTTCCTCGAAAGGGCCGATTATATGCTAAAATACAAAAGATGCGGTCCTGGAAAGAGATAAGAATATCTATTCATAATTTGGGAGGTTGCAGTCGTTGGGAGAGGGTTCTTTCCAATATGCTCACCTGGCCATAGCGGGGCTGGCCGTCTACATGCTGCTGATGCTCGCAGTGGGCTGGTGGAGCCGCAAGCAAATAAAGAATTCCGTTGACTTTATTATAGCCGGCAGGCGCCTTCCACTGTTCCTAACCGCCGGAACCATTTTTGCGACCTGGTTTTGCGGCGGCACTCTCATGGGAGCCGCGGCGCAGTCTTACCTCTTTGGCAACCAGGGTGTCATTTTTGATCCCTGGGGCTCAACGCTGTCGCTTCTTTTGACCGCCTTAATTTTTGGCCGCTTGATGCGCCGGGGCGGCTATCTTACGATTATCGATTTTTTTGACCTGCGCTATGGAAAAAAGATGGGGCTGCTGGCGGCGCTGGTGCAGGTGATCGCAGAAATCGGCTGGATCGGGGGGCAGCTCGTCGCTTCCGGCGTTGTTTTACAGATATTTGCCGGGATACCCCTGCTCTGGGGAATCGCCATATCCTGCCTGGTCCTGATTGTTTATACCTGGCAGGGAGGGATGTGGTCGGTTGCAGTAACGGATTTTTTACAGGCGGGTTTAATCACAGCCGGAGCGGCTGTACTGCTCTTCACCCTGGTCCGGCAGCTGGGAGGCTGGAGTTATCTGTTCAACAATGCAGGGAGCCAATCCGGGGTTCCGGCAATGGCCTTTTTCCCCACAAGAGAACACGGCTACCTGGGCTATTTTGGCCTGCCGGGCTGGCTTTACTACCTGGCGGCCTGGCTTTCAACAGGCCTTGGAGATATTCCGTCCCAAGATTTGGCCCAGCGCCTGCTGGCGGCCAGGAACGAGAAGATGGCTTCTTACAGCGCTCTTATTGCCGCGCTCCTTTATCTCGTGGTGGGCATGATGCCGGTCCTGCTCGGCACACTGATGTACGAACTAAACCCGCACCTGGCCATCGCCGAGACCGAGATGATCCTGCCCTACCTGGCGATAAATTATCTGCCTCCGGCCGGGACAATCCTCTTTGCCGTGGCCCTGGTAGCGGCCATAATGTCCAGCGCGGACAGCGCCTTGCTGGCCGCTTCATCAGTTCTCGGCCATAATGTCTTGCATTATCTCAAACCCGGCGCCGGTTCAGGATTGACCCTTAAGGTTACGCGGCTGTGTATTCCTGTTATCGCCGCGCTTTCTCTTCTGATTGCCTTGTACGCCCAGACCATTTATATGCTGGCTGTAATCACCTGGTCGCTGATCCTGGTAGGGCTGTTTGCGCCCTATGCTGCCGGTTTCTTCTGGAAGAAATGCAACCAGAGCGGGGCTGTCGCCGCTTTGGCCGGCGGCCTGCTTTCATGGGTTGCCGCGGTGCTTTTTTTTATGAGGCATGCCACCATGGCGGCCAATACAGGTGTGATCGAAGAGGGCGCTGTATACATGGACTGGGCTATCTGGGACGCCGTCTATATGGGTTCAATCCCGGCATTTGCCGTCTCCATCGGGCTAATGATCATTGTCTCGCTGGTAACGCAGAGAAGAGATCCCCCCAGGCCGCTGGTGGATATGAACGGAAATCCTTTCATCCGCCGTTCCGGCGGACGGGTGAAGTGTTTTAACCCAAATTTAGGACCCCAAGCTTAAATGAGGAGGTAAGCAAAATGAACAAGCGGAGTCTCTCGCCTCAACTGCTCTTGGGCCCGATCCCTGCAGCGTTAATCTCTTGCGGCCGCTCCGGAAATGAGTACAACATCATCACCCTGGCCTGGGCCGGAGTGGTTAATTCCGCGCCGCCGATGGTTTCCATCTCGATCCGCCCCTCGCGCTTTTCGCACGGGATGATCATGGAGACCAAAGAATTTGTAATAAATATAGCTGCCGCCGGCCAGGTTGACCTGGCTGACGGATGCGGCACCGTCAGCGGCCGGGATGTTGATAAATTCAAGCATTTTGGATTGACCCCGGTTAAGGGGCTTCTTGAATATGCCCCCCTGATCAAGGAGTGTCCCATAAACCTGGAATGTGTTGTCGAGCATACAATAGATCTGCCCAGTCACACCCTCTTTATTGGAAAAGTGATCGCCGCTCATGCCAATGCTGAGATCCTCGATGAAAAAAACAGGCTTGACCTCAACCGCTGCCGGCCTCTCGGTTTCTGCAGCGGCGCCTACCTGGCAAGCTCGCCGCTGGGGCTCTCTCTGGGATACTCTTTGAAAAAAGAGTAACGCCAATTGGCTGCTTCACAGTAATTAATTGCTGGTATACTCTCTTCTTTAAATGGCCATATTAATGCTATCTTTTAGCAAGAGGAGAGTAGAGAGATGGAAGCGTATGTCAACGAAGAATGTATCTATTGCGGGCTCTGCGCCGACCTATGCCCGGAAGTTTTCCAGTTGGGAGACGAGAGAGCCTTTGTTGCGGTGAAGGAGATCCCGGAGGATATGTGGGACTGCTGCCGGGAAGCATCGGAAGAGTGCCCCACCGAGGCCATCGAGATTATCGAATAGGCTAATACCATCTTCACCATGTTTGTAGGGGCGGCGCATGCCGCCCAAATACTTGCTCGTAAAACATGCAAAACCACTGTTTATACCTCAGTGACATCAGGGCAGGAAAAGATGCTGGCTGCTGCTTTCAGCCTTTTGCATAAAGCAACCGTAAATCTCATCCTGACTGTCCTTTAGTCTCATCCTGGGTTTCTTTTTATGTCATCCTGCGCACCTTTTCTGTCATCCTGAGCATTATTTGCCATCCTGAGCATTTATTGTCATCCTGAGCGAAGCGAAGGATCTCATTTCAAATTCCCATGCAGGAAATCCCTTTCCAAGGTTGAAGAAATCTTTATCCGGCCGGAAGCGACCGCCAAGTTGCCCGGGTGCCAGACAAGTATAATATGCTCAAATTAGCTGGAGCTCCGGGTGAAAATAATACAGCAGGGGAGAGATGGAGTTGGAGCATAAAGATCCGGAAAAATCGAAGCAATGCTGCCGGTCCCGGCAGGAGACGATAGTTGTGGCCCTGGGCGGCAATGCCATCCTGCAGCCCGGACAGAGCGGTACTTTTGAGGAGCAGATGGAAAATGTCCGCAAGACCGCAGCGCAGCTGGCAGAACTGATACTGAGCGGCAAGCGGCTGGTGGTTACGCACGGCAACGGCCCGCAGGTAGGGAGAATATTCCAGCAGCAGGAAATCGGCGCCCGCGAAGGCATCCCTGGGATGCCGCTCTATGTCTGCGGGGCGATGTCCCAGGGGCAAATTGGCTACATGATCCAGCAGGCGCTCTACAATGAACTGCTCAAGGCCGGCTGTCAAAAAACGGTGGTAACGCTGATCTGCCAGTCGCTTGTAGACCCCTCCAGCCCGGCCTTTGAAAATCCCACCAAGCCCATCGGGAGTTTTTACAGCGAAGCGGAGGCCAAGAAGGCGATGGCAGAGAAGGGAGAGGCCTGGAAGGAAGACAGCGGCAGGGGCTGGCGAAAGGTGGTTCCCTCCCCGGAACCGCTGGCCTGTGCAGAGATAGCGGCAATCAGGTCCCTGATTGATGAAGATGTTGTGGTAATCATCTCCGGGGGCGGAGGGATTCCGGTGATCCAGGATTCCTCGGGCACTCTCTCCGGGATAGAAGCGGTTATCGACAAAGACCTGGGGGCGCAGATGATGGCCCGGGAAACGGGGGCGGATGTTCTGCTCATCCTCACCGATGTAGCCAACGTGTCGATCCATTACCGGACACCCGAAGAGAAAAAGCTTGAGCAGGTATCTTTGGATGAGATGAAAGCTTACTACCGGCAGGGACATTTTAGAGCCGGCAGCATGGGGCCGAAGGTCTTGGCGGCAATCCGTTTTGTCGAGAGCGGTGGGATGAGGGCTGTAATTACCTCCCTGGAAAATGCCCTGGCTGGTGCGGAAGGGAAAATTGGCACTGTGATCAAAAGGTGACGGGTGCCGGCGGGCCCGGATTCTATTTTTAAATTAATAGCAGGTTTAATACCCCCTTGTATAGAAGACTAAATTCTCTACCAATACAATATCTTCTGACTAAGGGGGATTATTATGGAAAATCCAAGCGCCCCAACGGGAGGGCAGGGAAGATGCCGCTGCGGCAGGCCGGTCTTTGGTCCCCTGGCAGAGCCGCTGGTGCCGCGCATTTGCCGGGCGGCTGCCGGGCCCCACGCTGTTACATTCATCGGCAGCGCTGCCGGAGGGCCTGAAGCGGCTCCGGTAAGGGTTGCCTGGGAGCAGCTGCACAAGGATGCCCGCGCCGCCGCTGCGGCCCTGCAGGCCCGCGGGGTAGCGCCCGGAGACCACGTGGCCCTCCTGGGTCCTACCTCCCGGGCTCTTGTCACCGCGGTGCAGGCAATCTGGCTGGCCGGGGGCTGCATGATTATGCTGCCCATACCGCTGCGGTTTACCTCCGTCGAAGATTTCATGCAGCAGACGCGATCCCTCTTGAAGAGCGGCAACGTCTCCCTGCTGCTCATCGATCCCGAGATGGCTGCTTTCTACGTGCCCGCCCCGGGCGACCCGCCGGTGGTTCCGCTGAGCGAGATTCAGCCCGGCGGAGAGGGGGCCTTGTCAGAGGATGATTACCGGGCTGTGCCCGATGATCCCTGCCGCCTCGCCGTGCTGCAGTTCACCTCGGGTTCCACCGCGGAGCCGAAAGGGGTCATGCTGCCCCACCATGTCATTGGAGCCAACATTGACGGGATGGTTGAGGCGGCCAAGGTAACCGCGGACGATACCATTGTCAGCTGGCTGCCGCTTTACCACGACATGGGGCTCATTGGGATGCTCACCGTTTCGATGACCGTGGGCTGCTCCCTGGTGCTCGCTTCGCCGCTGGACTTTACGAACCGGCCGGGCGACTGGATGCGCTGGATGAGCGAGTTTCGCGGGACCATTACCGCCGGACCGAATTTTTCCTGGGTCCTGGCCACGCGCGCGTTAAAGCGGATGAACGAGACGGGCGAAAAATTGGACTTATCATTAATTCGTATCGCCCTGAACGGCGCCGAACCGGTGGATCCCCTGGCTGTTGAAAATTTTATAGCGGCGGCTCTGCCCCATGGCTTCAGGCCGGGGGCTGAATTCTGCGCCTTCGGCATGGCCGAAGTGGCTATCGGCGGCAGCTTTCCCCCGCCGATGCGGGGGATGATCTGCGATGCCGTGGACCGGGTGGCCCTGGAAAGAGAAGGCCTAGCCAGGCCCGCTGATCCCGGTCTGCCCACGACCCGCAGATTGCCCCTGCTGGGGCGGCCGGTGCCCGGCCTGGAGATGCGCATCTGCGACCCCGCCACAGGCGATCCCAGGGGCGAGCGCGAAGTGGGCGAGCTTGAAATAAGGGGGGCGTCGGTAACAACCGGCTACTACGGGCGCCCGGATCTTACGGCAGAGCTCTTTCGCAACGAGTGGCTGCGCACCGGAGACCTGGCCTATTTCGCGAAGGGACCGGATGGCGGGGAGCCGGAGCTGGTCATCTGCGGCCGGATTAAAGATGTGATTATCATCTCGGGAAGGAATATATACCCCGAGGACATTGAGCGCGCCGTGGGGATGATCGAAGGAGTGCGGGCGGGAAATGTAATTGCCTTTGGCGTGGAGAGCGCTCGCCGCAAGGAATCGATCGTCGTTGTAGCCGAAGTGCGCGGCGCCGCCTCCCTGGATGAGCTGCGCCGGGCCATTCGCCGCCGCGTAATCGAGATCTGTGAAGTGCCGCCGCGCGATATTGTCCTGGTGCAGCCGGGGACGCTGCCGAAAACCAGCTCGGGAAAACTGCAGCGGAGCCTTTGCCGGAAACAATATCTCGGTAAAGAACTCAGACCAGTAGAATAACCTGCGTCCAGGCAACACAATGGCCAAAAACATTGACAACATGTCCTGATTGGGTCAGAATTGTCACATGAAGACTATACGAAAATTATTCTTAACCGGTTTAGCCTTCTTTCTAATCGCAGCTTCATGCAGCCCGCCGGTTGAACTCGACGTTACCGCGGAATACGACGATCCTTCTTTGACCCTTGCATTAAATGTGCCCGTTGATGAAACGCTGCTGGCGGAGCAGCTAACGCTTGATCCTGCAATCCCGGTATCGGTAATGGGGCAAGAGAAAGGCATCTATGAAATTAGGCCGCTGGACAGCTGGCCTGAAGAGAGCGCCTTTACCCTTACGCTTAAGCCATTTCATATCCCCGGCGCTGTTCTGAGCCGGCCCTTTACTTTTTCATTTCAAACTCCTCCGCCGCCGGGATACGACCTGGTGGCGGTAGGCGATGTTATGCCGGCTTATCTTACTTCCAAAAAGCTGCAGCATTATGATCCCGCCTACCCTTTTTCCCGCATTGCTCCTCTTTTAAAACAGGGGGACCTCGTCTTTGCCAACCTGGAATGCCCCGTTTCGGAGCGAGGCTTGCCGGCGCAGAAAACTTACACCTTTCGCGCGCACCCCTTCGTTATGGAGGCGCTTGCCTCGTCGGGGATAAACATTGTTTCCCTGGCCAATAACCACATCCTGGACTACGGCAGAGATGCCCTTGAGGATACACTGGCCCTTCTGGAGGAACACGGCATTGCTTATGCCGGGGCCGGCCGGAACGAGGCGCATGCCCGCAAGGGGGCGGCTTTTGAAATGAACGGCATTAAAACGGCAGTGTTGGCCTACTCCGGGGTCTTTAATCATGTCTATCCCGCCTGGCGGGCCGGGCCGGAGAGACCGGGGACCGTTTATTATTGTGAGCGAGAACAATTAATTGCCGATATCGAGAAGGTGCGCCGCTGGGCTGATGTGGTGATTGTCTCGCTGCACTGGGGCGATGAATATACCCACCGGGTCAACAGAGAACAGCAGGAGACCGGAAGGCTGGCCGTGGACAGCGGCGCCGACCTGGTGCTGGGGCATCACAGCCATACGCCGCAGGGAATTGAAATTTACAAGGGGAAGCCTATTGTTTACAGCCTCGGAAATTTCCTCTTCTATCCCTTTTCCAATCATATCTGCAATGAAAGCTATATTATAAAGGTTCGCATCGGAAAGCAAGGTGTTGAAAAAATACACCTTCTGCCTGTGCTTCTGGGCGACAGCCGGCCCTACCTGCCAGCGGGCGAAGAAGCGGCCCGCTTGCGCGCTCTACTCACCGGCCTGCTGGACGAGCTCGGTACATCGTGGGAAATTGAGGGCGACGCCATATCCGTTATAACAGATCCTTAATGTTAGATGTCTGACCTAAGAACCAGGAAGTCTTAAAGGCTGCCAATCAAGCTTTTCACTTTGCAAAAAGCAGCTATACTTCCGCCTTTGGAAAAGGGCAATAACCAAACCTTCTCCTCTGAAAAAAGGAAAATAAATACTCCACCATTGAAAAAGAGTAATAAGTACTCCCCCATTGAAAAAGAGTAATAAATACTCCCCCATTGAAAAAGAGTAATAAATACTCCCCCATTGAAAAAGAGTAATAAATACTCCCCCCTTTGGAAAAGTCAACAAATTCTCCCCCCTTTGGAAAAGGGGGGCCGGGGGGGATTTACAAATTAATACACATCCATCAGAGCATCCGGTAATGCTCGCTTCTCAGTATGCCTGGTGCCTTGCTTTTCAGCAGCGCGTCGAGGGTTGCCAGTAAGGATTCCCGGTCCCGGGATAGAACCGCCTTCAGCGGCAGGTAATTGGATGCATGGTTGGCCCTGAATACACAGTTGCTTAATGATAAATGTTCTACCATCAACCTGATCTCCCGGATCATATCCCAGGGGCCGAGGGGAGTAAATCGGCCCGCTTTAATCTCGCGGTAGAGGCTGGTTCCCGGAATAATCATCAGGCTGAGCAGCCCCAGGTAGTCGGGATCAATCTCGTTTAACAGCCTGGCGCTCTCGCGGGCATGCTCTTCCGTTCCTTCGAGACCGGCCAGTCCGTTAATTAAGGTTACGGATAGCGGGATCCCCGCCTTTTTGACCCGTGCCGAGCCGCGGGCAATCTCTTCAGGTGAAGCTCCTTTCCTTACGGCTTGCAGCACAGAACCGCTGCCGCTTTCAATGCCCAGGTAGATCATTCCCAGCTTAAGGCTGCGCAGCTCCGCCAGCTCAGCAATCTCTTTTTGCAGCAGGTCCTGGGGGTTGGCGTAAACCGCTACCCGCTCCAGCAGGGGAAAGGCTGAGTCCAAGTGCTGCAGGATGGAACGCAGCTTTTCAGTGGTCATAGTCAGGGCGTTTCCGTCGGCCAGGAAGACGCGCCTGGTCTGGGGCCAGAGCCGGCCGGCGGCGTGAATTTCCTCTTTCAGCTCTTCCAGTTCGCGCTCTCGATATTTTTTCTGTTTATACATGGCACAAAAAGTGCACCGGTTATGCGAGCACCCCACTGTCGCCTGCAGGATCAGGCTTCTTGCCTCGCTGGGAGGGCGGTAAATATCTCCTTCGTATTTAAGCGGAAACATGACTAATCACCCGTCTATTCTTTGGTAGTATGGAACTGGTAAACGGCATGTTGTACAGAAAACATAGAATCAAAAGTCCTTTGCGGCAATTGGGTTCCTGCTGTTTTGCCGCATGGTATCCTCCGTGTTTTTCATCGAAGCTTAAATCTTTTAATCCTTTCTCTCCCAGGGGGTCAATCTGGGCAGCCACCTCGGCACATTTTGCTTATAGATTTCGTATTCCTCGCCAAACCTTTTGGCCAGCCCCGGCTCTTCCACCAGCACAAAATAGATGTGGTTAATCAACAAAAAAACGATGAGCCAGGCAAGAAGGTTATATGACCTAAACAAAATTGCCTCGCCCGCCAGGATCAGCGACACACCGCTGATCATCGGGTTCCGCGCGTACCTGTAGGGTCCTTTTACAACCAGCTTCTGTGCAGGTTTCCAAGGCGCCAGTGTCCCCCGCCCAATAACAATGAACAGCCTTATGGTTACGGCCAATAGAAAAATACCAATTGATGCTGCAGCAACGCCAGCAATAAGAATTAGTATATCCTTGGAAGAAACCAGGCTAAGTTTTAACCCTTTCCTTTCTCCTAAAAGCAGCAGGATCAAAGGAATGGTTAAAGTTGCATTAAACGGAAGCAGCAAGATGCTGATGACCTGGCTTAAAAAACTTGGCTTTTTCATAAATCTCATCTTACAGCCCTTCAAGTTTTATTGCCACTTCCACGGATACACTTTCCAATTTCCCCGGCGTCCTTCCAACCGCATTCACTGACCAACCGTTCTGCTCTAACTGTGATGCTGAGGTCGCCAAAAAGTCGGCTTACATAAAAACTATTGTTGCTATAAAATTCCCCATTCGAGCAGCATTTCCTTTGTTCCTGCCCGGTGCCGTAATCTAAATTTTACCTTCAACAAATTGACAATTGATAGAGTGTCACATAAAACTCCTACATCTACTACTCCCCCTTTGCAAAAGTCTACATCTACTACTCCCCCCTTTGCAAAAGGGGGGCCGGGGGGGATTTTACTGGTTATTTGTATTGTTTAATAAAAACCGCCAAGTTTCTAACGTTGACACCCTGTTCAGAAAATAGATATAATCAGACGAGATAAAATATTTACCCGGAGGTAAAGAGATGAAGATTTTATTGCTGGGCGGCTGCGCTAAATGGCTGCGCCGATAATTCCTCGCCTTCTGGCCGAAGAAGATGTAGAGCTGGTCACACTAGGGGATCTGAATGAAGAGAAGGCCCGCCGGCTGGCGGAAAGCGATCCCAGGCTTGCCGCCTCCCGCGTGGACGCCACTGACAGCGCTGCGGTTGCAGAGTTGATGCGTCAGCACGATCTGTCCATCAGTTATATCGGGCCTTTTTACCGCTTTGAGCGCCCCATGGCCCAGGCGTCAATTGAAGCCGGGCGGTCCTATGTTTCCATCTGTGATGACTACGATGCCTACCTTGACGTGATCACCCTCGATGAAGAGGCGCGGGAAAAAGGGGTCAAGATTTTAACCGGCTTCGGCAATTCGCCGGGGATCACCCAGATCCTGGCCAAGAAAGGTTATCTCTCCATGGCTGAGCCGCGGCGCATCAACGTGCACTGGTGTGCCGGATCGGACGAGGCCGTCGGCCCTTCCAACCTGGCCCATCTCTTTCACATATTTAACGGCACCACCCTGCAGTGGCTGGATGGCCGCGAAGTTCGCGTAAAAACCGGCCGCGGCAAAAAGGTGGTCGAATTTCCACCGCCCATCGGCAGGAACCCGGTAAGGAGCTCTGCCTTTCATTAATTGTGGTGTGGAAAAGACGTGTCAATTCTGAGGACTAAGTCCGGAAGAACTCCTGTTGTTTATCAGCAGCCGATTCGTAGCTCCTTAACTGCACCCAGGCTCCGTAGGGGCGGGCTTCCACGCCTGCCCGCTTTCATTTGGTCATTAATCGGCAGCTTTGCGCATCGCCGGAAACCAGTTGCGGGTGCGCAGGCAAATCCGCACCAGGGCCAGCATCAGCGGCACCTCGATCAGCACTCCGACCACGGTGGAAAGGGCCGCCCCCGAGGTCAAGCCCCAGATAGTAACGGCGGTGGCGATGGCCACTTCGAAGTGGTTGCTGGCGCCGATCATCGAAGCGGGAGCCGCTTCTTCATACTTTAAGCCGATCAATTTGGCTGTCCCGTAACCCAGGCCGAAGATAAACAAGGTCTGGATCACCAGGGGAATAGCAATCATGATAACTACCATCGGATATTCCAAAATCACGTTGCCCTGCAGCATGAACAAAAAGATCAGCGTTGTCAGCAAGGAGACGATGGAAATGGTGTTCATGTGCCGTAAAAATACGTTTTTATACCATTCAGCACCCTTTGTTTTCAGCAGGCGCATCTGGCTTAAATAGCCAGCTACCAGGGAAACGCCAACATAGAATAAGACGCTTAGCAGGATGGTCAAAAATGGTACTTCGATATCGCCAACACCCAGAAGAAAGTTGCCTAGGGGCGCGTAAAGCACCAGCATAGTCAGCGAGTTGATGGCTACCATGACCAGGGTTAGCCCCATGAAACCCCGGGCGAGGTAACTCCAGACCAGGACCATTGCCGTGCACGGCGCATTGCCCAAAAGGATCATCCCGGCGAAATATTCTCCGGCCAGGGTAGGGTCGATGAACGGCACCCAGATCAACCGCATAAACAGCCAGGCGAAGAAAAACATGGTAAAGGGCTTGATTGCCCAGTTAATAATCAAAGTGAGCAAAACCGGCTTGGGCACCTTTACGGCGTTGACGACCTCGCTGAAGTCAATCTGCACCATGATTGGGTACATCATTCCAAAAAGCAAGACCGCCACCGGAATATTCACCTGGGCGACGGATAAAGAATTAAGGAATGACGCGGCACGGGGAAAAGCGGCACCCAGGCCGATGCCGGTTAAAATACATAAGGCCACCCATACAGTCAGGTATTTGTGAAAAAAACTAAGGGCGTATTCTTTTTGTGTACTCAAGTTCTTCACCTCTCCGGTAATATGGAAGTATAAATCGTTTTATTTATCTTTAATGCAGTATTACTCGTTTCCACTGTCCTCTCATTCCCCTAAAAAGATTGGGGAGGCGTCAATCAGATTTACACCGTGTTTTTGCCGCCGGGCACTCTTTAAAAATTGACTTTGCGACCGGTTGAAACAGCTTTTCCTCCAATAACGAGGCATATTGCTTGAAACCGTTTTTGTTCAAAGAATAATAGTTCCAGGTGCCGCGACTTCTCTCGTTAAGCAATCCAGCCTGCTTTAAAATTTTAATATGATGGGAAATTGTCGATTGAGAAAGGTTAAGTTTCTCCATCAACTCACACACGCAATGCTCCCTATCCAAAAGCAGGCGAATAATGTTAATCCTGTTTTCTTCACATAGGGCTTTTAAAAAAGGGAGAAGCTCTTTCAAATTCAATGCCTCCAACCGGTGGCTTATATCGATATTTATCGATTCTTAATTTCTCATTCTACTTATTACGGGGCGAAAGTCAAGAGGTTAAATCAGATTGTTGAATAAATATTTAGGGGGAAGAAAATTTCCAAGCAGATATGCTATTATGATCAAGTAGAAGCTTTTTCTAAAAAGCATAAGAAATAAAACACGTGGAAGGCGGTTTTATCGTGAGTGACAAAGAAAAAGATAGAGAGTTTATACGCAAAAAATATGCGGAAATTGCAATGAAAGGTTCGCAAGGCTGCGGGTGCTGCAGCGACGCCGGATGCTGCGGCGGCACTTTGATTAATCTGGAGAAAGTATCGCTTGATATCGGTTATTCCAAAGATGAATTGGAAAAAGTGACCGCTGGGGCCAATATGGGCCTGGGATGCGGCAATCCCATTGCTGTTGCCGGTCTAAAAGAGGGAGAAACGGTGCTTGACCTGGGAAGCGGCGGGGGCTTCGATTGCTTCCTGGCCAGAGAGCAGGTTGGGGAAACAGGATGTGTCATTGGAGTGGATATGACGCCTGAAATGGTAAAGCTAGCCCGAAATAACGCGGAAAAAAGCGGCTATAACAACGTGGAGTTCCGGTTGGGGGAAATCGAACACCTGCCTGTTGCCGATGCTTCGGTCGACGTGATTATTTCCAACTGTGTGATCAACCTGTCTCCGGAGAAAGAAAAGGTTTTTCGAGAAATGTACCGTGTGCTTAAACCGGGAGGAAGATTGTCCATATCCGATGTGGTGGCCACGGCAAAATTACCGGATAATATTAAGCATGACCCCGCCATGATGGCGGCTTGTATCGCCGGTGCCGAATTTGTTGAGGATATTAGAAGAATGCTGGCGGATGCCGGGTTTATAAATATCCGCATGACTCCCAGGGACAACAGCAGGCAGATTGTGCAGTCATGGGTCCCGGGCAGGAAAGTAGAAGAATATGTTGCCTCCTATATTATCGAGGCAGCGAAAGGATAACCGGCAATTCACAGCAGCCACACATTCTCTCCACAACGTTTCGAGCGAACACGTATGGTAGACACGTTTCTAAATTGCTAAACCCCCCTGTTGTTATTAAAGTGATGATTTTTCTTATGCTTCAAGAGATTGTCTTCACCTTTATGTTAATTGTCGAGAAAGGAAAGGAATTCCTACATAACTGTCAAATAATTGTTGTAGTTACTTTCTGACTGGTTAGAACAATTTATGATGTCGAAAGAAGGATGAGTTAATGGGAAAATACGGCGAGGCTGCTGTCCGTGCAGTACTGCTTCTGAATTCAGGAAAAGCAGCTTGTCCGGATGAGGCCTGGGAGACAGCGACAAGCGAACTCTTTGGAAAAGGCACTTTCAGTCAAAGCAAAGGCTGCCCCAGGCTAGCTTTCCTCGGCCTCTGTGAAGCCGGCTTGGTAAAAGGGGTTAACTCGAGTCAGAGACTGAAATATAGCAAGAATAAGTGTACTTGAAATAAAAATGCAATTCATATACTATAATGGACGACTGTATGGGACTTGGTATCGGCGAGGTTATTAAGATCCAGTACTTTAACAATTAACGTGAGCAGAATGTCATTGTGAAAATCGAAAAAATGAAATAGGTTGGAGGTGAGAATATGTCTAAAAATAAGAATTCCGCAATAATGCTATTATCCGCGCTAGGCATTGTATTCGGTTCCGGAGTTGGAGCGCTGGCTTCGATATTGTACAGCTTCCATATCGCGGCCGGTATGATCGGGGGCGCGGTTGCGGGTTTGCTGATCGGCCTTATTGCGTCAATGCTGTTCGGTAAGAGAAGCGGCTCAAAGGGGGGAGAATGAGTATGAAAAAGAAATGGATCAAACATATAAAGATTTTTCTTTGTGTTTTTGTTATATGTACTATTGCATTATATGGAGCATGGCGGATATGGTTTGATCCTTATCGGGGGACGGTAAGCACCTTTGAGCAATCCGAAAAGCTAGATACCGTCCTTACCGGAATACAGGCTGCGGAGGATTTGGAGTTTATTGTCAATTGCCTGCAGGAGCGTCATCCGGCTTGTATATCCGTTTTGCCTTCAGCAGTTCAGAATGCATATGAGCGGGAGTATGCAGAACTTTCCGAATCGACAGAGGTTACTGTTATGTCACTGTGGCAAAGTGCATCTCGGGTTCTTGCATGTCTTGATGATGCCCATACCATGGTACGGGCGTACTATGAGGATACGAAGTTTCTACCTTTATTATTTTCATGGGAAGGACAGCACTTGATTTGCTCGGGTGGCGAATTTGATGGATATACTGTTAATAAGATAGGCGGCGTTTCGGTTACCCAGCTTTATGAACGATTCCAGGAGAAGTTTTCCTATGAGCTTGACGCCTGGGCTCGCCATGCCTTTGCCTCACGCATCAATCGCAGTGATTATCTGGCTTTTGTAGGCATAGATATCGGGCAGGAGGTCGAAATTTCTCTGAAACGTCAAAATGACGGAAGCCTCGTCAACAAAGCCTTTGCACTGCAGGAGAATGAGATAGCTATGCCGGTTGAAACGGAGACCTTCTACGACTATTCGGTAGATAAGGAATATGGTATCGGTATTTTCACGCTTCGGCGATGCATCTTTGACAAAACCTATAAGACTGCGCTGAAGGATTTCTTTACATCTGTGCGAGATGGGGGAGTCCACAGCGTTATCGTGGATTTGCGAGGCAATCCAGGCGGAAATTCACTGGTTGCCAACGAGTTTCTTCGTTACCTTCCAGTGGAGAGCTATCAGGTCGGAAGATCTACAGTCCGCTTTGGTCCGGTCATATGGGAGAACCAGCCCGGACGACAGAAAAACCAGCAAGCGGAGTATGTGTTTTCAGGAGATGTATATGTGCTGACTAGTACAGACAGCTTTAGCGCAGCTATGGACTTTGCGACGTTGCTTTCAGATAACGGGCTATGTACGGTGGTTGGAGAGATTCCTGGCAATATGCCATCTTCCTATGGTGATGTTCTGTATTTTCAGACGCCGAATGCATTGCTTGCCTTCACCGTATCCTATAAATATTTTATGCGACCGGATGAATCTAAGTCTAATTTGCCGCTTCTTCCGGATGTACAGATTTCCGCTAATGACGCTTTGGAAGAAGCGTTGAGGCTGATTCACAATGATTGAAATAAATACAGGGGGGAAACACAGATGGATCACATTTTATATTGTGACAAAAAAGTAAAGGAGCTCTCACGCCTACTCTCCGGCGAATAGAGCATGGTGATTGGTGGAGCAGCATGCCAGTGGGTGGAGATTTCTTCTTAAATGTATAGTAATGGGATAGAAAGCATTGAGCTATCAATGTACTATTTTCTGTCGGGGAAGATCTCCGTTCCTAAGGTTTTGTTTCAATTCTTCCAGGAATATTGTTCCCTTTCCATATGTGATCATTTCATTTATCAAGGGCGTTACACTTGATGAATATATGAGAAAACACGAGTGCTATCCGACCAAACTGATAACTCAGATAGCAGAAGGTCTTGCCCAAATACACAGCACGACATTTGAGCGCGCAGCTTTGTTGGATCGCAATTTTAATTACAAGAAAGATGGATCGTTCTATGGGTCCGGTTTAAGATTAACTGCTCTTTGACAAACAGCTCGACCGCTTCATCGAAGGACAGGCTGGGTCCAAGCAATTCGGGAAGCTTGTTTTCTTTCTGGCCAAGTTTGTTTTTGTGGCGCATTGAGTTGCCTCCTAGCGTAAAAAAGTAGTGCGCGGATGGGTGCTTAATGTGCGTCACGCCTGGATTTTTACGCTAGCGCACGACTTGGACCCAATAAGTGGTCGTGTAAAAAAATGGGGTTTTAAGGATGGCCTTAAAAACCCCGTCGTTATTGCCTTGGTATCGAGGGTGGGGGGCGAACCCACATGGTCTGAGCCGCACGATTTTGAGTTGTATGCAGTAATTCTAAGCATTTCCAAAACGGCCCCAATGTTTTAAGTTAGGGGGTTAGCCCGCCTGGTGATTCTATTTTTATTGCATCAAGTAAGCTATTCAGCTTATCAATGGAACTCCTATCTTTGTGTAATATCTCACCTGCTATATCCCTGGATTTATCATCAAGGTCACCTCTTAGAACTTTTTCAGCCATATTAACGCCTTGGGTTTCACCCTCTACTGCTTTTTTTATAATTTCAACAGTATCTGCATTCGAACCTAACTCCATATTAATTTTAACATCTCCCATTTTCCCTTTTAATCCAAGATTTTCTTCTGGCCGCCCACCTATATCCTGAATATAGCTTGCTAGTTTGTCAATATTTTCTCTATGTTGTTTCTGAACTTCTTTAAAAGATTGCTCAACTTTTTCATCTTCTAACCTAGATATAAAGTTATTGAAACTCTCAACTGCCATA
>FZPS01000179.1_pt59 | contig 45267 bp, 40 predicted proteins | sample 1817821 | NCBI WGS metagenome assembly FZPS01 (sample SAMEA104158645, study PRJEB21678) | metagenome | place: Germany | collected 2015-04-21 | reverse complement strand
GGGTCTTGAAATACCATTTGAATGCCTTTGGGTCTTGAGGTCAGCTCACGGGCTTTGACCGTATTGCCCAGGAACTTCACCGTTCCCTTATCGGGCTCAAGATATCCTGAAAGTATGCTTGCAAGGGTGGTTTTTCCCGACCCCGATTGGCCGATTAGTGCTACAACTTCTCCAGCCCTGACCCGCATGTGGCAGTTTTTGCATGCCGATATGCTGCGGCCTTTAAATGTAAAGGTCTTATCTATGCCCGCACCCTCTAAGAGCGTTATTATTCCCCCCCGGTTGCAGGCAACCTTCCGCTCCAGGGACACGTATTCAAGCCGTGGCCTTTTATCTTTGCATATGTCCAACCTTTGACTGCAGCGGGGGTAAAAGGGACATCCCTCAGCGGTTGCTGCAGCTGTAGCTGCCGGTATTCCCCACAGGTCCTGAAAGGGATTTATTGAAGGCGATGAATTTATCAGGCCACGGGTATAGATGTGCAGTGGGTTTTTGAGAATGTCACGGGTCAAGCCTTCTTCCAGGATGCAGCCCTGGTACATCACGCATATCTTATTGGTCAGCCTTGTAATCACAGAAAAATCATGAGATATTACGATCATTGCAAAGCGCTTTTCCCGCTGCAGTTTGGCAAGGAGCCTGACGATTTCGGCCTTGGATATGGCATCTAAGGAGCTGGTAGGCTCATCCACTATGAGGACCTTAGGGTCACAGGCCAAGGCCATGGCTATGAGCACCTTTTGCCGCATGCCGCCGGACAACTGATGGGGATAGCAGTCGGCCACAAGAGGCTCAAGGCCCACCTGCTCCAGCAAATCGCTCACCCTTCTACCGGCTTCCTTTCCCTTCATGTTTAGGTGACGGGCGATGCACTCCAATATCTGCTCTCTTACGGTAATAACCGGATTTAGCGTCTCAAGGCCGTTCTGAAACACCATAGCTATGTGCTTCCAGCGGTACTCATTCAGCTGTGCTGGAGAAAGCTCCAGTAGATTTACTCCATTGTAGGTGATTCTACCCTCTACTTTTGCAGCAGAATTCAATATGCCCATTATGGCAAGACCCAAGGTGGTTTTGCCGCTTCCAGACTCCCCGATAATTCCCAGAGCTTGACCGGGTTCAAGGACAAGTGAAGTCTCCTTTACAGCTGGCACCTTTGTATTGTCCTGGCAATATGTAACGGAGAGATTATCCACTTTAAGCATGGCAATGCCCCTCTTTCATCAAAAAACTTTAGCTCTATTGACCGGCAATTTTTATGTCCAACACTCTTTCCAGTTCCCTGCTTAAGGTTGCCGTCGAAAGGACAAGAATGATTATAAAGGCTAAGGGATATACCACCCACCACTTCCAATAGTCGGTAAAATATATTCCTCGAAAATTCAAAGCGAAATTTAAGATGAGCCCCCAGCTCTTGCTCGTTGGGTCACCGAGGCCAAGAAAGGACAAGCTCGCCTCGGACACTATGGCCCTGCTTATGAGCTTTATGAAGCTTGTGGCACAGATGGGAAAGATTTGGGGCATGAAGTGCTTAAAGGTAATGTAGGAAAAACTTGCCCCGTATCCCTTGGCCACTTTAATATAGCTTTCCTCTTTTAAAGCCAAGACCTTTGAGCGTATTATTCTGGCCGGCATGACCCAAGACAAAAGGGACAGGATTATTATGATGTTTTTTGTGCTGGGTCCAAAGAAGGCCCCTGCGACAATCATAATTGGCAGGCTGGGTATGGCCATTAATATGTCTATCGCAGCGGTGACAATAAGGTCCGTTATGCCGCCAAAATATCCCGATACGATGCCCAAAAAAACACCGATCAAGCTGGACAGCAATGCCGTCCCGATTCCGACCAAGATGCTGTTTCTGGCACCGTAGCATATTTGTGCCCATAGGTCGATACCTAAATCATCGGTGCCCAATATGTGTTCCCTGTTTGGTGCCTGTAAAGCTGGCCCTGAAGGAGTGTCCCAGGAATGTCTTACAAGCTGGGGTGCAAATACTGCCATAAAGCACAGGGCAAGGATTAGGAGGACAGATATTTTGCCCGCTATTGAAAATCCTTTTAATATGTGAAGCATCATCTATCACCGTCAAACTATCCTGGGATCCAACCTCTTGTATATAATGTCTGCTGCAGAATTCATGATAAGCACAAATAGGGTCACGGTTAGGAATATTCCTTGAATCAGGGGATAATCCCTTACCAACACCGCCTGCCGCATCAAGAGCCCCAAGCCGGGGTATTTAAAAACATTTTCAACCAGTATTGTGCCTCCTACTGCCTGGCCTATACTATTGAACATCCTGGTGACAATGGGCAAAGCCGCATTTGACAAGGCATGTCGAAAGAGTATCCGCGCCGTGCCTATTCCTTTGGCCCTGGCAGTTGTCATGTAATCCTTGTTCATCACAGTGATCATGCTGTTCCTGGCAATGAGGAAAAATCCTCCCATCTGAACAGCGGAAAGGGTAAGGGCCGGTAAAAATCCATGATGCACTATATCAAGTAGCCGCTCCATCCATGTAGCGTAATCGGCAAAGGGGGTCATTCCTCCCGAAAGGGGAAACAAGCCCTGCTGGGCTGCCAGGTAGAATAAAAACAGGATTCCTATCAAAAATGGCGGTATCTCTGACACAAAGACCATCGTAGAATAAAGGATGTTGTCTATGGGGCCTTTTCGATGCCAAGCAGACAGGCAGCCCAAAATCGTTCCGGCAAAGCCCCCGATTATTACGGACAATAGCACCAGGGAAACTGACCAGGGGATGCGGTTTTTTATGATCGTCCATACATCATTGCTAAAATATATGCTATATCCAAGGTCTCCCCTTGCCAGGTTTACAAGATAGCGGCCGTATTGGACGAGAACGGGCTTATCTAAACCGTAGTAAGCCTTCTGCCTTTGGATTTCTTCGTCCGAATAACTAACGGTTATTTCCCCCTGTTCACCGGATAAAAAGTAGAAGGGGTCTCCCGGCATGAGCCTGGGCAGGGAAAAATTCAAGGTGATTATTGTGAAAAAGGTCAAGAATAGCTTTAGGATTTTTTTGTTAAACATGGTCATCTTTCCAGGTACGATAATTTGTTGTGAGTTGTTTCATGGTGGTCAAATACATGGACCCAGCCATCGTACTTTTCCGGTTTAAATACCGTATATTCGACAGTATTGTAAAGGGGTAATAGGGGTATTTCATCGGAAATGAGCTTTTGCAGTTCCATTATCATGGACTTTCTGCTCTCCTCATCCAGCTCAGTGAGCTGTTTTTTGCAAAGCTCGGTTATCCGGAGATTGCTATAACCGGGAATAACATTGGATGCAGGGCTGTTGTCCCTTGCAACGGTGACACCGTAGTTTTCCCTGAGGATATCCGCATCCTGGCCCCATCCACCGTGGCCGATTAGGGCAAGTTCGTAGTTTTGTTCTTTTACCCTGCTGTCCCGGGTCTTCATGTCAGTGCTTTGAACCGAAAGATTGATTCCAGCCTTGGCCAGGTTTATTTTCAACAGTTCTGCAATCCTGGCTTCCATCTGGTCATCTGCTATTAGCAGTGTTAAATCCAAGGTCCTGTCGTTTAAGAACTCTTTTGCCTTCTCTATGTCAAATTCATATTTTGTCACATCGGGGTTATACCATATGTGGTCTACGGGGAGATAGCCCGGGCTTGCCGGAACGGCAGCACCTCTAGCAACCTTCTCGATGAGTTCATCTATATCTATGGCGTGGGCTATGGCCTTTCTCACATTGACATCTAATAGTTCCGGCTTTTTCTCCATGTTAAACATCAGCTTGTAGCCCCAGAAAGCCGGACTCTTTAATATTTTATATTCTTTATTATCGGCATACCGGTCCATTAGGTCCTGGGGAACCTTTATTAAATCAATTTCGCCATTTTCAAAGGCCAGCACCGGGTCACTTACCGGGACAAATTCTACTAGGTCGACCAAAGGCTTTGGTCCCCAATAGTCCTCAAAGGCCATAAAGCGGTATGCACCCTGCTCCTGGCTGTAATCGGTAAGTATGTAAGGACCGCATCCTACCAATTTGTCTATGTCCAGCATCTTTTTTGGATCGTCTATGGATTCCCAAATGTGCTTAGGAATAATCCTGACAATGCCCAATCTGTCAAGCACCGTGGCATTGGGCTCGCTTACCACTATCTTGACCTGGTCTTCACCAATAGTTTCTACTTTTTCAATAAAGGGCTTTCCATCGATTAACAAGCTGTTGGAAACCGGGGGATGTTTTAAAAAATACTCAAAGGAAAATTTCACATCTTCGGCAGTTAGCATCTTGCCGTCATGCCACTTTACTCCCGGATTCAATACAAAACTGTACTCCTTACCATCGGGAGATATGCTCCAGTCCTTGGCAAGCCAGGGAATCAGGCCCTCCTCACCTTTTTCCAAAAGGCTGTCGTATATGAGGCGCATCTTTGACATGCCCGGCCCCCTTGAATAGTGGGCAAAGGGGGAGGGAAAACCCCAGTCCCCGCCTTCCAGGCGAATCACCAGGGGAGAGGATTCCTGCTCTTCTATTTTGTCTGCGGTACTTTGCTCGGGCTTTGAGCCGCAGCCGGTAAAAGTAAGGATAACGGCTGCTAGGATAAACATAATGAGCAGTTTTCGTATAATCGTATTTTTCATATGAACCCCTTCTTAATCAGTATTGTCGTCGGAACAAGACACTGTTGTAGAATTGAATTTCTGATGGTGAATTCAGCCTAAACTTGCCAATATAACCATGCAATCTTCGACCTGCTGTGTTCCTTCACTTTTCCGTTTACGGAAACGGTCTTGAGATAATCCATTATATCTTCTTTGCTTGCCTGGCCATCATGTCTTGAAACTAAAATGTCTGCCATTTGCTGTACGTCATATTCGTTCGTCCAGGCCCTGTCTTGATATGTAATTTCGGGATAATAACCCCACTGCCAAAGTAGATTGAAGCTATAGTAGACTTGATTGCCCCAGGTCTTGCCCTGTATTCCAAGATGTTTTTTCAAGCCTTCTAGGACCTGGTCTTGCCTTGACACAAAGCCGCTGAGAAAGCAGTGCTTGGAGCTTGCCTCAACCATTTTCTTTAAAGCATCGGGACCGTCAATCCCCGGGCAAAAGGCGGCAAATACAAGGTCAAAGTTCTTCTTCCAGCCTAGCTCTTCTATATTTACTTCGGGCCATGAAGCTTGGAAGAAATTAACATTCGTTAAACCCCTGCTTCGGGCATTTTCTTTGGCAAAGCTTATCATCTTGCTAGAAATATCGGTTCCGATAACACATATTACCTCTTTGGCAAAAGCTAGGGTGTATTTTCCGGGCCCGCAGCCGATGTCTAAGACTTTGCCCTTTTCGTCAATTGCTCCCTTATCCTTCAAATATTTCAGGACTTCCTCCACTTCCTTCATGGTCCTTTGCGAACCCATGCGGGAATTAAACTCATCGGCTCTAAGGTCCCAGAACTGTTGTTGATTCTTGTTGTTTTTGTCTTCCATTTTCCAGAATCGGTCAAAGAGGATTTCCATGGCTACCAGCCTCTTGAATAATCATCAAAGCAGTCCAAGCATACGGCCTTACCTTCCGCAAGGCGCATTTTGTGTTCGGGAGCACCTTCGCCGCACTTGCTGCATGTCAAGGTATTGAAAATCCGTGCCCTCTCCGGCAAGTCAAAACCGGGTTCCTTAAATTCAAACAACTTTTCCACGGGACTTTCCAAAATTGCCTGTTGCCGCTCTTCTCTAGACAGGTCCTTGCTCAGACTGTCAGCTTTGAATACTATTCGCAGCCTTTCCCCGGTATCCCGGCAGAAGAAGCTAAAGGCCTGTTTGCCCGTGCCCCGATATATAAGATTCCCCTTACCTATCGTGCAGCCGGTGATAACCTGGACCGCATCAACGCCGCAGGCATCGTTTTCAGTTACGCAAACGACTTCCTCATCCTTTGAAAAGCTTATGCCCAGTTTTTTCATGGCAGCTTCACAAGCTTTAAAGCCGATGGCCAGACCCGGACACTCATGGCCGTGAAACTCTACGCATTTATCCCAAAGGTTTTTGTCCATTATTCTCCTCCTCTAATGCTAATTGATAAAAAATAAAAACCATGAAATAAGCCGTTTCATACAGCTTAACCTTCATGGTTTTTCTTCAGTCAATTTAATTCTATCTTACTTGGAGTAAATATAGACCTTCATGGTCTTTGATAATATTTTAACACCGTTATTTCGGACTGTCAATGAATATTTGGGGACTGTCCCCAAATATTCATCACTTCAATTCCTCTTCTATTACCTTGGCAACGTTGTCGGCAACTTTGTTAATCAAGTCCTCCTGTTCTCCTTCCACCATGACGCGGATTAATGGTTCCGTGCCCGATGGCCGGACCACAATTCTGCCGCTGTCGCCAAGTAAGGCCTCACCTTCATCTATAGTATTCTTGATGCGCTCATTGTTATCATATTTGGACTTATCGGCTACGCGGACATTTATAAGCACCTGGGGATAAACGGTCATAATGCTGCTTAAATCCGATAGGCCTTTTTGCTCATCAACCATCACTTTTAATAGATTTACAGCGGTCAAAATCCCGTCACCTGTAGTATTATGGTCTAAGAATATTATATGTCCCGACTGTTCTCCACCTAGATTGTAGCCGCTGCTTAGCATTTCCTCGAGAACATAACGGTCTCCCACTTTTGTCCGCACCATGTTTATTCCGGCTTTTTTAAGGGCAACCTCTAAGCCCATGTTGCTCATTATAGTGGAAACTACGGTGTCATTTTTTAAAAGCCCCTGCCTTTTCATATGGCAGCCGCAGATTGCCATCACATGGTCGCCGTCCACGATATTGCCCTTTTCATCGACTGCTATGAGCCTGTCCGCATCGCCATCAAAGGCAAGACCCACATCCGCACCAACTTCTCTTACAAACTGGCAAAGGGCATCGGGATGGGTGGAACCGCAATTAGCATTGATATTGCATCCATCAGGCGTATTATTAATTACATGGACTTTAGCTCCAAGTTCTTCAAAGATGACAGGTGCCACTTCGTACGATGCACCATTTGCGCAATCCAGGGCAACGGTTAAGTCACTAAAGTCCTTGCTGACCGCGGACTTTATAAAATCCACATAAGGCCTTACTCCGCCTTTTTCAATAATCTTCCCGACATCTGACCCTGTAGGGCTTTCTATTGCCTGATTGGCATCATCAAGTAAAGCTTCTATATCATCTTCCATCGCATCGGGCAATTTGTAACCATTTTTATCAAAGAACTTTATTCCATTGTATTCTACAGGATTATGGGATGCGGATATTACTACACCTGCATCAGCATTGAAAAAGCGGGTGAGGTAAGCCACTGCAGGTGTCGGTACGATTCCCACTTTAATCACGTCGGCACCCGCCGAACATATTCCCGCTGTCAAAGCCGCTTCTAGCATATCTCCCGATATGCGTGTGTCCTTGCCAACGACAAAGAGGGGTCTTTTTTGAAGTTTGGATAATACTTTGGCACCTGCACGGCCCAACTTAAAAGCCAATAGGGGAGACAACTCTGTATTTGCAATACCCCTAACTCCATCGGTTCCAAATAGTCTGCCCATATGTTTTCTCCTCTCCATACTAAGAAAGTTTGCGAAGTGTCACCGCAATTTCTGCCGGTTCAATTTTTATAATCCTGTAAGGTCGCGTTATGTCCGCACGTACGCCCAGCAAGTGTTCACCTTCCAAAAGGCCGCCAGCATCAATATTTAAGTTAATCATGTTTTTATTTACTTTATCAATAATACTCTCGGGACCGCTAACTGTCAATAGTATTTCCCTGCGTTCCAGGCTCGCCTCTAAATCCGAGGGTATGTTTAGTACCTGTATTTCATCCGAGCTGACGCTAATACTTGTCGTGGCCAGCCGCTCGATTTCAACGGTAACCCGGGCTGCTTGAATTCCTTCATCAAAGATTGTAACGCCCTTGGGTATTATAAGCTTTGCGTCTGTTGATACCGTTGATGTGGCCCCTTCCACATTTATGGCTTCGGTGCTTATTGACTGGAGGCCTTCCAGCACGTCATGGCCTCCGGTCACCACTACGGTAGGCGGGTCTATCCTCACATCCCTTATTATATAACCTTCAGGTGGATTGCCACTTATATTAGGCAAAACCTGCACATTGCTGACGGGAACAATGGATACGGTCACTTCTACCACATCAGGTCTAAAGCTTACTCCCTTTTGCTCCTTGTTCTGCGCATCTAGAACCCGAACCGGGAGGGTGCTGACGACTGTCGCGGTCTTATCCGAAATATCTAAGCTAGCAGATACCTTTTTAACGGCATTTACCATGCTCCGAGGCCCCTTGACTACAACAGCCTGCGGTTTGCTGGTGGTTTTATCTACGGCAAATCCAGGAGCAGGCACACCCGACACGTCCACCGAAACAGGCATCTGTTCCTCTACAATCGCATCCAAGGTCACCATTATTTCTCTCGGTGAAACGTCAATTAATTCTATATTGGTTGGGGTGGTGATATCTACCCGAATAAGATTGTCCCCTTCAATGCGCCCTCGTAAATTTACATAAGCGTATATATCGCCTGGTTTTATGTCTGCCACCAGGCTGCGCCGCCCCTTAACCTTGACATTCACCTTGTATTCAGCAGAATCATCTTTAAGGGCAAATTTGTTCTCATCTAAATTTTGCAGTCTTACCGGCACATCCCTGATTACATAGGTTACCTGGGGGTTCTGCTCATTCATGACATACAGCCACATAATTATAGCTGCCACAATGGATATGATTTTCAGAGCCGTATCCGTAGCAAAAAAATTACGCATGGTTCTTCCTCCAGTGCCAAAGGGATGGTTTTTTATCTTTTATTTCATATATGTCTCTTAACATATTCTTAAGGGTCTTCACGTCAAGATAGCGGCTGAGCTTGCCTTCCTTGGCTACAGATACTACGCCGGTTTCCTCCGAAACAATAATCGCCACGGCATCCGTTTCTTCTGTAATGCCCAAGGCCGCCCGGTGCCTGGTTCCCAATTCTTTACTTAAATTCGGGTTTTCCGAAAGGGGAAGATAGCATCCAGCAGCTACTATCATGTCATTTCTAACGATCACCGCACCATCATGCAGTGGAGTGTTGGGCATAAAGATATTTATCAAGAGTTCAGTTGAAACACTGCCCCCGATTTTAACCCCGGTTTCAATGTATTCATTTAGGCCCGTTTCTTTTTCCAAAACTATGAGAGCCCCGATTTGACCTTTAGACAATTCTTCAGCCGCTTCTGCAATATGGTCGATTACTTTGTTCAGCTCTTCTTCTGCCAATCCTAAAAGGGAGGATGAAAAAAACTTTCCTCTCCCCAATTGCTCAAGGGCCCGCCTAAGTTCAGGTTGAAAAACTACCAGCAGTGCAATAACTCCTACCGTCATGGTGTTTCGCAAAATCCAATTTATCGTATAAAGGCCCAACCATTCACTTAGCTTAGTAGAAATCAACAAAACCACCAGGCCCTTTAACAGCTGCACCGCTCGGGTCCCTTGAATTAATTGAATGGCCTTATATGAAACGTATGCGACTATTGCTATGTCAAGCAAATCCATCAAACGAAAGCCTTTAAATAGTTCAAAAAGCTGTAATGACATTTTTCCACCTCAGCACTCCGTTCTGCTATATAAAATATTATAGCATTTAATCTTAAATTAGTATATTTTCACGGCGATTTTTTTCAAGATTCTATTCACCTGCCTTGCTTCCAAAACGAGTATCCGCTGCAATGCCCAGGGAAATAATTAAGGCCGCCAGAGAAGTTAAGCTTCCAATGAAAGGCACCAATTGTACGAGCCAAAGAATAAGGGCGCCTAGCACAAATTCCAGTAAGACTTCCGGTTTTTTTATGATTCGTTCATTTAGTTTTCTGCCGATATATATGCTTATGCAGAGGTATCCAAAAAAACCTGCCGCATACAGTAGAATCAAAAAAATAGGTATGAGGGGAATCCCAATCAAGGTGATAAACAACAGTATCACGGCAACAGGTATCAACAAAAAGATAGCTAGACCTATTAGCAGTTTTTTGCCTATTTCCTCTTCAACCAAATTCGACGCATTTTTGACAGCATTCGGGAAGAGAATTATAACGAGGATCCCCACGGCCAAAAGCCCCAAGAAGCGGACGACTTTAAAAAAACTGTACCTGATATTCCTGGCAAAAATTCCGGGGTCCAGGTGTATCCCGGGTCTTTTTATGCCATTTACCAAGCCTTTTATTCCGGAAACTCCTATTTCAGTTGACTTGCCGTAGATCTTAGAGGTTTCCCCTCGGATTATAGTTCCTCCCACGGAGGTAACATCGCCCGTTACCTCTCCATTGACCCTTACATTGCCCAATATCGCCACCACATCGCCCGACACCTTGCCGTCAACGGTAATATCGCCCAAGACAGTGACAACATCGCCCTTTATTGTTTCATGGGAGTCTATTATTATATCTCCCCCGATCTGAAACCTGTAATCGACACTTTGGGCAAGTGCTATTGCAGGTATAAACAGCAATATAATTAAAATGAAGGCGGTAGTTTTTCTCATTGTTAATCCCTCTCATTATTATTTATATATATATATTATACGCGCGAAGAACAATTGGGTCCTGCAAAAAATCAAATTTCTGGTGTAACTCCAACAAAATTATTTGTAATGGGAATGTAATCTTAAAGCTGTAATTTTAATATTATGGTATGATATGATTAGTATGAAGGTTATTTACTTGTATTTTTATAGGCTTTGACAGCCCTTGCTCATATCCCTTTAAAAATGAGGAGAAACCGTATGCAAGTACAAATGAAATTTGAAAGATATATTGCAACTCTTATTATTGCAGTTCTTTTTTCCATGCTGGCCTTTCCCGGCAAAAGCAGTGTCGGCCAAACTGCCGTATCCAAACTGCCTCCATTGCTTCACCGTGATTTGCATGATTATCTTGTTGAGCAAGAAATCCGACAGCAAGTACGGCTAAACATTTTGCCCCAGCTTTCACAATCCGTCATGGCTGCACGGTTTTTACGCCATGGGCCTGAAGGTAAAAAAAGGGTGTCAATTACTTTTGACGACGGGCCTTTTTTATTCACGGAAAAATATATAAGCGTATTGAAAGAATACGATGTTGATGCTGCTTTTTTCCTCATCGGAGTTCAAATTGACAAATACCCCGATGAAGCCAAAAAAATTGCTGAAAGCGGCTATGAAATAGGCGTCCACTCATACGGACACAGGCAGTTGACGGCGATGAGCAGAAGTTCTATAGAAAATGACTTTGAAAAGAGTTTGTCTGCAGTCAAAAGAATTACCGATTCAGAGATAAGGTTTTTCAGACCGCCTTTCGGAGAGTTCAACGACACCGTAATTGACATTGCCAAAAAGTATAATCTGACCACGGTTTTATGGTGCGTGGACCCCCGGGACTGGCAGGAGACTGACCCGGACGTTATTGCACGACACGTGATAGATCGTGCCACAAACGGCGCCATTATCCTGCTTCACGAAGGTCGAGAGTCGACAATCGAGGCTTTGCCCCAGATCATAGAAGGCCTTTGGGAAAGGGGTTTCGAGATAGTATCTTTATCAGAACTCTTGTCCGAAGAAATAGTATGAGTGCACGAATGAATAATTGGGGACTGTCCTTTTTTATTCATAGCTTATTAACTGCTCTCTTTTACGCTAAAAAGATTCATGTTATAATAGTCCAAGAGATTTTTTGAGGATAGGAGGAGCTTTTTTGGAAAAAGTAAATCCTGCTTTTTCTTTTGATACGATAAAGCGCGGCTTTAGGTCAGGTCTCAATATTACCTGGAAACTTGCTAAGATTTTGGTGCCTGTTTATTTTATAGTCACCATTTTGAAATACACCCCTATAATCAACTGGATTTCTGCTGCCTTTGCCCCTCTCATGAGGGTGTTTGGTCTCCCCGGTGAAGCAGCAATAGTACTCGTAATGGGCAATGTTGTAAATCTGTATGCCGCCATTGGGGCTATGGCTTCTCTCGATTTGTCGATTAAAGAAATATCTATTCTAGCGATAATGCTCTCCTTTTGCCATAGCTTAATAGTAGAGACGACATTGGCCAAGAAAATTGGCCTGTCAGCACTTAAAGTAATTTCGGTTCGAGTGGGCCTCGCTGTCGTTTCAGGAATTGCTTTTAATCTCTTTTTGTAAGTATTGGAGGTAAGCCATGTCAAGTATTTTAATGGAAGCTGCTATTGGCAGTTTTAACTCCGTTAAACAGATTGCCATAATCGTAATTCCCATAATGATTGGATTGGAGATTTTAAAGGATATCGGTATCCTTGATAAACTGACCCAACTGTTTTCGCCCTTGGTAAAAATATACGGCATGAAAAAGGAAGCAGGCTTCCCCCTAGTTATCGGCATCGTAATAGGCCTGTCCTACGGTGCCGGCATCATATTTCAAGCAGCCGAAGAGGACAAGCTCAGCCGCCGTGACCTCTACCTGCTTACGTACTTTTTGGTGGCAGCCCACGCCGTTTTTGAAGATACCGCCGTTTTTATGGCCTTGGGTGTAAACGGCATCTTGCTTTTTGTCGTCCGCGTGACCGTGGCAGCTTTCTTTACCTATCTTGCCTCCAGGTGGATAAAAGTTGATGACCTGGATTTTGAAAAAATGAGGTGATGCGAAGATGGAATCGATGGCAAATTGTGATTACAAAGTTATCAGCTTGCCCAAGTTAAACGGCCTTACTCCCACACTTGAATCAACGGCGTTAAAATTAATGGAAGAGGCCGGTGAACTGGCCCAAGCAATAGGAAAATTTCGCGGTCAGAGCGGTGAAGCTATCCAGATGGATGAAAAGCAGGTAGTTGATAAAATGGCCCAGGAACTCCTCGATGTCGCCCAGGTTGCTGTTTCGATGATGTTCGTCCTCGAGGAGAATTACGATATAGACATCGAACAAAAATTGAAGCAACATATAGAAAAACTGAAGTCTAAAGGCTACATCAAATAGTTAAAGAGTTTCTCTGTTGTTCTGCAGGTCATTTACCATGGCAGCTAAGTTTTCGTAAAACTCCCTGTTTGTCTTGGTTTTCTTTAGTTTGTTTATGAATATACTGGACGCCTCAACGGTATCCAACGGGGCCAAGGCTTTTCTCAAAACCCATGTGGCTTCCAATTCTTCTTTGCTAAACAGCAACTCCTCCCGGCGCGTACCGGATTTTTTTATGTCAATGGCGGGATAAATTCTGCGCTCTGCAAGTTTTCTATCAAGGTGTATCTCCATATTGCCTGTTCCCTTAAATTCCTCATAGATCACATCGTCCATCCTGCTGCCGGTTTCCACCAGTGCAGTAGCAATTATAGTGAGACTGCCACCTTCCTCAATGTTCCGTGCGGAACCAAAAAAGCGCTTTGGCTTGTGAAGAGCACTGGGGTCAAGACCACCCGAGAGGGTTCTTCCGGTGGGCGGAACAACCAGGTTATTTGCTCGCGCCAGGCGGGTTATGCTGTCGAGCAGTATTACCACATCCTTGCCGCTCTCCACCAAGCGCTGAGCCCTTTCCAGAACCATATCAGCCACCCTCAAGTGATTTTCCGGCAGCTCGTCAAATGTCGAACTTACAACCTCACCTTCCACGGAGCGCCTTATGTCCGTCACCTCTTCCGGCCTTTCATCAATTAACAGCACTATCAGCTGTACATCCGGATGGTTCTTGGCGAGGCTGTTGGCTATATTTTTCAGCATCATGGTCTTTCCTGCTTTTGGTGGAGATACAATAAGGCCCCTCTGGCCTTTCCCTATGGGGGCGATTATGTCGATAATGCGCGTAGAAAGTTCCTGCGGATCGTATTCCATAACGAAACGGGGCTGCGGAAAAATAGGTGTCAGGGAATCAAAGTGAAATCTGCGGATGGCATGTTCCGGGTCAAGGCCGTTGACTGCAGTGATTTGCAGCACCGCCCTATACTTTTCCCCTTCCTTGGGAGGTCTTATGCTCCCTGTGATCATATCACCGGTTCTCAGGTGAAAGCGGCGAATCTGGGATGGAGATATGTATATGTCTTCATCTGATGGTAGGTAGTTTTCGATTCTCAAAAAGCCGTAACCGTCAGGCAACACCTCTAAAACACCTTCCGCCATACCTTCGCCCTCTTCGCTGAAGGCTTCTATTAATTTGAGGATAAGTTCACGCTTGCGGTACTTATAATAACCGGGAATTTTCTTTTCTTTTGCAATTTCATGCAGTTGCGCTATGGTCTTTTTCTCTAATTCTGTAATTAACAAGATTTCACTTCCTTATTATTAAATTATAAAAGAATTTTTTTGAAAACACGATGTACTAATGGAAATGTGAAAGACAGAAAAGCTTCCGCTGACAAGAATTATACGAAATTTATTCTTTAAAATTATGTTCATCGATGTGAAAAATATTCAATGGAAAGCAGTAGGCAAGGTAAAAAAAAGAGCCCTAACAGGGCCCCCTTTTTTATAGATACACCGAGGAGGATTTGCCTTTTGTTAGTTATTATACCATTTATAAACTTTACCGTCAATATTTTGATTGACACTATGTTATTTTTAATATGCCCTGGGAAACTTCAAATATGTGGTGGTCCCTTTTCCCTCCGTTGATTTTATATTTATGCTGCCCCCGTTGCTGTCAACTATTCGCTTAGTAATGTATAAACCCAGGCCTGTCCCGTTTTCTTTTGTGCTAAAAAATGGGGTAAATATTTTATCCAGATCGCTCTGCTTTATTCCCACCCCTTCATCTTTTATCTCAATGCATACCCAGTCCTCGTCTTTGAAGGCCCTTATACTTAAATGAGCCCCTTTGTCCATAGCTTCAATTGAGTTTTGTACGATATTGAGCAGCACTTGCATTAACTGTTCTTTCCCCATCAAAACCTGCAGGTCACTATCCTCAAATTCAATCTTATATGTTATACCTTTGAGATGCAAACTGTGTTCAAAAAAAACAATTAATTCCTCGATTATCTTCTTTACCGATAGGCCTTTGCTCTTTATTTCAGGTGTGTTATGGGCTCTGTATCTGGATAGATAGTCATTTAGCAGATTGTTCATGCGGTCCAATTCGTTTATGGCTATATCTGCATATTCCTTTCTTTTGTCACCGTCCGAGAGGCTTTGTCTTATGATCTGGAGGAAACCTCGAATGGAAAATAAGGGATTTTTCAATTCATGTACATAACTGGCAGCAATCTCTTTCTCCGCAAGCAAACTTTCAAGCTGCATGTTTTTCCTTTCAAGTTCTTTAAGATTTTCAGTATCTTCATAGGAGACCAAATATCCTAAAATCCCTTTTTCATCTTCAAGGATGAAAAAATCCACCTCATATTCGAAAGTCTTGTTTCCCTCTGCCTGATACTCGATCAACACCAGATGACAACCCTCACTAATATATAACGGCAGACCTTGCTTCAAGGGGCAAGATGATTTTGTGAAGTATTTCTGAAAATTGCCAATCATTTTCCCGAACTCTTCACTTCTTTGCCTCCTCTCAGATGCCATTAAACTTCCCTTCTCTAAGCTGTATCTAATTGCGAGATTTCAGTTAAGTAGCTTATAAAATCAAAAACATCAAAGGGTTTAATAAAATATCTTAGGGCTCCTTCAGCCATAGCTCTTCTGGCAACATTCACATTGGAAGAACCAGATATAAACACGGCTTTAACATCGGGCTTTATACTCCTGATTATTGATAAAAGGCGAAATCCGTCAATCTCTGGTAAATTTACATCAATGATTACAATTTCCGGCTGTTCAACTTTAACTATTTCTATCGCCTCTACATGGTCCGACGCTACATGAGCATCAAAGCCTGAATAGCTCAGTGCTTCCTTCAGCATTGTTTTTACCCAATGTTGGTCATCAACAATAAGGACGTTGTTCCTTTTCATGATATTCCCCTACCAAATCATAAGAACTTGTGGCCATGGACAATAATCAAAGGACGTACTTCCCGGCATTCACTATTATATTCTATATTTGTTGATAAATTCCTCCTTTTATTTTTATATCGCATGAATTATTTGAGCATCGCTAAAAAAATATATATTTATAATAGTCTGTAAAAGTTCTGATGTCTTTCCATGGCTATATTACAGACTTCGAAGGCTGAAGGCAAAGATAAAACACTATAAATATAAGTTTAGGCCTTGCCCAAGGCAAGGCCATAAAAGACAAGTTAATGCTAATCATTCTATGTTATACCCGGTTAATCAGAAAAGGTAATGTCCTGTATTGTTACTGCAACAAACAGTCCTCCTTCGTAACTGCCGATGGCCACGATTTCATTGCCTTCCTCAATCCTGGTGATGCGGTGACTCCTGGCACCGTCCCTGCTGCTTTTGAGTACCACGGTGTCGCTGGTATATCGGATGGATATTTCCCTCGTGCCGTCTTCCGTTTTGGCACTGATTACGATGACCTCAATGTTTTCGTGTATACCGATTACCGTGCCCCTTAGCACGTCATGGGTGTCTTTCACCGTCACATCAATGCTTATGGCTTCATCGTTTTCCACTTCCATGTCCAGGTAATAATCCCGCCGGATTTCCGTGGCATCTATGCGCTTTCTGTCTTTGGTAATTTTAGTATCTGAAGTAATTGTAATATCATGCTCCTTGCCCTTATCGTCAATTACTGTAACGGTGATTTTATCCGCAAAGGTTATGGCCTTTACGGTGCCCTTTATGTCACGCTTGACGCTTTCAGCAGCAACTCTTGTCACCAAATCGTATTCCAGGGTGAGGGTCACTTCATCACCCTTTTTAAGGTCGCTTAGCTCTGCCCTCTTGCCATTCTTTCTAATGGTAACATCTTTGTCAAGTTCATACTTGTTTTCCCTGCCATCATCCAGTTCTACTACGAGCACCGGATTTTTGGCATATTCAATACCCATCAATATGCCGGTAATGTCCCTTGTCGCACTTTCCGCGTCTATTTCCACTATCCTGCTGCCGGATACGGTGATGGTGGCCACATCGCCTATTGTCAGGCTGTAAATGTCAGCAGCCCTATTATCTTTATATATTTTTACATTAGAAGCAATGCTATAGCTTTCATATTCATCAGTTTTTTCATTCTCGATTGTGAGCACATTGGTAACCCTATTTACTGCTCGGATTACGCCTTTAACTACCTTGTCTTCACCTTTGACATCAATTCGCTCCACATCGGTTTCGGAAACGGTTAGTTTTACCGATTGGCCTGAGGCCAACTGGTAAATAGTGGCCGAAGTGCCGTCTATATACACCTTGGTCTGGTTTTTAATATTGTAGGTCCTTTCCCTGTTGTCACTTGTCCTAACCGTCAAGGTACTTCTAATCAGGTCAATTTCTTTAATAGTGCCTTCTACTGTGTAACCGTCCGTTACGGGAGCTGTGCTGCCGTAACCAACATCTATATATTGGGCCGAAGTTCCACTGGCAATTATGCTTATTCGATCCCCCGCTTTTATATCCTTTAACTCGGATTTTGTTAAATTTCCACTTTCATCTTCTTTGTAAATTAAAGTGCTGCTTATATTTACCGTGTACGTCCCCAATGTGCCATCGTCAAGCCTTACTTCGACATTCGGCAGAATATCAGTTTCTACATCCTGCACCACACCGCTAATAATGTTTTGTACTTTTGTAAGTTTCGACAGATTGTGGAGCAAAACTGCCATTTGGGCACGGGTAAACTTCTCGTCGGGCTTGAAGCTGTTGTCGGGAAAACCTTTCATGATGCCCTTTTCAACGGCAAGTTCCACGTACGGCCTCGTTTCGAGCTCAATCATGTGGACGTCAGTAAATCCAAAGATAATACTTAAAGTTTTGCGGCTTTCCGCTTCCTGGCCAAGGCCCAAGGCCTTTACCGCAAAAACTGCTACTTCCGACCTTTTGGCTGCATCCGAGGGTCTGAAATCATCAAAATCCTTTCCGGACACTATCCCCTTTTCAATAGCAACAGCTACATAAGGTCTCGCCCATGGTGCTACCGAACTCGCCCTGGGAAAATTGGAAGGCAGGCTTTTGCCGCTGGTCAGACTTTCCCATCCCATGAGCCTCACCAGCATGGTTACAAGTTGTTCCCTGGTGACATTGGCATCAGGACCGTAAGTGGTGTCGGTCATGCCCTTTACAACTCCAGCTAAACTCATCTTCTGTATGTACGGCCTGACCCAGTCATATCTCGATGCGCTAATATCAGTAAACTGCAAACTTGCAGCACAAACCTGTGCAGTACTTATACTTAAAATGACTAGTATAGTCAAAAATATAGTTGTTATTCTTTTTATTCTCCCACAGCTCATAAAATCTCCCTCCGTCGAAACATAATATGCTTTAATATTCTACAAAAGCAGGGCTTAGTCCTCTTTTTAAAATAAAAAATACCTTTGCCAAATCAGTGCAAAGGTCAAAGACTTCATTCATGACTTGTCTTGTCCCTAAATGATGCTTGTGCATATAACTTACAATAATCACTCCTAAAGTAGGTAATACCTAATCCTATGGGCTTATCTTCAATGTCATACAGTTTTTGTTCTACGACCATCAAAGGAAGCTCATTATAGATGTTCAGGTGTCTCCTGATCTCTTCATCGGGCATTTGGGCTGATATGATCAGTTCCTTTTTTATAGCAAAAAGCGAGGTCTTCTTGGACACTATTTCAGGGAATGTGGCATAGCGTATTTCCTTTTCTACAATGGGCATTCCCTTATAATAAGGCAGGTACTTCAGGTCATAGGCAACCGGTTCTCCATCGGTGTAAAACAATCTTCTAATCATGATAACCTTTTTATTCTTAGTTATCTGCAGGGCTTCAATCAATTTACTGGTAGGCATAATAATATTAACCTCCAGCAATTTTGTCTTATCAACACTATTTATTAGGTTGTTCTTTTCGTCATAATAAAGCGTATATGTAGTGCTGTCAGGTTCTTTCACAAAGTTTCCCTTGCCCGGAATGGAATAAATGTACCCTTCGCCGGCCAAAATAGCAAGCCCTTTCCTCACCGTCATGCGGCTGGCATTGTACGTCTTGCATAGGGTGTTTTCCGAATACAAAGCATCACCCGGTTTCAACTCTCCCGAATTAATTTTTTCTTTTATGTCCTCAACAATTTGAAGATATATCGGCAATCCCATGATTTATACTCCCTATTTGATGCTTTTTGTTAATCCATTCTTTACAAAACTTTACTCCAATCGATGCGTCGTTAGTGCAAAAATCGGCACCGGTATATTCACACGCTTCCTCTGTAAGGTGATTTCCCCCCAAAATAATCAGTCTGTTGTCTTTCAATCCTGCTTCCTTGATGGCATCTATCGTATTCTTCATCGTCTCCACGGTAAAGTTCAGGACTCCGCTCAAACCGATGATGTCCGGGTCGTATTTTTCCACGCCTTGCACAAAGGTTTCTTTTGGCACATCTACCCCAAGGTCGATGACCTCGAAACTGTTAGCCTCCATCATACCCCTGAATATGTCCTTGCCGATATCGTGCAGGTCTCCTTTCACCGTTCCTATCAGCAGTTTTCCCACTTTTTTGGAACTTTCGCTGTGAAAATGTGCAACCATCTTATCCAATTTCAAAACCTCTTTAAAAATGAGTCCTGCCATTATCAAGTCTGCTATAAAATATTGCTTGTTCTCATATAGTTTGCCTACCCGATTCATACCCTCTTTAACTAAATTCAGCAAATAGAGGGGTTCCATACCGTCATCCAGGGCTTTGTTGGCCAGTCCTATCACATTGTCTTCATCCAGTTCCTCTACCGCTTTAATGATTAACTCGTCCATTCTCCTCCCCCTATGGCCGTCATTTATCCGCACCCCACGCACATCAGTTTATATTATAATACCATCAGAAAGATAATTTTTCAATCGTAAAACCGGGATACAAGCTTACCCCGGTCTACTACTGTCCGCTCATAACAGGTAATTCAATAGCAGAAACTACTGTTTATAACAGTAATAATAATGGGAGCTATTTCTCGGGTGATAATACCAGTTTATTGATAACGATCCCTCCTGTTACTCTAAGCCTTCTTCATATTCTGCAGCACTTATCATATCGTCTAAATCTTCCAGGTTTTCTACTTTAAACTTGGCAATCCAGGCATCATAAGGAGCCTCATTTATGTATTCCGGTTCATCGTCGAGTTTTTCATTGACTTCCAGCACGATCCCTGTAAAAGGCATCAGTAGTTCCGAGTTTACTTTGGCAGATTCCACCTCGCTAAACTTATCTCCCTTTGAAAACTCTTCATCAAGTTCGGGCAAATCAACATAGAGTACTTCACCCAGTTGGTCCTGGGCATAGTCCGTTATACCCACGTAAGCAATGTCGCCCTCGAGTTTTACCCACAGGTGCTCCCTGTTATACTTTAGGTTTTCGGGAAACTGCATTTTATTCTCTCCTTTCAAGGTATTATTATCCTAGGCTAAATCGGTCTTATATTTATGTACAACGGGTAAATTTTCTTGGCTCCAAGATATAGCACTTTATATCAAAAGCTATACTTTGTGAACGCTTTGACCGTGGATATCATGTAAGGCTTCCATAATTGCTTCAGACAGCGTTGGATGAGGATGGATAACATCTCCCACCTGCTCCGCATCAAGCCCCAGATGAACGGCCAAGGTAAGTTCGGTCAACAGGTCCGTTGCATTAGGACCCACTACAGCGGCTCCTATCAATCGCTCATTTTCATCTGCCAGGACCTTTACGAAGCCCTGTATCTTGTCAATGGCTTGGGCTTTACCTAATCCTCTAAAGTCAAAGGAGCCTTTTTTGTAATTCACTCCGGCTGCTTTAGCTTCGGCCTCAGTTATTCCCACAGCGGCAACTTCAGGATCGGTATATACACACCTTGGGATGGCATGGTAGCTAGCCTCTTTGTTTCCACCCAAGGCATTTTCAGCGGCAATCAGGCCTTCTTTTGATGCCACATGGGCTAAAAATGGCGAATCCACAATATCTCCGATGGCATAAATTCCTTCAACTAGGGTCTCCATTTTTTTGTTGACTGGAATTCTGCCGGCTTTATCAGTTTGAATTCCTACGTTTTCCAAGCCCAATCCTTCGGTGTAAGATTTTCTCCCAATGGAAACCATCATTATTTCTGCTTCAAGCTCTCCATCTTCTAAGCCTGCAACTACCCTGTTTTCTTCTACTTTCACAGAAGTGATGGCTTTGCCAGCAATCACTTTGATTTTATCCCTCTTAAACTGCCGCAGCAGCTGGTTTGCAACATCTTCGTCTTCCATGGGAAGTATGTGGGGCATCATTTCTACTATGGTTACCTCGGTGCCCAAGCGCCTCAAAAACTGGCCAATTTCGCAGCCAATTACGCCGCCGCCTACTATAATAATTGAAGCGGGTGCCTTGTTGAGGCTTAGCACTTCATCACTTGTAATTACATTTTTCCCATCATAATTGAATAATGGGGGACAGACCGGAACCGAACCTGTTGCGAGAATTATTCTGTCAGCTTCCAGTATCTCCTTTGAACCATCATCTCGTGTAACTTCAACCTTGTTTTTGTCTATCAGTTTTCCAGTACCGTAAACGACCTCAATGCCGTTCTTTTTAAATAGGAATTCTATGCCTTTGATCAGTTGTGACACCAATTTGTCCTTCCTGCTTATCATCGCAGGAAAGTCAGCAGTCACTTCTCCCATAACGTTCACGCCGAATTTGGTGGCGTTCTTAACCGTCGTAAAAACATCCGAAGATGCCAGCAGGGCTTTTGTCGGTATGCAGCCGCGATTTAAGCAGGTTCCACCCAGGTTGTCTTTTTCCACAACGGTTACTTTCGCCCCAAGTTTGGCCGCCTTTATGGCCGCCTCGTATCCGCCGGGACCCGCTCCTATCACCACTACTTTCATTTGAAAATGCCTCCCCTTTTTATAGTCCTGCCTCGTCCAAAATTAGAGGTACATTTTCTTCAGCACCAATGGCCATTATGTGAACGCCGTCGCACAAATTCTTGTCTCTCAGCTCCACTATGAGTTCACCGGCAATTTTTATTCCTTCTTTGACCGGATCCCCGCTATTTTTCAGCCTGTCGATCAAATGCTCGGGAACATTTATCCCCGGAATATTTTTGTTCATGAACCTTGCCATACCTGCTGATTTTAAGGGAATGATTCCCACTAGTATTTTCGTATTTAAGTGTCTCGTCATTTCCTTGAACTTTTCCATTGTGGAAAGATCGTATACTGCTTGGGTTTGGAAAAACTTAGCTCCGGCTTTTATTTTTTTCTCCATTTTAACGAGCTGTAGCTCTATAGGGTCGTATTCTGGGGTGACGGTGGCTCCCAAATAGAAGGAAGGACTTCCCTCCAGTTTGTTTCCGCTCATATCAACACCGTTGGCCAGCATTGTGGCCGCCTGCAGTATCCCCACACTATCCAGGTCAAACACCGGTTTTGCACCGGGATTATCACCAACGGTGGTATGGTCTCCGGTAAGGGCCAATAGATTTTTTACCCCGAAAAAGCCGGCTGACAGCATTTCCCCCTGTATGGCTAATCGATTTCTGTCTCGTCCGGTGATTTGTAGAACCGGCTCAAAACCCATATCAATTAAAGCCTTACACATGGCCAGTGATGTTGCCTTCAGGGACGATGATTGAAAGTCCGTGACATTTATGGCATCAACCCTGTCACCGAATAGCTCTGCACATTGCAGTGCGTGGGAAAAATCAGTCCCTTTAGGGGGTGCCAATTCCGCGGTGACAGCAAATTCGCCGCTCTCCAGCGCCTTCCGCAATCGACTCATCATCTTCCACCTCCGTCCTGATTTCGGAGATTAAGATTCCTCGGGTATGCTTGCCGGGAATAGTCCTTCGGTTCGTGAATTTCAGTCAATTTGTCCAGTTGGCCTAATTCTTTCAACTTATTATATATTAAGATCCATGCACAGTCATTTTCAGGATTAACTTCACATTTCCCGTCTTTAGCACCGCCGCAAGGACCGTTCAGCAGGGATTTGGCACATCTGGTTACCGGACATATTCCACCGGTCACCCCCAAAACACAATCTCCGCAGGTCCTGCATGCCTCGCTGTACAGCCCGACCCTTTCCACTTCCCCCACAAACAGGGTATTGTTACCGGGATAGACCGGGATATTTACAAGTTTTGCAATGGTCTGGGTGCCGTCACCGCAGGCAAAAGACAAAACCGCATCCGCTTCCTCCAATGCATTCTTTATCTTTTTCAAGTCTCTTCGAACCAGGAGGTAATTGCAACTGGTTTCCGGCACTATGTAAGTTAAAATCTTTTTGTCTATGCCCTCTAATTCTTCTTTCATTTCCATAAGCTCTTTTTCGCCACCGCTCATGCATGCAGTAGCGCATTGACCGCAACCGACAAGTACAAGCTTTTCACAGCCCCTGAGCAGCTCTTCAATCTCTTCAAAGGGCTTATGCTGGGAAATAATCAAGGCTTGTTCCCTCCTTTAGCCTTTATAAAGCTTGCTGCATCTTACATGCTTTAACCACGTGCTTTGCCAAAACCGAAGTTGTGACCGAACCCACTCCTCCGGGAACCGGAGTAATCATGGAAGCCTTATCCACACAATCATCGGTGTCCACATCGCCGCACAACTTTCCATCTTCGTCTACATTAATGCCTACATCAATGACAACTGCCCCTTCTCTAATGTAGCTGGAGTCGATCATTTTCGCCCTTCCTATGCCCACTACCAGCAGTTCCGCGCCCGATGCAACCTTAGGCAGGTCTTTTGTCCTGGAATGGCATATGGTCACCGTGGCATGTTCTTTTAAAAGCAGCATGGCCGCCGGTTTTCCCACTATCATCGATCTTCCGATGACTACGGCGTTTTTGCCCTTCAAGGGAATTTCATAATGCTTTAATATTTCCATCACTGCAGAAGGAGTGCATGGTGGAAAGCCAGTTTCGTCACCTTCAAAGACTTTGGCCACATTTACCGGGCTAAAGCAGTCCACATCTTTTTCCGGTGCAATCACATTTTTGATTACACTCTCATCAAGCTGGTCCGGCAATGGCCTTAAAATCAGGATTCCATGGACGGATTTGTCATCGTTGATACTTTTCAATTCCTTTATAAATTCGTCTTGACTGATGTCTTTAGACAGGACCCTAACATCCGTCTCTATATTTACGCTTACCATTGTCTTAATGGCCCCGCGTTCGTATGCCATGTCGCCGGGGTCATCTCCCACCCTGATAATGGCAAGCTTTGGGGTAATGCCCTTTTCCTTGAGCTCAGCAACTTCTTTCTTTAGTTTTTCCTTAATTTTATCCGCCACCGGCTTACCTTTGATCAATATTCCCATTGAAATCCTCCCTCATTTCAATTTCTAGCAAGCTAAAGACCCGGGGACGGCAGGAAGACAAGGGGACTTTTTGGCTTGCCATTCTGCATGCGACAAGCTGCCTTACAAACCTGGCAAACGAAACGTCCCCCCGTCAGGTCACCTGGCAAGCGAAACGTCCCCCTGTCAGGTCCCCTGAAGCTTATTTGTTTAAAATGCCTTCCACTTGCTCGTATACTTTGTCAGCAAGCATTGCACCTTGTCTTACCAGGTTCTCGGTTTCTTCCCTGACCTTATTTACATAATCCTGGTCTTTGATTGAGTTGATATTTATTACGATATTTAGCCAACCACTGATTATGGCAGCTCTTAGGCACTGAACTCCAACACCCACATCGCTTATGGCAAGTCTCGAACCTTTGTCTACCAATTCAGCATGTAACTTGATCGCCTCATAACATGCCTTTACGATTTTTACGGGCACTTCGCAGGCCTGTTTTAGAGCCTTTTCCAGAGTTTCCTCTTTTAATCGCCGCTCTTCTTCCGTATCTTTTGGCATGCCGTAGGCTTTTGAAAGGGGGAGAAAGTTTTCTGCGTCCTCATCGATCATCTTCATCAGGTCATCTTGCAACTCTGCAGCTCTTTTTAAGATTCTCTGTATGTCATCTTCAAATTGGGCGTACTTCTTTTTCCCGGTTGTCAGGTTACATACCATGCTGGCCAGTGCCGTGCCTATGGCCCCTACCAGGGCGGACACTCCGCCGCCGCCAGGCACCGGGCTTTTTGACGCTAATCTGTCCACAAATTCGTTACAGGACATATCTGCAAACTTCACTGTATCACTCTCCTCAACTAGAACAGGCCGGAGATTACGCCTTTTTCATTCACGTCGATTTTTTCGGCAGCAGGCACCTTTGGTAGACCCGGCATCTTCATGATTTCGCCTGTGAGGGCAACTAAGAATCCTGCTCCCGCCGATATGGTGATATCCCTTACGGTGATGTTAAATCCTGTCGGCCGGCCTAATTTTTTGGGATCATCCGTCAGTGAATATTGGGTCTTTGCCATACAAATGGGCAGATTTCCGAATCCTAGTTTTTCAAAGTTGGCTATTTCTCTAAGCGCCTTATCCGTAAATACCACATCGTCGGCACCGTATATCTTCTGCGAAATTGCCCTTATCTTTTCTTTTATAGGCATATCTAAATCGTAAGCATAAGTCAGTTCTTGGCTGCCGTCGCTGTTTTCCGTGAGTCTAATTAATTCTTCTGCCAAGGCTATGCCGCCTTCACCGCCTTTGGCCCATACTTCGGACAGTGCCACATTTACACCTAGCTCGTTGCACTTTTCTTCAATGAGTTTCAATTCGGCCTCTGTATCCTGGGGGAACCTGTTGATGGCAACTACGGCAGGCAACTTAAACACTTGCGTGATATTTTCAACATGCTTTAACAAATTGGGTATGCCTTTGGCCAGGGCATCCAGGTCTTCCTTGTCAAGCTCGGATTTAGGTAAACCGCCGTTGTACTTGAGGGCTCTTACCGTTGCCACGATGATTACCGCATCAGGCTTTAACCCCGCCAGCCTGCATTTGATGTCAATGAACTTTTCTGCACCCAGGTCTGCTCCGAAGCCGGCCTCCGTTACCACGTAATCAGCCAACTGCATTGCCAATCTCGTAGCTATCACCGAATTACATCCGTGGGCAATATTGGCAAAAGGACCTCCATGGACAAAAGCTGGGGTTCCTTCAAGGGTTTGCACCAGGTTTGGCTTTAAGGCATCTTTGAGTAAAGCTGCCATAGCGCCTTGAGCCTTTAAGTCACCTGCTGTGACAGGGTTGCCTTCCCGGTCATAGGCGACGATGATCCTTGCGAGTCTTTCTTTCAAATCCATGATATCGTTGGCAAGGCAGAATATGGCCATGACTTCCGATGCAACCGTAATATCAAAGCCGTCTTCCCTGGGCACACCGTTGGTCCTTCCTCCAAGGCCGTCAACGACAAATCTCAGATGCCTGTCATTTATATCAAGTGCCCTTCTCCAGACCACGCGCCTTGTGTCTATGTTTAATTCATTGCCTTGGAAAATGTGATTGTCCACCATTGCTGCCAGCAGGTTATTTGCAGCCGTTATGGCGTGAATATCCCCGGTAAAATGCAGGTTTATGTCTTCCATGGGCACAACCTGGGCATAACCGCCGCCGGCAGCACCGCCCTTAATACCAAACACCGGGCCCAGGGACGGCTCTCTTAAGGCTACCATGGTTTTTTTGCCTAAGCGGCTAAGGGCATCTGCAGCGCCGATAGTTGTAGTTGTCTTACCTTCACCAGCGGGAGTCGGTGTAATGGCAGTTGTTAAAATCAACTTGGCCTTTTTTTGCGGTTTTTCTTTCAGCAAATTGTAGTCAACTTTTGCCTTGTATTTGCCGTATAAGTCAATATCATCTTCGCTAAGACCCAGTTTCGCTGCAATTTCCCTGATGTCGGTAAGCTTCACCGATTGAGCAATTTCAATGTCAGATTTGAAGGTCATAATCATTGCCTCCTCATTATTAAATTATATATATTAAATATCATGGATTGACAGCGCCCGAGTTTCGGCTATTCTTTTTTAGGACCTATGTTCCCCTTGCGGTAAGCAGTGATAAACTTTCTGCAATGCCTGTCCTGACCCATCAACACTTGGGTCGCAAGCAGCGTTGCCAGCATTTCACGATTGGTGGGATCCATAATGGCGGAGTCCATGCCAGCATACATGGCCAGGGTCAAAAAGCTTTGATTTATTATTCTCCTAAAGGGCATGCCGAAAGAAATGTTGCTCAAACCTGAAGTGATATGAATTGTGGGATACATTTCTTTAATTTTCTTGGTAGCTTCAACGAATTTGAGCAAAGATTGGTTATCGGTGCTCACGGCTATGACCAGGGGATCGATGTATATCCTGTCAGGAGTGATTCCGTATTTGGCAGCCTTTTCAACCATGATTTTGGTTATATCGATCCTTGTCTGCACATCTGAAGGGATTCCTCTACTATCACAGGTCAATGCAATTACCTGCCAATCGGTTCCCTGGATCAAAGGATAAATGATATCGCACTTATCCTCGGATTCTTCCGACACTGAGTTTATTATGCCCGGCTGTTTGGCGTACTTGAAAACTGCCTCAATAGTTCTTGGATTGGGACTGTCGATACACAAAGGCTTATCCACTGCATCCTGAACTATGTCCATTAGCCATTTCAAAGTCTCGACTTCGATTTCCGGTGTAGTGCCTGCACATACGTCAATGTAATCTGCACCGGCTTCTACCTGCCTGACAGCAAGGTCTGCAATAAATTGCTCATTTTTTTCTTTAATAGCCTTTTCGACGCTGGGAATGGTGCCGTTTATTTTTTCTCCAATGATAATCATATTTTCTATAACACCCCTATCCTTATAATTTTTTATGTAAGAATACCCAAGACTATTATATAATATTAAATATATTATGTATATACATGTATATCTTACTTTACCATTTTTTTCTGACCGTTGTCAATATAGCTAATTTAAATTATTTTGCTATTATTAGAGCAGGGCACAGAGTTTTTCATCTGTGCCCTGTAAGCGCATTATCCGTATTTTTCCACGGCTTCGATTAATGCGGTTATATTTTCCAGCGGTGTATCCGATGGTGCAGCTGCAACTCCAGGTGCAAGTATGAATCCGCCGCCCGGTTTTACCTTTTCTAGTAAGTCTTTTACATATTTATCTATCTCTTCAGGAGTGCCGCTGGCAATTAAGGTAATCGGTATACCACCCATGACGCAGGTATGGCCTTTCAATAGCTCTTTAGCCTTTACCACATCCGTCTTTTCGAAATATGCTATACCCCAGCCCTTTGGCAGTTCAAGGATGGTTTCCAGGTGTGCATCATGGCGTCCTTCAAAGAATACTAATGATTTTACACCAACTTCATGAAGTGCGAGTATTACTTTCTTTAAGTACGGCCAATAAAATTCATTATAGAGTTTAGGCGATAAGTACTCGTTCAGGTGCAATGGAAACATGGCATATTTTGTTCCCATCTTTGTATAAGCTAATGCGTACTTTATCATCCATTCAGTTATGGCTTCCGTTGCCTTTTTAACTTTGTCCGGATATCTGCGGATATCCAGCACGACATTGCTGACTCCCCTTAAAAAGTCACCAATTATATCTAGTGGCGCATATCCCCAACCCATGGGAAATGGAGGATATCCAAGTTCCGCATTCATCTTTCCAAATTCAGCCATAAACGCTCCGCTTCTCGCTATCTCCATTCCCAGCCTTACCCAGGTAGCCATGGCTTGACGGGGAGTTTCCAGATTCCTGCATGCCCTGGGCAGTACTGTTTCGGCAATAAACTTTACGGGATCTTCGATTAACTGGTCATATTCATCCGGTTCCATAAAGGTGCCGCCTATAAACTGAGCGGGTGCTGTTTTGTCGATTTCACGTCCGGGAAATCTGGTGTACTTGTCACCTAGAATATCATGTATGGGCCCTGTTATGAATGTCATTAGGGGGGACAAATCATCGTACTCTGCAAAAGCCATGCAAAACACGCGTCCATCCAGGCCGGTTATTCCTGCCATACTGCTGTCAAAGGGAAAGTCCCTCATGAACTTTTCGCTGGCCTTTAAAGTTTTTTCTTCATCATAGCACATATCATAGTTAGTATAACCCGAATATGCCGGGACTATGTCACCGCCAAATCCCCATACAGGTACCCTGTCGGGTTCCTCAAAATTTATGGCAGCCTCTATACGGGCAAGGCGTTCCTTGGCCAGTTCCTGTGCAGTCTTAGCCATCTATATCACTCCTTTACCCCAACTAATTCTTTGCACAACCTTACTCCCTTAGCCGCGTCATCAGCCCAGGCATCTGCTCCTGCCAGCTGTTTTACTTCTTCGTCTACTCTGCCGCCGCCTATGATTATCTTGGCATCCGTTATCCCCGCTGCCTTTATGGCCTCTACCGTCTTCTTCATGGAGCTTATGCCGGCTGTTATCAGACAGGACATGCCTATTATGTCAGGATTGTGTTCCTTTACCTTGTTTACAAATTCTTCCTCGGGTACGTCTACTCCTATGTCTATTACTTCAAAGCCTGCTGCTTCCGCAAATGCTTTGAAGATGTCTTTCCCTATGTTATGTATGTCATCCTTTACGGTGCCTAAGACAATTTTGCCTAGTTTTTCCGTTTCGCCTTCTTTTATGTGGGGCAGGGTGAATTCCATTATGCTAGAGAATATTTCTCCGCCTAGTATGAGTTCTGACAGGAAGTATTCGCCTTTTTCAAATCTGTCGCCTATTACGCCCATGGCGTTGCGACATACTTCAAGCAGCTTTTGTGGGTCTCCTCCACCGTCCAAGTATTCCTTGGCAAGCGATATTGCACCTTCTTCGTCCATGTCCACTATCTTGTTGAAAAGTTCCTCTTGCACGCTCCATACCCCCTTTTAATCATTATGATTTTTATATTCTAATCCTGCTCCCGCTTGAATCCATCTACCTCACTCAAATCCCCCATTAATCATACTTGCCGTATTTTATGCCTGCTTCCAGTAATGCATTTATGTTCTCTATAGGCGTTTCACGAGGTACGTTTCCTACACCCAGTGCAAATATGAAGCCTCCCCCGGGTTTTACTTTCTCCATTAAATCCTTGACGTACTCGTCAATCTTTTCCGGAGTCCCCCCTACGAGCAAGCTTATCGGCATGCCGCCCATGATACATGTATGTCCTTTTAATATTTCCTTTGCCTTAACCACGTCGGTTTTTTCAAAATATGCAACGCCCCATCCCTTAGGCAAATCCAGTATGGTTTCCAAGTGTGCCTCATGATTTCCTTCGAAAAATACCATGGGTCTCAAGCCTTCTTCAATAACTGCCAGGAGGACCTTCTTCAATGTGGGCCAGTAGAATTCCTTGTACAGTTTCGGTGACAGGTAGTCATTCAAATGCAAGGGGCACATTACGATTTCGGCTCCTGTGTGCTTCGAAGACGCAAGCGCAAATTCTATAACGGGTTCCGACAGGGCTTCGACTGCTTTCTTGACTTTATCCGGATACCTGTGAATATCGAGCATTACCGTATCAAAGCCTCTTAAGTAGTCAGCGATAAAATCTAAGGGAGCACATGCCCATCCCATAGGAGCCAGCGCATATCCTGCTTTGCCTAAAATGCTTGCCATTCTTCCCATAAATGCAAATCCCTTTCCAATAGCCATTCCCAATCTGGCCCATATAGCCATGGCTTCACGCGGATTTGCCAATCCCGGAATGGCTCTCGGAAGCACGGTATCCCTGATAAACTCCACGGGATTTTTTGCTAAATCATCATACTCGTCGCTTTCCATAAAAGTGCCGCCGATAAACTGAGGTGTGCAATCATCGTCAATTTCCCTGCCCGGAAATCTGTAGTATTTATTCTCACCTAAGGCGTCGTGCAATGGCCCAGTAATAAAGACTAAATTTGTGAAAACATCGGGATAATCTATGAAGGACATGGCAATCGGGCGACCGTCTACACCGCTTGCAGCTGCTAGCGACATTTCGTCAAAAGGAAATGCGTTTACGAATTTCTCTACGGCTTGCAGGCACTTGTCTTCATCGTATGCAAATTCGTACTGCGAAATACCTGAATAGCTAGCTACAATATCTCCTCCGAGGCCCCAACAAGGAACTCTGTCAGGTTCTTGTAGTTTCATTGCCGCTTCAATTCGTCCAGCTCTCTCTTTGGCAAGTTCTTGTGGGTCCCTATTCACTTTATCACCTCCTTGTCAAAAATTTTTAGTTTTCGCTGCTTTGACGATTATCACAATGAAGCCTTATATACAAATCAATAGTTGTATATACATGTCTAATATTAGTATATCAGCTTTGTGCGAATTGTCAAGTGTTTTTTGAATATATAGTCTTAAACTATTTATCCCACTGTTTATTATTATCGGATAAAGATGGAATTAGTTGGTTATTTTTATAATTCTATATATAATATTTTATTCGTAAAAAAAACGGTATAGAAATACCGTTTTAAAAAGTTTTTTATCCAAATTAAAAACCCACTTTATTTAAAAATATACTGTTGAAATCGGGGTGTGCGCTTAGCTCTATATACTTAATCTCACGCGAAAGGGCTACTGCTCGTTCGTATTCTTTCTGTGAGATCAAGGCCAACTTTGCTCCTGCACCTGCTGCATTCCCTATTCCCTTAATCCTATCCTTTAACTCTTTCGGAATTAATCCTACATCGCATGCACTTTCGGGCCTTAAGTAGTTCCCAAAAGCACCAGCCAAAAATACTTCATCGATATCCTTGGTCTCTGCGCCATATTCTTTTAGTAGTACTTCTATTCCCGCTGCAATTGCGCCTTTTGCCAGCTGAAATTCCCTGATATCCTTCTGGTTTATATATACAGGCCCCGAGCTACCTTCAGCTATGACAAAAGCCGTAATGCCATTAATGCTTGTAATTTTATCTTTATACTGTTTCCCAATCGGATCTTTTATCTCTTCGGCTTTTAATAAGCGGCCCTTCTCGTCCACAATCCCCGCTTTGAAGAGTTCAGCCACCGCATCCACTAAACCTGAACCCGCAATTCCGCGCGGGGAAGTGTTGCCGATTACGGTGTACTCATACTCTTCACCAATCGATACATGATCAATGGCTCCCGAGGCGCCCCTCATACCGCAGGATATCTGCACTCCCTCAAAAGCTGGCCCTGCCGCAGTAGAGCATGCCAGGTACTTGCCTTTGCTGCCCAACACTATTTCCCCGTTCGTGCCAATATCTATTAAAAGCTTTAACTTATCAGCTTTGTCCAGTTCTGCCGCCAAAGCAGCTGCTACCGTATCTCCTCCTACAAACCCAGCAATATTTGGAAATGCAAAAACCTTGCCTTCAGGATTAATTCGTATGTTTATTTCAGCTGCATCTACAACTACCGGTGCCGTTACTACGGGCACGTAAGGGGCTCGAGCTAAGTACTTTGGTGAAATCTTTAGCAATAAATGATGCATAGTAGTATTTCCGGCAAAGGTAATGGCATAAACGTCTAAGGGGCTATGATTTGCCTGTTTTGCTGCTTCTTGAATCAGATTATTGATTTCGTTTATTACCGCACCATGCAATTTGTCTAAGCCTTCAGCTGACTCGGAAGCATAGCTGATGCGGGAAATCACATCTGCCCCGAACCTCGTTTGAGGATTCAATGTAGATACCCTGCACAAATCCTTGCCGCTTTTTAAATCCACTAGATAACCCGCAATGGTAGTCGTCCCTATGTCAAAAGCCATCCCTAACAGCTTATGTGTAGTATCGCGACTTTCAATAGAGATGACCCTGTCTGCTTCAATAACTGCAGTTACTTTAAAGTCACTCTCCCTTAATTTTTCAGGCAGGTCCTGCAGTACCTTCAGGGACGTTTTAATGCCTTGTTGCTCTATGACTCTTTTCCAGTCATCCCTGTTATCGGAAAGAGTGGGATGAGGCAGCTCGAAATACACCTTTTTTACCAAAGTATCAACGGCTACGTGTCGCTCGATGCCCTCAGACAATATGGCATGTTTAGCTTCCTTGTGAGGGAGTTTCACCGTTACATCTTCTTTTACCCTGTACTGGCATGCAAGGGCATCTTGGACTTGCCCATCTGATCTAATGATAGTTACCTTACACCTTTTACAGACGCCTAGTCCCCCACAGGGAAATTCAAAGTTTATACCGTTCTCATTAAAAACTTGTTTTAAAGTAAAGTCTGCCGGTACCTTAATTTGTACACTGTCAGGAAGTATGGTTACATTAAAGAAATCCATCATATCACCCCTTGTCTGACTATTATACCATTATTATAACATTTTTTAATGGTACTATTTGCTGTATGTTTCACTTCCTCCCGTTGTTCCTGTTGTAGATGCATTTTTGACTCTATAGTGCAAAGGCAGTTCCGCATAGGCGGATAGCAACCGCTAAAACCAATGCCCGGAAACAACCACCCGGAACCTTCTTTTCAGAGTAAAATTTTAGGCGCCAATACAGCTTATCGGCGCCCTACAATATTAACCGTACAATTCTACTGCTTCTATAAGGGCAGTTAGGTTCTCCAGCGGTGTTTCAGCAGGAGCTGTTCCGATATTTGGTGAAAGCATGAATCCTCCGCCGGGTTTTACTTGCTCCAGCAAATTCTTAACATATTCTTTTATTCTCTCGGGAGTGCCGCCGACCAACAAACTTACAGGAATACCGCCAACAACACAGGTGTGTCCCTGTAATACTTGTTTTGCCTTAACTACATCGGTTTTTTCAAAGTATGCTACACCCCAGCCCTTTGGCAGTTCAAGTATGGTTTCCAAATGCTGCTCATGATGACCCTCAAAGAATACCCAGGATTTCACACCTTCTTCGCCGAGTTTTAAAATTATTTCTTTTAAGGTCGGCCAATAAAACTCCTTATACAGTTTTGGTGACAAGTACTCATTCAAATGCAGAGGAATCATCACTAGGTTAATTCCTAGTTTTTTGTAAGTGAGAGCATAGTTCAAAATAGGCTCTACCAATGCCTCAGTTGCCTTCTTGACTTTATCGGGATACCTGCGGATATCTAATACCGTATTAGTAATTCCCCTTAAAAAGTCGCCAATAATATCCAGAGGCGCATAGGCTCCTCCCATCCTTACGGAGGGATAGCCGAGGCTTGCAGCAATCATACCTATTTGACGGCCAGCAGCTGCGAATCTACCAAACTCCATGCCAAGCCTGACCCATGTAGCCATTGCCTGTCTGGGCGTGGCCAAATTGTCACATGCTCTCGGTAGGACCTTTTCGGTTACAAATTTTACCGGATCTTCAATTAGCTCATCGTACTCTTCGGGATCCATAAAAGTGCCGCCAATAAACTGCGGTGTGGCATTTACATCGATTTCATTGCCCGGAAATCTATAGTACTTATCTCCCAGCACATCATGCATAGGACCTGAAATGAAGGTTGTACTTGGAGCTACCTCGGGGCTGTTAGCAAATGCCACACTAAACACCCTTCCGTCAAGACCGGGAATGGAACCCGAAGGCCAGTCAAACGGAAAATCCTTTAAAAACTTTTCAACTGCTTTTATGCCTTTATCATAGTCATAGCAAAATTCTTGCTGGGTGATACCTGCATATGCAGGAATTATATCTCCGCCTATTCCTCTAAGCGGAACCCTGTCAGGTTCCTGAAGATTCATAGCTGCTTCTATGCGCGCAAGGCGCTCGTTCGCAAGTTCCTGAGCACTCTTAGTCACCTTGTATCACTCCTTTACCCCAACTAATTCTTTGCACAACCTTACTCCCTTAGCCGCATCATCAGCCCATGCATCTGCCCCTGCCAACTGTTTAACTTCTTCGTCTACTCTGCCACCACCTATGATTATCTTGGCATCCGTTATTCCCTCGGCTTTTATTGCTTCTACGGTCTTTTTCATCGAAGTAATACCGGCTGTTATTAGACAGGACATTCCTATAATGTCAGGCTTGTGTTCTTTAACCTGTTGTACAAAATCTTCTACTGGAACGTCTACTCCGATGTCTATTACCTCGAAGCCCGCTGCCTCTGCAAATGCTTTAAATATGTCCTTGCCTATGTTATGTATGTCATCTTTTACTGTACCAAGTACGATTTTGCCAAGTTTCTTCGATTCACCTTCTTTTATGTGCGGCAAGGTGAATTCCATTATGCTTGTAAATATTTCTCCGCCGAGTATGAGTTCTGACAGGAAGTATTCCCCTTTTTCAAATTTGTCGCCAATTACGGCCATGGCGTTTCGACATGTTTCAAGTAGCTTTTGAGGATCTCCTCCACCATCCAAATACTCTTTGGCTAGTTTTACTGAACCCTCTTCGTCCATATCAACTATTTTATTGAAAAGTTCCTCTTGCATATGTTTTCCTCCTTTTTGTATTTATTGTTTTATTCTTAAAATTTTACAGGCACCCCCCCTTGACTATAAATTTATTTACGCTCCAACCTCCGCTTTCCTCATATTTATTTCGTTTTGTAATTCAATTAATCTCTCTTTTGTTAACTTGTACCCAAACGCAAGTATCAATCCAGCCACTAAGGAAAAGATACCCGGTATGAACACAAACACATTAATTACAGCATTTTTAATAGCCATTGACGCCGTAGCCGGGTCTACACCGGCAACAAATCCAGCTGCCGACAGAACAAATGGGATGATGGTTCCCCTGGAAATAACTGCTGTTTTAAGTGATAGGGTCATTAATCCCATGACAAATGGGCTGGTATCCTCTCCGGTCTTCCACTGGGCATATACCGCAACATCTGAATAGAGGCTTACCATAACCGCTGTCAAAAGACCAAGGAATATCCTAGCCAGCATTATAATTACGAAGAACATTACGATATTCATAGCTACGTATTTACAGATTATCAATGACGCTGCTAGGGCAAACAGACCAAAAATCGATGCGTTCCTAGACGAAAGCGTCTTTGAAAGAGTAGCTGCCATGTGCGCACCCACAACTTGTGCCAAACCACCCAGTAGCAAATATGTTGATAACAGGGCTGGGTTTTGCGCTACATAGGTAAAGTAATAAGCAGCTGCCGCAGCCATTACAAAATTAACCATATATCTTAGAAAGTCGGAAATCAGCAGGACAATGAGAGGAGGATTCTGCACGAGACTGTTCAGCATTCCTTTTATTGATGCTACGCCTTGGGCTGAAGCACTTTTTGCCGCAGATGTTTGCACCTGGACGGTTTCTTCGTAGCCTTCGGTTATTTTGAAAACCGTCCAATAACAAACCATCATAACAAAGGCCATTATGCCGGCAAGTAGAGAGTATCCTAATATAGGATTGTTTGTTACCTGGCCAAGAAAATTGGCCAAGGGAGGACCTGTGTAAGAAAAGGCAACTGTCCCTAATGCAGTGTATGTAGCACGTCTGGCAGAAAGAAAGGCACGTTCTTCAGGATTCGTAGCCAATACCGGTATCAGCGAAACGTTCGCAACCCATGGAATATTCCAAGCAATATGACTTAAAATAAAACCTGCACATACAATAAAAGCTGCCATAGATTCGGAGCCGATTCTGGTGAACTGGAAAATGTATAAAAGAACTACAATGGGTGGTGCAATAAGCATCCAAGAACGGTTCCTGCCCCATTTCATCGGTTTTGTGCCGCTTATTATGGCACCATAAAACGGAGATGATATAGCATCCGCAATACTTGTAATAGCTCCGATTAGGGCTACCATGGGAAGGGAAAACTTTGCTATGTCAGTAAGGAAGAAAACAAAGAAGGTCAATTCTACTTGAGTCATTAATGTGAAACCAAAATCACCAATGCCATAAAACCTTTTGATGGCACTGCTCAACGGCTTTTTCACGGTTTCTACCCCTCCTTTGTATGATTTAGATATTTAAATAATTATTAAACTGTTTTATTAAATCACCTCCCATTTAAAGACTCAAATTGCATTGTATATACATGTAGACTTATTTTTAGTATATATAAAATAAACGTATTTGTCAATACAATTTAGAAACCTTTATATTATGTACAATATATAGGCAATGTGATATATTCTGTCAATTTTGCCTAAATAATGACATTAAAATACATAATTCTACAGCAATAGAAACATTATGAATTCAAATATCCCATCTTCGATATATTTTATTTTTTGCTGTTCAAAATCAGATATTTTGCAACCTAGTTTATAATAGTCCCACGACATTAAGTATTTGCTTTTAAGTGTTATTGAAGGCTTTGCATTATATTTCTTATTATCAAATTCAAAGTTTGTATTGTTCCCCGGATTACTATAAATACCGTAATCCCTGACCGTGTTGGCAACAGCTCGCAATGAGTCGATGTTCAAATCATTTAACGATAAAGGACTTTTATCAAAGCCAAATATGTATTTACCGCCCGGAGCGAGGATATCCATGTACCTTTTGACTTCATCGGCACATTGCTCCGGAGATTTTGTTTTTAAATTAATAAGTGGATAAAGACCGGTAATAATATGTTTTTTGCCCAATTTTTGTTTTATAAGTTTGGGATCCCCGTATTCAAACATAAGGATAGTATTCTGGGGCAATTCATAAAGGTAATCCAAATACCTGTTCCAATCATGTTCGCAAAATAGATTGCAACGAAGGCCAAGGGAAGCGTACTCATCCACCATTCTCTTAAAAGTCGGCCAATAAAGCCTTTCAAAATCTTTTTCCCTCATGAAAGCAGGCATGTGCAGTGGGATAAATACATAGCCGTATTTAGAAATCTCCTTGGGCAGACCCTTAGCAAAAGCCAAAGGATATAAGGCTTCACAGGCTTTTTCAATTTTATCGGGAATCTTCCTGATATCCTTGCTAATTCCTTTAAATCCTCTCAATTGATCAGCTAAAAAATCAAAGGGCGTTTGGGTAAAGCCGTAATACAATGGATTTTGGGGATAATAACCGTAATTCTGGATCAAATTTTGTATTATCCTATTTGCCTGGGCGAACTCGTTATTATAGGCGTAAAATGCCTTCATCAGGCTAAATGCACTATTGATTGGTTCGTTCCAGTCAATAGCTTTATATAGTCTGGGTAAAACCCTTTCTACAATGCATTCATACGGTTTTTCTATCAGATAATCATAGTCTTCTAAATACATCCCCATAACTCCAGTATGCTGAATAAAGCCGTTAGATGCCATGACAAAAGACTTGGATTTAAGTATTTTATAATAAGAGGGGTATCTTAACGAGCTCATCAAGGGACACACATCTGAATACACAGTCTGACACATGGCATCAGCTGCATCGTAAATCAATTCGGGATTCCAAAGGACTTTTTTCAGGTCCAAGTTTCCAAACTGTGCTATTACTTCGAAGAGAAGACCTATATTAATGGGAACCCTTTTAGGAATTTTGTTATCGTAGATATCGTGAAAAATCCGGATTCTTTCTTGCTGCAGCTGTTTTGCATTCACCATATTTCACCTCCCCCGCATAGTAATATTAAAGATTCAAGGGTATTAAACCAGATTTACCGATTTGTTTGGAGCAAAATCAGTATCATATCCAAAATGGTGTATTTTAACTTCCTCCCCTTTTGGTATGATACAAAAGTCATCGTCGTACGGGCCGGTTAGCAGTTTTTCTAAAAACCAAACACTTCCCCTTTCAATGATAAGCTCCATATTTGTCAACTCGGCAATCTTTTCAGCTTTGCCCTTGTATTTTTTCACATCATAAGATTGGGTATCGATGAGCATCAGGTACTTATAGCTGTTGAGCATGAATTTGAAAATCCTTTCCGCCTTTTCCTTGCCGTACCTCTCCACCGCTCTCTTGTATTCCGCTGTTAAACTTCTTGAAGACTCAATCCAGCCTTTCGTCAAAAAGTAAGTCTTTTTCGCACGCTCAAATTTTTCACCCTGTTTGCACAATACCATTGAAATGCAATCATCGGTCTTAGGGATAATGAGATTTGCAGTAGTGGCCTTGACTCCGATCAAAGCATTTCCGCAACTGCCAAAAGCAAGTAAAAGATTTTCCGCATTTTCCACGGAATCTATTTCTTCCTGAAGTTTTTTGCGCAGCATCCCGGGTTCCATATGGTACAATGAATCTATCCAAATAATAGGTAGTTGAGATCCTGTCCTTTCCATTGCCGTAAGCAACTCATCTTTTAATGTTTCGCATGCAATAATCATTTCTTTCATGGTGTTACGCTCCTTTGTCAGTTTTTACGATTTGCTTATTATACTATAAAATTTTATAACAATTTTGTCAATGAAAAGGTATTTAAGAAAAATGCCCCCTTAATGTGACAGGATTGCTGCCCCGCCACATTAAGGGGACACATTTAAGTATTGATTCTCTATAAATTTATTATTTAATCATCAAGCTCAATCTCTATGATTTTTCCGTCCTCTATCCTTAGTTCAATTTCCATGCCCCTCTTGAGATTCCTTAAGCTCTTTAACCCTTTAAGTTGCACATCTTTATCTATGATTAATGTGTACTGACCTTTGTCGTTTTTTATGGTCAGCTGCCAAGTTGCGCCCAAGTTGACCGACACCACTTTGCCTTCTAACTTGCCATCTCTTGTGTTTTTGCCGTCTTTCTCCCGTTCTCTGACTTTGTCTTTACAACTCTCCGCCTTGATTTCTATGGCAAGATTGTCTTTATCCGCACGAACTTGCGCGAAATCTCCCACAGTTATTTCAGATAGTTTGGCTGTCTTGCCGTCCAGGGTTATTTTTGTATTCCCGTCTACATCATATGTTACCATGTCCCGGGACCTTAACACATAATATTTTTCTACTTCTAGCAATGGGCCCCTCATGTAAATGGAAAATTCGTCTGTAATTTCTCCTTTTACTACAATCATATCTCCAACATAGTCTTCAAGCCCTTTTGTGTTGCCTTTTAATACAAATGTGCCCTGCTTTGTTTCCAATTCATAGTGACGGCCCTCTATGTCATTTTCAACAAGGGTACCTATAAAGGCCTCATCGGGCTCCGTTATATATGTCACCAGGGAAATTGTCCTTCGGCCCACCTCTACCACAAGGCCTTTTGCTGAGACTATGGCCTGCTTGGTCTCTTCAATGACCTGGATGAATATCACGAATTCATCCTCATCGATAAATAGTTCCACCTTATCTCCAACTCTTAAGTCTTCTAAGCTGCGGTACCTGCCATCTATATAGACGGGAGTCTCCTGCAGAAGGTCATAGGTCTTTGTGCCTGAAGAATTTCGTATTGTTATGGTTAAATTCTTCAAGTCAATATCTCTTATGGTGCCGATTAATTCATTTTCATCTTCCTGCCCGAGGCGTTCATCCAGGCGGTTGAGCATTACTGCCATTTCAGCCCTGGTTATGGGATCATTTGGCTTAAACCTGTTGTTGTCGTCACCTTTCATCAGCCCTAAGTCTAGCATCACGTATACGTAGCCAACGGCATCCTTGGGGATGGCATTAGCATCTTTAAAGGGAAGTTTTTCCTTCATGTGTTTTTGTGCTTGACTTTCCAAATCCAATGCCCTTACGATGTATCTTGCCACTTCATAGCGCTTGGCTGGTGCGTTGGGATTGAAGCCCCTTAATTCCTCAGCTTTTATCAGGCCTTTTTCAACAGCCAGGGCTATGTAGTAATAGGCATCATCCCACAAAAGGTTGATTTTTCTAATATCATCGTTAACCTTAGTCCTTTTAGCCTCTTCTTCCCATCCCATGACCCTAAGGGACATTATGATGGCTTCCAAGTGAGTCACATTGTTCCTGGGCTTGAAGACATTACCCGGGTACCCCGTAAATATCCCGCGGGCATACATCCGGTCAATGGCCATCCTGGCCCACTCGATTGTCTCGTCTAAATCAAGAAAGCCTATTTTTTTAAGCTGCCCATAGGGTATCCCCGTCACTTTTTTTAACTGACCGGGTGGCATATCCCAGCTTTTTGCATTAGCCACAGGGGCTAGGAAGGTCATGAATAAAACCACGACTAAAAGCATCACTGTAACTTTTTTGCACTTCTTCATTGATACCCTCCTCTTTTGAATATGGACCCTGTTTCCGGAAAGCAAGGTTTTGTTTTATCTATCATATAATATCGAAGGAGAGTCCCCTATTATGAGGGTATCTCGGAATTGTAACCGGATTGTAACACTATTGTAACTTTCGGGTAATATGCCAAGTCAGGTTTGGCTTTTTTCATTATACTTGTGCCGTAAAATACTTACATGGGACTAGCTTCTGATGAAATGGCCGCAGCTCCGGATACAGAAAAGCGCACTACGTTTTCAAGTTTCAGCCTGGCCAAGTTGTAATTATATATCACTCCGGACCTTTGAAGCTGCACCTGTCTCAAGCCTTCCTCGGCAGCTGCCACATCAACGCTCCGAACAAGGCCCGCCTCGTAGCTGAGCCTGGCAAGGCGAAGGCTCTCTTCTGCCATCTCCAAAGCCTTGTCCAAAACAGGTATGTTTACTTTGGCTTCTTCAAAGTCAAGCCATATTTGACGCACTTCTGCCTCAACAGACGCCTTGGTATCTTCTAATTTTATTCGGGCGTCTTCCATGGCATGCTGTTTTTCTTTGTATATGAAAGTATTTGAGGGATAAACTTTGCTATTTAAGTCGAAATCCAGTTTTGCTACCTCATAGGCTCCTTCTGCGCTCATAATGTCAATTCGGTTCTTTAGTGCTTCTGCTATCAGCTCTTCTAATGTCACATCGAAATCTACAGGCTTGTAGTCAAAAGTATCGGTAAGCTCTATCAGCTCATCCTGGGCCAGCCCCAAGAGTTTCTTGAGATTTATGTAAGCCTTTTCTTCCTGCGACTTGGCTTTAAGCAAATCCGCTTCGGCCTTTGCCAACTGCACCTGGGCGTCTAAAACTTCAGTTTTTGCAACTACTCCAGCATTATATTTTGCTTCGGCAATCCTCAGCAAATCCTGATATCTCTCAACGGCAGCCTCTGCTAAAAGCCTGTTATCCCTTGCGGAAATGGCACCGTAGTAAGCGGCCTCTACACCAAAACGAATCCCTCTAATGGTCACATCGATGCCCGCCTCGGCGAGTTTAACTGCTACATCTGTTTGTTTTTCTAAAAGGTCCATTGTGTATGTATACTCAAAACTTGATGTTATACCGGGGTCGAATGGTGGCGTAAATCCTTCTTGCTCTAGGAGTGCTTGTTTTTCTTCATCACCAAGGGAATTCCACCACTCTATCTGCCTTCTTATTTCATCTTCCAAATCCCGAGTTTTCCTGTCCTGATACCTATACTGCTGTCTTCCCAATTTGGCCTTCTCCAAGGCCAGTTCTGACAGCTTTACCTGCTGATTATTCTCTTCGGCAAGTTTTATTGCATCCTCAAGGGAAAGTTTCAAGACTTCATTTTCAGCCTTTTCGTCTTCTTTGGCAAAGGCGAGACTTGCAGGTAACAATGTCACTATGAGTAATAGAGCCAGTAATTTTTTGCTCATCAAAGTTTTTTGCATAAGAAGTCCTCCTTCTGTTCATATACAACAACACCTTGGTTTTTTACATTTTTATAATATGGTACTACATCTACCCACTTATTATATTTTTCGTAACTCATATCAATTAATGACAGGACCTTCAAATGACGGTACCCTATATCGCTTATTATTTCATTGAGCTTTTTATCGTAGTTTCGCAGTTGAGGCTCGTCCATGTCGATTAGTACCATCAGATCAATATCGGATTCCTCATCCTGGCATCCCATTGCATATGAACCGTACAAAATGATTTTTTTAAGTTTAGAACCATACAGCTTTTTAATACTTTCAGTAACTTCACTAAGGATAGTATTTAATTCTTCATTTAAAACAGGAAGATCCACGGTTTCACCTCTTTTCCTGTTCATTAACTAAAATCATTATAGCAATACTTTATTATAAAAACAATTTTAATAATATGCCGCCTACCAGGATTATTATGGCAGGCGGCTTTGCCGGCTCTGTTAAGCTTCCTTAGCATCCGCTGATTTTTGTCTTATCCTCTTTTTAAACCTTGCCAAAATATCTCCCCAGTCCTCAAAAATCGTGTAAACTACCGGTATCACTATCAAGGTAAGCAGGGTGGAAAAGGTCAAACCTCCGATAACGGTAACACCCATAGGGGCACCCAGTTCTCCACCTTCTCCTATTCCGAGAGACAGGGGCACCAAGCCTAAGACGGTTGTCAAAGTTGTCATCAAGATGGGCCTGAGCCTTGCCGGTCCTGCCGTGATGATAGCTTCGTACCTGGACATACCCCTTTGTCTTAGTTGGTTGACGTAGTCTATCAGGACTATGGCATTGTTGACAACAATTCCTGCTAGCATAACTACTCCTATTAATGAAATCAAGCTTATGTTATGACCTGATAGAAGCAATGCAAAAACAACTCCTATCAAAGCCAAGGGAACAGTAAACATGATTACAAAGGGATGTTTTAAAGATTCAAACTGGGCGGCCATGACCATATACACTAGGACTACAGCCAGTAAGAACACCAATATCAATTCTCTGAAGGATTCCATCATCTGTTCCTGCTCTCCGCCCATTTTTATACTGTAGCCTTCAGGCAAGGGGAGTTCGCTAAGCTTTTGCTGTATTTCCCGATTCACAGTTCCTATGTCTCTTCCAACTACGGCTCCAGTTACCGACACCTGTCGTGCCTGGTTTAGCCGAACTATGGTAACTGGACCAGTGCTTCTTTCAACCTTGGCCAGGTCCCTTAAAGTTAAAAAGGCTCCTGTAGGACTTGGAATCAGCAGGTCTTGGATTTTGGATATATCATCGACCAATTCATCATCTGACTTGATAACTACATCAATCTCGTCTCCGCCAACTTTATATTTGGTAGCAACACTCCCTGATATTGCGGAATTTACCGTTTGGGCTATCTGGGCGGTGGAAAGACCATACATAGTGGCCTTTTCCCTGTCGATCTTTATGACGAGCTCGGGTTTGCCTTCCTCGAGGCTGCTCTTGACTTCCCTGGTGCCGGGAGTAGCTTTGACAATTTCGGTAACCTGACTGGATATTTCTTTAAGCTCGTCAAGATCATCACCGCTAATCTCAATAGAGATTGATTCCAGTGCACCACCGCTTACAAAGTCCATGCTGCTTACTGCCCTGACTTCTATTTCAGCTCCGGCCATATCCTCTGTCAGATTTCTCACCTCTTCAGCAACTTCATCTGTAGAGCGCCGACGCTCTGCCAGGGGCACAAGCTGCAGGGTTACGCTGGCCACACTGCTGTCTGAAGTCATGTCTCCCATCATTTGGCCTCCGCTGCCGATGCTTTCCATTATACCTTCTACCTCTGGTATCTCTTCTATCCTATCCACCAACTCGGATACAAAGCGGTTGGTCTCGTCAAGATTTGTCCCGTAAGGCAATTTCACTGAAATACTAATTGAACCCGCATCGGAGCGAGGCAAAAACTCTGCTCCCAAAAGTGGAATCAAAGCCATGCTTATTATAAAGAGTGTCACTGCCGGTATTATTATCGCTTTTCTATGAGAGAGCGACCATTTCAGCAGATCAGAATACTTTTCTTCAACTTTTCCGTAAAAGACCTTAAATTTTTGCAGGAGAGAAGCTAAACCCTTTCTGTTGTCTTCTGCATATAAAATTTCCTCTACTTTAATCTGTGCCATAAGTCTTGAAGACAGTAAGGGTACAATGGTCAATGCTACAAAAAGGGAAGAAAGTAGGGAAAAAGTAACCGTTAGGGCCAGTTCTTTAAAAAGGTGTGCCGTCATACCTTCCACAAATACGATAGGCAAAAATACCGCTATGGTTGTAAGAGTAGATGCGGTTATGGCCATAGCTACTTCATTTGTGCCCGATAGGGCTGCGGTTACCGGCTCCTCGCCCCTCGTCCTGTGCGAATAAATATTTTCCAAAACAACTATGGAGTTGTCCACCAGCATGCCTATACCCAGTGCTAAGCCGCCAAGGCTCAACATGTTGAGTGTGAGTTTGTTAAAGTAAATCAATACAAAAGTCGATATGATTGATATAGGTATCGATAGGCCGATTATCAAAGTGCTCCTCAAGTTTTGGAGGAAAATATATATGACCAGTACGGCAATAATGCCGCCAGTTATCGCATTGTCTTTCACGTTGTTGATAGAGAACTCGATGAACTCCGACTGGTCAAGAATCGTGTCATAATCTATTTCAACGGGAATTTCCTTTTTCAATTTTTCCATCTCGGCTTTGACCTTTTTTGCAACCTGCACAGTGTTATAGCCGCTTTGTTTTTGTATAGTCAGTGCTATGCTGGGTTTGCCTTTGTAGCGGGCAATTGTGGATACGTCCTTGTGGGTATCTTCCACTTTCGCAATGCTCTTTAGGGGGATAGTTCCGCCCTGGGGCAGCGGGATGGGCATATTC
>FZPS01000186.1_pt354 | contig 45305 bp, 37 predicted proteins | sample 1817821 | NCBI WGS metagenome assembly FZPS01 (sample SAMEA104158645, study PRJEB21678) | metagenome | place: Germany | collected 2015-04-21 | reverse complement strand
TGGTAGAGCAGGTGCTAGTAACTTTAGAAAATGGTGTGATAAAAACAATATACAAAGTTACAATAATCAAGTTGATATTGGTGTAAGAGTTGAAGTTCCATCAATTGTTTGGGAACATTTTTCTAAGAAAATATATGAACCAAAAATACTATATAGAACAAAAAAATATGGAGATATTACAAGGATGTTTTGCTTTAATGAAAGAGGACATGTTGTTACAGAAAATACTGATGGTATCTTAACTGTAAATGGTCATTCATTTAAACAAGAAGAAAAGAAAACAGAAAATAGCAATTTTGCACTTCTTAGTACAAGTAGATTTACAGAACCTTTTAAAGAACCAATTGAGTACGCAAAGGCAGTAGCATCACTTGCCAATATGCTAAGTGGAGGATCTGTATTAGTACAAAGATTAGGCGACTTAGAAAATGGAAGAAGAACTAATGAAAAAAGGTTAGCCCAATCTACTGTAAGACCAACATTGAAATCAGTTCCAGGTGATTTAAGTTTATGTATGCCTAAAAGACAATTAGATAATATAATTGAAACTTTACATGCTTTAGATAAAGTAGCACCAGGGACTGCAAATCATGATACTTTATTACATGGAGTAGAATGTAAATTTTATAGTGCTAGAGTAAAGTGTACAAATTTTGAAATAGATGATTGTAAAGATATATATGCTCTTGGCGATGGTGCAGGATTTACTAGAAGTCTAGCACAAGCAGCCGCAAATGGATTAATTGTTGGAGATATATTAAATCAAAAAGCACAATAAGTGCTTTTTAAATACTTTAGTTTGTATAGACAATTATAAGATATAAAAAGAGCTTTGCAGCTCTTTACCATCCACTTAAGTTTGCAGGTTTTCTAATATCCGCAAGTAGTAAGTTTTCCCACAAATACCATTTACCATCTTTTTCTCTAAGAACAATTGGTCTTTGTGAATCAGCTCCACTAGATTGAATATATAATTTTGCATATCCTTCATTGTCATATGAATACTTATTATCATATACAGTTATTTTAAGTGGAGAATTGTATTCATAGTTATTAGATGGAGAAGTTCCTTCAAAATAAGATTTAATTACATAAGGTTTATCACTTATTCTATCTTTAATAAAACTAATATCATAGTTAGATAAAGGTTTAGGTCCCTTTAATACATTTAACATTTCAATTGTTTTATTTACATCATGTTCATAGTTTAAAAAAACTAGAGCAGTTAATGCGGCAGCTTTAAAAGGTGTATCTAGAGATATTTCTGGAATATTTTGTAGTTCATCTTTTGATTTTGGAAAATTTTTAAAAGTAAAAGTAACATTCATTTTTAACACATCCTTTCTTTGATTTAATAATAAAAAATTTAATAAATAAAACAACTGACTTAAGTCTAATAATGTATATCATACTTTTGGACATAACTATTATTAGATGATATACTATTTGCGCGATGCTTTATGTTTTTAAAGAATCGGGGAATATTTAAAAATATAGAAAAGGAGAAGATAATTAAACAAATGGGGAATGTAGTTACAAAAAGGTTTTTTGTCTTTTTAACATTGTTTACAATGTTAATATTCCAAACTCAACAACCAGTAATTGCAATGGAAGCTGAGTCTAATAAAGAAATACAAGAAATTACAGAAGATATGAATCAAAATACTGAAGATGAAGTTCTTTTTCAACAAGTTGATGAAGAAAAATCAGAAATAATTACAGAAGAAAAACTAACAATTGAAATAGAAGATTCTAATCAACCTGTGAGTGATACAACTCTAGATGAAGAAACAGTAGAAATTGATTCTAATAAAGAAGAAACAATAACAAATGAAGTAACAGAAACTTCAGAGAGTGAATTAGATAAAATAGCATCTGAAGAAATAATTGAAGATGAAAATGATGATATCTTAATAGAAGAAAATATTAGTTTAAAATCTGAAGAAGAAACTGAGCCTTTAATAATGATGCTTAGCTATCCTGTTATGTTACTTAACTCTCCAAAAAGTGCTAATGCAATATATGTAAATGGTGTAAATGGAGATGATAGTAAAGATGGAAGTACTAAAGAAAATGCAGTTAAAACTTTTGCAAAAGCAAAAGAATTAGCAACTAATAATCAAGGAATTACAACTATTTTTGTTACAGGCACAATATCAACATCTGGAGATGTTTCTCTTGAAGGAACAAATGCAATATTAAAAAGAGAAGCATCTTTTAATGGATATATATTAGATGTTGCAGTTGGAAAAACACTAACATTAACAAATATTACAGTGGATGGTAATTCTGAAGAAGCAATAAATGCGTCTAGTTCACTTGTTAGAGCATCAGGAACATTAATTATTACTGATGGAACCATACTTCAAAATAATAAGATTGGTACTAAAACACAAAACAAACGAGAAGGTGGTGCGGTTTATAGTAGTGGTGGAACCATAAATATGACTAATGGAACAATCCAAAATAATACTGCAAACTCTGGAGGTGGTATTATGCTAAGAAATAATGCCAAGCTAAATATGTCTGGAGGAACAATAATAAATAATCAAGCAATAAATGGTAAAAGTACTTGGAATGATGCAGGAGCAGGTGGAGGAGTTGCTTTATATAATGGAGGAACATTTAATTTAAGTGGAGGATTAATCCAAAACAACACTTCAGAAGAAGTAGGTGGTGGAATTAGTGTTGGAACATTAGAAGCAAGTACTGCAAATAATATATTAAATATGACTGGTGGAACAATAGATGGAAACACATCAAATGCTACTGGTGGAGGCATATTTATTCAGGCAGCTTATGGAACCACTCGAATTTCAAGAGCTACAATTACTGCAGGAAATATTACAAACAATAAAATGTTAGGAACTGGAAAAACAAATTTTATGTTTGGTGGAGGCGGTATATATGTTAATGGACTTGATGCATCAGGTTATAAAAACGGAGAACTATTTCTTGATAATGTTGTTGTAACTAACAATGAAGCTAAAATTCAAGGAGGCGGATACGCTAGCTGTCCAGTTAGCAACACTAAAATATATGTAGGTGGAGCAATTTATGGGAATTCTAAATCTGATTCAACTAATGATGCTAGAGAAATATACATATATAGTGATACTGGATCTTGGTTAGGAGCTCATGCTGGAAATCCAAAATACTATATTTCAGATACAATGTTGGGTGGTGTTCCATATAACTGGAAAGATGAAAATAATAAAGAAGTTCCATTAAATAAGCTTTCAGGCACACTTATGGGAGATGGAACGGAACTTAAATTGCATACAGATTCAGTAGGAAATGCAAATACATTAAGCCTAGCAAAAGTGTTTATTACAGGAAATTATTCAGAAACACGTGGTGGAGGAATAGGTTCTAATGGAGATGTTACTATTGGTAAAGCAGGAGGTCTATTTAATATAGATGTAGATAAAACATGGGATGATAACAATAATCAATCAGGAACTAGACCTTCAACAATTGAAATAGAACTTTTTAGAAAGGTTAAAGGAAGTAGTGATGATCCTGAATTTATAGGTTATGAAACAATGGTTCCAGATACTAGCGGAAATTGGTCATTAACTATTAATAATCTTCTTATAAAAGATTCAAGTGGAAATGATTATGAATATAGCATTAAAGAAAGAACTGTTTCAGGATATAAAGCTACTATCACAGGAGATCAAACTTCAGGTTTTGTGATAGATAATTGCAAGCTTCCAAACAAACCAACAAACCCTATAAATCCAAAAACAAACAAAGAAAACAATAATCCAAACACAGAAACACAAAAAGATCCATCTTTAAATTTATATGGATATGTTGTTCCAAACACAGGAGATGAAAGAACTGTTTATATTTGGATAGGTATATTGGTGGTAGCTATAGGTGGATTGTTGATTATAAATAGGAAAAAATAATATAAAAGAGTGAAAGCTCTTTTTTTAGTAGATAATATCAATTGACAATTTGTTATAAAAATTAAATAATAACACTGGGAGGGGGTCTAGGTATGAAAGCTGATAAAAAGACTGTGATGAGATATTTAAAAACAGCTAGAGGACAAATTGAGGGAATAATGAAGATGGTAGAAGAGGATAAATACTGTGTTGATATTAGTCATCAATTATTAGCTGTAGAAGCTGTTATTAACAAAACAAATAAAGAAGTGCTTATAGCACATTTAAAAAATTGTGTTAATAATGCAGAAACTAAAGAAGATAGAAATGAAAAAATTGATGAATTATCTAATCTTTTAATGAAGGTATTTAAATAATGCAAGAAAAATTTAATATAACTGGAATGACTTGTGCATCATGTCAAACTCATGTAATAAAAGCAGTAGAAAAACTTGATGGAATTAGTGACATAAATGTAAATCTATTAACTAATTCAATGACTGTAAATATTGATAAGGATAAAATAAGTAATTTAGATATTATAAGTGCAGTAGAAAAAGCAGGTTATGGTGCTAATTTAGTTAATGAAGCAAAGACAATAAAAAAAGAAAATATTGCAAAGATAAATGCAGAAAAAGAAATAAATGATTTAAAGAATAGACTTATTGTTTCAATTATTTTTTCTATTCCTTTAATGTATGTATCTATGGGTTCAATGGTTGGTTTACCTTTATTTAAATTTATGGAAGGTATTGAAGGATCTTTATCATTTGTACTAACACAATTTTTATTGGTATTACCAATAATATATGTAAATAGATCATATTATATAAGAGGGTTTAAAAGTTTGTTTAATAAAAATCCAAATATGGATAGTTTAATTGCGATAGGATCAAGTTCGGCATTAGTATATGGAATATTTGCATTATATATGATTAGTTATGGACTAGGTTTTGAAAGATATGAAATAGTACAAAAATATCATATGGATGTTTATTTTGAATCAGCTGGAATGATATTAACTCTTATAACAGTAGGTAAATATTTTGAAGCAAAATCAAAAGGAAAGACAAGTGAAGCCTTAGAAAAACTAATGGATATAGCTCCTAAAATGGCAATTGTAGAAAAAGATGGAATACAAAAAGAAGTCTTAATTGAAGAAGTTATGGTTGAAGATATTGTTATTATAAAACCAGGAAGTAGTATTCCTGTAGATGGTGTAATTATTGAAGGAAGCACATCTATTGATGAATCAGCTATTACAGGTGAAAGTATTCCGGTAGAAAAAAATATAGGAAGTAAAGTAATTCAAGCAACGATAAATAAAACAGGTTTTGTAAAAGTTAAAGCAACAAGCGTTGGTGAAGATACAATTTTTTCAAAGATTTTAAAATTGGTAGAAGAAGCAGGAGCAAGTAAAGCTCCAATTGCAAAATTAGCAGATAAAGTATCAGGAATATTTGTGCCAATAGTTATCATAATTGCGATAATTACTGCAATAGTTTGGCTATTGTCAAATGAAACTTTTGAGTTTGCATTATCTTCAGCAATTGCAGTTTTAGTTATATCTTGTCCTTGTGCTTTAGGTTTAGCTACACCAGTAGCAATTATGGTTGGCACAGGAAAAGGTGCAGAAAATGGAATATTAATTAAATCTGGAGAAGCTTTAGAAACTGCACATAATATTAATACAGTTATTTTAGATAAAACAGGAACTATTACAGAGGGAAAACCAAAAGTTACTGATGTAATAAACATAGATATAGAAAAAGAAGAATTATTAAAAATTGCAAAATCATTAGAAATTAAAAGTGAACATCCTCTTGCAGAAGCAATCATTGAACATTGTAAAGATATAAATGTATTAGAAACAAAAAACTTTGATTCATTATCAGGAAAAGGAATACAAGCAGAAATTAATAATACTAGCTATATTGTTGGTAATGAAAGATTAATGAAAGAAAACAATACAAATATAAGTGAACATATAAATATAATTAATGATTTAAGCAATCAAGGAAAAACAGCCTTACTTTTTGCAAGAAACAATAAATTAATAGGAATTATTGCAGTAGCTGATACTATTAAACCAAATAGTAAAAAGGCTATAGAAAAACTTAAAGAAATGGGCATTGAAACCATAATGCTTACAGGAGATAATCAAAAAACTGCAAATGGAATTGCAAGAGATTTAAGTTTAGATAAAGTTATTGCAGAAGTATTACCTTCAGATAAAGAAAGTGTTGTTTCAAACATCCAAAAAGAAAATAAGATTGTAGCTATGGTAGGAGATGGAATTAATGATGCACCTGCTTTAGTTAGAAGTGATGTAGGTATTGCAATAGGGAGTGGTACTGATGTTGCAGTTGAAAGTGCAGATATTGTTTTAATGAGAAATGATTTAATGGATGTAGTAAATGCAATTAAATTAAGTAAAGCAACAATTACTAATATCAAACAAAATCTATTTTGGGCATTTTTCTATAATACGTTAGGAATACCTCTTGCAGCTGGTGTGTTGTATCCTAATTTTGGTTTAAGATTATCACCAATGTTTGGAGCTTTTGCGATGGGTTTTAGTAGTGTATTTGTTGTAAGTAACGCTTTAAGATTGAAGTTATTTAAAATAGAAAGAGAAGAAATAAAAATGATAAAAAAAGAAATAATTATTGAAGGCATGATGTGCCAAATGTGTGTTAAACATGTAAAAAACGCATTAGAAAATATAGGGTTAGAAGTTGAAGTTAATCTTGAAAAGAATAATGCAATTGTTAGTAGTACAAAAGAAATAAGAAATGATGTATTAATAAAAGCTATAGAAGAAGCAGGTTATAAGGTTGTAGATATTAAAAGGAATTAATAAAAAACATTGTTTTACAAGAAAACCTAAAAATAAAGTATTGATATATTATTTGGTTTAATTATCTCTAATAAGAATTGCCATCATAGTTTATATAAAATCAATAGACTGATGGTTTTTTCTTTTGAAAAGTAAATTAATATTTGTTTTAATTAAAAATATTTAAATATATAAGGTATATTATAAATAAAGGGTAAAATATAATAATTTTAATTTAAAAGATATAAAAGGAGAGATATTAATGAAAACTACAGATCCTAGAAAGAAAGCTATATTAGAATCAATGAAAGGTCTTATTGTTTCATGTCAAGTTCAACATGATGATCCAATTTATACAGATGATATGGCTGTAAAAATGGCAGAAGCTGCACAGTGGGGTGGTGCAGTAGGAATACGTGCAAACTCACCTGAACAAATTAAAGCTATAAAAAAAAAGTAGATTTACCAGTTATTGGATTATATAAAATTTGGAATGAAAATACTGATGTTTTTATTACTCCAACCTTAGAATCCGCAAAACAAGTATGGGAAGCAGGCGCAGATATCATTGCACTTGATTGTACAAATCAACTTACACATGAAAATAAACCGGCTTGGGAATTATTGCCAATACTTAAAAAAGAGATACCTGAAGCTATAATATTTGCGGATGTATCTACATATGATGAAGCAAAACATGCAATTGAGTTAGGTGCAGACATTGTAGCTCCTACTCTATATGGATATACAGAAGAAACTAAACACATTGAAGAACCAAATATGAGAGAGTTTGCCCGTATGTGTGCAGACTTTAAAGATGATGCTTATGTTTTTATGGAAGGACATATCTATACTCCTGAAGATGCAATTAAATGTCTTTATTTAGGATGTCATGCAGTTGTGGTAGGAAGTGCAATTACACGACCTCATATAACCACACTTAGATTTACAGATTTAATAAACAGATATCAATCAAACTGGCGCGATGAAGAAAGGAGAAGTCATTGATACGTAAATCAAACATTGATGGTGCACAAAATGTTGAAGTAAGTAAAAAATTAGAATGTGAAAAACCATTAATTGAACAATTAGAAATAATGGAAAATTATACACGCACTCATCGTGATTCTTTAAGTGTGTCAAAACATCGTAGAGAATTAAATTGTTTAAAAATAATATTTCCTAGACTTTTTGCTAAAACTAAAGAAAATGATTTAATCGCAGGAAGACTTGATTTTTTACCTATTGGATTTGGCTCAGTAACATCTCTAGGTGGAGTAGGTCATTATTGTGTTTTTAATAAATTGCGAAAGTTTAAAGAAAAGCTAAAAACAATAGAAGAAAAATCAAGAGTTGATAAATTATATGATTATTGGATGGATCATGATTTAAAAGCAATTTATTGTAATAAAGTTTTAAAAGAACCTTATATTGGAAGGTTTATTGATTGTAATTATCCAATGATGGCTACTGCTCGTCTTTCTGGAATGATGTTACATTATGATTGGTTGTGTGATTTAGGAATTAAAGGAATAAAAGAGAAAATAAAAAAACAATTAGTTAAAGATTCTGATAATGAATTTTTAATAATTGCTAATGAAACATTAGACTTATTTCAAGAAGTAGTAGACTTTTTAATAAGTGATTTAATAGAACAAACTAAAAAAGCTAAACCAAAAAGATTAACTGAATTAAAGTTGATGATTGAAAGCTTAAAAGCAATACGTAATGAAAAACCAACAACATTTCATCAAGCAATTCAATTAATTTGGATATATGCATTACTAGCAGGATGTATTAATTATGGAAGACTAGATGATATTTTAGGACCATATATGGTTAATGATATTAATAAAGGTTTAATTACTAAAGAAGATGCATTTAATTATTTAAAATCATTATGGACTTTAATTGAAAATAGAAGAACTACTGTTAATGGTCGTATTATAGTCGGTGGTGAAGGAAGAAAAAATCCTAAAGAAGCAGATGAATTTGCGAAAATTGCAATAAAGGTAACACAAGAATGTAAATATGTAGAACCACAATTTACACTTAGATTTACTAAGGATACACCTCAAGAAATATGGGATATGGCCATGGATAGTTTAGGAGATAAAGCTACTTATCCAACACTTTATAATGATGATGTAAATGTTCCTGCAGTAGAATATGCAATGAGAGTAGATAATGAAACTGCTAAACAATATGTTCCTTTTGGTTGTGGTGAGTTTGTTATACAAGGACAAAGTGTAGGTACTCCTAATACACTTTTAAATATGTTAATGTTACTTAACTTTACAATGAATAAAGGTGTTGATCCTAATGATGGAATATTTAAATGTGGTCCAGTTAAGTTTAAAGATTTAGATGAATATACTTCATTTGATGAATTCTATTTAAAATATAAGGAAGTACTAGAATTTTATAGTGATTTATCAATTGATGCTCAATATAGAAGTTATGAAATAATGAATGAAGAAGTTAGTTTTCTTTTTACAAGTATATTAATGGACGATTGTATTGAAAAAGGAAAAGCATTACTTGATGGTGGTGTTCGTTACTTAGGTGGAACAAATGAAACATATGGAAACATAAATGCTTCAGATTCACTTTATGTAATTAAAAAATTGGTTTTTGATGATAAAAAAGTTAAATTTTCAACTTTGAATGATGCACTACTTAATAATTTTGAAGGTTATGAAGATTTAAGAAAAGAATGTTTAAGTTGTGCTAAATATGGAAATGATATTGATGAAGTAGATGATTTAGCAAATGATTTATATGAAATGATTGCAAAAGCAATACGTAATCGTGGTATTGAAAAAGGAATGCAATACTATTTAATAGTAATTAGTAACAATCAAACTAATACAGAATGGGGAAGAAAAACAAGTGCTTCAGCTGATGGTAGATTAAAAGGAACATTTATGAATCCAGCAAACAATCCAGTTGGTGGAGCAAGTGTAAAAGGACCTACAGCTGTACTTAATTCTTTATCAAAATTTAAAGCAAAATATCACGGTGGATCAGTACAAAATATTAAATTTACTCCTAGTATGTTTAATGAAAATAGAGAAGCAATAAATTCATTATTTAAAACATATTTTGATAAAGGAGGATGTCAACTAATGGTTACTGTAGTTGACCATGGAGTTTTAGAAGATGCACAAAAAAATCCAGATAAATATCCAGATTTGATTGTAAGAGTTAGTGGATTTAGTGCTATATTTGTAAATTTAGAAAAAGATGTTCAAGATGAAGTAATGAGTCGTGTGCTATATGGTTAGTTTAAATATTATGGAAATAGAGCGTTTTGCAATTTCTGATGGACCAGGGATAAGAACAACTGTATTTTTACAAGGTTGTCCTTTATATTGTCCTTGGTGTTCTAATCCAGAATCTCAAAAAATTAAAACACATTTGTTTCATTTAGAATCAAAATGTATAGGATGTAGAAGATGTGAAAGTTTTTGTAAACAAAACGCAATAAAATTTAAAGAAAATAAGTTTACTTTTAATGAGAATTTATGTATTTTTTGTAAAGATTGTGCTTTAAAGTGTATACAAAATGCTATCTCATTTGTAGGTGAAAAAACATCTATTTCAGATATTATTTCTGAAATAGAAAAAGATGATGATTATTATAAATCAAGTGGTGGTGGAGTTACTATTTCTGGTGGAGAACCCTTTGTTCAATTTGAAGGTTTTTTTGAACTTTGTAAAAGATTAAAAGAAAAAAACTATCATGTATGTGTAGAAACTACAGGACAAACAACAATAGATAAATGTAATAAGATATCTGATTATGTAGATTTATTTTTGATTGATTATAAACATTCAAATTCAAAAAAACTTAAAGAAGTTACAGGTGGAGATTTAGAAATAATTGAAACAACAATAAAAACATTATTAAATAATAAATCTAATCAAGTTATTGTTAGAATTCCTGTAATACCTAACTTTAATCATACAAAAGAAGATATGAATCAAATTTTTAAAAGATTAGAAGAATTAAAAGTAACTGAAGTACACTTATTACCTTTTCATAATTTTGGCAAAACAAAATATAAACAAATGAGAAAAGATTATTTTTATGAATCAGTACCAAGTTTAAATAAAAAAGATTTAGAAATATATTTACAAGAAAAATGGAATTTTAAATTATATATTAAATAATAAATAAGCATACTTATTTAGTTTACGGAGAAAAAATGAAATTATTTTTATCAGATTTAGATGGAACTTTATTATCAAAAGATCTTACAATTTCCAAAGAAGATATTGATGCTATTAATTTGTTAAATGAAAGAGGAATTAGTTTTGGACTTGCTACAGGAAGAGATCTTCACTTTTGTAAACGTTTAGCTGATAAGTATAATTTAAATATAAATACTCTTATCGCAAATAATGGTGCAACACTTATATATAAAAACAAAGTTATTCATGAAGAAAAAATTGAAAATTATAAAATTGATTTTATTCTAGAAAAATTATTACCCATTTCAAATGACTTATTTGTATTTGAGGTTTTAGAAAATAAAAGATCTATAGGGCTTTATAATGGGTATACAAAACAAGATTGGAATCTTTATACAAATATTTTTGGCGATATGTTAAAAACTAAGTTTCTTGATGTTGATATTAGAACTTTAACAAAAGATAATAGCTATTCTTTTTATAAGTTTTCTATGTATGTAATAAATCCAAAAAAAACAACAAGTTTACTTTGTAAACTTAAAAAAATGTTTGAAAATCATTTTGAAATTTTACAAACATCGTATAATTGTATTGAACTTAGTAAAAAGGGAGTAAACAAAGCAAATACTGCAGAAATTTTATTTCAACAAACACCATTTACAAAAGAAACAACCAGTTTTATTGGTGATGGTGAAAATGATATAGGTCTAATTAATTTAATTCCTAAATCATATGTAATAGAAACAGCTAATCAAATAGTTAAAGATAAATCTAATTTTATTGTTAAATCTGTAAGTGAAGCTATATTACAAGAGTTAAAGATAGTTAATGGAAAGGGAATATATGAAAAATAAAAATATACTTAAATTTTTAATTTTTTACTTAATTGTATTTATTGCAATATCAATGCCATATTCTTATATACAAACATTTTTAGAACATGTAGGATATGATGTTGTTGAAAGAGGAATAATATTATCAGGAGCAGCAATAGTTACTATTGTTACACAATTTGGTATTGGGTATATATGCGATAAATACAAAACAGATAAAAAACCTTTTAATGTAACACTTATAATTTTGGTTATCTCAGCTTTGATTATGTATCAAATAACGCATAAAAATTTTTTTATGCATTTAATATTTGCATCTTTAGTAGGTGGCTTATCAGGAGCGGTAATGTCTGTTCAAGATGCATGGACTTTAGAAGTTGATAAGTCATGTAAAGAAAACTATGGGACAATTAGAGCTTTTGGTGCAATAGGTTGGATGATTGGAACACCAATAGGAGCTTTTTTAATAGAAAAGTATGGATATACAGCAATAGGTCCTGTTTTTGCTGCCTTATCTATCTTAAGTGTTTTATATACAATAATACTGGAAGATGCACAAAAACAAGAAACTACAGAACAGATTAAATTATCAGACTTAAAACAATTGTTTAAATCAAAAAGATATATAGTAGTAGTTACAATATTTTTCTTTATTTTTATAATATCATCAGCAAATCTTTATACTGTAATTGATAAACTTCTTGCATTAAATGCTAGAGAGACAGTTGTTGGTATGAGAGGAAGCATTCAAGCTTTTGTTGAGTTACCATTATTTTTTGCTGGAGCATATTTATTAAAGAGATTTGGGGATAGAAAATTATTAATTTTTGGAACTATTATGTATATTATTCGTTTTATAGGATATGCTGTTGTTCAAACTCCTGAATTAATTCTTTTGGTTACATGCATGCAGTGTGTTACTTTTCCAATTATTATGATTACAAGTAAGACTCTTGTGGATAGTGCTACACCTGAAAACTTAAAGACAAGTGGACAAACTATTGCATCATCAATATATAGTGGTATTCCAGCTTTGATAACACCATTAATTTCTGGATTTTTAATTCAAAGGACTTCAATTGATTTTACTTTACTATTTTATGGCTTAATCGGCTTGATTCCTTTAGGACTTGGATTAATGTTAAACAAAATTAAATAAAATAGAAAAACAACTTAATCGAATTTTTAGCATAAATAAATATATGATAAAATACATTTATAAATTTTATAAAGAATTGGAGAAACTATGTTAAAAATTCATTTTTTTGCTTTAATATCTATAATTATTTGTTTAATAGGATATTTATTGCAAAATAATAAATTTAAAGTACCTAAAATACCTATTTTTTTAGTTTTATTATTGGGTTTTATTATTAGATCGGTGATAGCTTACAATACTCCAGGATTTAAGTATGATATTAACACTTATGGAGCATGGGCAGAAATGATGTATAATTTAGGACCTTCTAATTTTTATTCTGTAGATGTTTTAACTGATTATCCTCCACTTTATATGTACATATTGTATATAGTAGGGTTTATAAGAAACTTTTTTAATTTGGAATGGTTATCTAAAACTCATGTTTTGTTGTTGAAATTTCCTTCAATAATTTCAGATATTATTTGTATATATTTGATTTATAAGAGCGCAAAAAATAAACATGATGAAAATAAAGCTATTATTTTTAGTTTGATTTATTTATTTTTACCGGTAATTATTATTAATTCCTCTTCATGGGGACAAACAGATTCACTTTATGCATTAATGATTGTTTTAATGTGTTTATCTTTAAAAAAAGAAAAGATGTTTTTAGCTTATCTTTCTTATGGAATTGGAGTTCTTTTAAAACCACAAACAATAATTTTTACACCAGTCTTATTAGTAGGAATTATTGATAATGTATTGGTTGATTTTAATATAAAAAAAATAATTAATAATTTAAATTATGGATTATTAGTTATATTAGGAATGTTTATTATATCTTTGCCTTTTGGTATAAAAAATGTAATAAGACAATATTTTAACACCATAAATTCAGTTGTTTTTGCGTCAAGAAATGCATATAACTTTTGGTCAATGATTGGTATGAATTGGATTAATCAAAATACAAAAGTTTTATTTTTTAGTGCGAAAACATGGGGAAGTATAGCAATAGTATTAATAGTAATTATTACATTTTTCTTAAGTTATAAATATAATAAAAAATCTAACAAATATTTTTTATTAGGTGCATTTATTATTTTTACAATGTTTATGTTTTCAGTAAGGATGTGTGAAAGATATTTATATCCATTATTTGCATTAATAATTTTTGCGTTAATTGAAAAACAATATAATTATTTATGGATTACTCTAACAGGAGCTTCAGTACTTAACTACTATAATACTGCTCATACTTTATATTTTTATGATCCACAAACATATAATTATAACTGTCCATTTAGATTTAGTGTTTCTATTGGAATGCTTGTATTGTATATATTTTTTATAATTGGTTTGTTTAGTACCAAAGATATAACTATAAGTTTTACAAATATAATAAAACCTTTAAAACCTATACCTAGCAAAAAGAAAAATTCTATAAAAAAAATAGATTTAATAATGATGATATCAATTACAGTATTCTATAGTTTTTTTGCGCTATATGATTTAGGAGATAATAAAGCTCCTGAGACTGTATATAATATAAAACAAAATGAAAGCATTGTTTTAGAGTTTGAAGAAATTCCAAACAAATTGATTTATTATATTGGTCCTAGTCATCAAAGAAAAATCAATATAGAAACAGAAAATGATATACAAGAGATTACATTACAAAATGTATTTAAATGGGAAGAAGTAGATTTAACAACTAAAGAAAATAAATTAACATTAACATTATTAAGCGATAAAGCTTTAATAATTGAATTATGTTTTAAAAAAGATGACAAAATAATAAAACCAATTAATTTTAGTGAATATAAAGAATTATTTGATGAAGAATATTTAGTTCCAGAAGAACCTTCATTTAGAAATAGCACATATTTTGATGAAATATATCATGCTAGAACTGCTTATGAATATATAAATAAGCTACCTACTTATGAAAGGGTACATCCACCTTTAGGTAAAATACTTATATCAATAGGAGTAATTGTTTTTGGAATGAATCCATTTGGATATAGAATAATAGGTACTTTATTTGGAATATTAATGTTGCCATTAATATATGTATTTAGTAAGAAAATATTTAATAATACACTATTATCTTCAGTTTCTACATTTATCTTTGCTTTTGATTTTATGCATTTTGTACAAACAAGAATATCTACAATTGATGTCTATGTTACTTTCTTTATAATATTAATGTTTTATTTTATGTATGAATATAGTACAAAAAGCTTTTATGATACAAAACTTAAGGATTTATTTATTCTATTAGGGTTATCTAGTATTTCTATGGCTTTAGCAGTTTCTACTAAATGGTCAGGTGCTTATGCAGGAGTTGGTATTGCAATAATATTTTTTATGAATTTATTTAGAAGATATAGAGAATATTTATATGCTAAAAATGATCTAGATGGACATACTGAAAATATATCTCATAAATATATTGTTGATAATTTTAAATCTAAAACAATTAAAATAATAGGTTTTTGTATTGTCTTTTTTGTGATTATTCCAATTATTATGTATACATTATTTTATATTCCTTTTGTGGATTCTAATAATAGTCATTTGATAAAGAAGATGATAGATAGTCAAATATATATTTTTAATTACCATACAAATTTAGAGGCAACGCATTATTTTAGTTCTCTTTGGTATGAGTGGCCAATAATGGTTAAACCTGTTTGGTATTATTCTAGAGTTGTTAGTGATACTTTAAGAGAAGGGATTAGTAGTTTTGGAAATCCTTTAGTATGGTGGGTAGGAATTTTTGCGTTTATTTTTCAATTTTATATTTTGTTTAACAAAAATATTTCTAAAGCTGATAAATATAATACTATATTTATATTAATTGCATATTTATCAGGTTTATTACCTTGGGTATTAGTTACTAGAGTTATATTTATTTATCATTATTTTCCTTGTGTGCCTTTTGTCGTACTGATGATAATAAATAGTTTTAAACAAATAAGAAACAATGTTTCTAGCAAAATTTTTAAAATATTTATAATTAGCTATACATTATGTGTTTTTGCTTTATTTATACTATTTTATCCAGTGTTATCAGGTCAAGCTGTAGAATTAAGTTTTGTAGTTAAGTATTTACGTTGGCTTCCAGAATGGTTTTTAGTATCTGGATAAATATTGTGGAAAAACATTATATCCACTTTTAATAATAATTTATTAAAAAAGATGATTTTACATTTATAACATTAACTAAGTGTTTTGTATTTGGGAAATAATGTTATAATACTTCATAGAGGTATTATTGATGGATTTAATTGATTTAAAAGAAAAGTGTGTGGAAAAAGGTTTTGAATTGAATGAAAATCAATTAAAACAGTTTGATAAGTATGCAAATTTGTTAATTGAATGGAATAAAAAGATAAATCTTACGGCAATTACTGAATATAATGAAATTGTGGAAAAACATTTTCTCGACAGTATTATACCTCTGCTAGATGAAAAACTATGTGGAAAACTATGTGATGTAGGCTCTGGTGCAGGGTTTCCTAGCATACCTATGAAGATTGTAGATCCTAGTTTAGAAGTGGTTATATTAGAACCTATAAATAAGAGATGTGTATTCTTAAATGAAGTTATTTCCCAACTAAATTTAGATAATATTACTGTTTATAACGTTAGAAGCGAAGACTTTGTAAAAAAAAACAGGGAAATATTTGATATAGTTATAGCTAGAGCTGTCGCAAATCTATCTATACTTGCTGAATTATGTATACCTTTAGTAAAGATGGATTCATATTTTATTGCGATGAAAGGTGAAAAAGGTATTCAAGAATCTATTGATGCAACTAATGCAACAAATATATTAGGTTGTAAATTAATAAAAGCTAATGAATTTATGTTAAATGAATTTAAAAGAGTTAATTTAGTTTATAAGAAAATTAAGAAAACACCTTTAAAATATCCAAGGAATTACTCTAGAATAAAAAAACAACCATTATAAGAGGGTTAATATGAAAAGATATGTACTAACAAGTAAAATAAAATCTAATCCTTATCAACCAGTAATTAATTATAGTTTAGAAAATTTAGAAAAAGCTAAAGAATTAGTAAATAATAAAGATTATTCACTTATTTTAAAAAAGGTTGATGATGATTATTTTATAGTGGTTGGAGAAGACATATTTCAAGCAAGTGAAAAGATGGGAGTTTTAGAGCTTGAAGCAATAGTATTAGAAAAAGTCGATGTAGAAATTATGGAATATATTAATGTAAAAAAATTATCTTCTATTGAAGAAGCGATTTTATATATTAATATAATGAATGATACAAAACTTACTCAAGTACAACTTGCAAAAAAAATAAATAAGACACAATCAACAATAGCTAATAAAATAAGGTTATTAAATTTACAACAAGAAGTTCAAGATGGACTTATAGCTAATAAAATAAGCGAAAGACATGGAAGAAGTTTGTTAGTTTTAGAAGGAGACCAACAGCTTCAAGCTTATAAATATATTTTAAGACACAAGTTAAATGTTAGAGAAAGTGAAAAGTATATTTATGATTTAGCAAATAAAAAAAGACAAGCAAAAAAATATCTTACAAAAGGATTTACTAGAAATGTTCAAATTGCAGTTAATAGTATTAATCAATGTTTAGATATGATAAAACAATTAGGAATTGAAGTAAGTAATACTTATGATGATAGTGATGAAGAAGTGACAATTACAATCACTTTACCAAAGTAAAAGAGGAATATTATGGGAAAAATAATCGCAGTAGCAAATCAAAAAGGTGGAGTTGGAAAAACAACAACTAGTATAAATTTATCGGCAGGTCTTGCATATTTTGGCAAGAAGGTTTTATTAGTGGATTTTGATCCTCAGGGAAATTCTACACAGGGTATTGGAGCTAATAAGGTTGGTTTTAGTAAAACTGTTTATGATGTACTTATGGAAAACACTCCAATAAAGGACGCAAAAGTTACATTAAAAATGCCTCCATTGGATGTATTACCCGCAAACATTAGCCTTGCAGGAGCTGATGTAACAATGTCTGAATATAAGGTAGGAAGAGAAGCTTTACTTAGAGATAAACTTTCACCAATTAAACATGAATATGATTTTATTATTATTGACTGTCCACCATCTTTAGGTTTATTAAACACTAATGCTTTAACTGCTGCTGATAGTGTAATAATTCCTGTGCAATGTGAGTATTTTGCATTAGAGGGATTAACTCAGTTATTAAGCACTATTAGAATAGTTCAAAGAATGTTTAATAAGTCTTTAATTATTGAAGGAATATTACTTACTATGTTTGATGCTAGAACCAAATTATCAGTTGAAGTTCAACAAGAAGTTAGAAAGTATTTTAGAGAAAGAGTATATAAAAGCTATATACCTAGAAATGTAAAACTTTCTGAAGCTCCTGGTAATGAACAATCAATTTTTGAATATGATACTAGAAGTGAAGGCGCAAAAGCATATGCATCTTTAGTTAAAGAAGTTATGACTCAAAATGCAAAGGAGTTTAGATAATGGGTAAAAAAGATGATAAAAAAAGACTGGGTAGAGGACTAGAAGCTATTTTTGGGGATGACATCAGTAATTTATTAGAAGAAATTCAAGAAGGTGGAGATGGAAAAAGACAAATTGAAGTTAATGTTGATGAAATAAGACCAAACCCATTTCAACCTAGAAAAGAATTTGATGAAAAATCTTTAAAAGAATTAAGTGACTCTATAAAAGAACATGGTATTTTTACTGCATTAATTGTTAGAAAAAGTGTAACAGGTTATGAAATAATTGCAGGAGAGAGAAGATGGAGAGCCGCAAAAATGGCAAATCTTTCTACTGTTCCTTGTGTAGTATATGAATTTGATGATTCTCAAATGATGGAAATTTCTATTTTAGAAAATATTCAAAGAGAAGATTTAAATCCGATTGAAGAAGCAACCGCTTATAAAAATTTAATGGATAGACTAGGTTATACTCAGGAAAAACTTGCGAAAAGAGTTGGAAAGACAAGAGAATATTGTGCAAATATGCTTAGGTTGTTAAATCTTCCAAAGAGTGTACAAGATTTAGTTGTTAATAAGGAATTAACTATGTCTCATGCTAGACCGCTATTGTCATTAAATAATGATGATATGATTTATGATGTTGCACTTAAAATTATTGATGAAAAAATGTCTGTAAGACAAGTTGAAAAGTTAATGAAAGATTTAGATCCTAATAAAGCATTAAAGAAGAAAAAAATAAAAGTAATAGATCCTAACTTAAAATATGTTGAAGATTTATTTAGAGATAAGCTTCAAACAAAAGTTAGTGTTGATAATAAACAAATCATAATTAAATATAATGATGTTGATGATTTAAATAGAATATTAGATTTATTAGGAGTTATTGAATAAAACAAGCCAATATGGTTTGTTTTTACTTTGGTTAAATAGCACTTTAATTGTATTTTAATAACTATTAACCTATTATATTGATGAGGTGATTTTATGGAAATTTTAGAGTTAAAAAAAGATCTACATTGGTGTGGAGTTCAAGATCCAGAATTAAAAGTATTTGATGTAATAATGGAAACAAAATATGGGACTTCATATAATTCATACTTTTTAAAAGGAAGTGAAAAATCTGTATTATTTGAAACAGTTAAAGAACCTTTCTTTGATGAATACATAGAAGCATTAAGTAAACTTACTGATATAAGTAAAATAGATTATTTAATTGTAAGTCATACTGAATTAGACCATGCAGGAAGTATAGAAAAGCTATTGGATATAAATCCTAATATAGTTATTGTTGCTTCTAATATTGCGATTAATTTTTTAAAGAATATTGTAGAAAGAGATTTTAAAAGCCAAGCGGTTAAAGATAATGATGAGTTAAGTTTAGGTGATAAAACATTAAAGTTTATTGTGGCACCTAACTTACATTGGCCAGATACAATATTTACTTATTGGGTAGAAGAAAAAACATTATTTTCTTGTGATGCTTTTGGTGAACATTATAGCTTTGATGGTGTTTTAAAAAGCAAGTTAACTGATCAAGAAGGCTATGAAGATTCATTTAAATATTACTATGACATGATTATGGGTCCTTTCACATTCCCTCATGTAACTAATGCGATGAAAAAAATTGAAGGATTAGAAATTGATTATATTTGTCCAGGACATGGTCCGGTGCTAGATGTTGATGTTGAATATGCATTAGATAAATACAAGAAGTGGAGCACACCTGTAGTTAAGGATAAAAAGAAAGTTGTAATTGCATATGTTAGTGCATATGGATACACTAAAACTTTAGCAGAAGAAATATATAAGGGAATCAATTCATTAGATGAATTAGATGTTGTTATGTATGATGTTGAAAAAACAGATACAGCATTACTAGATAGTGAACTTGCAAGTTCTGATGGATTCTTATTAGGAACTCCAACTATTGTAGGTCAACCACTTAAACCAGTATATGAACTTACATTAAATATGTTTGCGCCAATATATAGAGGTAAACATGCAAGTGCGTTTGGAAGTTATGGATGGAGTGGAGAAGCTGTACCATACTTACTTGAAAGATTTAAGCAACTTCAACTTAAAACAGTTGATGGTTTAAGAGTAAAATTTAAACCATTTAAAGAAGATTTAGAAAACGCATATGAATTTGGAATAGAGTTTGGAAAAACTGTTTTAAATAAGTAGAAAGGGAGAAAATTATGGAAAAATATATATGTCCTTGTGGTTATGTTTATGACCCAGCAATTGGTGATCCAGAAAGTGGAATAGAACCAAATACATCATTTGATGATGTTCCAGAAGATTGGGTTTGTCCAGTATGTGGAGCACCAAAAGAAATATTTGAATCAATTGGATAAAAGCCTGTGAAGGCTTTTTCTTTTGGTTTTATAAAGATATGATAAACTTATAATGAAAGAGGAATTATATGTTTAGTGAAACAATTGTAGCTGTATCTACACCTATGCAAGAAGGTGCTATATCTATTATTAGGTTAAGTGGACCTGATGCTTTTAGTATTGTTAATAAGATTTTTAATAAGGATTTAAGTAATAAACCTAGCCACACAATTACATATGGAATGATTGTTGATCAAGATGGTGAAGATGTTGATGAAGTATTAGTTAGTATATTTAGAAGTCCTAGAAGCTATACTATGGAAGATGTGATTGAAATAAATTGTCATGGTGGAGTATTTGTGACTAAGACAATTCTTGGTTTATGTATTGGTAATGGTGCAAGACTTGCTAGACCTGGTGAATTTACTGAAAGAGCATTTTTAAATGGAAGAATTGATTTAACTCAAGCTGAAGGTATTAATGATTTAATTACTGCAACTAATAAAACAGACGCAAAAAATGCGATTAATTCAATGAAGGGAAGTGTTACTAGATTAATAACTCCTTTAATTGATGATTTATTACAAATAATTGCGAATATTGAAGTTAATATAGATTATCCAGAATATGATGATGTAGATATACTTAGTCAAGAAGTTGTTTTACCTATGGCAAAATCGTGGAGAAAAAGAATTGATGAAATAATTATAAAAGCTCAAAATTCTATGATTGTAAAAGATGGTGTTGACACTGTTATATTAGGTAAACCAAATGTAGGGAAAAGTAGTTTGTTAAATGCTTTGTTAGAAGAAGACAAGGCTATTGTGACAGATATTGAAGGTACTACTAGAGATCTTGTTGAAGGTAGGATTAGATTAAGTAATATTACTTTAAATTTAGTTGATACTGCAGGGATAAGAGAAACTAAAGATAAAGTAGAACAAATTGGAATTGCGAAAAGTTTAGATGCATTATCAAAGGCACAATTAGTTATTGTTGTTTTAGATGCATCTACTGATTTAGATAAATCTGATAAGAAATTATTGGAGATTACAAAAGATTATGATAGGATTATTGTTTATAATAAATCAGATATTAGAAAGACAGATAATTTAAGTATTTCTGCTTTAAATAATGATGTTAGTGAATTAATTAAAGTTATTGAAGAAAAATATGAAAAACAAATTTTAGCAAGTAATGAAAGTACATTAAATAATGAAAGGCAAATAGGACTTGCAATTTCCGCAAGAAATTCTATGGATGAAGTTATTAATATGCTTGAAGACAATGTTGAACTTGATTTAGTTACAATAGATTTACAAAAATCTTATAATTCTTTAAAAGAGATTATTGGAGAAACATCAAGAGAAGATTTAATTGATGCATTATTTAGTAAGTTTTGTTTGGGTAAATAATAGTGGAAGTATTTTTAAAAAGGCTTTATGCATTAATAATTGATTATGCAATTGTATATGTACCATCCTTTTTACTTGGATGGATTTTAAAGGACTTTTTAGTTGGTTTTGAAAATAAGTTTTTATTATGGTTAAGAGAATATTTTATTTTTATTTTAATATTTATTATTTATACATTTTTTATGGAATATAAATATAGAAATACAGTTGGTAAAAACTATTTAGGATTAAAAGTAGTTTATGATAAGAAAAATCTTTTAAATATATTAATTAGAGCGTTTATTAAAGCAATAAGTATTACTGGTTTTTATGGGTCTATTAGTGTATTTTCGGGAATAATTATGATTCTTTTTAATCCAGAAATGTCAATACATGATTATATTGTAGGGAGTAAGGTATGTATAAAATAGGTTGGTTAGATAGTCATGCACATATATGTGGAAAAGAGTTTAAAGATGACTTAGATAAAGTAATACAAAATGCAAAAGATAATGGACTTGTAAAAATAATGATTATTTGTAGTGATTTATCTGAAGTTGAAAAAGCAATAGATCTTGCAACTAATGATGAAATGTTTGATGTTGCAGTTGGCCTTCATCCTAATGATCAAAAGTTTTTAACTGATAAGGATTGGGATTTGTTTTATGAGTATGCTCATAATGAAAAAATAATAGCTATTGGTGAAATAGGACTAGATTATCATTGGCATAAAGATAATGTTGAAAAACAGAAAGAGCTTTTTATTAAGCAAATAAAACTAGCAAAGAGTTTAAATAAACCGATTATTGTTCATTCAAGAGACGCAATGAAAGATACCTATGATATTTTAAATGAACATAAATGTAAAGGAGTTATGCATTGTTATTCTGGCAGTTATGAAATGGCAAAGGAATTTACAAAACTTGGTTATTATATTTCTTTGGCAGGACCAGTTACATTTAAAAATGCTGCTAAACCTAAAGAGGTAGCTTTAAAAGTTGATATAAATAAACTATTAATTGAAACAGATTGCCCTTATTTAACACCAGTTCCTTTTAGAGGAAAAAGGAATGAACCAATGTATGTAAAACATATTGGAAAATACATTTCTCAACTAAGAAATATTGAGGAAAATGAGTTAAAAGAACACATTTGTGAGAACTATAACATTTTGTTTAAAAAGTTTTAGTAAAAGCTTTTAAAATGGCTGTTTTATTGTTATAATTAAGTAACGAACGGTAGTTCGTATAGAGGAACAGAACATTCCCCGTAGGTGTCCTCTATTAGACGTTGTGCACATTCCCCGTACAACGTCTTTTTTGTTATAATTATCTTATGAAAATTAAAGAAGTGATAGTAGTTGAAGGGAAAAATGATACTAATAAACTTAAGAGCTACTTTGATTGTGATACTATTGAAACTCATGGGACGTGTCTTAGTGATTTTACTATTTCATTAATAAAAAGATTAAATGAAACTAGAGGTGTTATAGTATTTTGTGATCCTGATAGTCCAGGAGATTACATAAGAAATAAGTTAAATGAAAAAATACCTGGATTAAAACATGCATTCATATTAAAAGAAGATGGAAGAACTGATAAAAAAGTTGGGATAGAACATGCAAGTAAAAGTGTTCTTGAAAAAGCATTAAAAAATGTAGTTACTTATAAAGAAATACAAAGTAATATTTCTATGGAAGATATGTTTGAACTAGGTTTATGTGGTAGTAGTAATAGTAGTGCTAAAAGAGATATAGTAAGTAAAAAATTTAATTTAGGAAAAGCTAATTGTAAAACTTTACTAAAAAGAATCAATATGTTAGGTTTAACTATTAATCAAATAAAAGAGGTGCTTTGATGATTGCAACAGCTAAAAAGACAAACGAAATTATAAAAAAATATAATTTGAAAATAAAAAAAGGATTTGGTCAAAATTTTATCATCGAACCAGGAATTGTTGAAAAAATCGCAAGATTATCTAACTGTGAAGGTATAGCAGTTATTGAAATTGGTCCTGGAATAGGTGCTTTAACACAACAACTTGCATTACTTTCAAAAAAAGTTGTTTCTTATGAGATTGATAAAAGTTTAATACCTGTATTGAAAGATACATTATCTAATTATGATAATGTACAAATAATAAACGAAGATTTTTTAAATGTTAATTTGAAAGAAGTTAGTGATAATTTAATTAATAAATATGGAAATGTAGTTGTATGTGCTAATCTTCCTTATTATGTAACTACGCCAATTTTATTTAAAATTTTTGAAAGTGATACAAGAATTGATACTATTACAGTAATGGTTCAAAAAGAGGTTGCGGATAGGTTTAATGCGAGTGTTTCAAGTAGTGATTATAATGCATTAAGTGTAATTACTCAGTATTTATATGATGTTAAAATACTAATGAAAGTTAATAAGAATGTGTTTAATCCTAAGCCTAAAGTTGATTCTGCAGTGATTCAATTTGTAAAGAAAGATTTTATAGAAGAAATTGATAGATATAAATTCTTTGAATTTGTAAAAGCATGTTTTAAACAAAGAAGGAAGACATTAAATAATAATTTAAAAGAATATATTAATGATAGTGATATTATTGAAAATATTTATTTAAAAACAAATATAGATAAAAACATAAGAGCTCAACAATTAAGTTTAGATAAATTTATTGAAATGTATAAGGTATATGAGGAATTGTTATGAGAGAAAATGCATATGCGAAAATAAATCTTAGTTTGGATGTAGTAAGTAGAAGAGAAGATGGATATCATGAATTGTCTATGATAATGGTTCCTTTACATTTTTATGATGTTTTAGAGATGGATATATCAAAAGAAATGGAAATAAAACAAAATATTGGATATATTCCTAAGGATGAAAATCATACAGTTTTAAAAGCTATAAAAGTATTAAGAGATGAATTTAAATTTAAAGAAAATTTTACAATCAATTTAATAAAACATATTCCAACTCAAGCTGGATTAGCTGGAGGTAGTGCAGATGCTGCAGCGGCTATGAGGTTAGTTAAAAAGCTGTTGAAATTAAATGTAAGTGATGAAAAAATGATTAAATTGGCTAAAAAAGTTGGTGCAGATGTTCCATTTTGTTATATGAATAAACCTGCAATGGTAAGTGGTATTGGTGAAAAGCTTCATTTTTTTAAAGTTAATACGGATTTTAATATACTTTTAGTTAAACCTAAAAAAGGAGTTTCAACTAAAGTTGCATTTAGCAAATTAGATTTAAATAGTTGTGATCATCCTAATATATTTGCAATGAAAAAAGCACTAATAAGTAATGACTATGAAGGGGTAATTAATAATTTAAGTAACTCCTTAGAACAACCATCTTTTAATTTAGTGCCTGCAATTAAAGATATTAAAGAGGATATGATTAGATTAGGGATGGATGGAGCTTTAATGTCTGGTTCTGGATCTACTGTATTTGGACTTACTAGAGATATTGAAACTCTTGAAAGAGTTAATAAGTATTTTAAAGATAAAAAACTATTTACTAGAAAAACAGTTATAAAAAAATAAAAAACTATGGATTTCCATAGTTTTGTTTTTTTACTAACACTGAAACTTTAATATAAACTAAGCGATTTAATTATAGTTTTACTACGTTAGTTGCTTGTGGTCCGCGATCACCTTCAGTAACATCAAAAGAAACCTCTTGACCTTCTTCTAGTGATTTAAAGCCTTCTTCTTGGATAGCTGAGAAATGTACAAAGATGTCTTGCCCTTCATCTGATGTAATAAATCCGTATCCTTTTTCTGCATTGAACCACTTAACTTTACCTGTACTCATTTATACCTCCATAATACACTTGTAAACCGCTTTTTACCTTATCCACCTTGTGATAAATTAACGCTAGAATACTTTACCAATGTAACATGGTAAAATTTAAAAGTCAATTAGTTAAGGTTGGTTTACATGAAAGTGTAAAAAATATATAATGTTACTAAAGGCGATGAATAGAAGTTTATATTTTATTTTTATTTTAGAGAGTATAGGGTTGGTGTAACTATATATAAAAGAAATATAAATATGGTCTAGGAGCCGTCCACTTGATATGTAAGGTGGGACGACAACTCGCGTTATGAGTATGAGTGCATACTTTTATGTATGAATTAAGGTGGTACCGCGATTTAACGTCCTTAAGAGGGCGTTTTTATGTTAAGGAAGGTAATTATGAGTAAAGGAAAATATTATTTATCAACAGCTATAGCTTATACATCTGGCAAACCTCATATAGGAAATGTTTATGAGATAGTTTTAGCTGATGCTATATGTCGCTATAAGAGACAAACAGGATATGATGTTTATTTTCAGACTGGAACTGATGAACATGGTCAAAAAATTGAAGATAGTGCTAAGAAAGCAGGGCTTTCACCTAAAGAATATGTTGATAAGATAGCGGCTATTGTAAAAGAGCAATATGACTGTATGAATGTTACTTATGATAAATTTGTAAGAACAACAGATGAGTATCATGTTAAACAAATTCAGAAGATATTTAGAAAATTATATGAACAAAAAGATATATATAAATCTGAATATGAAGGAATGTATTGTAAGGCATGTGAGGCTTTTTATTCAAATTCACAACTAGTTGATGGAAAATGCCCTGAATGTGGTGCTGATGTTTATCCTACAAAAGAAGAAGCATATTTCTTTAAGATGAGTAAATATGCTGATAGATTGATTAAACATATAGAAGATAATCCTCATTTTATTCAACCTGAATCTAGAAAAAACGAAATGTTAAATAATTTTTTAAGACCAGGATTGAAAGATCTTTGTGTTTCAAGAAGTTCATTTAAATGGGGAGTTCCGGTAGATTTTGATAAAAATCATGTTGTTTATGTTTGGATTGATGCACTTGCAAACTATATTACTGGTATTGGATATGATGTAGATGGCAATCATGGCGAAATGTTTAAAAAATATTGGCCAGCAGATGTTCATCTAATTGGTAAAGACATATTAAGGTTCCATACTATTTATTGGCCAATTATATTAATGGCTTTGGGAGTTGAACTTCCAAAACAAATATTTGGTCATCCTTGGTTACTAGTTGGAGATAGCAAGATGAGTAAGTCTAAGGGTAATGTAATTTATGCGGATGATTTATCTAAGCTATTTGGTGTAGATGCAGTTAGATACATAATGTTACATGAAATGCCTTTTGGACATGATGGAACAATTACATATGAATTAATGATTGAAAGAATTAATTCTGATTTAGCTAATGTTTTAGGTAACTTAGTTAACAGAACAATATCAATGTCTAATAAGTATTTTGGTGGAGTAGTACACAATTCACTTAGTTTAGAAGAAATTGATGCTGAAATTATTGATTTAGCAATTAAAACTCCAGAAATTGTTGAAAAATGCATGAATGAATTAAGAGTTGCTGATGCAATAGCATCAATATTTACATTAGCTAAAAGATGTAACAAGTATATTGATGAAACAACTCCTTGGATTTTAGGAAAAGATGAATCTAAACATGAAAGGTTAAAGGTTGTTTTATATAATCTTTTAGAAGCTATAAGAATTATTGGAGTATTATTAGAACCATTTATACCAGAAACATCTAGAAAAATATTAGATAATATTAATACAAAACAAAGAGATTATGAATCAATATTGAAATTTGGCCAATTAGAGATTGGTATTAAGGTAAAAGAAAAACCTGAAATATTGTTTACAAGATTAGACAGTGATGAAATAATGGCTAAATTAGAAGAAGAAACAAAAGAAGAGTTAAAAGAGGAACCAAAAAAAGAACCAAAAAAAGTAACCAAAGTTGAAATAAAGAAGGAAGTGGTTGAAGTGAAAAAAGAAAAAAAATCTACATTTGTACCTTTTGGAACAATAACAATTGATGATTTTTCTAGAGTTAAATTAGTTGTTGGAAAAGTGGTTTCATGTGAAAAACATGCTGATGCAGAAAACTTACTTATTAGTAAGGTAGATATTGGAAAAGGTGAAATTAGACAAATAGTTTCTGGTATTGCATCAAATTATACTGCAGGACAAATGATTGGTAAAAAAGTTGTTGTAGTAACTAATTTAAAAAACGCAGTTATTAGAGGTACTGAATCTCAAGGAATGCTTTTAGCTGGAGAACATGATGGTCTTATTGAAGTAGTAACTATAAACTCACTACCTGCAGGAACAGTTATTAAGTAATGGAAATTCATGGTTTACAAAAACTTACTCTTCTAGATTACCCAGAAAAAGTAGCCTGTACAGTGTTTTTAAGCGGATGTAATTTTAGATGTCCTTTTTGTCATAATAGTGATTTAGTATTTAATAATTTTGATCCAATTATGGATGAAAAGGAATTCTATGATTTTCTAAATAAAAGACAAGGTTTACTTGATGGAGTATGTATAACAGGAGGGGAACCTTTAATTAGAAAAGGATTAAAAAAGTTTATAAAGCCTATTAAGGATTTAGGGTTTTTAGTTAAGCTTGATACAAATGGATTTAATTTAAAAGCATTAAAAGAACTTGTTGATTTAAAACTTATTGATTATGTGGCTGTTGATATAAAAAATTCTAAAGAAAGATATAATGAAACTATTGGAGTTGAAAATTTTGATATTAGCTTAATTGAAGATACAGTTTCATACTTGTTAGAAGATAATGTAGATTATGAATTTAGAACAACAGTAGTTAAAGAATTTCACGATATGGATTCCTTTGTAGAGATTGCAAAATGGATAAAAGGTGCTAAAAGATATTACTTACAACCATTTGTAAATAGAGACTCGGTTATACTACAAGGATTAAGCGAACCTAGTAAAGAAGAATTAGAATCTTATGCGAAATATTTAACAAAATATATCAAAAATGTAGAAATAAGAGGATAAAGTGTTGCAAACGCAACATTTTTTATTGTTTTTTTGTTGTATATTAATAATACAGACTTTAGGAGGGGAATTATGTATAGAGTATTAAAAAGAGATAATTCAGTAGTTGATTTTGAAATAAACAAGATAAAAATAGCAATTACAAAGGCTTTTGATTCATTAGATAAAAACTACAACAAAGACATAATTGATTTATTAGCTTTAAGAGTAACATCTGATTTTCAATATAAAGTAAAAGATCAAATGATATCTGTAGAAGATATCCAAGACAGTGTTGAAAAAGTTTTATCTGATTCTGGATATGCAGATGTAGCAAAAGCATATATTTTATATAGAAAACAAAGAGAAAATGTTAGAAATGTAAAATCAACTTTATTAAACTACAAAGACATTGTGGATGATTATTTAAAGATTAATGACTGGAGAGTTAAAGAAAATTCAACAGTTACTTATTCAGTTGGGGGATTAATATTATCTAATTCAGGTGCAATTACTGCAAACTATTGGCTATCAGAAGTTTATGATGAAGAAATAGGTAGTGCACATAAAAATGCGGACATCCACATTCATGATTTAAGTATGTTAACAGGATATTGTGCTGGGTGGTCTTTAAGACAATTGATTGAAGAAGGATTAGGTGGAGTTGAAGGAAAAATTACATCTTCTCCAGCAAAACACTTAAGTACTCTTACTAACCAAATGGTTAACTTCTTAGGAATCATGCAAAATGAGTGGGCTGGAGCTCAAGCATTTTCTTCATTTGATACTTATTTAGCGCCATTTGTAAGAGTAGATAATCTTGACTATAAAGAAGTAAAACAAGCACTACAATCATTTATATATGGAGTTAATACTCCAAGTAGATGGGGAACTCAAGCACCATTTACTAATATTACTCTTGATTGGAAGGTTCCTAATGATTTAAGAGATCAAAAAGCAATTGTTGGTGGAAAAGAACAAAATTTTACATATGGTGATTGCCAAGAAGAAATGGATATGATTAATAAGGCGTTTATTGAAATTATGATTGAAGGAGATGCTAATGGAAGAGGTTTCCAATATCCAATTCCTACTTATTCAATTACAGAAGATTTTGACTTTAATGAAAGTGAAAATAATAAATTATTATTTGAAATGACTGCAAAATATGGAACTCCGTATTTCTCAAATTATATTAATTCTGATATGGATCCAAGTGATGTTAGAAGTATGTGCTGCAGACTTAGACTTGACTTAAGAGAATTAAGGAAAAAGTCTGGTGGATTCTTTGGTTCAGGTGAGTCAACAGGAAGTGTTGGAGTTGTAACTATTAATATGCCTAGAATTGCTTATTTATCAAGAAATAAAAAAGAATTCTATGAAAGATTAGATCATTTAATGGATTTAAGTGCTAGAAGCTTAAAGATTAAAAGAGATGTAGTTACTAAATTATTAGATGCTGGATTATATCCATATACAAAGAGATATTTAGGTACATTTGAAAATCACTTCTCTACTATTGGTTTAGTAGGAATGAATGAAGCTTGTTTAAATGCAAAATGGATTCAAGATGATTTAACTAGTAAAAAAGCTCAAGAATTTAGCGTTGAAGTATTAAATCATATGAGAGAAAAATTATCTGATTATCAAGAGTTATATGGTGACTTATATAATCTAGAAGCTACTCCTGCGGAAAGTACTTCTTATAGATTAGCTAAACATGATAAGAAGAGATATCCAGATATTATTACAGCAAATGAAGATGCAACACCTTATTACACTAACTCATCTCATTTACCTGTAGGGTATACAGATGATATATTTAGTGCATTAGATGTACAAGATGAATTACAAACACTTTATACTTCAGGTACTGTATTCCATGCTTTCTTAGGTGAAAAACTACCTGATTGGAAGAGTGCAGCTAATTTAGTTAGAAAGATTGCGAACAACTATAAATTGCCTTATTATACACTTTCTCCTACATACTCAGTATGTAAAGAACATGGTTATATTAATGGCGAAGAGTTTAAGTGTCCAACATGTGGTATTGATACAGAAGTTTATAGTAGAATTACTGGATACTATAGACCTGTAAAAAATTGGAACGATGGAAAAACACAAGAATACAAGGATAGAAAAGAATATGATATGTCAGATGAAAACATATTCAAATTTGATCCTAAAGCTAAAAAAGAAGAACCTAAAGCTGATTTAGATGGTGTAATTCTTGTGGAAAGTAGAACTTGTCCAAACTGTAAGATAGCTAAAAAAATGTTAGATGATGCAAATATTAAGTATGAAAATATACTTGCGGAAGAAAATGTTGAGTTTGTTCGTGAACACAAAATAATGAGTGCTCCTACATTAGTAACTAAAAATGGAGTTTACTCAGGTGTTGGTGGAGTATCTAAATTAATACATTCATTGAAAAGTTAAGCGATAGTGAAAATATAAAAAATGCATTGGTAGTCAATGCATTTTTTAAATGTTTTAATCTAAATAAACAGGTATTTCTTTATTTAAAGTAAAGCTATAAATATAAGCCTGTATTTTTTTATTTGGATAAATACTCTTCATAGATTTTACATAGTGCATAATTTGTGAAGTATATGTATTTATCAAAGATTCTTCAGTAATATATCTATCACTTTTTAAATCAACAATGATTACTTCTTTATCATTAACAGCTAATATATCTATAATTCCATTAGTAATTGAATTTCCTTCTTTTAAGATGAATGGATATTCATGATATAAGTTCATTGATAATAATTTACTAAAGAAATTAGATTTATTAAATGTAATTAGACTATCAATATCTTTTTGATTTAATCCAATTATTTTAGATATATCATCTTTATTCCATAATCTATCTGGAAGAGTTTCGATATATTCATGCATTAAAGTTCCTCTATTAACAGCTTCATCACTTCTATTTAAATCAATGTCTAATGATATTTCAGAAGTTGTTTTACTTGGTGTGATTACTTCAATATCTTTGATATCTAAATCCTTATAGTAAGGAAGAATAGGGTTTACTATTTTTTCTTTTTCTTTTTCTATTTTAAAATCAAAAGAATCAATGCATTCATAATTAAATATGTCATCATTTTCTAATACAGAAGATAATAGTTTAGTTCCAGAAGTGTTACTAATTGCAAAATATTTATTTAATGTATTTGTATCAAGTCCATCTTTATGTATATCAACAATATATAACTCTTCTTGAGCTCTAGTTAAAGCTACATAAAGCAGTCTAATAAATTCTTCTGAGGATTCTTGTTTTATTTTATAAGAAAGAGCTTGTTTTTGGATTGATTTATATTTTGTGTAGTAATTTGTGTCAATATAATCTAATGCAAAACCTAACTCAGAATCTGTAATAACTTTATCACTTGAATCATTTTTTTCGTTTCTACTAGTAGACCAATAGAATACAACTTTAAACTGCAAACCTTTAGAGTTATGAATTGTCATAGCTTTTACAACATCATCATCTTCACCGACAGAAAGTGCTTCACTAGATTTATCATCAGACACTAGATTAATTTGTCTAATAAATTCATTTAAATCAATTGATGTTTTTTCAAATGAAAGAGCCTTTTCATAAAATAAATCAAAGTTTAATCTTTGTTGGATGTTACATTTGTCATTTATGAAGTTATTTAATAAAGCTATTTCATCTAATACTGCACTAATACCTTTATTTATATATGTATCTTTAAGATGGTTAATATCATTTAATATAGGATGATTAATGTTTTTAATTCCTTGTAATAATGAATTGTGTTGAATTACAAGTTTTGCACACTTTTCATCACTTAAATTATAGATAGGAGAAGTTAGTACAGACATTAAAGCTATTTCATCAGTATCAATAATTAATTTTAAAAAGCTAATTAATATATGAGACATCCAAGCAGAGTAAAAACCAGTTTGATTATCTATAAAATAAGGTATGTTTAATTCATCGAAAGCTTCTATTATATATTTTTTTACAGAATGTCCTCTTACAAGTATTACAAAGTCCTTATATTTATAACCTTCATTAATAACCATATTTTTTATTTTGTTTGAAATAAATCTTGCTTTTAAATCATTATCTTTATATTTGAAATCTTCAACTTCTTTTAAACCATAGAAAGTAATTGTATTAGGCTTATATTCTTTTTGAGAATCTAAACCGATATTAACAGTATCAATTTCTTCATATTTATCACTAAAACCATTAATATTCATTAATTTAGAAAAGGTATTGTTAGTAAAATTAACAATATTTTCTTTCGATCTATAGTTATTTTTTAATGATATTAATTTATAGTTTGAATTATTCATTAAATTTCTCATGATAGAAGGTTTTGCTTTTCTAAATCTATATATAGATTGTTTTACATCTCCTACTCTAAAAGTGTTATTTCCTTTTGAAATAAGATTAACTATTTCATTTTGTATTTCATTTGTATCTTGAAACTCATCAACTAATATTTCATCAAATTCATCTTTTAACAGATTAGCTATCATATTGTTATTTGATGTAAGAATTTGATATGCATATCTTTCCATATCATCAAAATCAAAACCATTTACTTTAATTTTTAAAGCTTTTATTTCATTATCTGTAAGTATTGCTAGATCTATTAATTGGTTAACTAATTTATTTAATTGATTATTTACATAAACAAAAGTTTCAGGTGTATATAAAGATTTAAACAAGTCCCTTTTAATATTGTATATGGTTGATTTTAGTTTTCCTTCAGCTTTAGAAAATTTAGATGCGGTGAAATTAGTTTCTTCAGTCTTTTCAAATTCATAATAAAAATCATAATAATTATTATTTTTCAAATACTTAATTGAATTATTGATATAGTATTTTAACTTATTTAAATTCCCTAAGAATTTTGCTTTATTCTTACCAATATTTTCATTTGTATCTAACATCATTAACAAATTATCAATATCATTAGGTAAATCAATTAATGTATTAATAATCGATTCACAGTACACTGATAAAATCTCTTTATCTAACTGATTTAAGTTATCGATTATTTTATAATTGTTTCTTGTTTTTTCGTACCACTTTTCTTTATCAAATACAGAATTAGCTTCTTTTACTATATTTAAAACATTATCTTTAAGTGAGTCTAATGAAAATATCCTATCTGAAAAGTTATTCATTAATTCTAATACATCATTACTATTTGAATAGTTTAAAAATGAAGTGTTAAATGCTTTGTTTTTAATATTTTTAACAGTTATTTCATCTAATGTATTATCTATCATAGCTGGATTTAGATTTATTACATCATAATATTTTTTAATTATGTTTAAACAAAATGAATGTATTGTAGATATTTGAGCTGTATCTAATAATATAAGCTGTTTTTTTATTTGGGTTTTATCTGAATTTGAATCATTTAATTTGTTGTTTAAAGCTTTTGATAGTCTTTTTTTCATTTCTGAAGCAGCTGCTTCTGTAAAAGTTAAAGCAACGATTCTATCTAAATCTATTGGATTTTCTTCTCTTGTACAAAGAACTAAAAGTCTTTCCACAAGAATAGAAGTTTTTCCGGCTCCTGCAGATGCAGAGACAACGATGTCTTTATTTGTAGTATAGATAGCTTCTAATTGGTCTTTATTCCACTTCATCATTATCTCCTTTCTCTAGATTAAAAACAGGCTCTAATGCGTAAGGATTTCCTTGATATTTACAAATAGATTTATATGGACAATATGTACATGAATTTACTGTTGGTAAAGTATCAATAAATCCCTCTTGTAATTTTTCATATATATTTTTGTATATTTTATTAAATCCATCTTTAAAAGTTTCATAAATATAAAAATTTGGATTATGGTTTTTAGGGGGATTTATATTATGATAAAACTTATTTAAATTTGAAGATAAACTTATAGTATCTTCATTAAATACCATTCCTAAGAGTCTGTTCTTTTTAATGAATTCATCTTGTAAATTAATATCGATTTTATAATCTGATGTTTGAGTTTTAAATGAATTGTAATATACTCCCATAGGTTTTTTGTTTAATAAATCAGTCGCAACTATTAAATATGTTATCAATTGAAGTTTTTCTCCTGTACATATTTGATTATTATTCAAACTAATATTTCCTGTTTTATAATCAATGATTCTTAATAAATCATATGCAATATCTATTCTGTCAATACTTCCTTTAATAATAACCTCACCATTATTTATAGAGTATTCATCAAACTTAAATTCACTATAAACAGGTTTAAAAGAAGTATCTAATTCCATTTCTTTTAAATAAATAAAATTTGTTTTTATATTATCTTTTATATTTATAAATAACTGATTAATTAATAATACTTCTTTAGGATGTTTTAATAACAAATCAGATTTTAAATTGTTTAATATTTCGTCTATTTCTTCATCTAATATATTTACATAGTCTTTATTATATTTTTTAACAATTATATCCATAAAGTTGTGAACAATATTTCCTAAAGTCAGTTGATCAACAGTATCTTCTCTGTTTTCCTTAATTTTAAGCCCATAATTCACAAAATATTTGTAAGGGCAAGAGTAAAATTGTTCAAAAGATGATACAGAACCATAAAGAGAATTATTTTTAAAGAAAAGTTTTTGAGCTGTTTCATTAGAAAGATAATGTTTGTTTCTTTCTGAATTATCTACTGATATTAAATCCCATCTTGTTGCTTTTCCATATTTTTCAAGTTCAAAAGATCCTTCAATTGGTTTTCCACTTAAATCACTTATGTGGTAAGAATAGATAATATTATTACTACTATTTTCTATCCAACTAAACTGATTAAAGTATTGATTATTTCTTTCTTCTAAAGTTGGATAATTTATATTAGATACATATTTTTCATCAAATATTCCTTTTAAAGTTTTAAATCCTGGATATAGCTTTGATGAACAACCAATTACATAAGTATAGGACTTATTAAATACAGGTTTATTAATTGTTGTAATTAAAACTCCTTGATTTATTGAATCATCAACAGTTGTTTCTAACTTATTAATTAAATATAAAATTACTTCAAGTTCTTCTTTTGTATTAATGAAATTGTATGTGGATTCTATTATTGATCTAATGTTTTTTAAGCTTGAAGGTTCACCGTTATCTTTTAATAAATTGTATGCATATAAAAGCATATCATTGTATTTATCAATAACTAATATTTCTTTTATTTTATCTTTAATATGTAATAAATCTTCATCAGGAATTTCTAATATTTCTTTTGGATTATTAATATATTTTTCTATATAATCCATTGTTTCTTTTTTTATATAAAACAAACTTAAAAAAGAAATAAGAGTTTCGTAATCTTTATTAAGTATAAAATTTGAAATAGTAATAAAATCATAAGCAGTTCTTGATTTTATTTTGTATTTCATATTTTGTATTGGAATATTATATCTTTTAAACACTTGTTTAATTACTGGTATTTGATTATCTGGATTACTTACAACAATTATTGAATCTAATGCATTTTCTTTAATACATATATCTTGTGCAATTGATTCAATTTCTTCTCTATTATTTAGCGCAAACTTAACTTTTTTATTTGAGTCTTTAATATCTGATAATTTAATTAGTTTAGCACCATTATCAATAAGTTTTTTGATTGTTTTATATTCAAAAGAATTATTAGTAAAATAATCAACTATAAAAAGGTTATCTACTTTTTCTATCTTATATGTTGATAAATATTTTTCATTAAATGGCAAATCAATAATTGATTTAATTATCTTTTTTAATTCAATTTCTTGAGTTGTTTTAGAAGGTAAAGTATCTATATCAATATTGTAAGTTATTAACTCTTTAGTAAAATTAACAATTTCTTCTATAAAAGCAGGATATTGAACCATATTTTTATATAAATCTAAACCTTCTTTTATATTTTGTAATATCTTAAATGCTTTTAATAATAAAAGTTCATTACTGTATTTATTTGTATAATTAATAAACACATTAAAAGGAACTATTTTAGTGTTGATTAGATAATTTGTATTATTTTCTATTAGTAATTTATTAATTAAATCATTTTTTAAATAATTTGGACATATTATTGTTTTCATGTATATATTCTAACATTAAAAAATAGATTCCATGATAGAATCTATAATTTTAAAAGTATAATGTTGTTTTGTGTTAATGATTTTTTTAAGTCAATAGTTCTTTGATTTGATGAACCTTTAAATTTTAATCTAATATCTTTTAATTCTTCTACATATTTACCATCAACTAATACATCTATATAAGATAATAACTCTTTTGTATAAGGAAGTTCTTTAATCATTTCCATAATTTCTTCATAAGTATAACCACTGTAACACCATAAGTTTTTATTTGGATATAACTTTTTATACTTTCTTATAAAAGGAAGTAAAGAAATTTGGTTTTTAGGATGAAGAGGTTCTCCTCCTAATAGTGTTAAACCTGCAATATGGTTTGGTTTTAATAAATCAAGTACTTGTTTTTGAGCTTCTTTATCAAATGGAGTTCCATAATTAAAATCCCAAGTTTCCTCATTGAAACATCCTTCACATAAGTGTGTACAACCAGAAACAAATAAAGAAACTCTTACTCCAATGCCGTTGGCAACATCGCAGTTTTTTATTGAAGCATAGTTCATTTATAGGTGAGTTACTCTATCTTTTATTTCTTTTGTTTTACCAACGTTCCAAAAGTTTTCTCCTAAGTAACCACAAGTTCTTCTTGTAACATTTAAAGTTTTTTTGTTTGTATTTTTACATACTGGGCATTCCCACTCATTGTCTTCATTAATTAGTATTTCTCCATCATACCCACATTCTTGGCAGTAATCAGATTTAGTGTTAAATTCTGCATATTGAATATGATCATAAATATATCTTACTAATTCTTCTAGAGCTTCTAAATTATGCATCATGTTTGGGATTTCCACATAAGATATAGCTCCTCCACTTGATATTGGTTGAAATTCAGCCTCAAAATTAAATTTACTAAAAGCATCAATTTGTTCTCTTACATCAACATGATATGAATTTGTATAGTAACCCTTATCAGTTACATTTTTTATGTTTCCAAAACGTTCTTTATCAATTCTTGAAAATCTATAACATAAGCTTTCTGCAGGAGTCCCATATAATGCAAAACCAATCGTTGTTTCTTCCTTCCATCTTGCACAAGCTTGATTCATTTTGTTCATAACTTTCATTGCAAACTCTTTGCCAATAGGAGAAGTTTGAGATTCGCCAGTCATTAATAGTGTCATTTCATAAACGCCAATGTATCCAAGAGATATTGTAGAATAACCGCCTTTTAATAAATGGTCAATTTTATCATCTGCATTTAATCTAGCGATAGCTCCATACATCCAATGAACTGGAGATGTTTCAGCTTTTACACCAAGTAATGCATGGTGGCGACACATTAATGCTTCATAAGCTAGTTCTAGTCTTTCATCTAATAGTTTCCAGAATATTTCTTCATCACCATTTGCGATAATTGCGATTTGAGGTAAGTTTAATGAAACAACACCTTGATTAAATCTTCCTTCAAATTTATAGTTTCCATTTTCATCAATCCATGGAGATAAGAAAGATCTACAGCCCATTGGTGAAAAAACATTTCCTTGATATGTTTCACGCATTTTCTTTGCGGAAATATAGTCTGGATACATTCTTTTAGCTGAACATTCTACAGCTACTTTTGTAATATAGTCATATTTACCACCAGTAAGATTGTTATTTTCATCTAATACATATACTAGTTTAGGAAATGCAGGAGTTACATAAACACCAGCTTCATTTTTTATTCCCTGAATTCTTTGTCTAAGTACTTCTTCATAAATCATTGCATTTTCTTCACAATATGGATTATTTTCATCAAATTCCATGAACAATGTTACAAATGGTGATTGTCCGTTTGTAGTCATTAATGTATTTATTTGATATTGAATAGTTTGTACGCCAGAAGATAATTCTGTTTTTAATCTATCTGATACTAAAGAGTTAATCATCTCATCTGATAATTTACCTTCATACTTATTTCTAAGTTCTTTTTCAAACTTCTTTCTAGATACATCTAGATATTTACCTAAATGTTTTAAGTTGATTGATTGTCCTCCATATTGAGAACTTGCGACAGATGCAATAATTTGTGTCATTACAGTACAAGCAACTTGAAATGATTTAGGAGTTTCAATTAATTTTCCGTTCATTACTGTACCATTTTCAAACATATCCTCAATATTTATTAAGCAACAATTAAATATCGGTTGTAAAAAGTAATCAGCATCATGAAAGTGTAAAACTCCATCATCATGAGCTTTGCTTATTTTTTCTGGAAGTAAAAGCCTTCTTGTAAGATCTTTAGAAACTTCTCCTGCGATAAGGTCTCTTTGAGTACTTACAATTACAGCATTTTTATTAGAGTTTTCTTCCATTACATCTTTATTAGAATGTTTGATTAAACCTAAAATAGATTCATCGGTAGTATTTTGTTTTCTTACTAATGCTCTAGTATAACGATATACAATATATTTTCTAGCTAGTTCAAATTTTTTAAGATCCATTAATCTTTCTTCGATAATGTCTTGAATATCTTCAACTAGCATTCTTTTCTTTCCTAAACCTTCAATATAACTAACGATCTCATTAATTTGTTCTTTAGTTACTTTTTCGTTTTTCTTTACTTCATTATTTGCTTTTTCAATCGCAATAATTATTTTTTGAGCATCATATTCAACGCTTCTACCATCCCTTTTAATAACTTTCATGAAATTTTCACTCCTTTTTATATATGTTTGTATAATAGTGATAATTAATATAAAATGTTAATTATTATTATATGCATTATACATGATAATATATAATTACTAGGAATTTTGTTGCAAATGCAACGAATTTTGATAATATTTATTTATGGACAATAAAGAATTAGTACATAATTTATATTTAGCAATGAAGAAATGTAGGTTTGTCAGGACTAGAAATTATGTTAAAGGTGATGTTATAGCAAATTATATAGTAAACAGAAATTATGTTTACTTTATTTTAAGTGGAAGTGCTAATTTAATTAGAATTACAAGATATGGTGAAGATGTACTTTTAGAGAAATATGAAGAATATGACTTTTTTGGAGAATTATTTCATAATGTTACATTAAATAATGAAATGAGAGTTGTCGCAAGAAACAAATGTACTATTTTTTCTTTTGATTTTGATATTATAAGAAATGATGATAAATATTTATCTATATTAAAGTTGATATTAGAGATAACAACAAATAGAATAAAGAAGATGAATACACATACTGAAATTTTAAGTGGGAAAACTACAAGAGATAAGTTATTAATATTTTTTAATATTAGTGTGAGAAATAAGTTTAACAAGGTTATTGAGTTAGATATGACATATACTGAACTTGCATCTTACTTAAATGTGGATAGATCATCAATGATGAGAGAGTTAAGCCAACTTTCAAAAGATAGATTTATAAATAGAGATAAAAGGACAATAGAGCTTTTATATTAGGAGAAGAAAATGAAAAAATTAATTACTTTATTATTGATTATAGGTATTTTCCTTTCTGGTTGTAATACTAGTAGAAAAGAAGAAGAGGAAATTTTAGTTAATGTTGAAAACCCTTCAACAACCTTAGAACTATTTTCTAATGCTATTAATGACTTTGATGTTGAAACAGCATTATCTTGTATTGAAATAAGTGATAAAGAAAAAGAGATTGTTAATCAAAAAGCAGAAGAACTTCTTAAAATTCCTTTATTTAAAGGAATTTATCAAAGTGCTATTTATACAAACATTAAAGAAATAAAAAGTGAAGAGATTGATAATAACAAAGCAAAAGTAATAGCTATTATTTCCATAGAAACTATTAAAAACTTAGGAGAAACAGCTACAGATATTATTAGTCAAATTATAGAAGAAGGAACTAAATATGATGAAAATCAAATAAAATCACTTGTAATAGATGAAATATCTAAAATAGATATTTCAAAAAAGGAAGTGGTTGACCTTGAAATAACTTTTAATATGATTTTACAAGATGAAAAATGGATTATAAGTAAAGAAAACGGAATAATTATTAACGAAAAATCTATAACTATAAATGATAAATGAGCATATTGTTTGTATATAAAAACCTCTATATTTTAAAATGTAGATAAAGAGGTGAGTAAGATGAAAATATATGATTTTACAGTTTTAGACAAAGATAATAACGAAGTAAATTTAAGTGATTATAAAGGAAAAGTACTGCTAATTGTAAATACTGCGACAGAATGTGGATTTACTCCACAATATGCATATCTTCAAGAATTATATACAAAATATAATGATAAAGGATTAGAAATATTAGATTTCCCATGTAATCAATTTGGAAATCAAGCTCCTGGTAGTGCTGAAGAAATATATGAATTTTGTACTAGTAGATTTGGAGTAACATTTCCGCAAATGGCTAAGATAGAAGTTAATGGGGAAAACGCAACTGATTTATATAAATATTTAACTTCTAATACTAAATTTGAAGGTTTTGATATGAATCATAAATTAGGGCCTGTGTTAGATGAACTTTATTTAAAGGAAGATCCTGATTATGTAGAAAAATCTAGTATAAAATGGAACTTCACAAAATTTTTGATTGATAGAGAAGGAAATCTAGTAAAAAGATTTGAACCTACTGCAGAAAAAGATGAAGTCGATAGTGCAGTATCAAAGTTATTGTAATAATTTTAATACCTTAACAAATATTAAGGTTAAATTTTAAAGAAAGAATGTAAAATATAAAATGTAAGCATATAGAAAAAATACAAATTGACTATATGCTTTATTTTAATGTTTTTTAATAAATTAAACATTTACGGGAAAGATATGTAACAAGGAGGGGAATATGAAAAAACTTGTTATTATTTTTTTGTTGCTTTGTACAACTTTATCTTTAAATTTAAAAGTTGTAAATGCTGAAGAAACAGAAACACCAACTGAAGCATCAACAACAGAAGAAACTATTATAGAAGAAAACACTTTAGAAGATGAACTTTTAATAATAGAACAAACAGAGAAAGATCAAATAACTAACGAAGAAACAGAAATAAAAGAAAATGATATCGAAGAAGAAAACAGTGAAGAAGACTTAGTTAGCAAAGAGCTAGAAGAAGGTAATCAGATTGATGAATTGAAAAATGAAGATATTGTTTTAGAAACATCTTTAAATAATGAAAATATATCTACTTATAATATGACAAGTTTTAGTTCAAAACTTGGATATAATGCTGAAATTATTTTTGATACTACTTTTAAAGGTACAACGATAAATAAAACATTTACTAATGCAAATGATACTTTAACAAATCAGGGATTATATGATTTAGGAATATGGATATTTAAAAAATATTTTGTAGGATGGTCAGAAACAAAAGACTATCTTACAACTGATAATGCAAAATTATATTTTTCTAATGCGAAAATATCTGATATTTATCCAGAAGGTACAACTGAACCCAAAACTTTATATGCAATTTGGGTTGGAGGAACATCAATTGCAGGTATGAGTGGAGATATAGAAATAAATTATCAAATGACTCCTGAACAAACTGTTACAAATGCAGGAACATCAATTTCTAATTCTGGATTTGATAGTGTGGATGTAGATAAAAACGCAGTGTATAAATATGATCCAACTATTGATAAATACAATATTGTAGTTAATACATATTTTACTACTTCAAAAGAAGTAGCATTACTTACTTATTTTAATCCAGGAGGAATCCTTGTAAACTCAGGTACATGGTCTGATGGAGAAAAACAGGGCGCAAGCTATTCACATATTGATTTACATATAAATTTAGATAATAGATTAGAAATTAATAATGGAATAATTGACCTTGAATTTACCAGCTATAGTTTTAAACCGAGTTATATTTTAACTCCTGATTATAAAGTGCTTGCTTCAGGATTAAGTAATTTGGTAGTTCAAGGAAGTCCAACAACACAATTTTCTACGGATTTAAAAGGTAATAATAGTTTTATTCTTAGAACAACTATTAGAAGAGATGGAAATCCAATAAACAATTTAAATGCTACTGTTGAACAAGCTTTAAGTGGAATGAAGTTAGAATTAAAAAATATAAATAACATATATTTACCAAATGAAGAAGCTAAAAAAATTGCGGAAAATACTAATCCGCCATTAGTAATGGATGGATTTATTGATGGACTTGCTAAAGCATCAACCGCTGAGTTTCCAATGTATAAAATACATAGTAATGATCTTATTATTGATTTTAAAAATGATATAGTTACCCCACCACCAGCAGTAACTCCTACAATTGTTTCATCAGAAACTATAAAAACAGAAGCTAGAACATGTCAAGATGAAGGTTATCCTAAAGGATATTATTGGGATGATGCACTTCTTGCCTGTGTAGCACCAATATTCACTTATAAAGTTCCTCCTACTGCTACAAACAATCAAACACGTTTATTTGTATCAATACTTATACTTTCAGGAATTTTATTAATAAATTTAAACAAAAAGAACAATTAAAAATGAGCGATTTGCTCATTTTTATCTATTTTCAAAATATTCAATTAAGTTATTTTGTATATCTGTGTTTATTGAACCTAAATGAATTGATGGTTTTGTTTTACCGTGAAAGTCAGTACCAATAGATTTTATTACATTTAATTCATCACATAAATTGTTGTAGTAATAAATATCATCTTCATTATGATATGAACTATATACTTCAATTCCACTTACACCATTATTAATCATATATTTAATTAATTTAGGATTTCTTTTTACTGTAATTGATGGATGTGCAATTATTGATATACCTTTAGCATCTAATATCATTTTATTTGCTTCTTCAAAACTCATAAATTCTATAGGAACATAGCAAGGTTTACCCATAGAAAAATAATCCCAATAAAAATTTACATAAGGATTATCACTTCTGTTTCCATTTTTTCTATATGGTTTTAAAATTCCATTATCTATATTTCTTATGTCATTTAATGCAGCTTCAGCAATGCTTTCTCCTGTTACAATACCATCGAAGCCTTTTACATAGGCTTTTTCTTTATCGAACTTTAAACCTAAATCAAATGCTTTTTCTAACATTAAAGTTGCTCTTTGTTTTTCTAGTTTTAATACATTTTTTTCAACTTCAATAAATGGATTAATATCACCTTTAAAATCATATCCTAATAAATGGATATTTATTCCTTTTATATTACAATCTAATTCAATGCCTGAATATACTTTAATATTGTAGCTTTTAGAAAGTTTAATAGCTTCTATACTTCCTTTTATAGAATTATGATCAGTAATTGATATAAATCTATATCCAGCTTTTTTTGATAATTCTAACAACTCTTTTGGAGTATATTCACCATCAGAACTATAGATTGAATGCATATGTAAATCAATTAGTTGTTTCATTTTTCTATAGGTCTTATTGTATCTAAATCATAATTGTATTCTTCTAAAAGTTTTGTTCTATATCCTTCAAATCTTTCTAAAGTTTCTTTAGTAACAGTAGGATATTTAGGATTCATTTCTTCTAAAGTTTTTACAACAATTTCAGATACTACATATCTCATATACCATTTTCTATCTGCAGGAACTACATACCAAGGGCAATCCTTTGTAGATGTTGCATTTATTGCATCTTCAAAAGCTTGTTGGTATTTATCCCAATATACTCTTTCTTCAAAATCACTATCAGAGAACTTCCAATTTTTTTCTGGTTCTTCTATTCTAGAAAGAAATCTTTCAGCTTGTTCTTTTTTAGAGACATTTAAAAATATTTTTATTATTCTTACACTATTGTTATAAAGATATTTTTCAAAGTTTCTAATATCTTCATATCTATTATCAATAACAGTATTTTCATCAATTCTATCTGCTTTATTTTGAAATTTATAAAGTTCTTTAACTTTACCGATTAATACATCTTCATAATGGCTTCTATTAAATATTGTAATCTCACCTTTTTCAGGAACAGCATTATGTACTCTCCATAAATAATCATGTGCTAATTCAGTAGAACTTGGTGACTTAAAAGGTTTTTCATGAACGCCTTGAGGAGCTAATGCTTTTAAAACTTCTCTAATGGTTCCATCTTTTCCAGCAGCATCCATTGCTTGAAAAGCAATGATTAAACCTTCTTTTTTCTCAGCATATAGTTTTTGTTGGTAGTCATAAATTTTTTGGATGTTTTTTTGTGTTAATTCTAATGCTGTATCTTTATCCTTACAAAGAGAATAATCATCAGTTTTATGA